>Ga0315903_10001925_pt1 | contig 31303 bp, 33 predicted proteins | sample LakEriMetagenome_7_FD_203524 | JGI IMG/M metagenome (GOLD analysis project Ga0315903, IMG submission 203524) | Freshwater fungal communities from buoy surface, Lake Erie, Ohio, United States - Buoy 2 MA119 | ecosystem: Environmental > Aquatic > Freshwater > Lake | place: USA: Lake Erie, Ohio...
GCGGCCGCAATCAGTTCTGCTGAAATTCAAGCCGGAGCAATCACAGCAAATTTAATTGCAGCAAATTCAATTATTGCCGGTAAAATAGATACTGGTGTTATAACTGCGGTTGAAATTGCAGCAAATGCAATTACGGCAACAGCAATTGCAGCAAATTCTATTTATACATTGGCATTGCAAGCAGGTGCAGTTACAGCAAATACAATTGCGGCAAATGCAGTCACAGCAGTTCAAATTGCAGCAAATGCTGTTTACGCAAACGCAATTCAATCTAATTCAATTGAAACTAGAATGTTGCGTGCAAATATTATTACGGCAGTTGAACTTGCGGCTAATTCGGTATATGCTGGTGCATTACAAGCAAATTCTATTACCGCTAATCAAATTGCAGCAAATGCAATTACATCAGTTGAACTTGCAGCTAATGCGGTGTATGCCGGAGCAATTCAAGCAGGTGCAGTTACAGCAAACACAATTGCGGCAAATGCAATTACAGCTGTACACGTAGGCGCAAACGTAATTACTGCGGCCATGATTGATTCAAGAGGATTATCAATTAGAGATAATAACGGTAATATATTATTTGCTGCGGGAACAGGATTATTATCGCCTGACGTGCTAGTTAGTCTACCTGGAGGCGGATCACAATCTTTAGCAACTCTTACTGCGAATGCAACTCCTAAGTGGTTAGATTTGAATAATGATGCTCCTGGTTTTGGGGTAGCAAACGGCACCTTTACAAATCAATCTAATATTTTGTTAACTGCTAATTTATTTGGAATGACCGGGACTCCAACTTTCTCGATTACAAATGGAACAGCTACATTAACAGCTACCGCTGAAGCAAATCGTAAAAAATTATTCTTTACAGATATGCTTACGGATGCAGTAACAATTAAAGCATCCTTTACAAGCGGAGGAACAACATACGAGGATGTTGTTAGTTTATATAAAGTGTATAACGGGGCCACTACTCCGCTTATGTATTTAACTGATGAAAATAGAACCTTGGCCGCAGACAATTCCGGCACAGTTAGTTCTTTCTCTGGAGTTGGAACTGAAGCAGTTGTTTATTTAGGATTGGTAAACGATACTAGTAATTGGACATTTAGTTCTACTGCATCTGGATGTACCATTACACAGTCGGGTACGGGCAATAAAATAATTACAGTTACAGCAATGTCCGCTGATACAGCAACAGTTACTGTTGTTGGATCAAGAGCAGGTTATTCTAATTTAACAAGAATATATAAATTATCTAAAGCAAAACAGGGCGCCCAAGGCTCAAACGGAACAAATGGTACTAACGGATCTAACGGTACTCGAGGATCAATCCAAACATCTGGAAGTGCTTCATCTTGGTCAGACGCTGCAGCATATTCTGCGATTGTTGCGGCAGGTGGAGTTACTCCTATTATAACAGACCAAGTTACTTTATCAAATGGTTCATCTTTTTCTGAAACAAAGGTATGTAGTGCTGGCGGAAATCCTGGAACATGGACATCAGTTGTAGCACTATTTAATGGTTCATTATTAGTAAACGGAACTATTATTGGATCTAAAATTGCTGCAGGTGCTATCGATGCAAGTAAAATTGCGGCAGATACAATTACTGCAGGCCAGATTGCGGCAGGTGCTATTACAGCATCTGAAATTGCTGCAGGTGCTATTACCGCAGATAAAATTTCAGCAAGTTCTGCAACAATAGCATCTACAGGATCATTTGGATTTGGTTCAGGTACCAATGTTTCTGGGTTTGGGGCAGTTGGTGCATTTGAATCCTTATCTAATAGCCATTTTGGAATGATAGGAGCAAGTAATTCTACACAACCTGGCGGCGTGTTTGCAAATAGAAACACTAATGGTGACATATATGCAGTTAGTATGTTTAAATTTAGAACTAGTTCATATCTTGGCGGTTCACCTAATATGTGGACAACCGCTGTCTTTTGTAATCAACAACATTCTTTTAACGGCCGTGGTTACTATCCAACGACTGGCTATACTAAAACAAGCGTAGAACTAAACATGGCCGCATCGGCAGCCGCTTTTACCTATGGAACAAACAGTGTAAACAGTTTGCCCGAGATTGCCGCGGTTCATCTCGCAACGAGTGCCGGAGTCGCTATTAGAGTATACGCTGGAACAGTTGTAAATGCAGCAGGCGCAGTTGTTGCATTTACAGGATCGCACGATGGGTTAGTATCACCCACTGAAAATATTGAATTGGGTGATATTTTAGTAGATGTGGATATTATTGCAAAGCGAAATGTGAGTGATGCTATAAGTACACTTACAAAATCAACGCAAATAAATCAAAAATCGGTTTATGGAGTATTAAGATGTTATGCTCAGGAAAATTATATTCCATATTGTTTGACAGAAGAATATCAAGAAGAAACTACTGCACAAGTAGGCGAAGATACTACAACTTCATTGGTGTGGAAAGAAAGATTAAATCCTATTCACCAAACAGTAGTAGACAATCACAGATTTGTATTCACCAATAGTTTAGGCGAAGGGTTAATTAATGTTTGCGGCGAAAACGGAAATATTGAAATAGGTGATTTAATATCTTCATCTTCAATCCCCGGAAAAGGCATGAAACAAGCTGATGATATAATTAGAAGCTACACTGTAGCAAAAGCTAGAGAATCTGTTACATTCTCATCACCAACAGAAGTTAAGCAAATAGCTTGTACTTATCACTGTGGATAATAAATGGCAACAACTAAAAATTTAGTAATAGACCAAGGCGCGACATTTACTGCCAATGTTCAATTTTTGGACAACAGTAAAAATCCTATTGCCCTAACAGGATACGATATTAAAAGCCAAATGCGCAGATCATATTCTAGCGCAAATGCCACTACCTTTACTGCAAATATTACTAATACCTCAACAGGTAACGTATCAATATCGTTAACCTCCGGTCAAACTGCAAACTTAATTGCAGGTAGATACATATATGATATAGAGGCAAATATAGCTGATACTGTTGTAAGAATAGTAGAAGGTATTGTAACAGTTAACCCAGGAGTAACTCGATAATGGCAACCGTAACATCTAGAGAACAATTAAAAGATTATTGCCTTAGACAACTGGGTGCACCGGTAATTGAGATTAATGTGGATGACGATCAAGTTGAAGATCGTATTGATGATGCGTTTCAATTCTATCGTGAGTATCACTTTGATGCTGTAGAAAAAGTTTATCTAAAGCATCAGATGACTGCTAATAATATTTCGGATCAATATATTGAAATATCAGATGCGGTTGTAGGCGTTGAAAGAGTATTTCCGTTTATGAATAAATCTACGGGAACTAACATCTTTGATATTAAATACCAAATTCTGATCAATGATCTATACACTTTGATGTCAACAGATGTAATTTATTATACACAAGTAAGACAAGAATTGGAATTAATTAATCAAGTACTTGTAGGACAAAAGCCAATTAGATTCAATAGACATATGAATCGACTACATATTGATATGGACTGGGCAGCAGATGTTGTACCTGGTACATACGTTATTGTAGAATGTTGGAGAATATTAGATCCAGATGTATTTACAAATGTTTATAACGATATGTTCTTGAAGAGATATGCTACTGCTCAAATTAAAAAACAATGGGGAAATAATTTGAAGAAGTTTGCAGGTGTACAACTTCCTGGAGGAGTAACATTAAACGGTGAGATTATATATCAAGAAGCAATAGAAGAAATACGACAAATTGAAACAGAGATTCAATCTAGATTTGAATTGCCTGTAGATATGTTTGTTGGATGATACTTATCACTGAGCCTCATAGCATATACTAACATCGTGTCAATAGATTGTCAATAGAAACATAATATAAAATGGCAACCATAAATCCATATTTTCACTCTGGCATTCCAATGGGTCGGGGTTCAGAACAGAACCTATACGAAGACTTAATAATCGAATGCTTGAAGATTTATGGTTTCGAACTGTATTATCTGCCTCGCAAAGCTTATAATGAAGATCGTATTTTGGGCGAAGATCCGTTAAACAACTACGAACACGCTTATCCGATTGAGATGTATTTGGAAAGCAATACAGGGTTTGAAGGTCAAGGTGAGTTCTTATCTAAGTTTGGTGTAGAGACGGTTGAGAATGCTAATTTTGTAGTTTCAAGAAAACGTTGGTTAGAGGTTGCAGGAAATACAGGCAATACTGTTTTGGCTATTAGACCAGCTGAAGGCGACATTTTATTCTTCCCATTAACAAAATCATATTTTGAAATACGTAAGGTAGAGGGCGATAAACCATTCTATCAAGTTGGTAAACTTTATGTTTACAGATTAACCTGCGAATTGATGCAGTTCTCAAGCGAAGTTATTAATACTGGTATTGCTGAAATTGATACTTATCCTGATGAGATAAATGAGGATATTCGTAATTTTGGATTGTTACAAGAAAATGGCGATGAGATATTGCTTGAATATAATAGCGAATCTCCACTCGTCAACGAAACATATTCCACAATACACGCTGAGGATGCTGGTGCACGAAACGAAGATTTTGATACTAACATTACAGACATTTTAGATTTCAGCGAACGAAATCCATTCGGAGAGGCATTTAAATAATGTTAGATCAAAGATTTTATTGGGGCACCATTCGTAAAGCAATTATTGCGTTTGGTAATATGTTCAACAATATTAATGTTGAACGCAGAGATGCCGACGGTAATATAATACAAATTTTAAAAGTGCCCTTGTCTTATGCAGGCAAGGCAAAGGCTTTAGCTCGAATTCAACAACGCCCTAATGTTGACGACAGACAAGTACAAATTATTGTGCCAAGAATGGCATTTGAAATGTCAACATTAGCATACGACTTTAATCGAAAAATAAGTCCCGTTCAACAAAATAGAGCAGTTAATTCTTCAAATTCTACATTGGATGCGCAATACGCACCTACTCCGTATAATATCAATGTGCAATTGTATATATACGTTAAGAATCAAGATGATGGTCTACAAATTGTAGAACAAATTTTACCATACTTTAATCCTGATTATAATTTAACTATGAAATCAATCCCACAGTTAAATATTAAAAATGATTTACCTATTATATTAGATCAAGTATCATTTGAAGATAATTATGAGGGTGAGTTTGATGATAGAAGAACTATAATTTGGACATTGTCTTTTACGATGAAACTTAATTTTTATGGACCTGTTAATAAACAAGGTGTTATTAAAAAAGTTGTTACCACTACTTATAATAAAGCAGACCTTACACAAAGACAAGTTAGAGTTACAGTTGAACCTGACCCATTAACCGCTAAACCTGGTGATGATATAGGATTCACAGATACATTTGAAGATTTTTAATGAAAAAAATTCCTGAATTAGATACGTTGTTTGATTTAAAGTCTGCAGAGCCAGAACACATGGCGTCTGTTCCTACAATAGTTAATGACACACAAAGACGAAATATTGACCAAGAAGATGATTACTTGTTGGCTAGAAGCACCCTAAGAAATCTTATACATAAAAGTGAAGATACATTAGATCAGATGATTGAACTTGCTAAAAATTCTGAGCATCCAAGAACATACGAAGTAGCAGGCCAATTAATTAAGACTGTTTCTGATGTAGCAAAAGACTTAATGGATCTCCAAAAGAAGGTCAAAGATTTGAAAAAAGACGAACCCGATAGTGTTAAAAATATTACGAATAATAATGTAGTATTTGCAGGATCTACCGCAGAGTTAATGAAGATGCTTGGCAAAAAAGACGACGGAAAAACAATTGACCAGTAAACAAATATCATATAACGGTAATCCCAATCTTAAACCAATTGGAACCGTAGAATCATACTCCGCTGAGCAAGTTAAAGAACTTATGCGTTGTATGAGTGACCCTATCTATTTCATAGAAAACTACTGCAAGATTGTATCATTGGATCGTGGTCTAATTGATTTTAAACTTTACGAATGTCAAAAAGAAAAAGTAGATGTTATACTTAATAATCGTAAAGTTATTCTGATGGAAGGTCGCCAACAAGGTAAGACTATTACATCTGCAGCATGTATTCTTTGGTACACGTTATTCCAAGAAAACAAAACAGTTGCTATACTGGCAAACAAATCTTCGGCCGCGCGCGAGGTTCTTTCTCGATACGAACTAATGTATGAGATGCTTCCTATGTGGATGCAGCAAGGTGTTAAAACATTCAACAAGGGCGATATTGAACTTGAGAATGGATCTAAAGTATTTACTGCGGCAACAAGCTCATCTGGTATTCGTGGTAAATCTGTAAACTGGTTGTATATTGACGAAGCTGCTATTATTCCAAACAATGTTGCAGAAGACTTCTTTACTTCTGTGTACCCAACAATTTCTGCTGGTAATACTACGAAGATTCTTTTAACATCTACTCCGCTAGGTTATAATCACTTCTGGAAGTTCTGGAATGAAGCTGAACAGGGTCTAAATGGGTTTGTGCCATTGTTTATTCCTTACAGTAGAATCCCGGGTAGAGATGAGAAATGGGCCAATGAACAGAAGTCAATGTTGGGCGAATTAAAGTTCAATCAGGAAGTTTTATGCAGATTCCTCGGATCTTCTAACACACTAATTAATCCAGATACTATTGGAAGAATGTCTACAAAACAATTTGTTTATTCAAACGAGGGATTGGATGTTCTTGAGGAGCCAGAAGAAGGTCACGTATATATGCTTGTGGCAGATACATCGCGCGGTGTCGGTGGAGATTACTCAGCATTTACGGTTCAAGACATTACTTCGTACCCATTTAAAGTTGTTGCTAAATATCGAAGTAACAGAATAAGTCCGTTGTTATTTCCCAACATTATAGAAAAAGTAGCTAAAGATTACCACAAGGCATACTGTTTAGTAGAGATCAACGATAACGGACAACAAGTAGCAGATTCCTTGTATACTGATCTAGAATACGAAAACGTATTCTTTGTTGGAAGTAGTAGTAAATCGGGACAATATTTGTCTGGTGGATTTACTCCAGGTGCGACTCTTGGTGTCAGAACAACTAAACAAGTAAAGCGATTAGGATGCACAACCTTTAAGAGTTTAGTTGAAGGAACAAAGCTACTAATCCATGATCCAGAGATAATTGAGGAAATATCCACATTTATTGAAGTTCGAGGAACACACAAGGCAGACGAGGGGTATCATGACGATTTGGTAATGTGCTTGGTGTTATTCTCATGGGCAACAAACGAACCGTTCTTCAAAGATTTAACAGATTCAAATCTGAGAAAAGCACTATACGAAGAACAATTTAAACAAATCGAGGAGAATCTAACTCCTTTTGGTATAGTTAATGATGGGCTCCAGCAAAAGGAGGAGCCGGTGGTAATGGGTGACGATCTATGGTTTTCAGCTGATCCTGCAAAAGAACTGGAAAAACTTAAAACTAAATGGATGGAAAATGTCTAAAAACTTATACTTATAAATAAATAGTAATCAAAATAGTTATTAAACTATGTAAATCTTTAAGGAGAATAAGATGGCATTTCAGCTTTCACCTGGCGTATTAGTACAAGAAAAGGATTTAACTGCAATAGTCCCTTCTGTTGCTACTTCGGCCGGCGCATTCGCTGGCGCCTTCCAATGGGGACCTGTTGGGGAAGTTACCACCGTCGATTCCGAAAATAATTTAGTAAAATATTTCGGCGGACCTAATGACGTTAATTTTGCATCATTTTTTACTGCAGCAAACTTTTTATCATATGGTAATAATTTAAAACTAGTTCGTGTTGTGAACGAAAGCGTCGCTAAAAACGCAATTGCAAACGCAAGCGCAAACGCAATTGTAATTAAAAATACTGATGATTTTTTAAGCTCTCGATCAATCGGTGGATATGGGTTGGGAGAATTTGCTGCCAAATATCCAGGAGATTTGGGAAATTCATTAAAAGTTGCAATGGTTGATGCTAATACCTGGGCTGCATATAATGGATTTGCTGGAAACGCATGGCCATATCAATCAGAATTTAATAGTGCTCCTGGAACTTCCACATATGCATCAGCATTATCTGGTAGTAACGATGAGCTACACGTTATTGTTATTGACGAAGATGGTGCTTGGTCTGGTATTAGAAATACTGTGTTAGAGAAATATCCGTATGTCTCAAAAGCATCAGATGCTAAAAATACAGATGGTTCTTCAAACTACTACAAAGATGTAGTTAATAATCAATCAGCATATGTTTGGTCTATAGATCACCCGATTTCAACAACTGGTAATACTATCGGTTGGGGATCTTCTGTTGCAGGTAGAATGTTTGGTAATTTAAGTACAACCGTATCAGTTTCATTGTCAAACGGTGTTTCTGACGAGGCAAATATTACTGCAGGAAACGTGATTTCCGGATTTAGTTTATTTGGTAATGACGAATTGTATGATGTAAGTTTAATACCATTAGGACCATGGAGCAATACAGCATCCATTGTTAGTACAGCTGTAGCAATTGCAGAAGATAGAAAAGATTGCGTTGTATTCTTATCTCCTAGCTTGGAATCAGTTGTTAATGTAACTCCTTCAGCTCAAGCAACAAATGTTGTAAACTGGAGAAATTCTTCTACAACAAATGGCGGTGTAAATTCAAGTTATGCTGTTATGGATTCTGGTTGGAAGTATCAGTATGATCGTTACAACGACAAATATCGTTGGATCCCATTAAATGGCGATATTGCTGGTATATGTGCAAGAACAGACGATGTTTCTGAATCATGGTTTAGCCCAGGCGGGTTTAGCCGAGGTCAAATTAGAAATGTTGTTAAACTAGCATTCAATCCTTCTAAAACAGATAGAGATACACTATACAAAGCAGGTGTCAATCCTGTTGTAGCATTCCCTGGACAAGGAACAGTCTTGTTTGGTGATAAAACAATGTTAGCAAAACCTAGCGCGTTTGATAGAATCAATGTTCGCAGATTGTTTATTGTTTTAGAAAAAGCTATTGCAACTGCATCAAAATTCCAATTATTCGAATTTAACGATCCATTTACCAGAGCACAATTTACAAATCTAATAGAACCATTCTTACGAGATGTTCAAGGTCGCCGAGGCATTTCAGACTTTAAAGTTATTTGTGACGAAACAAACAACACTGGTGATGTGATTGATAGAAACGAATTCAGAGCTGACATTTTTGTTAAACCTGCTCGTTCTATTAATTTTATATCCCTCACATTTGTTGCTGCAAGATCAGGAATTTCTTTTGAAGAAGTTGGCGCTTAATAAGGAGAAAATAAATGGCAACGACATTCGATATTAATACTTTTAAATCTACCCTAAAGAATGGTGGCGCACGCCCCAATCAGTTTCAGGTTACAATTACATTTCCTCCTGCACTTATCGCATTGAATCAAGCATATGCAAGACCAAGTAACTTTTTAGTTACTGTAGCAGAATTGCCCGGTCAAACAATTGGAGTAACCCCTGTTTATTACAGAGGACGAGAAGTTAAATTGGCGGGCGATAAAGTATTCGCACCGTTTAGCTGCACTATTCTTAATGATACCGATTTTCAATTAAGAGATGGATTAGAACGCTGGATGAATTCTATAGAAAGCAATTCTAGAAAAACAGGTGTTACCAATCCTGAGCAGTATCAAGCAATTATAATTGTTACTCAGTTAGATAGAGCAGGCGCAACATTAAGAACGTATCGCCTTTTTGGCGCATTCCCTACTGATATATCCCCCGTAGGATTAGACTTTTCTGCGAACGATCAATTGTCAACATTTGGTGCAACATTCCAATACCAACATTTTGATGTGTTCAGCCCACAGTCTTTTATTAATTAATATTTTGGAATTTAAATAATGGCAATAAATTTATTTGGGTACACAATTACCCGAGGTGATGATGTGAGCAAGATGGCACGAACACAATCGTTCGTGCCGCCTACTACTGACGATGGCACAGCAACTGTTCAAGGTGGTGGCTACTTTGGCACCTATCTTGAAATGGATGCTACTGCCAAATCAGAAGCAGAATTAATTACACGATATCGTGAAGCATCTATGTATGCTGATTGTTCTACGGCAATTGATGAAATTGTTACAGAAGCAATTGCAGCAGTTGATGATGAAGCGGCAGTACAACTTAATGTAGATGCTCTTGATTTGCCCGATAATATTAAGAAGGCAATGCAAGATCAATTTAATACTATTGTTAGATTGCTTGGATTCAACCTTAAGGGCTTTGATATTTTTCGTAGATGGTATGTTGATGGTAGAATTTATTATCAAAAGATTATTGACGAGAAGAATCCTAAAAGAGGTATTATTGAGTTAAGACAGATTGATCCTCGTAAAATTCGCAAAGTTCGCGAAATTAAAAAGGATAAAGATCAAAAGACTGGAATTGATTTAATTAAATCTATTGAAGAATTTTTCATTTACAATGAAAAAGGTATTAATTATCAGCCAAATTATACTACAACTTCTCCTGGTAGTAATCAGGGAATTAAAATTTCAACAGATTCAGTTAGTTATATTCCATCTGGGCTAAATGATTCTGAAAAAAATGTGGTACTGAGTTATTTGCATAAGGCAATTAAACCGGTTAACCAATTAAAGATGATGGAAGATGCGTTAGTCATTTATAGATTAGCTAGAGCACCTGAAAGAAGAATATTTTATATTGACGTTGGCAATTTGCCAAAGTTAAAAGCTGAGCAATATTTAAAAGATATTATGGCTCGGTATCGTAATAAGATTGTTTATGATTCTGCTACAGGCGAAATCAGAGATGATCGTAAATTTATGTCAATGCTTGAAGACTTTTGGTTACCTCGCAGAGAAGGTGGTCGTGGTACTGAGATTACTACATTACCAGGTGGCGAAAATCTAGGTCAGATTGATGATATTAATTATTTTCAGAATAAATTATATCAGGCATTGAATGTCCCTTTATCAAGAATGCAACCTCAACAGGGTATTTCATTTGGTAGAGCAACAGAGATTACTAGGGATGAATTAAAATTTGCTAAATTTGTGGGAAGACTCCGCAAGAAATTTAGTATGTTATTTAATGATATTTTAAAGACACAATTAATCTTGACCGGTGTTATTACTGAACAAGATTGGGTAGAATTAAAAGAACATATTCAATATAAATTTGCTCAAGATCAGTATTTTGAGGAAATGAAGGAGGCAGAAAATTTACGTAATCGTATTGATTTAGTAAATCAGATGCAACCGTTTGTCGGAACATATTTCAGTAAAGAATACATCATGAAAAGTGTATTACGTTTTACTGATGAGGAAATTGAAACAATGGAATCGCAGATGGAGGCAGAACCTTCACCTACAATTGGAGTGGACGGACAACCAGTTCAGCCGCCTATAAATAATCAAACGGAGTAAAATTATGGATACATCAGAAGTTCTTAGACATATGGTAGACGACATTCTTGCAGATCGCTCGAATGACGCTGTTAATAGATTCAATGATGCGTTGGGATTTAAATTATCCTCCGCATTAGATGATAAAAAACAAGAAATTGCATCTAGCATAGGCAAGGAAAATGAAGAAGTTTAACACACTAAGATTAGATTTAGCAGAAAAAACTCTTACTCCCGCTGAAAAGAAAAAGCGAGAGGAAATTGCCATGGCAATGGAGCGTGAGAATCCAGGTATGCCAATGGGTAAAAAAATGGCGATTGCTACAGCAGCTGCTAAAAGAGTTGCTGAAGAAAATCTTGATGAGGAATATGAAGACTCCGGTGAAGAGCATCCAAAGATGTGGAAGCACGTTAGTAGCGTTGATAGTAATACTTGGTCCGGTGTAGCTAAACATCATGGGAAAAACCTCTCGAACGTGGTTCATGATTTAGAAAAAGAAAGAGACTCCATCAAGAAAAAAGGTGGTAATCATAACGCTACTTCTAACCATGATCACGCAATAATGCAATTAAAACAACATTTGCCGTCAACTGCTAAAAGAGTTGCTGAAGAAAATCTTGATGAAATTACCTATATTGATGAATTGAAAACAGATACATTAGATTCCTATATTACTAAAGTTGCAACAGGTCCTTCTAGAGGCAATACTCAAACAGGTATTCCTAAAAGCATAAAAGCAATTGGCGGAGTAACAACTGCTATTCGTAAAAGAGCTGAAAACGAAAATCCTCCGTTTGAACCAAATGTTCCCACAGGTGAAAGAAAAGATCAATTTGGGAATCCTATTAAAAATGTAGCAAAACACTTGGCGAAACAAGGTATGAAAAGTGTTACTGAAGAAATTAAAACAACGCATGAAGATCCGCTTGTTGTTGTAAAAGATGCTGAAGGAAATATTCATACTCATGCTAATTTATCTGTTGCTAATGCTATTCATGGTACAGATGTTAAGCATCAAGCTATTCATACCGGTATGCCAATACAAGCAGGTAAGTTCACATTTGAATTATCAAAGCATCACGCTTCAGAAGTTAAAGAAGCTAAAGAAAAAACAGAATATGATTACGAAGGCGACATGGCTCGCAGTCAACTACAGAGTATTGTCATGAATGCCCAAAAAGTACATGATATGTTAAAAGACAATGATAATCTTCCTGAGTGGGTTCAATCAAAAATTACTCTTGCCGAAGATTATATTTTAACCGTTTCAAATTATATGGCAACTGAAATTGATGAAAATACGAATAAAGAATATACACACAAGGTTGTACATAACAAAACAGGCAATATTGTTGGTAAATATACCTCTTTGAAAGCTGCAACTCGAGCAGCGGATAAAAAAGATAACGCATACGGCGGATATGCACACCAAGTTCGTCGAATTGATGAGGATAAAGATCCTTGTTGGGACAACTATAAACAATTTGGCATGAAGAAGGGCAAAAATGGTAAACCAGTTCCTGATTGCCGTGGCCCAGTGAAAGAAGACTCAATAGATGAATTGACTTTATCGTTTGGCAAAAAGACCAAACCTACTGTTTCTGCTAGAATTTCTGATATGAAAAAATATTTTGATACTGCAGATAAAGACCAAGTAAAGCAAAAGATTACTGGAAAAAAATTCCACGATATGTCTGAATATGAGGCATGGATGAAATCAAATAAATCAAAAGGAGCAATGCAAGTTGCATCATTTGAACAAAGTTATGAAAACAAATTGGATGAAATTTCTTCAAATACTTTAGATAGTTATATGCGGGCTGCTCATACAAAGTATAGCAAGATAGAATATAATAATGACCCGGCATCTGTTACAAAAAAAGAAAAAATAGATAAAGGTATCAAGAAGGCATACAAAAAAAGGTATCCATCTAAAACATCGAAACCTGAAGATAAAGTAGACATGAGTTCTGCTAGTTCATATTATGCAAGTAAAAAACCAGGCCAATATACAGGCGATTAAATTAAGAGGCTAAAATGGCGGTAACAAAAACAATTCTTAAGAATGTTAGACAACAAGCAGTTGTTAAATTTATTGGCAACGGATATGCCAATGTAGATTTACGAGCAGATCTAAAGCAACCTGAAGAAACATTTCAAGGGTTCAATAACACAAACGTAACAATTACAAGTGTTTTGTGGAGCACTGACGGCGCAACTTCTGCGCCAATTTTAGTTCAACGAGGTGTAAGTGCTGCATCTGCAACTAATGTAATGATATTATATGGTGGCGCGTCAGAATGGGAACTGTCGCAAGATTCAGGGTTTGTTGATAATGTTGGCGCAGATTCAAATGTGACCGTTATTTTACCCCCAGCTGGCGGAATGGTTTATTTGGTATTGGGCAAAAATACAGGATACTTAGGTCCAGATTTTAACGCATTATCACCTAATTAATACGGAGAATTAAAATGAGATTAATTACAGAAGCCGCACACGATATTACATATATTGTAGAAGATAAACAATCTGGTGGCAAGAATGTCTATATTGAAGGCATCTTTATGCAGACAGAACAACCAAATCGTAATGGACGTTTATACAAGCGCGACATTATGGAAAAGGAACTAGTCCGTTATCAGAAATTGATTGACGAGAAAAGATCGTTGGGTGAATTAGGTCATCCAGCAAATCCAACATTAAATTTGGATAAAGTTTCTCACCTAATTGAAAGCCTTCGTTTCGACGGCAACAATGTACTAGGTAGAGCAAAAATTTTAGAAACTCCAATGGGCAACATTGCTCGCAGTTTGCTTGACGCAGGTGCAGGACTTGGCGTTTCTTCTAGAGGTTTGGGTTCACTAAAAATGAACAAAGAGGGTGTTAATGAGGTTCAGGATGATTTTCATCTTGCAACCGTAGACATTGTAGCAGATCCTTCAGCACATGATGCTTTTGTTCAAGGCATTTATGAGTCTGCAGATTGGATTTGTGAAAATGGTCTATGGAAAGCTGTTGATATCGAACGAGCACAACAAACATTAAAGGGCGCATCTAAGGGACAGTTAGAATCTGTTAAACTAAAGATGTTTGAAGAGTTTATGTCTAGAATGTCTAGATAATCAAACTTATAAATAATTTGAAACAATCCATTTAGGAGACACTAATGTCAGTAGAAAGCAAAATTAAACAATTGCTAGAGCGTGTAGATGCGAAATCTAGCCTAGAAGAAGCAGACGCTATGGGTGCAGCTAAAGGTAAAGATACCTCTATCAAAGCAGCTAATGGCGGCGATGCCTCTTCCCCAAAACAAGGTGACTCTGAAGGCGCAAGCTATGAAGAGCGCGATGAAAAGGATGAGAACCAAGGTGCTATTACAGCTAAAGGTATTAGTCAAAATACCATTAAGATGAAGGGACCTGTTGGAGGAACTCCTGATTTTAAAACAGTTGGCGACCTTTCATCCGCAGTAAACCAACCCAATTCTAAGGGTAATGTTCCTGTTGGTGAGGAAGAAGAAGTTGCAGGCGAAGTAATTGCAGAAGAAGAAGTTGAATCAGAAGTTCAGGCTCCTGCAGCAATTGACTTATCCCCAATTTTTGGCGATGATCTCTCAGAAGATTTCAAAGCTAAAGCAACATCTATTTTCGAAGCAGCAGTTATTGCTCGCGTAAATGCAGAAATGGATAAAGTTGCAGCATCTCTAGAAGAGAAATATGCGACTGATGTTGCAGAATACAAAGACAGTATCGTCGAAAAGATTGATTCATATCTCAACTATGTTGTTGAGAATTGGATGAAAGAAAATGAACTAGCCTTAGAAAACGGTCTTCGCACTGAGATTGCTGAAGACTTTATGGCTGGGTTAAAAGTACTATTCAAAGAGCACTACATTGAAGTGCCTGAAGAGAAATACGATGTAATCGGTGAACTACAAGCCAAAGCTGCTGAACTCGAAGCAAAACTAGACGAAGCAATTGGCAGCAATGTAGACCTTAACAAAGAAGTCACTTCTTTAAAGCGTCAAGCAGTTGTAGAAGAATTGTCCAAGGATTTAGCTGACACAGAAGCTGCAAAATTGGGCAAGCTATTAGAGGGTGTTGATTTTGAAAATGAAGATCTTTACAGAGAAAAAGTTTCTGTAATTAAAGAGAATTATTTTCCAAAGAATGTAGTAACAGAAGGCACTAGCCAATCTGTTCAAGCACAACAGACTTTAACAGAAGAAACAGATGTTCCAACTGAATTTACAGATGGTTCGTCAGTAGTTTCTGCATATGCTAAAGCACTTTCAAGATCAATTAAAAGAGCGTAATTTTACGACATTCCATCAAGGAGAAAAAAATGTTTTTATCTGAAAACCTACAACAAAAATGGCAAGCCATTTTAGAGCACCCTGATCTTCCAGAGATCAAGGATTCCTACAAGCGTGCAGTTACATCTGTATTGTTAGAGAACCAAGAGCGTTCACTACGTGAAGAGCGTAGCGCAATGTTTGAGGCAGCTCCAGCAAACAATATTTCCGCAACAAGCGGTATTGACAAGTATGATCCAATCATGATTGGTCTAGTACGCCGTGCAATGCCTAACCTAATGGCTTATGACATTTGCGGTGTTCAACCAATGACTGGCCCAACCGGTTTGATCTTCGCAATGCGTTCTACTTACGGCGGTGCTCGTACACCTTCAACAAGAACAGAAGCATTGTACAACGAAGCAAACACAGCATTCTCAGGCACAGGCGTTGCTCAAACACCAGCAGCAGGAACTTCTTTAGATCCTACAGGCACATTTACTTCTACAACAGCTGGTGGCGTAGCTACAGCAACAGCTGAAGCATTAGGTACTTCTGGTTCTGCAGCGTTCAACGAAATGTCTTTCTCTATTGATAAGACAACAGTTACTGCAAAATCACGTGCATTGAAAGCAGAATACACAGTTGAATTAGCACAAGATTTGAAAGCTATTCACGGTCTTGACGCTGAAGCAGAATTATCAAACATCTTGTCACAAGAATTTATGTTTGAAATTAATCGTGAAGTTGTTCGTACAATTTACAAAGTTGCTAAGCCAGGTTCACCAGCTACAGCATCTGCTGGTACATTCGACTTAGACGTTGACTCTAATGGACGTTGGTCTGTTGAGCGTTTCAAAGGTCTATTGTTTAACATTGAGCGCGATGCTAATCACATTGCTCAAGACACACGTCGTGGTAAAGGTAACTTCATCGTTTGCTCTGCAGACGTTGCAAGTGCATTAGCTATGTCTGGTGTTCTAGACTACACTCCAGCGTTGTCTACAAACTTAAATGTTGATGACACAGGTAACACATTCGCAGGTGTATTGAATGGTCGCTACAGAGTTTACATTGATCCGTATTCCAGCAACCTAGGTGCAGCAAATCAGTTCTACATGGTTGGTTATAAGGGTTCTTCTCCTTATGACGCAGGTATGTTCTACTGCCCATATGTTCCTCTACAAATGGTTCGTGCAGTTGATCCTAACAGCTTCCAGCCAAAGATTGGCTTCAAGACACGTTATGGTTTAATTGCTAACCCATACGTAGTACAATCAGACGGTTATACAAATGATGCAGACACATTTACGGCTGACCGTAATCAGTACTATCGTCGCACACGTGTATTGAACTTAATGTAATTTTTACATATATTAAACCGGCATTAAGATCGGTACAGTCACAGACTGTTTAAAAGGGGGAAGAAATTCCCCCTTTTTTTGCCTTATAAATATTAATGTTAGTAAAAGGAATGTTAAATGTATACTGCAAATATAGATGTTTTACAACAGAACTACTTTAGGAATCTGCCAAAAACAAATGATTACCTAAGACCAAACGCGTTTAAGTTTTCAATAAAGGATATACCAGGTGTATCGTTTACTTGCCAATCAGCAAACTTACCGCAATTGGCATTGGGATTTGCAGTGCAACCAACACCGTTTACTGATATTCCTCGCATTGGCGATAAACTGAATTTCGGAGACTTTACTATTAGATTTTTAATTTCCGAAGATATGTCAAATTACTTAGAATTATATACATGGTTAGTGGCTCTTGGTTTTCCTAAAGATTACAATCAATTTGGATCATTTGTTGCAAATAGACCAAGTTCGTTCCCACTCGTAACCAACGCAAAGGGCGAAAAAGAAGTTTTGGCATACTCGGATGGTACTTTATCGATTTTAGACTCGACAAATACCCCTAAGGTGAATATAATATATAAAGACTTGTTCCCAGTGTCTTTAGAAGCTTTGGATTTTGATATTGCTTCTGCTAGTGTTGAGTACTTTACTGCAATCGCTTCCTTTAAATATACATACTTTGAGGTGGAGCAAATTTAATTAATATGGAGATTTTATGGCTAATAATAACAAACCTGGATTGAAAAACATTCCAAAAATTCCGGTTCCAAAATTTAACAAACCGGCGGCCGCCCCGCAACAGCAACAAGCTCAACCAGGGCAGTTACAAATTAACATTGAAGAATTGCGTAAAGAAAAAATCTTTATTGCGACCCCTTGTTACGGTGGTATGCTTACAGAAGCATATTTCAGATCAATGGTTCGTACATTGACATTCTTTAACCAACACCAAATTCCAATCGCATTTGGTACAATTGCAAATGAGTCTTTAGTTACTCGTGCTCGCAATGTGTTGGTTGCTTATTTTCTACAAAGCAACTATACTCGCTTATTGTTTATTGATGCAGATATCGAATTCCAAGTTGAAGACGTTTTAAAATTACTTGCACACAACAAAGAAGTTTGCGTTGGCGCATATCCTAAGAAGGGTGTTAACTGGCAGCGTATTCGCGATATGGTTCTTAGCAAAAAAGATGAACCAATGGCTGACGGAGCAATTGCATCTTCAGGTAGCGACTATGCTATTAACTTTAAATTCCTTAATCCAGGTAGCAAACAAATTGCTATTGAAAATGGCGTAATTCGTTTACACGATGGCGCTACAGGATTTATGATGATCAAGCGTGAAGCAATTGATAAGATGATTGCTGCTTATCCTGAGTTGAAGTATAACAATGATTTGAATACTCCTCCAGATTTGCAAGACTTCTTCTATGCATTCTTTGACACAATGATTGATCCTAAAGATCGTCGTTACTTGTCAGAAGATTACACATTCAGCAGACGCTGGCAAGATATCGGTGGTGACATTTGGCTTGACCCAACTATCTCATTGAATCACTTTGGATCATTTAACTTCCAAGGTAATCCAGCACAAATTATTCAAATTGGATAATCAATGAAATTATCTGACCTGCAGGAAATGTGGGCAGATGATTGTAAGATTGACGAAACAAATCTTGGACATGAATCTGCTCGCACACCTACTTTACATTCTAAGTATTTAAATTTTTTATCATCTACTCGGCTTAATTTACGTAAGGCTGAGTCTGACTACTTAAACCTTCGCCGCAAAAAGTACAAATATTTTAGAGGAGAAATGACTCAGCTAGAATTGTCTGACGAAGGTTGGGATCAATGGCAAGGCAATAAACCATTAAAGAATGAAATGGATGAATTTCTTCAGGTAGATTCAGACTTGATTATCTTACAAGATAAGATTGAGTATTTTAAAACTGTCATGTATCAGCTTGAACAAATTATTAGATCATTGAATAGTAGAACATGGGATATAAAAAATAGTATTGAATGGACTAAATTTACGAATGGATTAATGTGATGCGAGAACAAAATATTCAAATGAAATATGTTTCGTTACAATCATTGGGGTATATGATTTGTGATGTACCTTTAAACATACAAGAAAAAACCAAAAAAGAATGTGTAAGACTAATTAATTCTAATTTTGAAGATGCAGTGCCATATAATTATAGTTTAGTGGGCAATATACAACACGAATATAATTTAAATTGCGTAACCGAAGAATTAAATGACTTTTTAAGTGTAGCCGTCCCCGAATATTTTAAATTTAATCACCAGCACGAATTAGCTAATAAAAAATTTAAAATACAGGAAAGCGATGCTGAATTACTTGGAGTTGGATCTAAAAATACAGTAATGCCTTCAGTCTGGATAAATTTTCAACAAAAACATGAGTATAATCCTGTACATTGCCATGAAGGACTTTTGAGTTTTGTTTACTGGGTAAAAATACCTTATTCTTTAGATAATGAATTAAAAAATCCAATGACTGCGTATGCATTTCAAAAAAGGGCCCCTGCATTTAGTTATTTTTATAGTAATTGTATCCCCGAAATGACTAGTGAAAATACCTGGGGTCTTGTAGGTTCTCAGATACAACAACATATTATTCCGGTAGATAAATATCACGAAGGTAAAATGGTAATTTTTCCAGCATGGTTACAACACGCTGTTTCACCATTCTTTACAAGTGATGAATTTAGAATTTCTGTTGCTGGAAATATAGGAATGGTCAAAGATGCCTGATATAAGAATAAGAAAAAAGAACGAAGTATACTTAAATGTTGATGCTGAACCTTCAATTGCTCAAGAATTGAACGATCATTTCTCATTTGAGGTTCCTGGTGCAAAATTTCACCCACTTTATAAATCTCGTATGTGGGATGGAAAGGTGCGTCTTTTTTCGATGTTCACTAAAGAGTTATATGTTGGGTTAAAAGACTATGTAGAACACTTTGCTAAAGAACGTGATTATACTGTAGATTATTCTGAGTATGTTCATACAGCCGATACCTGTACCCTTGAAGAAGTAAAAGAGTTTGTAAAAGAACTTAATATTGGTTCCAAGGGTGAACCTCTCGAAATGAGAGATTATCAGATTGATGCTATCTACAAAGCAATCAGTGATGGCAGACGTTTGTTATTATCTCCAACTGGTTCGGGTAAGTCATATATCATTTATTGCGTAATGCGTTGGCATGAGAAACAAGGTAGGCGTCAATTAATTTTAGTTCCTACTACCTCTCTTGTTGAACAGATGTATTCTGATTTTCAGGATTACTCTTGTTTAAATGGATGGAAAACTTCTAATCATTGCCATCGTATTTACGGAGGACATGAAAAATCTAATGAATATGATGTTGTTATTAGTACTTGGCAATCTTTATATAAATTACCTAAAAAATTCTTTGATGACTTTCAGGCAATTTATGGAGATGAAGCGCATTTGTTTAAAGCTAAATCTTTAACAGGTATTTTAAATAAATGCCCTGGCGCGCCTTATCGTGTAGGTACTACTGGAACATTGGATGGAACACAGACACACAAATTAGTTCTTGAAGGATTATTTGGTCCTGTTTATAAAGTTACTACAACTAAGAAACTTATTGCTAGCAAAACATTAGCCGATCTGCAAATTTATAATCTAATATTAGATTATTCGGATGAGATTAAAAAAGCACTTAAAGGAAAAACATATCAAGAAGAAATGGATTTTCTGGTACAGCATGAACCGAGAAATAAGTTTATCCGTAATTTGACTCTTAAGCAAGAAGGTAATAGTCTTGTACTATTTCAGTATGTTGAAAAACACGGTAAAAATCTATATCAAATGATTAATGATAAAGCTGAAAATCGAAAGGTATTTTTTGTTTACGGTGGAACAGATACGGAACAAAGAGAACAAATTCGAGCATTGACAGAAAAGGAAAATAATGCTATAATAGTAGCATCGTATGGAACTTTCTCAACAGGAATAAATATTAAAAACCTACATAATATTATTTTTGCATCTCCCTCTAAATCTCGTATTAGGAATTTGCAATCTATTGGCAGGGGATTAAGAACAAGTGAAACTAAAAGTAGTTGTAACTTATATGATATAGGCGATGATTTGACCTGGAAATCTAAAAAGAATTATACTTTATTACACATGATAGAACGAATCAAAATCTATAACGATGAACATTTTGAATATAAACTAATAAAAGTACCACTACAATGAACCAAGCATATAAGCTATTAAAACTTAATACAGGTGACGATATAGTTTGTAAAACTGAAGAAAATTTATCATTAAAAGATAAAGACAGTATTTTTGTACAAGACCCTATGATACTCAATCAAATACGAGTGCCATATGGTTCGGGTATAATGGAATCATATACTTTGTCTCCTTGGATGTCTCTTGCTGAAGGCGATTTTTATGAAATACCAGCACACTATATTGTGGTTGCCGCCGATATTAAGGAAACTCTTAAAGACAGTTATATAAAGTATGTACATGATCGTAAAGAAGCAGACTTAATTGCCGAAACATCTGAAGATACTGAAGAAGAATCTGATAACTCTGAAATTGAAAAAGAAACTAACTATGAAAACAGCCAAAGCACCATTAAACGTCGCGGACGCCTCATCCACTGAACCAAAGATGCAAGTGTCGTCACATTATGTTGACAATAAAAAATTCTTGCAAGCATTAATTGACTATAGACAAAGTGTAGTTGAAGCAGCCGAAAAAGGCGAAGATCCTCCTATTGTTTCTAAATACATTGGTGAATGCTTTATTAAGATTGCAACACATCTTTCTTATAAGTCTAATTTTATTAATTATACTTTTAAAGATGATATGATATCTGATGGCATTGAAAATTGCTTAACTGCTGTTGCTAAATTTGATCCCGCAAAATCTTCAAATCCATTTGCATATTACACGCAAGTTATCTATTTTGCATTCATTAGACGAATCCAAAAAGAAAAGAAACAACAAGCAACCAAATATAAATTGATTGAGAATATGGATATTGATGCTTTAATCTCTCAAGAGCAAGATGGCGAATTTGGATCACAATTCTTAGATTATTTGAAACGACAAATGGATACTATTGATATTGAAAAACGGGTAATGAGTATTCCGAAAAAGGCTAAAAAAGTTCGAGATGATATCGAAAATCCGCTTGACCTTGATGACTAAACACTATATAATATATAGTATAAATTCTCGGAGATATAATGGCAAAATTGAAAATATCAGAACTATTTTATAGTATTCAGGGCGAAGGCAGGTACATGGGAGTACCTTCCGTTTTCTTGAGAACATTCGGTTGCAACTTTACTTGCGACGGATTTGGGATGGCAAAGGGTGAAAAAAGCGATGAAAGAAATGTTATTGCGATTAAAGCTGATAGCTTTACAAACTATAGAGATCTTCCTCTTGTTCATACAGGTTGTGACTCTTATGCTTCTTGGGATCCTCGGTTTAAGCATCTTAGCCCTGTACTCTCTACTGATAGCATTACCGATACAATTATGGATATATTACCGCACAAGAGGTGGGAAGACGAACATCTTGTAATTACAGGTGGTGAACCATTATTGGGTTGGCAAAAACAATATCCTGAATTATTAGATCATCCAAAAATGTTAGCATTAAAAGAACTAACATTTGAGACAAATGGTACACAAGCATTGACACCCGAATTTAAACAATATCTTTTAAATTGGACATTGAGTAATAAAAATAGATTAACTAAAAGAGGAGTTGATGCGTTAACATTTTCAGTTTCTCCTAAATTATCTGTATCAGGTGAAAAATGGGAAGATGCAATTTGTCCTGAAATTGTAGCAGGTTATGAATGGTGTGGATACACATATCTTAAATTTGTAATCGCATCATCTCAAGATGCAGAAGAAGCAGAAGAAGCAGTAAATGCATATCGTAAAGCTGGTTTTACGGGTCCTGTTTATATTATGCCTCTTGGCGGCACTGAGCAGTTGTACTCTATTAATAATAGGAATGTTGCAGAACTCGCAATGCGAAAAGGTTGGAGATACTCAGATAGACTCCAAATACCATTGTTTAAAAACGCGTGGGGAACATAATGTCAAATAGTGCTTTAGATCAAGTTAAAAGATATGGCTTTGAGGCCAACGATAAGTATATGGATGGTTTTTATCAATTTGCGTATAAACAAAAATTGTATGAAGTATTATGGGAAGCACAACGGCAATTAAATCGTTGTTCCACATATGTAGGTGAAGAAGAATGGGTTGCTGAAAATCTTCCCAAATATAAATAACAATGTTACACAAAGGTAACAAATTTCAAATATCATATCCGTGTTAGGAAGGATTCTAAAATGTCATATAACAAAACAAAATGCGACCCCGAATTGGGTCTTAAAGTTCACGAACATCTAGTTAAGGTTGGTGTCGAAACACCTATTAAGGAGACTGGGCAAGTAATTGACCGTAAGGGTAAGATCGATGTAATCGAATCTTTATTTACAGATATTATGAAAACACTCGGACTTGATCTTACAGATGATAGTCTTATCGAAACACCTAAGCGTGTTGCTAAGATGTATGTGAATGAAATCTTTTGGGGACTCGATTATGAAGCATTCCCTAAATGCACAACTGTTGACAACAAAATGCATTATAATGAAATGGTTGTAGAACGCAATGTTAATGTACAATCTAATTGTGAGCATCACTTTGTTGTAATTGATGGATTAGCAACTGTTGCATATGTTCCTAAACAACGAGTACTTGGTCTAAGTAAAATTAATCGTATTGTTGAATATTTCAGTAAACGACCACAGATTCAAGAACGTTTAACAGAACAAATTTTCCACACACTACAATTTATTCTTGATACCGAAGATGTTGCAGTATTGATTGATGCACAACACTATTGTGTTAAATCAAGAGGTGTTGAAGATACCGGTAGCTCTACAGTTACAGTTCGATTGGGTGGCGGATTTAAAAATCACCCAGAAGTAAGAAATGAATTTTATCAGATTGCAAGACAAGGATGTAAATGACAATTAATGTAATGGTTGACTTAGAGACAATGTCAACAAGATCACACGCAGCAATTTGTTCGATTGGTGCAGTAAAATTTGAAGGTAGTAAAATTATAGATACATTTTACTGCACCATTGATCTTGCTAGCTGTAAAGAAGCTGGAATGCATATCTCCAAGGATACTGTTGCATGGTGGTCTAAACAAAATAAAGATGCATTACGAGAATTGACTAAAAATAATATCTCATTACAAGAAGCTCTTGATAAGTTTGAATTGTGGTTTGGCCCTAAAAGCTTACCTATTTGGGGTAATGGTGCAGTATTTGATAATACTATTTTAGGCAACGCGTACTTTATCACAGGAAGAGAGCCACCCTGGAAATGCTGGGACGATCGTTGCTACAGAACTGCTAAAGCAATGTTCAATTGGATTCCTGAGGATAAACGAGAAGGCACATATCATAATGCGTTAGATGATGCTATGCATCAGACAAAACATTTAATTAAAATCCTTGGAGATTGAATGACAAATGTCCAGCAAAGAATGGAAGAATTAATTCGGCCAATTGATCAACAAATTTATATGTGTGATGATAGGCGAGATTTATTAATGTTTAATTGCGCTATGCTACAACGAGTTAAAGAAGTATTTGATTTGCTTGTAGGCGAAGAAGGTCGCAAAAATATGTTTAAAGATTTAGTATGAAAACTTATAAAAAGAGAATTGCGTTTTGTATCAGTGACCAACATTTAGTACCACATGGCGGCATTGGTCAATTTGCCAAAGGGTTTGTTGAGATGGCAAATAAAATTAACTGGAAGGTTGATATTATTACAGACAAACCCACAACAAATGATTTTGCTAAATTAGTTGAATCATTGGGTGCAAATTTAATTGCGCCAAAAAATGCTTTGTCATATAAAAATCATACTGGCACATTTGCATTTACAGATTCAATTAACTTTGAAAAGATGATTAACTTCCGTGATGCTGTTATGAATGCGTTTCATACTAACATTTATGATATGGTTGTTTGTAATTCTTTAGAAGCAATGCCTGCAGTATTAAGTTTTGATCTTAATAATTACATCCCAGTAGTTCTTTACACGCATGAAGAAAGCATGGTATTCCGTGATACGAGAAAATTTAAAGGTGTGTTTTTAGAAAGCTGTAATGAGTTTTTTAATAACTTAATGAACCTTGAGAATTGTTATATTGGCACACAATCCCCTCGTAATGTAACCGAAATTAAAAACAATGGCGGGGCAAATGTAGAACATTTAAGTATGCCTATGTCTGAAAGAGAATTACTCACAAGCGATTATCCTGAAAGAAAAGGTGTATTGTATATTGGTCGTTGGGAAGATCGTAAAAATCCAGAAGCATTTTTAAAGGTAATTAAAGAAACAGGATTGCCTGCAAAAATTATGACTAATGCTAATGGCAAAAAGAAATTCGAAGCTCGTCTTGCAGAACTTGGCATAACTGATTATGAGATTAAAGCTAGCATTGTAGGTAAGGAAAAAGTTGATTTTATTAAATCTGCAAAAGTTCACTTTAATCCTTCACTAAGAGAAAATTACCCGTTCACATTTTTTGAATGTCTTGGACATATGCCTTGTATTGTTATTGACAAATCTGAATGGGTAACTAATTTTGATAGTAAATATTATATTCGTTTGCCATTAAATGAAGTATCGGCCGTAATTAAAATTGAATACGACGCTGATAGAAAACAACGAAACCATGATGCACTACAATATATTAAACATTTGGATTTTCAAACATCTGATAGATGGGTTAAATTTTTAAATAACTATAAACAAACATCTTTGGCCAGATCTGATTCTGCAAAGATCAATGATTATTCCGAAATCAAATATGCAGAGTTTATTCGTATCCTAAATAGGACACAATTGGCTATCGACGATGTTAAAAGCATATTGACAAATAAGTCTAAATATAATATAATTTACACAGACAACGACACATACCTATCTAAAGATCCTAATTTTATACCAAAAGAAGAAGCAACTTCTTCATTAGAAAGCCTGTTTGCATGAGAACATATGAATACGTAATTTCTGGCCCAGCATATTTACGCTTGGGTGCAGAACAATGTAATGACCCTGTAGTATTAGAAATGATGCTTGACATGATTAGTCGAGTATGTCACAATCAGAATAACCACACATTCTCATTATTGTATAATGGTTTTACCGAAAAGAACTTTGGTCCTAAATTACAAAAGTTTCGCCCTTCAATTAATAACATTCATGCTGACTCTGGTGGTTTGCAGATTATTACTCGTGGCCTAAAAAATACTTCAGATGTAAGAGAAAAAGTTTATTTGAATCAAGGAACATATGCAGACATTGGTATGTCATTTGATGAAATTCCTGTTAAGACAACTTCTACAAGTGGCGTATCATCTAAGATTGACACTAAGCGTAGATACGCAGACATGGATAATTTTGATGAGTATGCTAGACAAACAGGTCGAAATGTAAAGGCGCAAATCGAAACATTTGATAAGATGGGTAGTAAATGTAGACCATTTGTTATTATGCAGGGATCTTCTCAAAAATCCTATTCTCGGTGGGCAGAACTCGTGTTAGAAGAAATTACCCCTGCACTACATCATCGTATCGGTGGGCTTGCTATGGGATCAGCTGCTCTAGGCATGGGTCAGTTAGAAGATGTTAAACGAGCATTTTATGTTACGCAGATGCCATACACAAGACCATTTCATTTACACGTATTGGGTGTAGGTGCATTACGTCGTATTCTTCCTTATATTTGTTTTAGCCAATCTGGTCTGTATGAAGGCATTGATATTTCATATGACTCAACAACCCATTCTATGTCATTGGATAATGGATTGTTTTACTTCTCATTTGCTAAAAAGGCAGCCGGCACACCATATGGCGGAACATCTGTAAAAATGGGTAGAGAATATTCCAACATTTATAGAACAGTTACTACAGAAATTAATACAGTTTGTGGTACAAATTATACCCCTGAAGAATATCACATCTTGATGAATAGAGGTGTAGGTGTTCACTTAGAACAAGGTGGACAATTTGTAGATATTATGCGGGCACGTCTTGCTTTTATTTTAACAAACGTACATAATTTTACACATGATGTAAATGCTTTAACAGAATCAAAAGAATTGTTTTTAAAATTCTGCAGAGAAAAAGATTGCGAGAATGAATATGCTACATTATTTGATGTTAAAACACTAGCTGACTTTGAGCATTGGGAAAAGAATGTAGGCAAACATATGGATTCCGAACCAGTTAACACACAACCACCAGTTTCACTTGAGGATTTATTTGCATGACCGATATTATTTCAGACGAACCAGTATTTTTTACAGATACAATTATACACAGTAAACTAATTAAAAAGAAAAGTTCTATTTGGGTTACCTTTCAAAAAGAAGGTATTCATAAATACCCACAAGCTGCAACTGATCCTAAATTAGCAACAGGCGATTGGCTGGATGTTTCATTCTTAGGAACACCGCATAGACACATTTTTCATTTCCGTGTGGAGATGGAAGTGTTTCACGATGATCGAGATGTTGAATTTATTCAAGCAAAACGTATTATGGAAAGATGGTATTCAGATGGTACGTTACAGTTAGATTATAAATCTTGCGAAATGATGGCATGTGATCTTTATGATAAGTGTTATGCAAAATGGCCTGATCGAGATTATACGATTGAAGTATCAGAAGACGGCGAAAATGGTTGCAGAATTAGTTTTGAAAGGATAGCCGGTGAGTAAATTATATTATATGGGTTTAGAACCCTATGAAGGTCGTTATACTTTGCAATTACAACAATGGAGCGAAGCTGCATTTAAACGCAGAGGTATTGATTATGAAGTAATTCATGGCGATATTTTAGATGACTCTAAAGCAATCGTTACAGGTCAAGTACTTGATGCGCACGGGCGTAGTTATTATTCGTTGACGCAGATGGCTAATCTTATTAAGAAGATGAAAGCTGGTGAAATTACTTGGCAGGATACGATCTTTTTTGAAGATATGTTCACACCTGGTATAGAAGCATTGCCCTATATTATGGATCAAGTAAGTTTTGAGTATCAACCTCGAATCTTTGTTCGTTGTCTTGCACAAACAATTGATCCAGATGATTTTGTTCACGTATGGGACATGCAGAAGTGGATGGGTCTATATGAAAAGATGACAGATCAATTTGTTACAGGTGTACTTGCTTCTAACGAAGAGATGGTTGCCCATATGAAAATTGCAGGATGGGAAGCACCAATCTTTAATATCTCTGGACTTGCATTTGATAAAGATGAAGTTCGTGGTCGTGTAGCAACTCGTATTCCTTTTAATGATCGTAAACTTCGTGTAGTATTTGCTGCAAGATTCGATCAAGAAAAACAACCTGATTTCTTTATGGATTTAATTGAGCGTTATCATACAATTAATCCTAATGTAGAGTTTGCTGTTCTATCAGGCGGACCTTTACGTAGTAACAACGAAAAGTATTTGACTCGCGCGAGAGCATTGGAAAAGACTCATAATTTTAAAATCTATGAGAATCTTAAGAAGAATGAATACTATGAATTGTTAGGCGATTCTCGAGTATTGTTTAATTGTGCCTTACAGGATTGGGTAAGTAATACAGCATCAGAAGCAGATGCACTTGGTACAAATTGTTTGTATCCTGCATATAGATCATTCCCCGAAACATTTGCTAATGATCGTGAATGTCTCTATATCCCATGGTCACAAGATGATGCAGTATTTAAATTAAATACATTATTGTTTCAAGAGCGAGCAAACTTAGGTAAGCTGTCTGATTGGACGTCTGGTACTATTGATCGTTGCTTAGATATTATGTTTGAAGATAATGCTAAATGGTATCGTAGCGGTAAGGATTACAGAGATTATGTCCCAGCAGCCAAGTACTAAATTAGTTGTTGTCACAGGTTCCGCTGGTTATATCGGCGGACAGACTTGTATCGAATTAAAGAAACAAGGATACGAAGTTATCGGCATTGATAACAGACATAACGAACATCTTGATGCATTTCAAGATGAATATTTGCAATGCGACTTTACAGATATGGACGCGTTTAGTCTATATAAAAAGGTATATCCAGTCGCAATTATTCATTGTGCCGGTACTAGCTTAGTTGGTCCTAGTATGAAAAATCCAGGACATTACTTTCACAATAATGTATCTAAGACAAATTTGCTTTTAGATTTTGTTGCTAAACATATTCCAAAAACTAAAATTATTTTTAGTAGTAGCGCATCTGTTTATGGCATACCAACAACAAAAACACCGTTGAGAGAAAACGATAAGGTAGATCCAATATCTCCTTACGGTGAATCTAAATTAATGGTTGAGCATTTGTTAGAATGGTATCATAGGTGTCACAATTTAAACTATACAGCATTTAGATATTTTAATGCTTGCGGTGCAGATGATAACGGTCAACATGGTCAAGAACCAAATGCAACACATATCTTTGCCAAACTATTTGAAGCAGTTAAAAACAATGCAGCATTTACTTTAAATGGTGCAGACTATGATACGCCAGATGGAACTTGCATTAGAGATTATATTCATGTTCAAGATATTGCACTTGCACATATAAAAGCTATTGACAAATCTATTCAAGGCATATATAATTTAGGGATGCTTCAGGGGCATTCTAATCTACAAATTCAAATGCTTGTAGAAAAAATTACCAATAAAGAAATTGTAACATTTATTAATAAACGACGCGAGGGCGATCCGCCATCGTTAGTTGCTGATAGTACAATGTTTAAACGTCTTGCAGATTGGAATCCTGTATATGATATGTCGGATATTTTAACATCTTTAAATACATGGTATAAATCTCCAACATATGATGCTTTAACAAAGCAGCGGTCTTATTCGAACATTCAACCCGCTTTATAAATTCTGCATGTCGTCAAACTTACTTAAAGAGGCAAGAGATGGCAAATAAAAAATTCTTCTCAACAAAAACATATAGACAAATAGGTCCCGTCGCTTATAGGCAATGGCGTGCAGATTCTCATTGTAATTTAATTCATGGTTATGCTATGAGTTTTCACTTTGAGTTTGAGGCGGACACATTAGATGCTCGCAATTGGGTAACTGATTTCGGTGGATTACGACCACTTAAAGATAAACTAGAAGAATGGTTTGACCACACTCTGCTAGTTGCACAAGATGATCCTATGCGTGAACATCTATTAGAATTAGGTAGATTAAAACTAGCAAAGATTACAGAAGTAGAACGTACGGGGTGTGAAGGTCTAGCTGACTTTTTATATGAATATATTAACACAATATTTTTGCCAAACTGCGGTAGCGAAGAAGCAAAGCGTGTTTGGTGTTGCAGAGTAGAAGTACGTGAGACTGATTCCAATATGGCAGGCCGCTCAGGCCATAGAGAAGATAACGAATTTAATTAATACATGAAAATCTGTTTATTAGGTGATACTCATTTTGGTGTGCGAAATGATTCTAAAGCATTTCACGCATACTATGAGAAGTTTTATAGTCAGGTATTTATTCCATATCTGTTAGAACATAAAATTGATACTGTTATTCAGTTAGGTGATCTATTTGATCGTAGAAAATACATTAATTTTAATTCCCTTGCAGAAGCAAGACGATACTTCTTTGATCCGTTAGAAGCAAATGGCATTAAACTATTAACACTAATCGGCAATCACGATATTTTCTGGAAGGAAAGTCTTGATGTCAATTCACCTGATCTATTATTAAAAGACTACGGCAACATAACAATTTATCAGGAACCCGGTAAATTTGTGTATGACAATATTACCTTTGATATTGTGCCTTGGATTTGTAAAGAAAATGAATCTGACATTGCTACATTTATAGATCAAAGTTCTGCAGATTATTGTATTGGGCATTTTGAGATTGCAGGGTTTCAGATGATGAAAGGTATCGACAATCATGAAGGAGTTGATCGTAGTTACTTTAAACAATATAAAGAAGTGTTTAGTGGACATTTTCATACTAAATCATCTGAAGGCAATATCACATACTTAGGCACTCCATATGAATTAACTTGGAATGATGAGAGTGATCCTAAAGGGTTTTTCGTTTTTGATACTGAAACACGTGGTTTAGAATTCATACAAAACCCATATACAATTT
>Ga0315903_10001926_pt1 | contig 31301 bp, 25 predicted proteins | sample LakEriMetagenome_7_FD_203524 | JGI IMG/M metagenome (GOLD analysis project Ga0315903, IMG submission 203524) | Freshwater fungal communities from buoy surface, Lake Erie, Ohio, United States - Buoy 2 MA119 | ecosystem: Environmental > Aquatic > Freshwater > Lake | place: USA: Lake Erie, Ohio...
GTAGGATTCAACACCACACCTGATTGGAGTAAGCGTTTCCTCATGCACAAAATAGCGTTGTCTTTGCTTAACAAGGGCACCGCATGGGCTACCGCCAAGTCGATGAATTTTTGATCGTCAGGGTCTTTGCAAGTACAAGCCGCTTTGGCCGCAGTTTCTGCTGCCAACAGGTATTTGTCATAGCGGTTTAATACATCGGACGCTTGAATATTGGACTTGACCATGCGCTTGATAAGGTGCGGATACGTCAACACCCGCGCTAGCTCGTCCCGCATGCTGGTGGTGGCCAAGTGTGAAATAGCGCCGCTTTGCAGTGCGGCCCGCAAGGGTACTGTGGCAGGGTCTTCAAACAGCCAGAGATCAAGCACGATGTTGGTGTCGATCACCCAAGCTGTGCCTATGGACTTTTCTTGAACCTCAAAGCTTGTCACGCACCGAGCCCTTCATGAGATCGAAGCGAAACATTCGGCATTCAATCGGGCCATTCCACATGGGCACACGGCGCGATTCTTTAAGACGCATTTTGGTAGGTAGCTTGAGGTCAGGTGTGAGCATCCAAGCGGTCCATCCGTTGTAGTTCTTTTTCCAATGCGAGGCCAGTTGCGAAAAGAACTCGCCACCGTCATCGCCTTCGGCTACTTCCCGTGCCCGGCTTAAGTCAACGCTAGCACGCGTTCTGCTAAAGCCAGCGTCTTCACGGCTCCTGTCTCTGCTTGAAACGCCAGCTACACCTGCAGCCGCAATCCGCTCGCCATAAGGCGGGTTGAGCAACATGAAGCCGGGAATTTCGCAAGGGGGCATGCGCTGAAGTGCATCGCCGCCGCGCGCCTGCACCACTTGACCTACACCTGCACGTTCTGCATTGCGTTGCGTGAAATCGACCATGCGGAAAGCCACATCAGAGGCGTGAATTTCGGCAGTGGGGGGATGTTCTTGTTCGCGCGCGTCGTTCTGGAGGGCTTCCCACACGTGCGGTTGGAAAGGCAATAATTTTTCAAAACCAAAACGACGCAAGATGCCGGGCGCAATACCACATGCAATTTGTGCGGCTTCAATGACAATGGTGCCGCTGCCGCAACACGGATCGTACAAGGGGGTGTGTGCATCCCAGCCGCTGGCAGCCAGCATGGCGGCTGCCAAGGTTTCTTTCAGGGGCGCATCGCCTTTGTCTTCACGCCAGCCGCGTTTGAACAAGGGTTCACCAGACGTGTCCATGTAAAGTGTGCAGCTGTCGGTGGTGAGGTGCACGTAAATGCGCACGTCGGGCCATTGGGTGTTCACGTCCGGACGTTCACCCCGTTTGTCGCGAAATCTGTCGGCCACAGCATCTTTGATTTTGAGGGCCGCAAAGTTAAGGCTGGTGAGTGGACTGTGTTGCGCTGTAATTTCAATCTTGAAGGTTTGCTTGGTGGTGAACCAAATTTCCCACGCCACAGCAAAGGCGGCGTCGTACAAATCTTTTTCGCTTCGATAAAAAGTTTGCGACAGTTGAATGAGCACACGCTGCGTGAGACGACTGTGCAAGTTCAGGCACAGGGCATCGCGCCAAGACGCATTGGCCATCACGCCGCCGCGACCTGTCAGCAAATCGGTACCCGTGAGGCCGGTGAGTTGATGGACCTCGTCGGCCAGTAAGCCTTCAACGCCGGCGGCGCAAGGCATAAAAAGTTGAAGCGAGTTCACAGAGTTTTACGCAAGTTGGCGGGCGCAATTTTGAGCGCCTCGCGGTATTTGGCCACGGTACGCCGCGCGCAATCGATGCCTTGTTCTTTGAGCATTTCAGACAGTTGGTTGTCTGACAGGGGTTTATTGGGGTTTTCAGCCGCCACCAATTGTTTGATGAGTGCACGCACGGCCGTACTGGAAGCGGCGCTGCCACTGTCGGTACCAAGGCCCGAGCCAAAGAAAAACTTCAGCTCAAACGTGCCCATGGGCGTGGTCATGTACTTGGCTGTGGTGACGCGGCTGATGGTGGACTCGTGAAGACCCAGCTCATCTGCAATTTCACGCAACACAAGCGGGCGCATGGCCAGCTCGCCATGAATGAAGAAGTTGCGTTGGCGCTCCACAATGGCAGTGGACACACGCAGGATGGTGTCAAAGCGTTGCTGAATGTTTTTAATGAACCAACGCGCTTCTTGCAGACGTTGTTGCAAACCTAAATGGCCTTCGCCTTTACCGCCGCGCAATGCGTTGGCATAAATATCGTGCACGCGCAGCTTAGGCATGACATCTGAATTGAGCTGAACTCTGAAATGAGGTTCGCCGCCTTTGCGAGTGCCAATGACCAGCACATCGGGCACGATGACATGCTGCTCTGCATTGGCAAAGGGGCGGCCTGGTTTGGGTTCAAGGCGTGTGATGAAGGTCAGGGCTAATTTGACAAGGGCTTCGTCTTCGCTGCATTGAACAGCCAAACGTTTGAAATCGCGTTTGGCAAGTAAATCTAAGGGCAGGGCACAAATTTTCAAGGCCACCGCAGCCACTTCGTTGTTGGGCTCGTCTTTCAAAATGGCTTTGAGTTGAATGCGCATGCATTCACCCAAATCGCGCGCACCAATGCCTACTGGCTCAAGCGATTGCAACAAACTCAGGGCAACCGTAAAACGGTGCACCAATTCTTCAAGTTGTTCAACGTCGTCGGTGCCGGCCAGACCTTGAGCCAATGACTCTAGGGTGTCTTCTAAATAGCCGTCATCGTTCAGAGACTCAATGAGGAAACGCAATGCCGCGCGGTCAATTTCTGACAATCGCATGGACAGCGCTTGGCGGTGCAAGTAATCGGTCAGTGAGCCAAGGCCGCGCGCCAACTCAATGGCGTCAGCACCCTCGGAGTCGTTGTTGGTGTTGTTTTTCCGAGCACCGGCATCAGTGCCCCACTCACTGTCGTCCGGCGCAATTTCAACGCTGCCGTCGCCATCCCAGCTGTCTGCCACATCTGTCACGGCTTCATCGCTGGTCACCGATGCGGTGGATTCAGCAGCGGCATCGCGCGAGTCAGAACCCGCATCGCTGGCAGCTTCTGACACACGGTCGCCCAAGCTCACGCGGGCATCGGCTTCGGGCAAACCAAAATCTTCTTGGGGTGCGTCGTCTGAGCTGCGCTCTAAGAAAGGATTTTCGTCGAGCATTTGCTCAACTTCTTGACTGAGCTCCAGGGTGGAGAGTTGAAGCAGCCGAATGGATTGTTGCAACTGTGGCGTGAGCGCCAAGTGCTGGGACATCCGAAGGGAAAGGCTTTGCTTCATACTTTGACAGCCATCACATTCGGAAATGTTCGCCTAAGTACACGCGGCGAACATCGGCATTGTTGACAATGTCTTGCGGCGTGCCTTGCGCCAGCACACGCCCCTCGCTGATGATGTAAGCGTGGTCGCAAATGCCCAATGTTTCACGCACATTGTGATCGGTGATGAGCACGCCAATGCCACGCTCTTTTAAGAATGCGATGATGCGTTGAATTTCAATGACAGCGATGGGATCAATGCCCGCAAAAGGCTCGTCCAGCAAAATGAAGCGAGGGTTTGTGGCCAAAGCGCGAGCAATTTCGACGCGTCTGCGTTCACCACCTGAGAGCGCCAAAGAAGGCGAGTCGTGTAAATGGTCAACGCGCAAGTCTTTCAGGAGCGCTTGCAAGCGAGCATTGATTTCTGTATCGTTTAAGGGGATGCCTTCGTCATTCAGTTGCAGTTCTAACACAGCGCGCACATTTTCTGCGACGGTGAGTTTTCTGAAAATAGAAGCTTCTTGTGGCAGATACGAAAGCCCCATGCGTGCTCGGCGGTGAATGGGCATGCGGGTGACGTCTTCACCATCGATCAAAATGCGACCGCCATCGGTGCGCACCAAGCCCACAATCATGTAGAAAGAGGTGGTCTTGCCGGCTCCGTTGGGGCCTAACAAACCCACCACTTCACCTTTTTGAACTTTGACAGAGACATCAAACACCACTTGTCGGCTGCCATAAGACTTTTGCAAGTGGCGCGCTTCAAGGCTGCTGACTTCGGTGTGCCCACTCATGGCTTGTCTCCACCTGTGCGAGGGCTCGATTTCAAAACGGGTCCGGCAGTGGGTGGGTTGACCTCATTGGTTTTAGGACGAGGTGTGATGGTGGCCTTGACGCGTTGGCTGCCAGTGGTGCTGCCCGCGCCGCTGGACTTGCCATCGACTGAGAAAACTTCGGTGGTGTTGTTGACCAATATTTGTTGGCCTTGAATGCGGTCGGCCACCATCGTGCCTCGCAGCAAGCGCAGTTCGGCCCGCTGAGTGAGTGTCAGGGTGTCGGCTTGGCTGTTGTAAATGGCTGTTTCGGCCTCGCCTTCGGTGTATTCGTCTAGGCCTTCGCGTTTTTGGCGAAAGAAAATGCGCTCACCCGGATTGGCCCACAATGTGGCGACCTGGTTGCCTAGCTTGTCTTGTTTGACTTCCATGCGAGCCGCTTTCAGGACCAGGGTACCCTTGGTCATGAGTACTTTGCCAGTGAAGAGGGTGAGTTGTTGTTGGTCGTCGTGTTTGAGCGTATCGGCCTCAACGTTCATGGGTTTGTCTCGATCCGCTTTTTCGGCGAAAGCACTTTGAGCCGCAGCAGCGGCGAGCGTGAAGAGCAATGTGATGAACTTGATTTTCATAAAGGCGCGAATCTTGCTTGATTGTAGGTGTTCAGAGGGGAAACACACCTGTTTGGAAGAAAAATCACAAAAAAAAGCCCGCCGAAGCGGGCTGATGCGCAACACCTGCTTTGAATCAGGCGCGGCCTTGTCGAACTTGGGCCAACAAAAAGTCTGTGACTTGAAGTGCGCGGTCCATGCTGCCGGCCAAAGTACCGTCGATGTAGTACTTGCCTGCAATACCCAAAGAAGGAACGCCTTCAATTTTGAAATCATTTTGCAATTGAACAGCCCGCTTGAGTTTGCTGGCCACACCAAATGATTTGGCTGTGTCAGCAAATTTATTTTTATCAACACCCTGCTTTTCGACCCAGGCCAAAATGCTGGCATCGGTGTTCAATGGCAAGCGTTCGCCGTGAATCGCATGAAACACTTTGCCATGTATTTTGTCTAGCAAGCCCATGGCTTCTAGCGAGAAATACAAGCGTTGCTGTGGCGCGAAGTCTTCTCTGAAGGCCACGGGTATGCGGCGCACCACCACGTCCTTGGGTGCATTTTTCACCCATTGTGCAAAAGCAGGTTCGAAAGCATTGCAGTGTGAGCAGCTGTACCAAAAAAACTCAATCACTTCAATTTTGCCAGCTTCAGTTTCGGTGGGAACAGCGCGGTCCAACTTCGTGAAGTCTTTGCCCGCAACAAACTTGGCGGGGCCTTGCGCCAAAGTAGGCGTACTTAAAACCAGGCCACTGATGCTTGCTGCGGCGCTCATACTGGCCAAAGAAAATTCGCGGCGTTTCATAGGGTGCTCCTGATCAAATAAGGTTTTCGTTAGGCTTAGCGTTGTACGCGAACCAATGCAGCATCCATGCCATTGGCATCTAAGCGTGCTTTGATTTTTTCTGCTTGTTCTTTGTCATCAAAAGGGCCGCTTCGAACTCGAAAAATGGCGCGCCCGGCTTGTTCACGTTCACTGACCTTGGCTTCAATGCCCATCATTGAAAGTTTGGCTTTTTGTGCATCGGCATCGTTTGCAGATTTAAATGCTCCCGCTTGCACAAAATAAGTGAAAGGATCGTTGGCGGCATTTGAAGGCGTGGAGGGTGTCGACGTAGCAGCAGTAGGCGCGGATGCTGTGGGGGCAGCGCTTGGCGATTGTTTTTTGATCATGTCTGCCAAAGGGTCGGCCGTGACTGCTGGCGCACTGGCACTGGATTGGGTTGTCGTACCTTCTGCAGGCGCCTCGGGCGCAGCGGGCTTGCTTTGAATCGCAGCGTTTGGATTCCAATCTTTGTTTTTTTGCGCTTCAACCGCGTCTTGATCGGCAGAGCGAGATTGGTTCTTATTGCTAAATGGCGTGGGTACTTTGGTCACGTACATGGCGACACCGAGGGCAATGACGAGGCCAATGACCAAGCCTAGAACAAAGCCCAGCAAGGTACCGCCGCGTTGGCTTTGGATGTTGGAGTGGGTCATGTTGTGAAGTGTTCTCAAAATCATATCGAAAAAAGGCTATCCGGCTTACATCTGCTCAGGTGCGGAGACACCTAAGATTTTCAAACCATTTTGCAAGACTTGTGCGCAGGCAGCAACCAAGGCCAAGCGTGCCAGCTTGAGCGGTTCTTCTTCAACCAAAATGCGCTCTGCATCGTAGTAGCTGTGGTAGCTGGCCGCCAAGTCACGGAGGTAAAACGTCACGTCGTGAGGTGCAAAGTCTTGCGCAGCATCGGTGAGCATGGACGGGTATTTGGCCAACAGCAACATGAGGGCCTGAGCCTTGGGATTTTCTAAATTAGACAAATCGACTTGGCCCAAGCTGGCCACATCGCCGCCCCAGGTGCGCAAAATGGAGTGAATGCGTGCGTGGGCATATTGCACGTAATAGACCGGGTTGTCGTTGTTTTTAGCCAAGGCCAAATCAATGTCGAACACGTATTCGGTGTCTGGCTTGCGGCTGAGTAAAAAGAAGCGTACCGCATCTTTGCTGGTCCATTCAATGAGATCGCGCAAGGTCACATAGCTGCCAGCGCGTTTAGAAATTTTCACTTCTACGCCCCCGCGCATGACGCGCACCATGGTGTGCAACACGTAGTCGGGGTAGCCCTCTGGAATGCCAGCACCAGCGGCTTGTAAGCCAGCGCGCACGCGTGCAATGGTGCCGTGGTGGTCGGTCCCTTGAATGTTGACCACTTTGGTAAAGCCGCGCTCCCATTTGGCTATGTGGTATGCCACATCGGGCACAAAGTAGGTGTAGGTGCCATCGCCTTTGCGCATGACGCGGTCTTTGTCGTCGCCATAGTCAGTGGACTTGAGCCACAGCGCGCCATCTTGTTCGTAGGTCTTGCCGGCTTGTTGAAGTTTTTTGACGGCTGCGTCGACGCGTCCGCTGGTGTACAGGCTGGACTCAAGGTAGTAGTTGTCAAACTTGACGTCGAAGGCTTTCAAGTCGAGGTCTTGCTCGTGACGCAAATAGGCTACAGCAAATTCGCGCATGCCATTCAAGTCGTTCAGATCGCCACTGCCCGTAAATTCACGGTCGTCCGACTTGACAGTTTTCTTTGCCAAAAAATCTTGCGCAATGTCTTGGATGTAGTCGCCGTTGTAAGCTGCAGCGTTTTCGCCACTTGGCCACTGTGAATCACCGGGTTTAAAGCCTTGCGCGCGCAATTGGGTGGACGCGGCCAAGGTGTTGATTTGCACCCCCGCGTCGTTGTAATAAAACTCGCGGTACACGGACCAGCCTTGCGTGGCAAACAAATTGCAAATGGCGTCGCCCAATGCTGCTTGACGGCCATGACCTACGTGAAGCGGGCCGGTTGGGTTCGCCGACACAAATTCCACCAACACTTTTTCCTTGCGCTCAGCTTGCTTTCCAAAGCAAGAGGCCGCGTGCAGCACTTCTTTGATCACCGCTTGTTTGGCATTCGGCTTGAGCTTGAGATTTAAAAAGCCAGGACCCGCAATGTCGATGCTTTCAACCCATTGGCTAAAAGCAGGTGTGGCCATGAGCGAGGTGCGCAAGGTTTCCCCCACTTGCCTGGGATTTTGACCCAAGGGCTTGGCCAAGTGCATGGCAGCCGTGCAGGCCAGATCGCCATGGGCAGCCACCTTGGGCGATTCAAAAATGGCTTTGGCGCCCGCACCGGAATGCAGGCGCTCGAGTTCGGCAGCAAGGGCCGTCAGTAATTCTTGTTTGGCTAAGAGCATGCCCTGATTTTACGGGGCGGTTTGCCAAGTTGCGGGCAAGCTGTAGTGATGCTTTAAAAAGTCGATCCAAAGGCGCAATCGGAGGGGTAAATGCTTTCTTTGGGGGAAAACGCCGTAAATGCCGTTGGGCGGGGCGGCAAACTCAGCCAGCACTTCCACCAATTGACCCGATCGGATGTCATTTTCCACCTCCCAGGTGCTGCGCCAAGCGATGCCCATGCCAGCCAGGCACCAGCCGTGTAAAACTTGACCGTCAGAGCAATCTAGGGGGCCATGCGGGCGCAAGTGGGTCACCTCGGGGCCTTCTGCAGGGTCTGAGGGCGGGACTTTGAAGGCCCACCCGCGCGTTTGAGAGGCATCGCTAGACAGCGTGAGGCAGCTGTGCTGAAGTAATTCTGAAGGCGTTTGGGGAGTGCCATGCTTGGCCAAATAGGCGGGGGTGGCCACACACATGCGCCGGTTGTCGGCCAATCGAACGCTGACCAAGGAAGAATCAGGCAGGTCGCCTACTCGCACAGCAAAGTCAAAACCTTCGCCGGCCAAGTCAATCACCCGATCGCTTAGGTTGAGCGAAATTTTGACGTCTGGATTTTGCGCATGAAACAAAGGTGCAAGGGGTGCCACATGCCTGCGCCCAAAACCCGCGGGTGCCGTAATTCGCAGATGACCGCTGGCTTTCAAGCCGCCCGCTGAAACGCTGTCTTCTGCATTGGCCACATCGCTCAAGAGGCGTTGGCAATTTTCTAAGAAGGCGCTGCCTTCGTGCGTCAAGCTAATGCGCCGGGTCGTTCGCAACAACAGCTTCACACCCAGGTGTGATTCCAAGGCATCGAGCCGTCTGCCAATGATGGCGGGGGCTACGCCTTCTGCACGCGCAGCCGCACTCAAACTGCCGCGCGTGGCGACCGATACAAAGGATTCAAAAACTTTGAGCTTGTCCATGGTTCAATCTGCCGCGTTGGGGTGGCTCAGTTTCTGAATTTCTGCCGAATTGTACCCAAGGCTGCTCAATAAACTTTCGTTATGTTGTCCTAAATGAGGGGCTGAATGGCGTACCTTCAAGCGTGATTGATTCATGCTCAGTGGCAAAAGCACGGTGTGTATCTCTCGGCCATCGTTCAGTGACACAGGGGCCAGTCCACCCGTTGCATGAAGGTGTGGGTCTTGCAGGAGTTCATGGGGCGCCGTAATGGGTGCATATGGCAATGAGTTTTTTTCAAACACTTCGCTTAAGTGGCCCGCTGAAAAAACCTGAAGTCGTTTGCGCAGCATCGGGATGAGCCAGTCGCGAGCTCTGACCCGGTCGTTGTTGGTCAGTAAACGAGGGTCATGGAACAGGTCGGGGTAATTGAAGGCATCGCAAAATATTTTCCAAGCGGTGTCGCTGACAACCGCTAAAAATATTTGCTCGCCATCTTTCACCACAAATACATCGTAGACGGCCCATGCTGAAATTCGCTCAGGCATGGGTGCTGCTGCTTGGCCGGTGACTTGGTATTGCATCATGTGCTGCGCCACCAAAAACACATTGTTTTCAAACAAGGCGCTTTGCACTTCTTGACCTTCGCCGGTTTGTACGCGTTGCGCCAAAGCCGCCATGGCACCCATGGCGCCAAACATGCCGCCCATGATGTCATTGACACTGGTGCCTGCGCGTAGCGGATCGCCCCGTCGGCCCGTCATGTAGGCCAAGCCGCCCATCATTTGCACCACCTCGTCAAGGGCTGTGCGATGCTCGTAAGGGCCCGGCAAAAAACCCTTGAGTGAAACGTAGATGAGGCGTGGATTGAGTTTCTTCAAGCTCTCGTAATCCAAGCCCAGTTTTTTCATGGCGCCTGGTTTGAAGTTTTCACAGACGATGTCTGCGGTGGCGATCAATCGCAATGCTGCTTCTTTGCCTTCTGGGGTTTTCAAATCTAGGGCAAGGCTTTTTTTATTCCGATTGAACATTGGAAAAAAGCCAGCACCCGAGCCCAACAGTTTGCGGGTGTTGTCGCCCTCATGGCCATGGCCAATGGGCTCCACTTTGATCACCTCTGCGCCCAAGTCTGCCAGCACCATGCCGCAGGTTGGGCCCATCACCATGTGGGTGAATTCGACCACACGAATGCCTTCATAGGGTAGACCATCGCGAGGGCCGACTTCACTGTTCAATTCGCGGTCTGATGTCATGTTGTCTTCAAGATGTGGCAATGCGTATTTTGGAATTGAACAATATTTTGACTAATATTGTCACATTTGGCCTTTATCTTTGCATAAAAGTCACAAGTCAAAGGATGTTTCTCTAATTTATACAGGATGAAACATCGAATAAAGTAACACCAGTTTGGGAAAAGGCTGAGTTCCTGCTTCCTAAAAGCTGTTGAAAGCAGCTCTGACTCTTTTATTTTTGACATGAGGCTCTTTATGACTGATCGCATTGCCATTCACGGACTCCACGTGGCCACACCGCTTTATCGCTTTATTGAGGACCAAGTACTGCCTGCAGTGGGCGTGAAAAGCAAGACCTTTTGGTCGGGCTTTGATGGCATCGTGAAAGACTTGGCGCCTGTGAATTTGGCCTTGTTGGCCGAGCGCGATCGCATTCAATTGGCCATGGACAAGTGGCACACCGCCCACCCAGGACCCGTGAGCGATGCCAAAGCCATGAAGGCTTATCGCCAACATTTGACATCGATTGGCTACTTGGTGCCCGAGCCCAAAAGCCCCAAAGCCAACACCCAAAATGTGGATGCAGAGTTGGCGGTATTGGCAGGCCCCCAATTGGTGGTGCCTATTTTGAATGCACGCTACGCATTGAACGCGGCCAACGCACGTTGGGGTTCTTTGTATGACGCGCTGTATGGCACCGATGCACTGAGTGAAGCCAATGGTTGCGAAAAAGGCACGGGCTACAACCCCAAGCGCGGCGCCAAAGTGATTGAGTATTGCCGCTACGTGTTAGATCGCTGCGCACCTTTGAAGAAGGGTTCGCACATTGACAGCACGGGCTACAGTGTGAAGGGTGGCAAGTTGGTGGTCAGCTTGAAAACAGGCACCACCACTTTGGCCAATGCCAAACAATTTGTGGGCTTCCAAGGCGATGCCAAGGCACCCACTTCATTGCTGTTCAAGCACAACGGTTTGCACCTTGATTTGGAAATTAACAAATCACACCCCATTGGCAAAACAGACCCTGCGGGTGTTTCTGATTTGGTTGCAGAAGCTGCACTTTCTACCATTTTGGATTTAGAAGATTCAGTGGCAGCTGTTGATGCCGAAGACAAAGTTTTGGCCTACAGCAACTGGCTGGGTATCTTGCAGGGCACTTTGTCAGAAGACGTACAAAAGGGCGGCAAAACATTCAAGCGTACTTTGAACCCAGACCGTGTGTACACCAAGCCTAGCGGCAAAGGCCACGAAGTGTTGCATGGCCGTTCTTTGTTGTTCGTGCGCAATGTGGGTCACCTTATGACCAACCCCGCCATTTTGTACAACGCGGCAGACGGCACGCAAAAAGAAATTCCAGAAGGCATTCTGGACGCCATGATCACCACCACCTGCGCCATGGCCGACTTGCAGAAAAAGAAGGGCGCCGATTTTCGCAACAGCCGCACTGGCAGCGTCTACATTGTGAAGCCCAAAATGCACGGCCCCAAAGAAGTGGGCTTTGCCGATACGTTGTTTGGCCGCGTAGAAAAAGTCTTGGGCTTGAAGCCTTCCACCGTCAAGTTGGGTATCATGGACGAAGAGCGCCGCACCAGCGTCAATTTGGCAGCGTGCATTGCAGCCGCCAAATCACGCGTGGCCTTCATCAACACCGGTTTCTTAGACCGCACTGGCGATGAAATGCACACTTGCATGTTGGCAGGTCCTGTGATGCGCAAGGGCGACATCAAGGGCAGCACTTGGTTGGGCGCTTACGAAAGAAGCAACGTGGCGGTGGGCTTGCAGGCGGGCCTGCGCGGTCGTGCGCAAATTGGCAAAGGCATGTGGGCCATGCCCGATTTGATGGCCGACATGTTGAAGCAAAAAATTGCCCACCCCAATGCCGGTGCCAATACCGCGTGGGTGCCAAGCCCTACGGCCGCTACTTTGCACGCCATGCACTATCACCAAGTGAATGTGCCTGCTTTGCAAAAGCAGATGGAAAAAACCATAGGCCAACAAAGTGCCAAGGCCATGCGCGAAGAAACGCTCAGCAAGTTGTTGCAGTTTCCTGTGGTCACCCAAGGGCAGGCTGCAGAGTGGACTGCGAAAGACAAACAAGACGAACTCGACAACAACGCTCAAGGTATTTTGGGTTATGTGGTGCGCTGGGTTGATCAAGGCGTGGGGTGCTCCAAGGTGCCTGACATTCATGGCGTGGGCCTGATGGAGGACCGTGCCACTTTGCGCATCAGCAGCCAACACATTGCCAACTGGATGGCCCATGGCGTGGTTACCCAAGCGCAAGTCAAGGCCACCATGGAACGCATGGCCGCCGTGGTGGATCAGCAAAACGCGGGAGATGCCTCCTACCAAAAGATGGCGGGCAACTTCCAAACTTCGAAAGCCTATCAAGCCGCTTGCGATTTGGTCTTCAAAGGCAAAGAGCAACCCAGCGGTTACACCGAGCCCTTGTTGCATGCATGGCGGTTGAAGGTGAAGGCCGGTTAAGTCAGTGAGGTTTTACGAGAAGCGGCTTTGATGGCCGCTTCTAGTGCGTCTATGAAAATTGACGCCACATCGCAACCCGTTTGATCAAAAATCTCTTGGAAACAAGTGGGGCTGGTGACGTTGATTTCAGTGACGCTGGTGCCGATCACATCGAGACCAATGAGCAACAAACCGCGTGCCGCCAAGATGGGGCCAATAGCTTGCGCAATGGCGCGATCGTTATCGGTAATGGGTTGTGCCACACCCTTGCCGCCCGCCGCCAAGTTGCCGCGCACTTCGCCACCTTGCGGAATGCGGGCTAAACAAAAGGGCACAGGCTTGCCGCCAATGATGAGCACACGTTTATCGCCTTGAGCAATGGCTGGCAAAAACTTTTGCACCATGACCGATTGCGCGCCGTTTAGGTTGAGCGTCTCAATGATCGAGCCCAGGTTCATGCCGTCTGCACCCACGCGGAAAATGCCCATGCCACCCATGCCGTCGAGCGGTTTCAAGATGATGTCTTGGTGTTCGGCATGGAAAGCTTTGATAGCGTCGGCAGAGCGTGTGACCAAGGTAGGACCAATGAATTGAGGAAATTCCATGATGGCCAGTTTTTCAGGATGGTCGCGCAAAGCAGCTGCCTTGTTGAACACCTTGGCACCTTCTCGTTCTGCTTGGCTGAGCAAATGTGTGGCGTAGAAATACTCGCTGTCAAAGGGTGGATCTTTGCGCATGATGATGGCGTCAAAATCTTTCAGCCACGCTTGGCGCGAAGCAGTGACTTCATACCAAGCATCGGCCTTCCCCGTAAGGTGCAAGTCTTGGACGTGTGCTTTCACGCACTCGCCTTTTTGCCATTGAATGTGGGGCACTTCGCAAGCCGTCACCTGATGGCCACGCTTTTGCGCTTCGCGCATCATGGCAAAACTGGTGTCCTTCCTGATCTTGAAGGAGGCGAGGGGGTCAACGATGAAAAGAATGTTCATGCGCGTAATGTCTCACAAAGACGTTAACAGCGCATGACAGTCGGGAATTTACATGTTGCGACGGTATTGGCCGCCCACTTCAAAGAGGGCATTGGTAATTTGACCCAATGAACAGACACGCACAGCGTCCATCAGCACTTCAAACACGTTGTCGTTGCGAATCACAGCTTGCTGCAAACGGGTCAACATGGCGGGCGACTCTTTGGCGTGCTTGGCATGGAAGGCGTGCAGCCTCTCGAGTTGAGATTTTTTTTCTTCTTCGGTAGACCTTGCCAACTCCAGCTTTTCCATCACTTCGTCGCCCTTGGGGTTTCTGAAGGTGTTGACGCCAATGATGGGGTACTCGCCGGTGTGTTTGAGCATTTCGTAGTGCATCGATTCGTCTTGAATCTTGCCGCGCTGATAGCCGGTTTCCATAGCACCCAGCACACCACCGCGGTCTGCAATCTTTTCGAACTCAGCAAGCACAGCTTCTTCCACCAACTCCGTCAGCTCTTCAATGATGAAGGCACCTTGACTGGGGTTCTCGTTTTTGGCCAGGCCCCACTCGCGGTTGATGATGAGTTGAATGGCCATGGCACGGCGCACACTGTCTTCGGTGGGCGTGGTGATGGCTTCGTCAAACGCATTGGTGTGCAGGGAGTTGCAATTGTCGTAAATGGCAATCAAAGCTTGCAGCGTGGTGCGAATGTCGTTGAACTGAATTTCTTGCGCGTGCAAAGAACGGCCAGAGGTTTGAATGTGGTACTTCAGTTTCTGGCTGCGTTCGTTGGCGCCGTACTTGTTCTTCATGGCAACTGCCCAAATGCGGCGCGCCACACGGCCCATCACGGTGTATTCGGGGTCCATGCCATTGCTGAAGAAGAAACTCAAGTTGGGCGCAAAGTCGTCAATGTGCATGCCGCGCGCCAAGTAGGCTTCTACAAAGGTGAAGCCGTTTGACAAGGTGAAGGCCAATTGGCTGATAGGGTTCGCACCCGCTTCGGCAATGTGATAGCCACTGATAGACACGGAGTAGAAATTGCGCACATCGTTGTTGACAAAAAATTGCGCAACGTCGCCCATGACCTTCAGGCTGAACTCGGTGCTGAAGATGCAGGTGTTTTGGCCTTGGTCTTCTTTCAAGATGTCAGCTTGCACGGTACCGCGCACATTGGCCATCACCCATTCACGAATTTTGGTCGCTTCGGTATCGGTAGGTTCGCGGCCGTTTTCAACTTTGAATTTTTCCAAATTCTGATCGATGGCGGTATTCATGAACATGGCCAATATAGACGGCGCAGGGCCATTGATGGTCATGGACACGCTGGTGCTGGGGTTGCATAAGTCAAAGCCACCGTAAAGCACCTTCATGTCTTCTAAAGTGGCAATGCTCACCCCCGAGTTGCCCACCTTGCCGTAAATGTCTGGACGGGGATCGGGGTCGTTGCCATACAAGGTGACCGAGTCAAATGCCGTGGACAAACGTTTGGCAGCCATGCCTGCGCTTAGGAGTTTGAAACGTGTGTTGGTTCTGAAGGCATCGCCTTCGCCCGCAAACATTCGTGTGGGGTCTTCGCCTTCGCGCTTGAAGGCAAAGGTACCCGCGGTGTAGGGAAAACTGCCTGGCACATTGTCGAGCATGAGCCACTTCAAAATTTCGCCATGGTCTTCGTAAGTAGGCAAAGCCACTTTGCGAATGGTGGTGCCAGACAAGCTTTTTGAAGTGAGGGCGGTGCGAATTTCTTTGTCGCGAATTTTGACGACGTATTCGTCGCCTGCGTAGGCTTTTTGCATATCGGGCCACTGGCCTAACAATTTGCGAGTGCCAGGGTCTTGCGTTTCTTCGCGGCGAACGGCCAAGTCGATGGCGGCCTCGGCAGCTTTGGCGCGACCTGGTTTGTCGACTTCCAACATGACTGCGGCGGCGCGAAGTTGCTGAATTTCGCGGGCCAATTTGGCTTGTGCACGGGCTTGTTTTTTATAGCCGCGCACGGTGTCGCTGATTTCTGCCAAGTAGCGCGTGCGCGCGGGTGGCACGATGGGTGTTTGGTTGGTGCTGTAGCGCACATTCACGAGGGGAAGTTGTCCCGCTTTGAGTTTCAACCCCAATTCGCCCAAACGCACTTTGAGCGTTTGGTACAAAGCTGTCACACCATCGTCGTTGAAGCGTGCGGCCATGGTGCCAAACACGGGCATTTGTTCTGTGGGCACGGTCCAAGCTTCTTTGTTGCGCTGAACTTGTTTGGCCACATCGCGCAGTGCATCGCTGGCGCCTTTGCGGTCGAACTTGTTGATGGCCACAAACTCGGCAAAGTCGAGCATGTCGATTTTTTCGAGCTGGCTGGCCGCGCCAAATTCGGGTGTCATCACATACATCGGCACATCGACGTGCGGCACGATGGCGGCATCGCCTTGGCCAATGCCTGAGGTCTCGACCACCACCACATCAAAGCCAGCCACCTTGCAAGCGGCCACCACATCGGGCAGTGCGGCAGAAATTTCGCTGCCGAAATCGCGCGTGGCCAAACTGCGCATGAACACGCGCTGGCCATTGCGCCAAGGGTTGATGGCATTCATCCGAATGCGGTCACCCAGCAATGCACCGCCACTCTTGCGGCGGGAGGGGTCAATGGACACCACCGCAATGCGCAAATCATCGCCTTGGTCCAAACGCAAACGGCGAATGAGCTCGTCGGTTAAAGAAGATTTTCCCGCACCGCCTGTGCCCGTGATACCAAGGACGGGCACTTTGTGTTTGGCGGCTTCTGTGCGCAATGCAGCCACCATGTCGGCAGAAGCGCTGCCGTTTTCCAACACAGTCATCAGTTGTGACAATGCGCGCCAGTTGGCTTCGGTGTTGCCTTGAATGGCTTTCAAATCTTTGGGCGCATAAGGACTGATGTCTTTGTCGCAGCGCATGACCATCTCGCCAATCATGCCGGCCAAGCCCATGCGTTGGCCGTCTTCCGGGCTGTAAATGCGGCCCACACCATAAGCATGCAACTCGCGAATTTCAGCGGGAACAATGACGCCACCGCCACCGCCAAACACTTGGATGTGCTCGCCACCGCGCTGGCGCAGCAGGTCGACCATGTATTTGAAATATTCCACATGGCCGCCCTGATAGGAGCTGATCGCAATGCCTTGCACATCTTCTTGCAACGCGGCCGTGACCACTTCGTCTACCGAGCGGTTGTGACCCAAGTGGATGACTTCAGCGCCCATGCTTTGCAAAATGCGGCGCATGATGTTGATGGCGGCATCGTGGCCATCAAACAAGCTGGCTGCTGTGACAAAGCGCACTTTGTGTGTGGGTCGGTATTCGGCAAGGGCTTTGAATTCGGCAGACAAATCGGTCATAGCAAGGTTCCATTCAGTCTTTACGTTTACGTTAACGTCAACTGGCGATCTTAGCTGTTTTACTGAGAAAAGTCTTACAAATCAACATGCCGACCAACATCGCGGCCGTAAAAATCAGGGCATCTGTGCTTAAGAGAGCACTTGCCAGGGCTGGCCCTGGGCAATAGCCCACCAAACCCCAACCCGCGCCAAATAAAACGGCGCCCCCAAGCAATGGCCAATCAATTTGGCGCTGAGCGGGTTCATGGAACTGGTTGGCAAACAAGGGGACTTTTGAAATTCGATGAGTCCATGCAAAGCCAAGCAAGGTGACGCAGACGGCGCCGCCCATGACAAAGGCCAAAGTGGGGTCCCACAGGCCTGGAAAGGGGCCTTTTCCCATGGCGGTGATGTCTAAAAAACCCAATACTTTGAGGGGCTGTGTCATGCCAGAGAGCACCAAACCCGCTGAAAACAAAAGACCTGCCGAGAAGGCCAGGCCTAATCGGCCGGCTTGGTGAGGGGTAGCGCTCATGCCGCACCTCGCATCAAAGTGACGGCCAACATGCCCGTGGCCATGAAAACACCCACGGCCACCAAAGACCTGGCGGACAACCTGCCCAAGCCACAAACGCCATGGCCACTGGTGCAGCCACTGCCCCAGACCGTACCAATGCCGACCAAAAGCCCTGCAGGAATGAGCAAGTACAGGGGTCTAGTGGGAATGGTGGGTATTTCCAAGCCCTGACCCAACAGACATCCACCCAGAATCAAGCCTGCTAAAAAGGCCCATCGCCAAGTGTCTGGGTGGGTGGGTGCCACCATGGTTTCTGAGGTGATGCCGCTGATGCCGGCAATGCGGCCGAGGCCCCACCAAAGCAAACAACTGGCCAATCCAATGAGAATGCCGCCCAGTCCGGCAGTGAAATAAGGGTGCAAATTAGCAAGCATCAAGCAGGGTTCCCAAAATAGGTTGAAAAAGACTGGCAAAAGTTATCATAATTTGTTGTCCTCTTGAAAGATTTACATGAGCCGCATTGCCGACCCCGAAAAAAAGAAAGCCCTATGTGCCCGTCTGGCCCGAATTGAAGGCCAATTGAGGGGTTTGCAAAAACTCATTGAGACTGACGCAGACTGCGAAAAAATTGCGCAGCAAATGGCCGCTTCTCGAAAAGCTTTGGATAAATCCTTTTTTGCCATGGTGGGTTGCATGATTGAGCAAGGTGATCAATCGGCAGAACATGTGGCCGAAATGCTCACCAAATTTGCTTAAGGCTAGACATGCCTCAATCGCACGCGCAAGTCATTCAACTGTTTGACAACCATTCAAGCACTTATACCTATTTGGTCTTTGATCCTGACACGCTAGATGCCGTCATCATTGACCCCGTGGACGATCAAATTGAACGCGATCAAAAGCTCATTCAAGACAAGGGCCTTCAAGTCAATTGGGCTTTAGAAACCCATGCGCATGCAGATCACATCACCAGCGCAGGTTTGCTGGCTGAGCATTTGGGTTTGAAAACGGCCGCACCTGAAGGCTGTCACATTGGCACAGCCTCGGTGCAACTGGTCGACGGTCAATTGATTCCGTTTGGAGCGTTTGCGCTCAAGGCATTGCACACCCCTGGCCATACAGCAGGCAGCATGAGTTTTTATGTAGCTGACAAAGATGGCGGGCATGTTTTCACGGGCGATACCTTGCTCATTCAGGGCTGTGGCCGGACAGATTTTCAGTCGGGAAGCGCTGAAGCGCTGTATCACAGCCTGACTGAGATCTTGTTCAAATTGCCTGAAGGCACCACGGTCTGGCCAGGGCATGATTACAAAGGCCGAACCCATTCAAGCATTGGCAATGAAATCAAAAACAATGTGCGTGTTGCGGGTCAAACCAAAGAACAGTTTGTGGCAACCATGAACAACCTGAACCTGCCGAAGCCGCGTCGAATAGATGTAGCGGTCCCCGCCAATTTAAATTCTGGATTACGGCAAGATGCCGGAGGAGAGCCTGTGCGAAATGATGTTTTAACCATTCGGCCAGCCCAAGGCTATGCCGGCGATGTCTACCCAGAACTGGCTTGGCATTGGGTGCAGTCAGGCGAGGCGGTATTGGTTGATGTGCGCTCTGATGCCGAGCGCGCTTGGGTGGGCTTTGTGCCTGAAGCCAAACCGTTGGCTTGGAAGCAGTGGCCTGTGGTGGATATCAATCCAGAATTTGATGCTGGCATTCAGGCGATTGCGTCAGCAGGCCTCAAAATTGTATTGCTCTGCCGAAGCGGTGTCAGGTCTGTGGCTGCAGCGCAAAGGGCCAGTCAGTTGGGCATCGAGGCCTTCAATATTTTGGAAGGTTTTGAGGGCGATCCCGATGCCCATGCGCACCGTGGCAAATTGGGTGGTTGGAGAATGCGCGGACTGCCTTGGAGACAAAATTAATGAATACAAAAGCCGCCCCAGCTTCGCTCAGCCCTCAAGTTCAAGCCTTGCTTGCGCGCATTGAGGCTAAGCAAGATGAGGTGGTGGCGCTCACGCAAGACTTGGTGCGAATTCCAACTGTCAATCCACCTGGCGATGCTTATGAAGCTTGTGCCAGGTTCATTGGCGAACGTCTCAAGCCGCGGGGCTTTGCGGTGGAGTATGTCAGAGCGCACGGCGCACCTGGCGACTCAGATGCCAAACCGCGGGTTAATGTGGTAGCGCGCTGGCAAGGCTCAAGTGCCGGCGATTGTGTTCACTTCAACAGCCACATCGATGTGGTGGAAGCCGGTAGTGGCTGGACTTCCGACCCCTTTGGCGCAGAAATTCGCGAGGGCAAAATTTATGGCCGCGGTACCAGTGACATGAAGGGTGGCTTGGCGGCCAGCATCATTGCGATTGAAGCCTTGATCGAATCGGGACTGCCCATTCCAGGCGCACTGGAAATCAGTGGTACTGTCGACGAAGAGTCGGGGGGCTTTGCGGGTGTGGGTTATTTGGCAGAGCGCGGCTACTTTAGCAAGCCACGTGTGCATCACGTCATCATTCCAGAGCCTTTAGGGGTCGACCGAATTTGCTTGGGTCATCGGGGTGTTTGGTGGAGTGAGGTAGAAACCAAGGGGCGCATTGCGCATGGCTCGATGCCCTTCCTGGGCGACAGTGCCATCAATCACATGAGTGCCTTCATTCATTTGCTTGAAACTCAATTGCAACCACGCTTGAAACAGCGCCATACTTCCGAGCCCGTTGAGCCACCAGGTGCCCGCGTGAGCACCTTGAACATCAACAGCATCCATGGCGGTCAAGTTGAGCAGCACTATGTCACCGATACCCGTGGCTGGCCCACCGCTGATTCACCGTCACCGGTGGTGGCCCACAGTTGCCGCACCGTCCTCGATCGACGCTTCATTGCAGAAGAAAATTTAGAAGCTGTGAAACAAGAAATCATTGACATGCTCGATGAATTGAAACGCACGCGTCCTGGTTTTGATTTTGGAATTCGCGACATCATGAGTTTTGTGCCTACCGCTACCCCTCGCGATGCGCCTGTGGTCGATGCCACGGCACGCGCCATTGCGCGTGTATTGGGGCGCGAGCCTTCTTATATTTCGAGCCCAGGCACCTACGATCAAAAACACATTGTGCGAACCGGCAAGCTGAAAGACTGCATTGCTTATGGCCCAGGTATTTTGGATTTGGCGCACCAGCCCAATGAGTATGTGGGCATTCAAGAACTGGTCGACTCGGCCAAAGTGATGGCCTTGGCCAGCCTCACTTTGACGGGTGCCATGCGTTAAAAATTCAAGGCTTGAAAAGCACCTTGGCTTTAAAGCCCGGGTGGGCGCTTTTGAATCAAATCTTGCGTGGCCATTTCATAAGCATGGGCTACTTGCAATAACTCAAAATCACCTTTTGGTTTGCCAATGAGTTGCAAGCCCATGGGCAAACCTTGCGCATTGAAGCCAGCAGGCACGCTGATTGCGGGCAGGCCTGCAAATGTTGGATAGATCACCACTTCCATCCAGCGATGGTAGGTGTCCATGCTGCGTCCTGCAATGTTTTGCGGCCATCGCTCTTTGATGTCAAATGGCCAAACTTGCGCAGCGGGGATGGCCAACACATCAAACGATTCAAACAAGTCGATCATGCTTTGGTAATAACGGGTGCGCGCGGCACTGGCCTTCATCAATTGGGTGCCTGTGAGGTCTAGGGACTGGTCGTATTCCCATTGCGCTTCAGGCTTCACTTTTTCGCGCCAATTGGGAAGGTGAGCGTAAGCGCCTGTGCTGGCGCCAGCCAAGGCTTTGCGCCACACCAGCCAGGCATCCCAGATTTCTTCGGGCTGCATGCCAAGGTGTGTGGTGTCGACACTGCATCCTGTGGTTTCTAAAACCTTCAGCGCATCTTGACAAACTTCCAGAACGCCAGATTCCATGGGCAAGTAGCCATTCAAGTTGCCAAGCCAACCTACGCGCTTGCCTTTCATGCTGGCATCCAAACTTTGTGCAAATGCCGCGCCACTTTCTTGAATCGACAAAGGCGCGCGCGCATCGTAGCCAGCCTGGGTTGACAGCAACATGGCCATGTCAGAAACTGATCGCGCCATGGGCCCATCAGTGCCCAGTTGAGCAATGAATACATCTGGCGCCGACGGCTTTGGCACTCGACCTTGCGAAGGGCGCATGCCAAACACATGGTTCCATCCTGCCGGATTGCGCAGACTGCCCATAAAGTCGGAGCCATCGGCCACGGGCAGCATGCGCTGCGCCAGTGCCACTGCTGCACCACCACTGCTGCCGCCGGCTGTTTTGCTGGGATCCCAAGCATTTCGGGTGGCGCCAAACACTTCATTGAAAGTGTGCGAGCCCAAACCAAATTCTGGCGTGTTGGTTTTGCCAATCATGATGCAACCTGCCGCGCGCATGCGCGCGGCCATCAGGCTATCTTTGCCGGCTGGGGTAAGAGGTGCCAGTGGCGAGCCGTGGCTGGTGCGAAAGCCTGTCACATCCGCCAAATCTTTGACAGCTTGAGGTAAGCCATGCATCCAACCCATGGATTGGCCGCGGGCCAGTTGGGTATCGCGTTCGTCAGCTTGGGCGAAGAGGGCTTCTTGGGGCGCTAGGCTGACGATGGCGTTGCTGGCAGGATTGTGTGTTTCGATTTGCTTCAAATAAGCCTGCATTACTTCGCGGCAGGATACTTGTTTGCTGTGGATGGCTTTGGACAAGACCAGCGCAGACATATTGGGGATGACCATGAGGTTATTTTGCTTTCAGGGGTCTATAGTGGAGCTGTTTTCTAGTTAGGTCATTTTGAACTTGGAATGACCAAGAACTTTGCAATTTCAGCTTATTTTCTTTTGGAGTAAACCCTGATGAAACGTCGTTCACTTTTTGCAGCCAGTATTTCCCTCAGTTTGGCCATGATGGCCGGTGGCACTGCCCATGCGCAAACTGCCAATAACAAAGTTTTGCGCTTTGTACCGCATGCCAACCTCACCGTGCTAGACCCTATTTGGACCACCGCCTACGTCACGCGCAATCATGCTTACATGATTTACGACACTTTGTTCACAGAAGATGCCAAGGGTCAGATCAAGCCGCAAATGGTGGAGTCATATCAAATTTCCAAAGACGAAAAAACTTGGACTTTCAAACTTCGTCCTGGCCTGGAGTTTCACGATGGCAAACCTGTGACCAGTGCAGACGTGGTGGCTTCCCTCAAGCGATGGGCCAGCCGCGATGCCATGGGTGGCGTTCTTGCCACCTTCATCACTGAGTATCAGACACCCGATGCCAACACCTTCAAACTCGTCTTGAACCAACCTTGCGGCATCGTTTTGGATGCGTTTGGCAAAGCTTCTTCCAATGTGCCCTTCATCATGCCGGCGCGCATTGCTGCCACGCCTGGCACTGAGCAAATTAAAGAGCACATTGGTTCCGGTCCGTTTGTTTTCAAGGCCGATGAGTTCAAGCCTGGCGCTTTGGTGGTGTACACCAAAAATGCCAAATACAAATCACGCCCTGAGGCACCCAGTGCCATGGCCGGTGGCCGCCCCGTTAATTTTGACCGCGTCGAGTGGGTCATTATTCGCGACACTCAAACGCAGTTCAATGCACTCAAAGCTGGCGAAGTTGACATCATTGAGCAACCTAGCTTTGAGCAGATGGACGCCTTGAAGAAAACCGAAGGCGTGCGTGTTGAAAACTACGCACCAGCGGGTTTGCAATTCATCATGCGCTTTAACCACTTGCATGCCCCCTTTAACAATCCCAAAATCAGGCAAGCGGCCATGGTGGCCATGGGACAGCAGGCTTATATCAATACCCAAGTGGGCGTGCCCGAGTTGGGTCGTCTGTGCCGAAGCATGTTCCCTTGCGGAACTATTTATTCAGATGAAGACACCGGGTATTTCACAGGCGTTGCCAATCCCGCCAAGGCCAAACAGATGTTGCAAGAGGCAGGCTATGACGGCACGCCTGTCACATTGATGCGCCCCACCGATTTGGCTTCGATTGCCAAATTGCCATTGGTTGCGCAGCAACAATTGCAAGCTGCCGGCTTCAAGGTTGACTTCCAACAAATGGACTGGGCTACATTGTTGGCACGCCGTGCCAAGAAAGACGCGCCTGCACAAGGTGGATGGAACATCTTCCTGACTGCTTGGACGGCTGGCGATATTACCAATCCACTCTCAATGGCCATGCTCAATGCCAAGGGTCAAACTGGTTGGTTTGGTTGGCAAGATGAGCCTCGCCTAGAGTACTTGAAGGGCCGCTTTGCACGCACCACAGAAGTTGCAGAGAAAAAGAAAATTGCTTCTGAAATTCAGCGTGTGGCCTTTGAAACTGCAACCCATGCCCCATTAGGTCAGTACATCAGCCCTGCTGCTGTCAGAAGCAATGTGTCTGGCATGCTAATCACACCGGGCGTCCCCTTGCTTTGGAACATGAAGAAAAACTAAAGCATGCTTCAATTCCTGTTGCGCCGCATCCTGGCGGTGCTGCCGGTGCTGTTCGTGGTGTCATTGGTGGTTTTCCTCATTTTGAGGTTGGCCCCCGGTGACCCTGCGGCGGTCATTGCGGGCAACAGCGCCACCAATGAGGACATTGCCAAGATTCAAGTTCAATTGGGTTTGGATCGGTCTATTCCCGTTCAGTACGGGATCTGGATGGGCAATGTGTTTCAAGGCGACTTGGGTTTTTCTTACTATTTGAACAAGCCGGTCACGGAGCTCATTGCGCAACGCGTCGAGCCCACACTGTCCTTGGCTTTTGGCACCGTCATTTTGGCCATCTTGATTGCTGTACCGCTGGGCACGCTGGCTGCTTGGCGCATGGGCGGCTGGCTTGACCGCTTGCTGTCTGGGTTTTCAGTGGCAGGATTTTCAGTGCCTGTGTTTGTCATTGGCTATTTGCTCATTTACCTGTTTGCCATTCGTTTGGAATGGCTGCCTGTGCAGGGTTATAAATCTTTGAGTGGGCCTTCTGCGGCAGGACCTTGGGCATGGATGCGGCAACTGATCTTGCCTTGGATGACCTTGGCCATGATTTATGTCGCGCTCATTGCGCGGGTCACGCGCGCCAGTGTGTCAGAAGCACTGACAGAAGATTACATTCGCACCGCCCGCGCTAAAGGCATTACCGAATCTGCGGTGCTTTTGCGGCACGCATTGGCCAACGCCGCCGTTCCGATTGTGACGGTGGTGGGCATTGGCATTGCATTGCTCATTGGTGGCGTGGTGGTTACCGAAACTGTGTATGCCATTCCGGGTTTGGGTTCACTCACGGTGGATGCTGTTTTGAACCGCGACTTTCCAGTCATTCAAGGTCTGGTGTTGTTGTTCTCGGTCAGTTATGTGCTGATTAACTTGATGGTTGATTTGAGTTATTTGGTACTCGACCCAAGGATTCGTTACTGATGAATAACTTGCAACGTTTGTGGGCCAATGGCTCGGTCAAATTTGGTGCGGTGGTTTTAGGAACCATGATTTGCGTGGCACTTCTTGCGCCCTTTTTGGGCACGGTTGACCCGAGTGCCATGGACTCTAATTTCATCAACAAAGCGGTGGGTGTTTCTGGGCAGTTTGCATTGCTCGATGGCAGCACGGTGTCACACACATTTTGGTTGGGTACCGACAGCTTTGGCCGGGATTTGTACAGCAGAGTCGTCTATGGAACGAGGGTGTCCCTGGGGGTGGGTGCTTGCACCGCTGTGTTGGCCTTGGTCTTGGGCGGCTGCATGGGCATGTTGGCTGGTTATTTTCGAGCTGTGGATGCAGTCTTAATGCGCTTCATGGATGGTCTCATGGCCATTCCCGCCATTTTGTTGGCCATTGCTTTGGTGGCTGCTTTGGGTGCTACCATTTCAACAGTGGTCATTGCCATTGCCATTCCAGAAGTGCCCCGTGTGACGAGGTTGGTTCGCTCCTTGGTGCTCAGCTTGCGCGAGGAGCCGTTTGTGGAGGCGGCCCGTGCATTGGCCACGCCGACACACATTATTTTGTTTCGCCATATCTTGCCCAACGCGCTCGCGCCCCTCATTGTGCAAGGCACCTTTGTGGCAGCTTCTGCGGTGTTAACCGAGGCCATCTTGAGTTTCTTAGGATTGGGTTTGCCGCCCGACATTCCTACCTGGGGCAACATCATGGCTGAAGGGCGCGTGCAGTTCAGTCAGTACCCTGGCAATGTTTTGTACCCCGCTTTGTTTTTGGTGCCCACTGTGTTGGCTGTGAATTTGTTGGGCGATGGTCTGCGAGATGTGCTTGATCCGAAATTTGCAAGACGGGGTGCTTGATGTCAGACACTGTTTTGCAAATTACCAATTTATCGGTGGCGCTGCCAAAGGGTGCAGATCGATCGCACGCCATTGAGCACATCAGTCTTAGCATTCAAAGAGGCAAAACTTTGTGCGTGGTGGGCGAGTCGGGGTCTGGCAAGTCCGTCATGGCAACTGCCGTCATGGGTTTGTTGGCCAAAGAATTGAAGGCCGATGATGGTGAAATTTTGCTGCAAGGTGAAGCGCTTCTCAAAGCACCTCAGACCCGGTTGCGTGACCTCCGAGGCCAGGCTATGGGCATGGTTTTTCAAGAGCCCATGACAGCGCTCAATCCGGTCATGCGATGTGGTGACCAAGTTGACGAGTTGTTGGCCACGCACACCAATTGGTCTTCTGAGAAACGCAAGGCAGAAGTTTTGCGAGTGTTTGAAAGTGTGAAGTTGCCAGACCCGTCGCGCATGTACAGCAGTTTTCCGCATCAGCTCAGTGGCGGTCAAAGGCAGCGTATTGTGATTGCCATGGCCGTTATTTTGAAACCGGCTTTGCTCATTTGTGATGAGCCCACCACCGCTTTGGATGTGACCACCCAAAAAGAGATTTTGAAACTCATTTCTCAGTTGCAAGCCGAGCAAGGTTGCGCGGTGTTGTTCATTACACATGACATGGGCGTGGTGGCTGAAATTGCAGACGATGTGTTGGTCATGAACCAAGGCCGTGCTGTGGAGTCAGGCACCTGCGATCAGGTCTTGAAGCACCCACGTGAGACTTATACGCAAACGCTTCTGGCGGCCGTGCCCAGCATGACGCCGCCACTGCCTCGGGCAGAGGTGCAAGGCGCTGCCATTTTGAAGGGCACAGCCGTTACGAAAACGTATGTGAGTCGAGATTGGTTAGGCCGTGGTCATGAAACGCACGCCTTGAAGGCGGCCAGCGTGGCTGTGCGAGCAGGTGAAACGATTGGCATTGTGGGTGAGTCTGGTTCGGGAAAATCGACCTTGGCTCGTTGCCTGATTCGATTGATTGATCCAACGGCAGGCGAGATTCATTGGGCCGATCATGAAATTGCCACCTTGAGCGAAAGTCAACTGAGGCCTTTGCGCAGTCATGTGCAGGTGGTTTTTCAAGATCCCAATCGGTCATTGAATCCAAGGCGCACTGTGGGGCAGTCCATTGTGGAAGGGGCCATTAACTTTGGCATGTCAGAAGACAAAGCGCGTCAACTTTCTGAAACCTTGATGCAACAAGTTCGATTGCCGGTTGAGTCGCTCAGCCGATACCCCACGCAATTCAGTGGTGGGCAACGACAGCGCTTGGCCATTGCGCGTGCCTTGGCCTGTGAGCCCAAGGTGTTGGTTGCAGATGAGGCGGTTAGCGCACTTGATGTCAGTGTGCAGGCGCAGATTCTCACTTTGCTGAGAGAAATACAAGCGCGCTTGGGTTTGGGCATGCTGTTCATCACGCACGATTTGCGTGTGGCTGCTCAGCTTTGCGATCATGTGATCGTGATGCACCAAGGACTAATTGTGGAGGCAGGACGCACTGCTGATTTGTACGCTTCACCGCAACACGCGTACACGCGTAAATTATTTGAAGCAGCGCCACCTGCTATTTTTTAACGCTACGTCCCTCAAAAAATTCTGTCATGACACGCATTTTGATCGCTGGTTATCAGCACGAGACCAATACCTTCGCTCCCAGCTTGGCCGATTGGACGGCGTTCAATCGCGGTGAATCCTTTCCCGCTTTCATGCGCGGGCAGGCGGTGGTTGAGCAACTCTCTGGCATCAATATTCCTATTGCTGGCTTTATGGATGTGGCCAAGCGTTTGCATTGGGATCTTGTGCCTTCAGCATGGGCGGGCGCCACACCTTCTTCGTATGTCACCCAGGATGCGTTTGAGCGCATCAGCCAGGCCATCTTGGAGGATGTGCAGCATGCCTTGCCCCAAGGTTTGGACGGTGTGTATTTGGATTTGCATGGTGCTGCTGTAGCAGAACATGCTGACGACAGCGAAGGTGAATTGATTTCGCGCATTCGGCAGTTGGTAGGCCCATCCATGCCCATCATTGCCAGTTTAGATTTGCACGCCAATGTGACCCAACGCATGCTGGCGCTAAGTGATGGTTTGGTGTCGTACCGGACTTATCCGCACATTGACATGGCCGATACGGGTGAGTTGGCTGCGCAACTCATGCAGCGCCGTTTAAGACTGGGCCGCAAAGAACCCTTGCATGCACGGCGTTTCCCTTACTTGATTTCATTGAATGCGCAAAGCACTTGGATGGAGCCCGCCAAAACGGCCTATCAGCAATTGCTTGCACTCGATCACGATTCGGGCGTGATGTTGAGTTTTTGCATGGGATTCCCTGCTTCTGATTTCGACGAATGTGGTCCCATGGTGTGGGGTCATGGCGAACAAGCAGAAAAAGTGGTTGAACAACTTTTTCAAACAGTCAGCCAGCCTTCTCTGTGGCGGCCCGATTGGTTGCCTGCTCGCGAAGCGGTAGTTCAGGCGATGGCCAAAGCCAGTACATCCTCTGCGCCAGTGGTGATTGCCGATACCCAAGACAATCCAGGTGCAGGCGGTGACAGCAACACCACAGGGATGTTGCACGCCTTGCTCCAACAAGGCGCGGGCAAAGCTTATCCAGGACGGGTGGCGCTGGGTTTGATGTTTGATCCCGATGCTGCAAAGATAGCGCACGAGGCGGGCATAGGTGCACAAATCGATTGCACACTGGGTAAAGCAGTCCCGATTTTTACGGGCGAGCTCAGTGACCCGCCTGTGCAAGCCCGGTTCACAGTCAAAGCGCTCAGCGATGGCCGTTGCGTTTTGAAAGGCCCCATGATGACCGGTGTGACCGTTCAAATGGGATTGAGTGCTTGCTTGGAAATTGAAGGTATTTTGGTGGCTGTGGTGAGCGGCAAAATGCAATTGCTTGATCGTGAGTTGTTGCGCACTGTCGGCATTCACGCTGAAACCATGAAGATCGTGGTGGCCAAAAGTTCTAACCACTTTCGCGCAGACTTCACCCCCATCGCTTCTCAAGTCATTGTGGCCAAGGCGCCCGGCCCCATGGCGGCAGACCCTGGCGATTTGCCTTGGAAAAAACTCAGCGCCCTAACTAGGACACGACCATGACCTCTCTTCATGCACCCACAGACTTAACGCAATGCACAGCAGAGCAGTTGCTGCATCTGTATCGAAGTGGTCAAGCATCGCCAGTGGATGCCACCAAAGCCTTGTTGGCACGCATTGAGAAACTCAATCCCAAGCTCAACGCCTTCACCTTGGTCGATGAAAAAGTGGCCATGAACTGCGCCAAGGCCAGTGAAGCCAAATGGCAAGCTCACCGCAAAGCAGCACTGCATGGCGGCGCAGAAGTGGGCGCGTTGGAAGGTGTACCCGCGTCCATCAAAGATTTGATTCTCACACGCGGTTGGCCCACATTGCGCGGCAGCCGAACCGTCGATCCCAACCAGGCTTGGGAGGTTGACGCGCCTGTCACAGCGCGCTTGCGCGAATCTGGCGCGGTATTGTTTGCCAAAACCACCACCCCTGAATTTGGCTGCAAAGGTGAAACCAACTCACCTGCCACTGGCATTACCCGCAACCCTTGGAACACTGATAAAACGCCAGGCGGTTCTTCGGGCGGTACCGCCGCTGCAGTCGCTGCAGGTTTGGGACCCATCGGTGTGGGCACTGACGGCGCGGGCAGTGTTCGCATCCCAGCGGCTTTCTGTGGCAACTTTGGTTTGAAGCCAAGCTTTGGTCGAGTGCCGGCTTACCCACTTTCACCTTTTGGTTCGGTGGCGCATTTAGGCCCTCACACCATGAGCGTACGCGATGCGGCACTCATGATGAATGTCATGAAACAACCCGATGCACGTGACTGGACCTCACTACCACCCGATGCCACAGATTATTGTGTTGGATTGGAAGACGGTATTCGCGGTTTGCGAATTGCCTATTCACCCACCTTGGGCTATGCCAAAAATATTCACCCAGATGTGGCTGCCGCTGTAGAGGCTGCTGTGAAAGTTTTACAAAGTTTGGGGGCACACGTAGAGCAAATCGACCCGGGCTTTGAAGACCCACTGGAAATTACAACAGGCTTGTGGTTCTTAGGTGCACTCTCGGTTTGGAATGGCCTCTCGGCTGAGCAACAAGCTTTGGCCGACCCTGATTTCAAAACCGAAGCTCTGCTGGGTCAAAGGCTCAGTACCATGGATGTACAGCAATTGAATTTAAAGCGCGGTGTTTTGGGTTCGCACATGCGTCAGTTCATGCAGAAATACGACCTACTGGTGACGCCCTCGGTAGCCGTGCCAGCATTTGATGCGCGCCCCGCAGGACAACAAACCATGACGCCCGAAGCCATGTTGGGTTGGACGCCATTTAGCTATCCCTTTAACCTCACGCAGCAGCCTGCTTCTACCATTCCTTGTGGTCTCACCAAAGATGGCTTGCCCATTGGTTTGCAATTTGTAGGCCGCATGTTCGATGACGCCATGGTGCTCAGGGCTTCGCGCGCATATGAATCTGTGTGCCCTATTCCACGCCCACCAATTTAAGCAATTTTTTCAAACGCCACCAACTTAGGTACGTTAGGCGCAATCCATATAGAGCGTGTGTGCGGCAACATGATGATGCCCGCCACACTTTCGACGCGGGCTTCGGGCGGTATGGCGGGATCGGGGCTGCGGCAAATGGACCAAAGACCATCTGACTCATCACGCAGGAAATTTTGCAGTTCTTCAAAGCCAATGCGTTGGCCGTTCTTCACTGCCGCTGCATGGCGCAGACCACTGATCAAACGAGGCGTACTGGACAAAGCCAAGCCCATGGGCGATTGTTGATCGCTCAATGATTCACACAAGAAATGGTTGGTGTGCACCACACACCCGTCGACAGGTTTGACTTCATCCCAACCGCCAGGTGAAATTTCAAAACACGCCACTTCACCCATGGCATCAGCCACGGGAATATTGGACGCGGCGCCAAACTTCAAAGTTTGAATACGTGCCAGTGCCAAACGCGCTTGCGCCACCGACTGACAAGACAACAAATGCCGGAGCACCACATGCACGGGCACCCCTAGCGAAGCGCCATCTGTGACAGATCGCAAGATGTTCAGGCCAATGGCCAAGCCGCCTTCGCTCATGCCAATCTTGGCCAACATGCCGCCTTCGGTGAGGGTGGTGAAAGTACGGCCTTGTTCGTCATAAGATTGAAGAATGACCAGGGCAGGGCGTTGTCGACCTACCCAGTCCCAATTTTGCGAAAACCAAGCGTGGCCATCTGCACTGCCCAAAGCGTTGACGCACAAGGACGTGCATTCGCCTTCTTTCCAAACGTCTTTTAAAGCGTTTTCGCCATCAGCCTCCAAAGTCCAATCGGGTAAGCCCATGGCGGTGTTGGCCACCAAGGCCAAGGCGGCTTCTTGAGTTTCATCGCTTAGAAAGTTCGGGGGCAAAATTTCTGTTCTGCAATTGAGTGCCAAGATGTCTTCGAGCTTCAAAGCTGCGCCATCGGCCATGCCCTGCATCTCTGGTATCAAAGCAGGGTCAAGGGCTTGAATGACCTGTGTGTAACGTTTGGCTCGCTCACAAGCCTCTGTCCAAGAGATGCCGCAGGTGGCAAACAATCGTGCATAGGTGATGCGGCTGTGCTGGGCTTGAAGGGCGCTGGCCTTGCCAAATTCAAGACCTCGCTCATAGGCGGACAGACTTTTTGAGATTTTGATTAAAGGGAACATAAAAATCATTATCATCCGCATATGACATTTTTGGCAATCGACGTCGGTAACAC
>Ga0315903_10001927_pt1 | contig 31300 bp, 46 predicted proteins | sample LakEriMetagenome_7_FD_203524 | JGI IMG/M metagenome (GOLD analysis project Ga0315903, IMG submission 203524) | Freshwater fungal communities from buoy surface, Lake Erie, Ohio, United States - Buoy 2 MA119 | ecosystem: Environmental > Aquatic > Freshwater > Lake | place: USA: Lake Erie, Ohio...
AACCATACGGGGTCGGGGGGGGTATCGGTCAGTATACACGCCTTTTGTGGGTGTTCTGGCCTGTTCCTGTCGTCATAGGTCGCGTCCCCATCGCACCTTCGCGCTCGTCGGCTGGTCGGTGCGTCTACCGTCGCGGCTAGTCCAGCCCTCGCCGTCCCGCCGAAGGACACCGTCACACGTCCAGCCTACACCGCGCAGAGAGGCGCCGCCTTCCTCGGGCAGCGTGTACGTCTGGATGCGCTTGAACCCCATCGCCTGTGCGGCCTGTGCAGCTCGACCGTAGAGAAAGCTGCACACGTTCCGCGATCCATCGGTCACGAGGCGAGTGACCTCGGCAACGTCGTACTGCGACACCATGCGAGCGACCGGACGACCGACAATGACCGCACCCACGAGCTTGCCATCGACCTCTGCGCCGATGGAGTACCGATGCCCTCGGCACGGCTTGTGGTGACGATGCAGCTGCGCCACTAGGTCGTTCGCTTGCTTCAACGTCAGCGGCACGGCTCGGATGGTCATGCGCTCCTGTCGCCGGGAGCGCCGCCCGGCACCATTGCCGGGACGGCTTTCCCTACGTTCACGTGGAGATCCACGCATCGATCCTCTAACGTGGGGTCGCGCCTCGGCAACCACCGAAGCTGCCGTCCCTACCTGTCCCTACCTTACTGCCGAGGTGGGGACGGCTACGATATCGATGCCGTGTATGTCGTAGCGTTCTGTCCCCACCTCGCCCTACCTCGACGCCGTTTTCAGACTCTCTATATCTATCTCTCTCTCTCTCTATAGAGAAAAGGTAGGGAAGGTGGGGACGGTGGGGACAATGCCGACGCAGTCTAGATCGTAGGGCGTCCCCACCTAGCGCCGAGGTGGGGACAGGTGGGGACAGACCTAGGCGCGGCTCCAGATGTAGGCGCGGTCCACGCTCCCGTTGAAGGCACGGCCTCGCTTCTTCGTGAACCCGAGCCGGCGTAGGATCGTCGCCATCCGCATGTCGTCGTGACGAGCGGCGTTCGACCGATCGTTGCTGAGGGCGCGCTTCCACACATCGTCCAGCGTGAAGCGATCCTGTCCGATCACCCACTCGGCGATCGCGTTCTCCCACGAGTCAACCGGCGTGTACCGTTCGGCTTCCTGTGCGCGCTCGAGGTCGAGGTCGCCCGGCAGGTGCCAGTGTTCGCCCTGGCGCGTGTAGTGCGCCGCCTCAGCCCACAGCTGCTCGCGGTCTGCCTCGAGGGCCTCGGGAAAGCACTGCGCCACCTCGACCACCCAGTACCGGCGCGAGCCCGTGGGGTCCACGAGGAACTCGTCGTCGTTCGTGGTGCCAATGAACACGGTCGACCGCGGCACCTCTTGCGTGTTGCGTCCGTAGGCCGGCCGGTACTTGTCGGACTGTGACGATACGAACGCCTTGAGCGCGCGAGCGTCTGCCTTACGCATCGCGTCCATCTCCGAGAGCTCGTAGACCCACACGCCCTCAAGCTGCGTGTACTTGTCCTTCGATGCGAGGTCGATCTCGGAGTCCGAGAACCACGCGCCCCCGAGGACGCCGCACGTCGTGCTCTTTCGGCATCCCTGCACGCCCTTGAGCACGAGGACCGCGTCGGCCTTGCAACCCGGCTCGATGGCGCGGGCGCACGCTTGAATGAGCCACGCGCGCCCCATCGCTCGCACGAGCTCCGTATCCGGCGCCGAGCAGTAGGTCGTGAGCCATCGGTCGAGGCGCGGCACACCGTCCCACGTCAGACCCGCAAGCCACTCGCGAACAGGATGCGTGCTGCTCTTGATCGCAGCCCATCGGATCGCCTCGCTCACGATCTGCGTCGTGGCATGCAGCCCGTAAGACGATGCGAGCAGTCGGCTCACCTCGGCCTCGTCCTCGTCGCGGATGACGTCGCCCTCCCACAGTACCCGGCGCCGCAGCTCGCACCGACTGAAGGCAGTGGTCCACGCAGGGTCGGTCGAGAAGATGGTCTGCACGTTCGCGAGGTGCCCCTTCGGCTTACCCTCGCGGATGATGGCGCCGGTCGCCTTGTCGCGGCTGGGGTCACTCTTGTCGAGCAGCGCCCAGGTCGTGGCGTCTCGGTTGTCGGTCATGGTCACGCCGAGCATCTCGGCCATCTGTTCGGGAGTCATCGTGCACCTGTAGAGAGAGAGGAGATAGGACCGGCCCAGTGGCATGAGTTCCGGTGATGGCAGACCGCTGGGCCTTCGTCCAGGTAGAACCACACCTCGGGCCTACCGCACTTCGGGCATCGTATGCCGTCCACGTAGGGCCTCGCCGCGGAATGGTGAGGCGTACCGCCGACCATGAGCCCGATGCGTTCGCGCACGGCGGGGTCGGTATCTGCTGCGGCGCGGAAGATCGCGGCCACCTCTCGCGGCGATAGGTCACGCTGCGGCGCGCGCACGACCTTCGGCTCGGGCTTCGGCTTCTCCTTCACCATGTCGAGCAACCACGCGGGCGCTAGCGCAGCCTCACGAGTGAAACCCGGCTCATTGACCCACGCGTAGACGTGCCCGCTCCGATGGACGGTCGGTGGGGCGCAGACGTACCCGCCCTCTCCACGCACATCGACACCGGGCGCGATGCCTTGCGCGTTGCGGACCATGACCTCGGGCCAGCGCCAGTAAAGGTGAGCGCCTCGCGCCGTGCGAACGCCGAGCGTCTCGGTGAGGCCATTCGCCACGCACTGCACGTCGTACCATGCCATGGCCTCTGGGCCGTCCACGTCCAGCACCCAGACCTTCGAGGTGGCTCCCGTCGCGATGCCGACGCCGGCTGTGGGCCATCGGCCCCACCATTCGCGCACCTGGGCCTCGTCGGTGCTGGCCTTCTCTTGCCAGCCCCCGAGCCTCGGGTGCTTGCCTCTCTGCTTCTCAATGCACTCGACGCCTCGGTAGCACGCACACGTCTGCGTGACGGGGTCGACCTCATAGAGCGGATGTACGCGTAAGCCCGCAGCTGCGTACCGCAGCGCGTATCGGATGTTCACGATGTCTCGCAGGTCTTGTCGCAGGGGAGAAGCGGGGGGCTTAGCGCCCCCCGCGAGCGGGTGATCAAGCCCGCGTCCCTGCGAGGACATCCGTACCCTAACGGCGTCCCCTCGCTAGCGTCAACGACTACCCGATGATCTCGACGGTCATGGCGTCGAGGCGCGCGACGTTGCCCGCGTTCGCCACCGACCACGTGCCGACGAGGTCGAGCAGGTTGTCGACGGTCGTGTCGACCGTGACGCTCGCAGTGCCCACGACCTCGGCGCCGGCCACGTACCCGCCGGCCGCGGCGAACAGGTGCCCGCTCGACGCACGCACAGCACCGGAGGCCCCGGTGCTACGCACGAGGATGTCGGCGCGAAGGTGGAACACGTCGCTCGTCGCCGGGTCACGCGCGGTGATCGTGGTGATGGTCGTCGACCCGAGCTTGAGCACTACACCAAAGGTGTCCGTGCTGTTCTGCCCGACGATGGTCCCGAGGGCCATGACGCGAATGTGCGTGCCCGCGGTCAGCGCGCCGGCCGGGATGCTGACGCTACCGAACGAGGTCGCCACGGTCGTGTTCTGCACCGTCGCGCTCTGCACGGCGTAGATCTGCCCGCCGACCTTTGCCGCGGGGTGCGTGCTCAGGGCGCGCTTCGTGGTGATGACGCCGGTCACGGCGGCGTCGTGGTCGAGGCTGCGGCTCTGCATGAACTCAGGAAGCTTGCTCATTTTAACTCCTACGGGGCGGGTGCGCGCTGAGGATAGCACGCGCGCCCCTCGAGGTGTACTATGCCGCCGCCTCTCGCCGCCGCTTCAGCCTAGCTCCCCTCTGGCGACCGACACGGTACTCGAGCTCCATGTTCTGCGCCCACGCGAACACGGCCTGCCGCAGGGTCTTCGCATCCATGGGGCTACGCGTCTCCTCTGCGATCTCGCACCACGTGAAGTCGCCCGTGTTCCAGAGCGTGAGGGCCTCGTGGTACTCGTCGCGCATCCGGTACCGGGTCGGTGGGCAGCCCCACGCGACGAGGATGTCTCGCATGGTCGAGGTCCGCATCCGCTCACGCCGGGCGATGTACTCCAGCGCCACGCCGTCCATGCGCTCCATGATCCAGAGCAGCACGAGGACGGGGTCATGGTTCGTAGGCGCGCTCATGGCTTGCCCTCTTGAACCATCGCCGTGACGTCTTCGGTGGCGAGCTCGACGGTAAACCACTCGTGCCGCTCTGGGCACACACGACGGCGCACGACCACCTCGGACGTGTACCAGGACGCTACCTCTCCAGCTGCGCGGATGCGCCCGCAGTAAACGCCCGGGCTGTCGTCGGGCTGGCGGGTGTCCACCACGCGCGAAGGCTTGCCGCAGCGGGTGCAGTTCATCGCTCCTCCTCGCGGCGGTGTTCGCCGCACTCGATGCGATACGCGAGGTCGAGCGTGGCGCGGTCGCCGCACTCCATGCACACCGTGTCGCCCTCGCGAAGGAACGCCACCACGGCGGCGCGCTCCCCGCGGGCCTCGCGCAGCTCCGCGATCAGCTCCTTCACGATGGGCGCCACGAAGAAGTTCTTCTTCTCACCCTCGGCGACGGCGGCCTCGAGGGCGTCGAGGTCGATGGTCATGGTTCAGACCCGTCGTAGCACCCACACGGCACCTCTTCGGGGTCGGCGAGGCCGCGTAGGTCGGCTGGCGCAAGCTGCGGAAGATCTCGCCACGCCCAGCGCCGTCCAAGACCTTTGACGGTGTCGAGGTTGGCGTTGCTCTCCATCGCACAGGCACGGGCGTAGAGGTCGGGGTGCCGTTGCTGAAGGTCGAGCACCTCGGCCTTCTTCGACGACGGACAGAAGAAGCACGCACTCTTCCCCGGTCGTGGAAGGCCCGCACGGTCGATGGCTGCGATGCAGTCGTCGCGGTCCCAGTCCCAAGCGTAGAGCGGGTAAACGTAGGTGTATTTGGCGTCTTCGGTCGGGGCGTTGCGAACGCGCCTCTCCTCGTCGGCGTCGTAGCCGATGAGCTTCACGCACTTCAGGCCAGCCGCCCAGGTTGCCTTGGCGGGCTCCCAGTTGTTGACGAACTTGTCCTGCGGCCGACGCTTGAACTTCTCGGAGCACGCCTTGTAGCCGTAGGCGATGCTGGGGAGACTCTGCGTCCGAAGGCTGCGCTCCTCCAGCGTCTCGACGAGGCCGGTCTTCTGCGCGTAGCGGACACGGATGAGCGGGGGAAAGCCGACCTGAGCAAGCCAGCCGTCGAGGACATCAAGGTAGGCGTAGGTTTCGGGCCGCTCGCCGCCCGTGTCGGCGAAGAGGATGAGGTCGGGGCGCTCGCCACGCTCGTGCATGCCGATGAGCAGAGCGGTGCTGTTCGTTCCGCCGCCGTAGGCGACAATGACAGGGGGTTTCATGGGTGCGGTGCCCTTCGCCGAAGCGTCGTTGTTGAGGTCGATGGTCATGGCTCTTCCCTACGATGCTCGCCGCGCGCGATGATGTCTCGGAGCTGCCGAACGCGAAGCGTCCCCATGAGCAGGTCATGCGCCTCGGCCACCTCGAGCTCGCGGTCGAGCAGCGCGAGGACGGCGGCGCGCTCGAGGTCACGCCCCATGTCGTAGGACTGTGCGATGTTCTCGTTCTCGACCTCTCGCTTAAGGCTCTCGAGGAACGCAGGGCCGTAGTACACCACGTTCTTGCTCATGGCGTCACCTCGCGCATGGTGACCTCGACGCGCGGCTGCTCATTCCCCCAGGCGAACCACGAGGACGCTGCGATGCTCACGATGCATCGGTCATTCTGGACCACGCGTGCGATCTGCATGGCGTCGAGCGTGATCTTCACGACGTTGTCCAGGTCGTGCCGCGAGGTCGCCGGAAGACGGTACTCGGGCAGGCCCCAGAGGGCGCGCTCGATGTAGGACGGGCGCGTCTTCGGGCGCAGATGGTAGGCCCGAATGTCGACCTCCCACAGCGGGCTGGTCTCATCGCACGGCACGTCCTCGTGCTGCTCACGCAGCTGGTGCGCCGCCTCGTGCTCCCACGCACGGGTAGTCTCCGGCGTTCGGGCGCTCCCGGTCGCGCGCGTGAACACGGGACGGCCCTTGCCTCGCGGCTCGAGCAGGATGGTGTAGTTGCGCTCGATCATGGCTTCACCTTGAGCACGTCAGGACCGAAGCGCACCACGCCATCGAGGCGCGCCTCTGCCACCGCCCAGCGGGTAGCGTAGTCGATCATCTTGCGCTCACACTCCGCGTGCCGGGCCTTCTCGTCCTCGAGAGCGCGCTCGGCCGTTTCCAGACGCGTGAGGAGGCTGTCGATGAGCGTGCGCAGCTGCATCGCTTCGTTCATTCCGCACCTCCGTCCTTCATGTAGAGCTCGGCGATGTCCGAGGCCGTGAGGCCAAGAGCCCTGTACAGCTCCATGATCACGCGAGCGGCCGGCCGGCGGCGACCGTTCTCGTACGCCTTGATGGCGCTGATTCCGACACCGACGAGGTCGGCGAGCTGTGCCTGAGTGAGCCCGGCGGCTTTACGTCTGTCTGCGAGCGATCCCATTTTTCTTTCTCCACGGGTTGACGTTCCGTGAACCCATTTATAGTATGGGGGTGTCGGGTCGTCAACCCCACCCGGCAGAAGGAGATCGAATGACCCTGATCATCATCATGACCGTCACCGGCGGCCACCGCGAGATCGAGGCAAGCGCATACGAAGCCGACGCGATCGCTGAGCGTGAGGCGCTTAATGAGCAGAGCATCGTGGTCACGGTCGAGGACGGAACCTACCGTCTCGTCTCTAGCACCGGCGACTACACGACGCTCGACAGCAGCGCGCTCATCAACCTCGGCATCGCGTAAGGAGTGATCATGACCATGTACCAAAGCGACAACCTCGGCGAGCTGGCGAAGGCCCTTGCCGCCGCGCAAGGCGAGATGAACGCCGCCAGCAAGGATGCCACAAACCCGCACTTCAGAACGCGCTACGCCGACCTCGCATCCATCATGGACGCGTGCCGCGCCCCACTCGCGAAGCACGGCCTCGCGGTCACGCAGCTGCCCGGTCGCGACGAGGCGGGACAGGTCACGCTCACGACCACGCTCATGCACTCGAGCGGGCAGTACATCGGCTCGACCATCGGCGTGCGTGCTGCCCAGGAGAACCCGCAGGTCGTTGGCTCCATCCTCACGTACCTGCGCCGCTACACGCTCGCCTCGGTTGTGGGCGTGGTCAGCGACGACGACGATGGCGAGGCCGCGAGCCAGCCAGTGCGCACTGCAAGCGTCGCCCAGCGCCCCCAGACGGCGCGCACCGAGTACACGCGCGAGGAGCCCACGGTTCCCCCGCCTGACGTGAAGGCTCGCCTCGATGCGACCGCACAGCGCGTGGCTGACCGCGTGGCGCCCGGTGCCACCGTCGAGTCCTACACCCGCTCCACGCTCTGTCCCGAATGTGGCGGCGCGATGTGGGACAATCGTGAGAAGAAGACGAACCCGAAGGCGCCCGACTTCAAATGTAAGGACAAGTCCTGCACGGGTGTGATCTGGCGCTACAAGGCCCCGCCTGCGCATCAGCCGCTCCCGGGAGGACCGCTCGAGGCCGAGCTTCGAGGCGCTCCTCCGCCGTCTGACGACGACATTCCGTTCTAGCCCTACGCATCACTAGGAGGTCTACATGGCCGCTATCGTTACCTGTCTCTCTCCCATCCTCGCCGCCACGTTCTGCGCGCTGTTCTCGTGGTGCGGCGACTACCAGCTCGCTCTCTGGTGCCTGCTGCTCGGTCCCGCGGGCATGTTCGCAGCTCCCTACCTTGAGGACGCACGATGAAGTCCGGAAAGCTCTACATCGACATCGAGACACTCCCTCCGCTGCTGTGGGCAGAGCACGAGCGCACGGCGTACGTCGCCTCGAAGGTGCCCGGGCAGTTCAAGAGGCCCGAGAGCATCGCAACGTGGTGCCAGGAGCATTACGAAGAGACCTGGTCGCGCGCGGCGCTCGATTGGCGCATCTCGCGCATTGCCTGCATCGGCGTGGTGTGGGAGCCTGACGACAGCGATACCCTGCGGTCTGCGTGCTTCGTGGGCGGTCCCACGGACGAGCAGGAGCTCCGCATGTTCACGCAGCTCGGCGACTTCCTCCGCGAGCACAAGGCGTGGGCGGCTCACGTCGTCGGGCACAACGTGCTTGGGTTCGACATTCCTCGCCTGCACATCACGTCCGCGCGCCTTGGGCATGTGCTGGCTGGATGGATCCACGAGGTGAGCGAGGACCATCGCAAGCGCGTGACGGACACGATGCACCTCGCCTTTCCGACGCGTGAACGCGTGAGCTTGGCCGACCTTGCCGGCGCCTTGGGCGTGGGCGAGAAGTCGGGCCATGGGTCGGAGGTGCTTCCGCTCTGGCTGGAAGGCCGGCAGTCGGACATCACCGACTACTGCCTCAACGACGTATCCATCACCCGCAAAGTCTACCTTGCCCTCAACGGAGTGTACCCCCATGCCGATTCTTGACTGGACCGTGATCGCCATCAGTAAGCCCGTGTCGCACATCGCGTGGACGCACAGCCTGCGGGATGGGGCGCACCTCATCGTGAACCAGAGCGCCGCAGGGCACTACACGTGGGAGCTCATGACGCGCGACCCCATCACAGACCAGCGCGGCCGGGCGTCGTCGCTCGAGGACGCGCAGCGACAGGCCGAGGGCGCCGCCATAGCGATGGGCCTCGTGGACGTGGCTAGTGCATACACTAGGGGCGAGACCATGGCGAACATGGACCGCGCCCAGGTCGCGAGCCTGATCGATGCGGCGATGCGGAGTGGCGAATGACCGAGGAGCAGATCGCGCTCGCGAAGCGCGCCGTCGCCTGCAACGGCTGGCGGTGGATGTCGGGGATGCTTCGTGGTGATGGGTTCCGATGCATCTGGGTCGATGAAGAGGAACGCGAACTAGCCGCGCCTACGTGGTGCAAGAATGGCATGGAGTGGAAGAACGGCCGCACAGGTTCAAAGGATCTGCCCGACCTCACCGACCACTCCACGCTCGGATGCCTACTCGCGCTCGTCCGTGAGCATCACAAGGAACCGCGCCTTGCAGTCGTTCCGACTGGGAAGGGATGGAGCGTCTCTCGCGTGTGGCTTCGCTCTCCGCATGATCGGGTTGCAGGAGTGCATACACTAGAAGCAGAGGCGCTCGTCGCTGCTCTTGAGGCTGCGCCATGAAGCCCCCCGGCCATACATGCCCGGCTATCGACCGGGCACAGTCCGCTCTCCGTCGTCTCGCGTGGCGTTGCGCGAACCCAGATCATCAGGGCATCACGCCCGGCGAGGTGCTGGTTGAGGGCCTCGCGGCGCTTGAGCAGGTACGCGAGGAGAACCGGCAGATGCGCGCGGCGTACCACGCGAAGGTCAACCCATGAGGGCGCGCATCCTCGTCGGCGACTGTCGCGAGAGCATGGCCACGCTCGAGGCCGAGAGCGTGGATGCTGTCGTGTGCGACCCGCCCTATGAACTCGGCTTCATGGGCCGAAAGTGGGACGCGAGCGGTATCGCCTATGACCTCGAGGTGTGGCACCAAGCCCTGCGCGTACTGAAGCCCGGCGGGCACCTGCTCGCCTTCTCAGGGTCGCGGACCTATCACCGCATGGCGTGCGCCATCGAGGACGCCGGGTTCGACGTGCGCGACCAGATCATGTGGCTCTACGGGAGCGGGTTCCCGAAGTCGCTGGACGTGTCCAAGGCCATCGATAAGGCGGCGGGAGCGGAGCGGCAGGTCGTCGGCGAGCGCGTGCAGGCTCCGAAGTTCAACGTCGCTACATCCGGTGGCACGAACACTGGGTACAACCGTCGATGCGAAGAAGGAGCGCCGCCTACGTTCGCAGTCACCGCACCCGCCACCGACGACGCCCGCCGCTGGTCCGGCTGGGGCACTGCCCTAAAGCCAGCGCACGAGCCGATCTGCATGGCGCGGAAGCCGCTGGTTGGGACCGTCGCGGCGAACGTGCTGCGCTACGGTACGGGGGCGATCAATGTGGATGGGTGCCGCGTCACGTCTGGAGATGGCTACACGGACAACGCTGTTACTCAAGGCATCAACACGGCGCGGACGTCCTACGCGCCTGCCGTGGCTCGTAGGACGTTTGAGCCATCGCAGATCGGCCGCTGGCCCGCCAACGTCCTCCACGACGGCAGCGACGAGGCGACCGAGGGGCTACGCGACGCGGCACGGTACTTCTACACGGCGAAGGCTGACAGGTCCGACCGTGAGGAGGTGATCGGCGATCTCACGCGTAGGACGGGCGCCGATGCCGTCGGACGTGAGGACGGCAGCGCAGGCATGCAGAGCCCCAGGGCTGGCGCCGGGAGGACCGCGCGCGACCTCGTGAACCATCACCCGACAGTCAAACCCACCGACCTGATGCGCTACCTCGTGCGCATGGTCACGCCACCCGGTGGCCTCGTGCTGGACCCATTCACCGGGTCCGGTTCTACGGGGCGCGCGGCGATGCTTGAGGGGATGCGCTTCGTCGGGTGCGAGCTCTCGCGCGAGTACGCCGAGATCGCGCGGGCGCGCATCCGGTTCACGCTCGGGCCGCTCTTCGCGCATCTGGTCGAGTGATGCTCGCGTGGCTAACCGTGGCGACCATCGTGCTGCTCGTGGGCGCGATGGTGCAGCTGCTCTCGCGGCTAATCGTGTGCGTGCTGCGCGCTATCGTGTCTCGAGCACGTCTACGTCAGCAGAGCGCACAGCATCGGAACAGTCACCGCGGACTGTCTCGACCGTGAACTCTGGCCCCCAGGCCTGACGCGCCTTCGCGACGGCACGGCGCCAGACGCGACGGACCTGTGCAGCCTCGTCCTCGGCCTCGTTGCACAGCCGATGCGTCGTGACCTGCACACGCACCACGACGGGGTCGACCTCGACCACGTGCGCCGTCAGTGTGAACCCTTCGGGCCACAGACATTCGTGAAGCCGAGGGTCGGCGATGGACAGAACCTCGCCGACCTCGACCGCACAGGAGACGTCTAGCCCTTCCACGGCGCGTAAGTCTTGCCGTCCCACGTGAGCGCCTGGCGGCTCTTCTCGCGGGCACGGTAGGGCTCACCCAGCGAGACGTGGATCCACGACACCTTGCCGCCCGGGCCCTCGAGGATGGCCTGCCCGTAGGGGATGCCGCTCTCCTTCACGATCCACGCGAACACGACCTCAAGCGCCACGCCGGGCACGACGATGTCCGCGGCCTGCCCGCTCATGTGCTGCGAGGTCTTCGACCCGCCCACCGCCGTGTTCACGGCAGGTCCACGAAACGCGCTGTTAATCCGCACGGCGCCGAACTTCGCCCGGATGGGCTCGAGCACCGTGGTCGCCAGCGCGGTAAGCGCACCCATGCACGCCTGTGCCTCCTGACGGTTGACTGCCTGGAGCGCCGTCTGACCGGTGCGTGTGAGCTCATCGAACGTGAAGTGCGGGGACAGGTTCACGGCTTCCTCCCTGCGGGCGCTGGCTTCTTCTTCGCGGCCTTTTCGAGCTTCTCGACGCGCGCGATCAGCAGCTCGGCGTCGAAGTCGTCGGGAAAGTCGGGCAAGGTCGTACGCGAGGCTTTGGCCTCGACAGCTGCGATACGGGCCTCGAGCGATGTGTGCGCTGCGATGCACTGCGGCGGGCTCGTGGTAGGCCCCTGCATCTTCGCGTTGAGCTCAGCCATTGCCAGCTCGTGCGCCTGCTCGGCTTGCTTGTTGGCGAGCTCGGCCTTCTGCTTCGAGCTCTGCGAGTAGAACTTCCACGCCGCGCCGCCACCGAGGACCGCAACGACGGCGAGGACCACGCCGATCATCCCGCCGTCCTCGGCGCCCTGGGCGAGCTTGACGAGCTCCTCGGGCGACGGGGTAGCGGCCTGCGCCTCGTGGGCGATGAGCGCGGCGTCATCCGTCACGCTCGCCACGATGGCGTCCTTCTCGGGCGTCTGCTCGGGAGCAGTCACCGCGGGCGCAGGTTCCTCGACGTGGATCGGCTCCATCAAATGCCGTCCTCTTCGATGAGGATCTCGCAGTTCACCGCCGTGTGCGACGGCGCGAAGACCGCGACCTGCGTCACGCCGGAGAACCCGCTGATGCGGTTGCGACTGCACTTCATGACCACGGAGTCGGCTACGCTGAAGTAGGTAGCCGGCGCCGCGCCGCCATCCGTGAGGGTCTGGTCAAAGCTGAAGGCAAGCCCCTTTGTGGCGTTGTCTCGGTTGTTGAGCGTGATCTGCAGGCTCACGTTTTGCGGGAGGAGAATGATCCGGCACAGGTTCGAGGTGCCCGGCGTCGTGGTGCTGGACACGTAGGGGTACTGCTTGATGGCTGAGAGGTCGAGAGCGGGCATGTGGCCTCCTAGTCGAGAGCGTCAACGGTGAGCAGATACACGAGCTTGCCGGCGAGCGCGAGCAGCTTGCGGCGCTCGGCACGGGTGATCTTCGTGCCGCCGTCGCCGTCGACCGCGCGGGCATCCTTGATGGCGTCGAGGAGCACGAGCACCTCGGCCGGGAGCTTCATGATTTCGTCAGGGGAGAGGGGCACTGGTCACTCCTGTGTGCGTGTGGGCCATCGCGGCGACGGTCGCCAGCTGGCGCTCGATAGCGTCGAGGCGACCCTCGATCCGGCGCTGCGAGGAGAGCATCTGCTCCATCTGTGCCGGGTCTGGAGCAGCTGAGGCTTCAGCCTGCGACATCCCGAGCATGCCACCGCCGCCGGCCATCGCCGCGCCGAGCATAAGGAGCGCCCACACGGGGACAGGGACCAGCTTCTGCGTCCATGTCGTCGGTGTTTCAGCGCCCATCAGACCCCCATCCGATGGGCCGATACTAGCGCACTACGCGCGGAAACGCACCACGAGGTTGCCCGACTCGTCGTAGCCCTCGCTCCAGTCCTCTGCCCATGGCTCAACGACCACGCCAGCCGGAAGGCGCGCGGCGTCGACCGTATCGCCCGCCTGAAGGTCGATGGTCACCACGCTAGGGTTCGCCGAGAGGATGGAGAGGATGTAGTCGGTCGCGTCCATTTCATACCTTCAGGAGGAGGCTGTCGCCTGCGGTCGTCGGGTGGTACCCGGCAATGTAGCCCTGCTCGACGCCCAGGTAGCGCCACGTGAGGCCGGTCTGGCTGTCGGACGTGTAGTAGATCTCGCGCAGCTGCCCGTAGAAGGCACCCGCGAGGACGCCGACCTGCACGGGGATGCGCGGGATTTCGCCGCCACGGTTCGCCCATGCAGCCGGAATGACGTTGCCGAGCGACCCGAAGTAGCGCCCGATGCCCGTAACGGTCGTGCTGGCGTTGTTGAAGGCTCCGCTGTGGCAGGTCTGCGCGGTCGTCGTGTGCGAGAACCACCCGCCATCCGAAGCACCGAGCGAGCTCCACGTTGCCGAGATGTTGCTCGCGGAGCCTTGGCCCGTCATCATGTACACACGCCCATCGCTCTCGGCCGTACCTGCGGCACTGGAAAGCGGGTCGAGTAGCGCGCCGAAGGCCACCGCGGAAGTCGTGCCTGCCGTCGCCGCTTGGCACACCTGCATGACGCATCCCTCTTGCGACTCCCACATGAACACGCGATCATACGAGACCGCGGAGAAGGTGCGGCTCCACTTCCAGTAGCCCGAGAAGCCAGACGTGAACGGCTGCGCGTTGACCCACGACGTATACGTGCCGCTCCCACGGTTCATGCCGTAGAGGAGGCAGTTGTTCGTCATGGCATTGTCTGGCGAGAGGAGCGTGTAGGACTGCGTCCTCGTCGTGTTCGCGACGATGTAGCGCATGCCTAGGGCGTTCGTGGGCGGGTTGCCGTATGCGGCCTCCGTTACGCTGCTGATCTGCTCGCGCGCCCACGTCCAGGCGCTACCCGTCCCGGGCGTGCGCGCCGAACCGTTCGCGTAGGTCGTTGCCTGCCCGAGCGTATAGATGGCGTCTAGGCACGCCGAGATGCTCCCAGCCGTGAAGCTGGCGGCGCCTACATACTTCCAGTTGAGCGGCGAGAGAGCCACGCGTCCTCCTAGGAGATGGTACCGGGGAACACGCCGGCAGAGTCAAGCGTGAGGGCCTGCCCGGGCAGGTCCTCGTAGTCGTATGCGTTTGCGAGGAGACTGACCGCCGCAGCGATGGCCACCCATTGAAGGGTACCCCCACGACGCACGAGCATCGTCTCATCCGCAGTCGCTTGCACGACCTGCGCTGCGCCCGATCCATTGAATGCCGCGACGCTCGTGTTGCTGCCGGTGTGCCCGCTCGAGGTCCACGCGAGCGAGGAGAGGGCAGAGTGAGCAGGAACGGCCGGCGTGCCGTGCGTGTGGTCCCCGCGGGCGTAGTCCGTCGAGGTCCCTACAGCCGGGCTCTGCCCGAAAGAGGTTGAGCTCACGACCGTCGTGGCCGGCGTCCCACCGCCACCGCCACCGCCAGATGCGGCGACCGTGACCGTAAGCACCTCGCCCGTAAGGCTCTCGGAGATCGTGACGTTCGTCCCGGCTACCAGCTGCGCCACACGGGCGAACTGTCCGGTGCTGTTCCTCGTGAGCGGTACGCGTGCCATCAGGCCCCCGCCTCGATGTATCGCAGCGTGAGCGTGAGCGCGCCGTCCTCGGTCCACTGCACGCCTTCGATAAGGCAGAGCTGCGACGCGGCTGCGACCTCAATGTCAGTCAGCGCGATGAGGTCCCCACGCCGAAGCCATCCGTACCGGCGTGGTGCGATGTACTGCACCATGCGCGCGGGCTGGCCGTAGCGTGCCGCCTGGGCGAGGAGCACCTTGCTGGCTGTCGTCGCGTCATGCACGACCGTCGTCTCGAGCACCTTACGCCGAAGCCCGTAGCGCGACCTCGGGCCGATGAGCTGTGCGATGGTCATGCGGTCGGGGTCCGCGACGGACACCTCGCCGCCCACCGAGCGGGCGACCATGTAGCCCTCGGTTTGCGGGTTCCACGTGTACCGGAGCTCGATGTCGGTGGCGACCTCGTCGGAGCCCTCGTAGGCGATGCGCCCCACGCGCTCGAGGTTCGGGTCGAGGTCCGTGGAGAGCACCGCGACGGCAGAGGATGCCTGCGGGTAGACCGGCCAGAGGAACGGGTACACGCCACCCTGTCCACCAGCCATCGCAAACGGGAACACGGCGGCGAGGACCTCGCCGATGTACTCTCCAAGCGCCACGACCTCGTCGATGTAGCCGCTCGTTTGGTACTGGTTGAGCAAGGGGCGCACGGCATCGACGCGGCCGTAGTCCACCCGCAGTGCTGACGTGCGAAGGACGTGCGCGAGCAGGTCACCCACTCCGCGGATGGCCTGCCTACTCTCGTCCACGAGCGCCGCGCCGTTGTTCCAGATGGCGAAGAGCGAATCGGTCAGCACGAGGGACGTGGTGCTCGTGTCGACCACGACCCACGCAACCAGAGGAATACCTCGTGTAAAGCCCCAGTATTGACGGAGGTCCGTGTAGTACACGACGAAGGTCTCCATCGTGCCGGCGCTATCAATGATGTCCACCGAGAACGCCTCGACGTAGTGGCACGCGATGCCCAGGTATACCAGCGAGCCACTCGTCCCGATGATGGGTGCGGGGCTACCGGCTGCGGTCGTTGCTCCCGGCGTCCCCCAGACCATCGGGATCACCACGCCAGCATCCCCTACGTCTGCCGAGGATAGCGTGCTCACGGCGCGAGCAAGCCACGAGGCGATGGTGATGGGCTGCACGGGGAGGGTCGTCTGGTCATCGGCGACCATCTCCTCGAGCGAGCACGTCACGGGCTCCCATTCGGCGCCGTATTCGGGGTCTACCAGCTTGCCCCGCACGACCACACGGCGCGCGCTCCACTCCGTCCCGCGTGCCCACTGGCAGAGCTCGCCGACTGCCCCGTCGAGGGCGTGGCCCTCTGCGATGAGCCCCGGCACGTCGACAGGCAGGATGAACGAGAGCGGGACCGAAAGGCGCGGCGTCTCGACGCTCCAGATTTCGAGAGCCTCCTCGACCGATGGATAGTCCACGAGGTCGGGCGTCGTCGTGATGGTGTCGTCAGCGTCCACGATGAACAGCGAATCGGTGGACAGGTAGAACGTCCCACCCGCCCACTCAAGCGCGAGGACCCAGTAGATTTCCTCGCGCAGCTGCGCCTCGGTCCACCTGTCGGTCACAGTTCCTCCTCGAGGCGAATGACCGATGTGCGGACGACTTCGCCGTTAGCCGCGCCACTCGCGATCCACTCCTCGCCTTGTACGGTCTCGATGCTCACGTCGGAGACGATGCGGCCGTACATCATGAGGTCTGGATGGCTCGCCGTGTAGACCGTGCCCAGCGCCTGACGCTCGATCCACGGCAGGTAAACGACGGGCGTCTGGCTACCGTAGAGCTCGCGGACGAGGCCCTCCATGGAGAGCGGCGCGTCGAACCAGGTAGCCGCGGCCTCGCCACCTCCCGAGGCCGCGGCGTTCACGTAGTCCGCAGGTCCCTCCTGCCGAACTGCGGATAGGTCGGTGCCATCCGTCCACCCAAACTCTACAGACCGGCGCGATGGGCCGAAGTTCTGCGCCCGACGTGCGCCCGAGCGTCCCGTCGTTAGCGCCGTGTTCGGCGAGGTCTGCACCGTGCGCCCCCAGCTATACCGGCGCCCGAACGCGAGGATGTGCCCGAGGACCATCGTCCCGATCTCGAAGTAGTCCTCGACCGTGTGCTGCGCCGGAATGGTGAGCCTGTACGCGTTGTAGCGCGGGTCGTTGTTCCACACGAGCAGTCCGCTCCGGTGGACGATAGCGCCGTTGGTGCCGCTCGCCCCGAGGCCAGAGGTGTCCGACACCTCGAGGCGCAGCCGGCGCCCGCTCTGGTTCGTCCAGTTGCCTTCGCTGGAGTTGCTGATCGCCTTCGCCGTCAGGCCAGAGGCCGCGGTCACGTCGGGCACGAAGCGCGCTCCCCGCAACACACCATGAGGCCAGAAGTAGCCGGCGCTCGTCGCGCTGCTGGTGTCTGGCTCGATGATCGTACCGTTACGCACCCACTTGAGCGGCCGGCTCTGCGCCGCCATGTCGATCACACCGAGGCTTACCCACGCTCCGGCGCCGTTGCGGCCCTCGAGGGTAGCCGTGCGGAAGTTCACGCCGCCGAGGTAGAGCGCACCGAGAGGCCCACGCAGAGGGGTGACCGCTCCCGCTCCACTCTCGATGACCCACGTGAGTTCATGCTGCGTAGCGTCGACCGAGCGCCACGACTGACGAGGCGAAGGCGCCTCGCTCACGAGGACGTTGTCGATTCCGTAGTCGTAGCGCGGCGTGATGGTCCACTCATCGCCTGCGAGCGTCGGGCCAGCCACAGCGCGGACCAGCGTGCCATAGTCCAGCGTCTGCGGGTACGCCGAGAAGGGGCGACCCGGGAGGTCGGTGGGGAGCGTGAGGTTGTAGACCGAGGACACACCCGCCGCCGCCATCCAGCCCACGCCGTACCAGCGGGATTCGGCCGGGTTCACGAGCGAGAACTGGCCCCACGTGACCGAGGTCCCCGCGGCCGTCACGCCTGCATCGCTGACCGTGTTGACGTTCACGATGCGGTTGGACGGACGCAGCGTGATGAAGCCGCCCGCTCCCGTGCCGAGGTACACGACGGCGTTTGCGGTCGCGCCGTTGTTCTCGAGGAAGGCGCGGATCTGGATCTTCATCCCTGCCGTGATGGTCCCAGACCCGAGCGAGGCGCCGCCGTTGCTGTCGATAACGTCCACCGTCGTGCCCGAGCAGCGCACGCGGATGCCGTAGGTGTTCGTCCCGTTGCTCGAAGCCAGCCGGATCTCGCTGCGCTCCGTCGTGGCGATCCACTCTGCAAACGCCGCCACCGTGTGGTTCGCCGTCAGCGCAGGGCCTGCCTGCGTGTACGTGTTGACGGCCGCAGCGGGCGACACGATGGACAGATACCCCGCGGCGTTGAGCGCCACCGTGGGCACGCCGGCCGTCGCGAGCGTCCATCCAGCTGCATCGGGGAGCCAGTGCGGGCTCCACGTGAGACGCGACCCGAGCAGCTTATCCGAGGTGGCTTCGGTCGCCGGGTACCAGGGCATGCATGCCGTTGCGTACCCGGCGAAAGTGGTGATTCCGATCTGACCCGGCCACGCCGTGGAGTCCCACGAGGACACGAGGCGGATGGTTCCGTTGTACGCCGTGACGGTGCCGCTGACCCACTCGAAGCCGCCCGAGCTCCACGCGACGTTTGGCGTGCTCGCGTTGGGGAGCCCCACCTCGACCCAGTCGGTGAACACGTCCGAGGTGCTTCGCACGATCTGCGTCTGCTGGTTCGTCGCGAAGTCGAGGGCGTAGACGTAAACCGTACCGTCCTCGTCGCGCGTCGCGCAGAGCTCCGTGCTGGTCGAGAGCGACCCGCCCGCTGTAAGGTTCGCGCTAGGGGAGCCCAGCCCCGTGATGGTCTGCGTGACCACGGTCTGCCATGCGACCCACGCCGAGGGGAGCACCTTGTACAGCACCGTGGAGTTCGCGCCGTAGTCGTATGGAGCAGTGCGCGACGAGGCGCAGAACACGACGACGAACGTCCCCGAGGGCGTGGCCACGATGTCGTGAACGCCGCCCGTGTAGTCGTTCGCTGCCGTCGTGTTGTCCACTGCTTGAACCAGGGCGAAGGACGCCCCGAGGTCTGCGCTCGCGTAATGCTTGAACGAGTCCGCAACCGTCGCCGACGTGTCGCGGAAGGCGAGCAGCATGAGGATCTGACCGTTGCTGTACGCCGCACGCAGCCGGCGCGGGACGAGCACTGCCCCGTCGAGCTCGTCACGAATGACGCTATCCGCGCTGCGCGTCCACGTTGCGCCGTCGTCGGTCGAGGTCCACGCGCGGATCGTGTACTGCCCGCCCGTCACGCTCTTCGTGGAGAGGAGCAGAATACGCCCCTCGGGGAGCTTGACCAGCGTCGGGCAGTAGACCGCAAGCGCCGCCGCCTGCGTGTCTACAACGATGGTCGTGGTGGTCGCACCGACCGTCCGCAGGATGACAAGGTTGCGGATGGACCCGGCAGAGGTGAACCGCTGCGCCGCCGTGAGCATCGTTCCGTCATCGGTGTGCACGGCATGCATGTTGCCGTACTGGTTCGCAGCACCGCCCGAAGCGAACGTGTGCAGCGGGCTCCAGCCCGAGAACACGAGCGGGCCATTCCACCCGAGCCAGTTGATACCGTTCGTCCGCACCGCGAAGGCGCCGGGTTCGACCTCTCCATCTGGGGACGCCGACACGCCGCCAGCTCGCACCGTCCGTACGGTGATCGTGGTCTGCTCGACAGAGTCGCCGCTCGTTTCGAGGACCATATCGGTGTCCCGCGAGGGAACCGGAACGCCTGGACGTGGGCCAGCCTGTGAGACACTGGACAGCGCCTCGCTGAACGTCGCGGCGTTGATCCGCTCGTCGTGTACGAGGATGCCCCGCAGAGCGTTGACGGTAACGGCGCTCGCCATGGTTAGCCTCCCCTCTGCCCGAGCCTACGCCCTGCGTTTAACGCACGAGGAAGGGTCGCGTTCGTTCGCAGGTGATCGCGCACGAAGTAGTCGAAAGACTTGTGCTTGTAGACGATCTGTACGGCGCCGCCGTGTCCCTGCGAGATCCCTGCGTTCGCCTCTCGGATGGCGTTGTCGCCGAGCATCGACCGACCGATCGGGTTGAGGACCGCCTCGCCCGCGCGGACAACCGCCATGCTCTCGTCGGGCTGACCGATGAGCCCGCCCTTGTGGAACTTCGGCGTGGTCGCGTGCACGGTCGCCAGCTGCACCGCGCCGGCTGCGCCCGCAGCGATCGCGGCAATCGCGTTGAACGGAGGTGGCGACGAGGCCAACGCCTGGGCAACGGCAGCCGCCGTGTTGATCGTGATCTGTGCGATCTGCAGGGCCTTCGTCAGCTCGAACTGCTTGCGCGAGGCGTCGCGTGCATCCTCGACGCGCTCCTTCGCCTGCTTCTTCTCGTCGGCTGTGGCGTCCTTTCCGAGGGCCTTCCGTGCTGCGATGGCCTCGGCGAGCGCATTCTCGCTCTGCGCCATGAAGTAGTCGCTCACCGCTGAGATGTCGGAGAATACCTGCGAGGTCTTGCTCTGCACGCCGGAGAAGAACGCATCCAGCGTCTCAAGGGAGAACGTCTCCTCCTGCGCGGATTGAATAGCGGCGAGCTTCTGCTGGTACTCATCAAACGTGATGATCCCGTCGCGCATCGCCTGCGTGACCTGTTCGGTGAGCGTCGCGAACTGCTCTTGACGCGTGGGAACCTCTGGCGGGATGAGCGCCTCAAACGCGCTCTGAAGCTCCTTCGCCGCCTCTGCCTGACGCTTGAGGTAGGCGTCGATCTCCTGGTCGTCCAGCGCCTCGAGCTGCTTGTCGAGCACAGCGATAGCCGCCGTCACCGTGCCGAAGGCCTCGGGGTGCTTCTCGAGCTCGGCGCGTAGCTCGCGCTGCTGCTCGAAGATGCGCCCGGTCTGGTCGAGCTGCGAGTCGATGATGCTGCGCGCCTTCGAGAGCACCACGTCGAGCTCGCGCTGCTGTGCTGCCTCGACGGCCAGAGCCTCAGCGTGCGCGCGCGCGGCTGCCGCCGATGCGTCCTTTGCCGCTGCACGGCGCTTGTCGTTGCGCGCTACCTGGTCGATAGCCTCGGCCTCGAGGCGCATGAACTCGATGCTGTCCTCGGTCGTCGCATTGACCTCAACCAGACGCGCACGGCGCTGTGCCTGCGCGGCCGTGATGGCTTCGATCTCGGGCCCCAGCTGGGCCAGCTTCGCGCGCTCCTCGTCGGTCGCCTTCCCGAGGAGGATGCGCGTAGTGATCGCATCCTGTTCGACCTTTCGCAGAGCGAGGAACTTGTCGGCGCTTGCGATCTGCGCCCTCGTGGTTTCCATCTGCGCGTCGGCCTCTGCGCGGAGTGCCTCGCCACGCTTTCTGGCGCTCTGCGTGGCCATCGTCTCAAGCCCTGTGGCGATCTTGATGTAGTCGTTGACGCCGGAGAGGCTAGACGCGAACTTCGCGTTTGCCTCGTCCGCTGCCTTCGTCGCCGCCTCGTACTTCTCCAACGCGACGGCCGTCTGCTCTGCGCGTCGCTGCTCTTCGAGGATGAGTTCCCCGATGGGGGCGAGTCCCGCAGCGAACAGCGCAAGCGTAGCCGTCAGAGGGAGCAACACGGCGCCGAAGCCCTCGAACGCCAGCGCGCCCACCTCGCCCACGTCCGCGAGGTCGGCCACGTTGCGCGCACTGTCGCCGAGCGCCGGCCCCAGCATCGACAGGGCGCCCGCCAGCTTGCCCGCAGAGGAGCCTACGGTCCCGAACCGGTCTCCTACCTTGCCAACGTCCGCAGCTGCCTCACGCGCGCTCTCAGAGGCGCTAGCCATCGCCCGCTTGCTGGCATCGGCCGCGGCCTTCGCCGCACGCTCGCTGGCGCGGATGCTCTTGTTGAGTTCCGCGGTCATGAGCCTCGCCTGCTCTGCGGTCAGCCCGGGGATGCTCTCCAACTGCTGACGCAGCCCCGAGAGGTTGGCATCGACTGAAAGCTCAACGGTAGCCATGGGTTCTCCCTACGCCGCCACGCGACGCGCTGCGGCCTGTAGTGCCTTGTCGATCTCTGGGAGGCGCTGCTTCACGAGGCGCTTGCCGTAGTCGAGCACGACGATCTTCCAGACGTTTTTGCCATCGCGTGGGCGCGCGCTCTCGGTGTTGATCTTGAACACGCCGACAGGACGCCGGGTGCGTGTGTACCGTTCGACCGTGTAGCCCTCGGGGATGGTCCCCGTGTTGCGGTACTGCTGCATGATGGTCGAGAACTCTTCGCCATCCACGCGACGCCCGAGGCGAGAGAACGGACCAGGACGATGCACGTAGTACGTCGCCTTCGTGTGCGAGAAGACCACGCCCTTGAGATGCGTAGGCGTGATCCGCATCTCGTAGTCGATGCCCTCGCCCGTCTTGCCCGTGCGACGCGTGACGTTCTGGTACCACTCGCCGCGGGCGTAGTCGGTCACGTCCGACGCGATGCTCTCGACCTCGCGCTTGATCTCGGCGTAGGTCGTGGAGATCATGCGGTCGAGCGCCGCCTCGAGCTCGGGCCCGATGGACGTGGACGCTCGACCGACCGTGATCCGCTTACCCGCCACCTATCCCCCAGAAGGCTCTCGCCTCGGGGGACATACTATCACCTTCGCGCGGCTTCCCGCGTTGAGGCTTAGGAGGCGCCGTGTGCTTGACGCGCCACCACGCGAGGACGCGCTCCTGCTGGTCGCGTGTCCACCCATAGAACGCGTCGGGGTCGCCGCAGAACGTGAGCCCCAGTTCAAGGGCTACGGCGTCGATGGCTCCGTCTGCGGATCGGTAAAACCCTCGAGCGTCGCGACCTCGGGCTCGCGCGGGATGGCCTCGAGGACGAGGTCGAGGGCTTCCTTCCCGGCCGTGTAGATCTCGGCCTCGGTCACGCCCAGGGCAACCAGCTCGTCAACGACGGCGCCGCCGTAGGCGAGCGTGTCGTACTTGCAGCCGGCGAGCGTGGCCTTCAGAGGCTTACCCGACCAGCACACGCCGAGCGCCGCACCGAGCCCGCGCAGCGCCGAGGTGCCGACCGCGATCGTGACCTCGCGTGCCGCCATGAACGACGTGGGCTTCTGGAGCTTGACCACGAACTTCCCGAGCTTGACTTCCATTCCTTCCTCCTTCTGACGTGAAACGTCCCCCGCACCTAGTAGCACGGGGGACGCTGCGTCAACCTGTAAGCGATCCTTACAGGTTCAGACGGCCGTGATCGAGCCGTAGCAAGTCCCGTTCAACGTGAACTTGTTGGGGTCACCTTCCGCAAAGTCGATGGAGATGCGGTTGCCGGTGAGGGTCAGGACGTGGTCCGTGGCCTCCCCGAGCGTGGTTCCCTCGATCACGATGACGCAGTCGAGGCCGTAGGCATCGCTGTTCGTGATCGTGCTGATAGCCGCCGCGAAGGTGCCGGTCTTGTTGACGGCGTCCCACAGCGTCTTCGAGACGGCGTCAGAGAGCTCCGTCATATGCGCCGAGAAGGACCACGTGGGGAAGGTCTGCGACGTGAGACGCACCGTGCCCAGGGAGCCGCGGTCGAGGTACGTCGTGACCTCGGCGTTGGAGTTTGCGGACACGGACGAAATCGCGAAGTCTCCACTCTCAAACTCGACGGTGATCGCGATCGGGGTGCCGGTCCCGTCCTTGAGGACGATCGTGCCGTCGCGAAAGTTCTTAACGATGGGAAGAGCCATGAGAACCCCCTACTGAAGCGGAAGCGTGTGAACGATGCGGAACGTTATCACACCGACGACCCATTCGCCGAGTACCGACGTTTCGCGCGTGGTGCTGATGAGCTGCACCTTGTAGGACGAGGGCCACGTCGCGTCGTAGGCCATCAGGACGTTGACGACGGCAGCCTCTCCATCGAGTGCGTCATCGTAGGAGTCGCTCATGCCCTTCGGCGCGAGGCGCCAGGAGTAGCGCACCTCGAGCGTAGTCTCCACGAGGAGGCCCTCGGCCGGGCGCCCGCGGTAGGCGCGCAGGTCATCGGTCGAGGTGGGATGCACGGCGAACGCCTTGTGCGCGATGCTGTCCGCATCCCGCCCGAAGTTGTCGGGAGCCACGCGCGACTCCTTCCAGCCCGTGAGCGTAAGGATGCGCGCGGTCACGTCCTCGCGCAGCTGACGTACCGTCTTGCTGGCCATTAGTAAAACCCACCGAAGCGAGGGTAGCCGCCGCGGCCGTTGAGCCACACCGTCGAGGTACCCGACTTCTTCGTGTTCGGGTTGACCTTGTTCTCGTCGCTCTCGTCGTAGTTGAAACGGAGCTGCCCCCACGCCTCGGTGTAGGCGCGGCCGTAGTGCTCGGCGAGGGCCTGCCAGCGACCGCCCTCTCCGGCGCTCGTCTGGAAGTCGAGGAAGATGAGCTGAAGCGTGAGGGCGATATGAACGTCGCGCATCGCGCTCGGCTGGATCACTAGGTACGGGCGCCGGCCCTGCGCAACGAGGCGGTTGATGAGCGTGGCCCACGCCTCGTCGAGGTAGTCCTGGTAGCTGGTCGTCCCCGTGGAGAGCAGCTGCGGGAGGTCGCTGTGACGCCGGAAGAGGTCCGCGTCGGTCACGACCGGGTAGAGCGTGCGGCGCACGAGGGCGCCGTCCTGGCGAAAGACGTTCTGGACCGTCGCCGTCATCTGGAGCGTCCACTCGATGAGCCAGCCCTCCTCGAGCGCGAGCGAGGTCGTAAGCGTCCCGAGCAGCGCGTAGGTCGCCACGCTCCCCGTGATGGTCACCGCCGCGGCGTTGACGACCACGGTCCCGTCTGCACGGTAGATCGTGATCGTGCCGGAGATCGGCGCGACGAGAGCGCCAGCCCGGTAGATGGGGCACTGGAGGTCTTGGTTACGCCCCCGCTCGATCGTCTCGCCCGAGCGGAACCGTGCCGTGAACAGCGTCTCGCTGATGCTCATGTGCCCCCCTCGCCGTCACTTATCGCGTTCGCGCCGGTCTGCCTTCTGGGCCTGCTGGCGCGCAACCTGCTCAGCCCGCTGCGCCGGCATGCCGCCCTCGACGAGACGACGCGTCATGGCTTCCTTTGCCGCTGCGATGTCCTTACGCTCCCCGCTCATGCCTTCGCCTTCGGTCCCTTGACGGGAGTATACATGCGCTCACGTGCGGCGCGCATGTCATCGAGGCGCTTGCTCTCGACGGGGAGCGCGAGCGCGCTGCCGGGATGCGTCGGCGCGCGAGTCTGGTGCTCGCTCACCACGCGCTCCTGGCGCTCGATGATGACGTTGATGAAGTCGGCGTCGGGGACCTTGATCACGCCGTCCGCGACGAGGCGCCGAAGGAAGGCACGATAGCCCTCGGTGTCCACCGTCATGCGCGTCTGACCCGCAACGAGCTTCGGCTTCTCCCACTTGCTGAGGAACACGGGACCGTTCGCGCCTGCGTACTGGATGCAGTAGCCGCCTGGCTCGACCTCCCACGGGATGATGGTGACTCCCTTCTTGTTGAGGTGCACCTCGGTGAGCGCCGTGTCGCCATTCTTGTCGACGCGGTTGAGCCCGGGGATAGCCAGCATCTGCCCGAGGTCGGGGAGCCACTCGCCGTCCACGCACTGCCAGTGCGCCGGATGATGCGTGTACCACCACGCCGCGTTGCTCGGCAGGTTGAGCAGGGTCGCCATTCCAGCCGGGCGAGACGCCGGCTGTGCTGCAAAGTTGCCGCCGTCTGCCGTTCCGAAGTTCGCTGCCATCTGTTGTTTCTCCTTACGCACGAAGGCGTGCCCGTACCATAAGCACGGACACGCCTCGGCGCTAGGCAGAGCCTAGCAGACCATCACAGGTCGCTGACGATCCCAACGCCCTTGAGGTCTTGGAGCTCGGAGACGCCGAGGAACGAACTGCCGATCACCTTCGTGAGTCCGGAGGCCGCGTCACGCTCCCACTCGACCGCCACGGGGGCGCCGGCCGGGATGATGACGCCGCCCGCCGCCGCGATGGGCGCCGGGGTGCCGAGGGCGTAGGCGATCGCGCCGTTTCCAAGCATCATGCCGCGGTAGTCCGCGCCCGCGTTTGCGGTCGGGATGTAGGACGACACGTGGACGTTCACGCCGAAGAGCTTGCCCTTGTAGGACGAGCCGAGCGCGCTGGTCTGCTCCTGGTTCGCCGCGATGTACTGACCCGGGCCCGTCTCCGCGCGGAGGCTCGACATCAGGTCATTGTACTGTTGGGGATGAAGCACGACATCGTACTCGCCCATCACGCTCTGCAACTGCAGCGCGAAGATCGCGCTGTACATTGTGTCCGTGGTCATGTCCACGCCCGTGCTGCCGACCTGCGTGGAGAAGCCCGAGGACAGGTTGCACGCGAGCTGGTTGAAACGGCCGTTGAAGGCCGACACCATCGCGTTGGACAGACCCTCGAGGTCCACGCCGCCCGGCACGGAGTTGCTCACGCGAGCGAGGTCCGTGAGGTCGTAGCGCAGCGCCTGACGAGCCACGACGACCGTAGCGGCCGACGAGGTGATCGACGTGTTCGAGACGCTCACGCCGTCGCCGGGGGCGCTCATGATGTCGGTCCCGTTGAGGCCGACCACGGGCACCTGGATGCTGTCGCTGCCGGTGCCGTTGACCGACCCGACGTTGAGGAAGCACGGGGCATTGCGGAGGCTTCCGGTGTCGGCGAGCTTCAGGACGATGGACTGGTAGAGAACCGCAGCGACGCGGGCGTTGCCGTCAAGAGCGGCAAAGTCGATGTTGGCCATAGTGGCCTCCTAGATAGGTTCGAGGTTTGCCGCGCCTGTCGCTTTTTACGGGAGCTTGCCCCGAGCGCGTGGGGGATGTCCCCCACGCCTACGGTAAGCCTACCGGTGACAGAATGTCAAGGCGTGGAGAGCGCGGCCTTGATGGCTGCGGCGTTCGCTCGGAACTCTGCGGGCGAGAGGCGCATGATGCTCTCGGGCGTCCACGCCGTGGTGGCCGGAGGCGTCTGCGTGACCGTGCCTGCGTTCGTCTTCGGCATCGCCGTGGTCACGGGTGCCGGAGGAGCTGCTGGAGCTGCGGGCGCAGCTTCAGGCAGGTAGGCACGCACTGCCTTCGGGAGGGCGTCCTTGTTGCCGAGCCACTCCGCGAGCGGGGGACGTCCCTCGCTGGGGAGCCGGCTGTAGGCGTGTTGTACGTAGTCGATACCCTCGGCATCAGTGATGCCAGCCGCGGCGATCTCGCGCTCAGTGCGGAGCGCCTCGCGCTCGGCCTTGCTCGCGGCCTTGACCTCCTCGATCTGAGCCCGGTACTTCTCGGCGCTCTCCGCGAGCGGGGTAAGCTCGCTGACGCGCCCCTCGAGCTCCTTCACGCGAGCGATGAGCTGCCGGATGCGGGCGCCCGCTCCGTTGTCGCCGGCCTCTGCCGTGGTCGTGGTCGTGGTCGTGGTTCCTTCCTCGGTCATTCTTCCTCCTCGCGTGCGGCTTGCACGCGCTCCCAGACTGCTAGTTGTCGACGCGCCCACGCACGACCAGGGGCACCGCCCCAGAGGTCCCACGCGATGCGCCCGGCGCTCGGATATTGCGGGTGTCCTGGTCGTGCGGCCGGCGCCTCGAGGTCCACCTCGTGACGCTCGAAGTACGCGACCATGCGCTTGATGGTCTCGATGCTCACCACGTCGCGGCTCGCGAGCTGCGACGCGCGGCGTGCACCGACCAGCGTCCCGCCTCGTCCGTACTTGCGCCGGTTCTCGAGCCCGCGCTTCGCGACTGCTGCAACCTCGACGGGTGCGCGGAGCTCAAAGCCCATAGCGCGCTCGTCACGCAGGAAGCGCCGATACACCTCGGGGTGCTCGCGCTTCAGATAGTCGCGCTGCCTGTCGCTGATGAACGGCATCAGGTCGTCGCCTCGTCTTCTTCCACGTCTTCGTGGATCTCGACCTCTGCCTCGACCTTCGGGCCGAGCCCGAGGTAGCCGCGCGCCTCGCGGAGGCTCTCGATGACCGCCGCCACGACGGCCGCGTTTGCCTCGTCCAGGTCGAGAGCGGCGAGGGCCTCCTCGGCCGCGTCGAGTTCCTCGGCCACTTCATCCATCGCCTCTGCGTGAGCAGGGGATACATCGGGTGCGGCCGTCGCCGGCCGTCCTCCTGTTTCTCCTTCTTCAACGGCCGGCGGCGTGCTCTCCAGCATGCGGGCCTCTGCCGCCTTAGCAAGGGCGATTTGCTCGAGGCGCGCCACGGCGTCCTCGTGCGTCATCGACCCGAAGAGGCGCAGCGCCTCGACCTTGTCCATAAGGCCGGCCTCCATCATCTCCATCGCGTGCGTGCGGCGAGCCTGCATCTCCTCAGGCGAGAGCGGGATCTCCCGGTACATGACCGAGTAGCCGCCCTCGGGGAACTGCGACCCAGTGGCCCTGTTGTACAACGCTGCCGAGATCGCGACGAGGCGCTCGTCCGCGTCGCGCTGCTGAAGGATGTACTTCCTCTGTGCCGTCCGCTTACCCTCGGAGGACAGACTGATGGCGTAGCCGCTCTTGGCGCTCCCGCTCGTGCGCTGGAGCTCGCTAGGCGAGAGGCCCGCGTCGGTGGCGAGGCGATGGGCGATAGCCGCGATGGTCGCCTCCAGCTTCTCCACGTCTGCCGACGCGTCGAACTGTCCAACCTGTGGCTGCTGTTCCATCGCCGCGTCGAGCATCAGGATCGTCGTCGGGTCGGTCACGACCTCGACGCGCTGCCCGCGTGTGCCGCCGTCGACCATATCGGAGCCAGCCACACGCACGCCGATAGCCCATCGCTGCGGGAACGACGCATCACGAAGCGTGTGCGCGAGGAAGCTGTAGTACACCGCGAGGTTTAGGGAGCCTTCATAGAGCTCAATGCCGTTGAAGGCGTCGAACAGTCGGTCTCCGTAGAGGCTCGCGTGGTAGAGCACGACCGGCAGAATCGGCGTGCCGTCTGCGCGACGGTACGGGTACGCCTCGCCCGAGTAGGTGGCACCGAGCACCTCGAAAGTCACGTCCTCGCCCATGCCGCCGTCCTTCGCCACACGCACCGTGTAGGAAGGGTTCGCCGGGTCGCGAATGTCCAGCACGTCCCAGAGCCACACAACCTCGCCGCGGAAGTGACGCAGTCGGATCTCTGCGTACGCCAGGGGGACGGTAGGCCGGCTAGGGTCGGCCTCGGCGATGGTCATATCGGGCGAGACAGGCCGGTACGTCAGTCGGTTGTCCTCGACGTCGATGCGCATCCACATCTCGCGGAGCGCGATGACCATGCTCTGAAAGCGAGACATTTGCGGCCAGAGGCCGGCACGCGCGATGAGCCCGTTAGACCCGCACAGCGCGTCGACCGCTCCACCGGCCGTGTTGTGGGAAACGTCCGGGGGGGCGTCATATAGGGTGGCTAGCTCAGTAGCCACGACTTTAAACGGGTTGCTGCTTATGTCACTCACCCCCCAGGCTTGCCGGCGCGTGCTGCCCAGCTGCATCTGAAGCCGGTCCTCGAGGAGGCGCTGCCAGCGTCCCTCCATCAGCGCACGGCGATGCCGGGTGTGCTCCCAGCGCGCGGCCTCGTCGGGGTTACTCGGCGCCGGCGGCTGCGGCATCTTCGTGTAAGCGTACATGGACCCCCCGTTAGCCCAGCCTTATCGCGGTCGGCTGGTATAGGCGCCTAGTATACAGTTCGAGCGTGTAGCGCAGCGCGTCGATGCTGTGCTTGTGCTCGCTCGCCTCGCGGCCGTCGAACTTCTGCAGGTCATCGATAAGCCCGCGGCACCGCGGGTTGATGCTGAAGTCGTTGCGGAGCATCGCCGCGCTCAACACCCGGTAGCCTTCGAAGACCGACCCGCGAGGCTTGTACGCCGTATGGATGCGGAAGGGCAGGCTCCCGGTGGGGAGCTTGAGCGCGCGCTCCATCGAGGACATCAGCATGGCGTTTGACTTTAGGCTCCCGTTGCGCCTGCCGTACACCTTTCGGTCGCCTACCCACCGATCCACGTTCTCCCAGCGCAGCCCGCATCGCTTCAGCATCGCGAGGAGCGCCGCGGCGTCCTGGTCGGGCGTGGTCATGCCGTCCGAAACGATCTGGTCGAGCACCCAGATTTTCGGGTGTCCCTCTCCGCCGTCGCGGACGAGCGCCGTCAAGACGGCGACCTGCGCGCCGGCCTCGGTGCCGTGGTCGATGCCTACGCCGATAAGCGCCTCGCCAGCCGGCACATCGGCGCGGACGTGCGTAGTCGGGTCGAACATTTTGAACACGCGACCCTCGACCCATCCCGAGTCCCACTCTCCGTGAATGCGCTGGGCGCGCTCCTGGGGGAGCACCTGCCCCTCGAGCTTCTCGATGTCCTCGCGCGTAAGCAGAGGACGCCCGCCGATGGGCGTGGTGTTCTCGACCGTGAGCGGGAAGTGAAGGTCCTGCACGACCTGCTCCTCGACCAGCTTCTTCAGCCACCCGAGGGGGAGCCCGATTGGCGTAAGCGTGATTGCGATGCGTCCTCGCTGGCGAAGCACGCGTGCCGCGAGCTCGGACCAGATCTCTTCGGGCGGGGGCTCGTCGATGAGCACGTAGTCAATGGTCGAGCCCGCCAGCGCGAGCGCGCCCTGGTTGACCGTGCGGATGCGAAGGACCGATCCGTTCCGGAAGCGGACCACGGGTGTGCGCCCACGGAAGCCCCTCCCGGGGGTGTATTCGCAGTCTGGATCGATGGCGTCCTTAGGGAGCAGTTGCCAGAGTTTCGCCTGTACCGACAGGCTCTGTTCCCACGACACGACCACGACCCACGCCTCGATAGGCGCTGCCTTGACCAGCGTGTACGGGTGCGACCCGAGGCACCGATAGATGCAGTCGGCGAGGCCCGCCCATGTCTTACCGAGCTGGTTCCCGGCGCGGAGCAAGCGGATCGGATGGTTGCTGCTCAGGAAGGCGAGCTGCGGCGGCGTCGGACGGAAATAAGCCAAGGGGTCCGCGTGTGCCCGGCGCGCGAGCGTGTTCGTCGCCGTGGCGAGGGAGGCGAGGTTCATCGCTTCACCTTGTGCGCGAACGCGAGGATGCGCTCTGCCGCGGCGTAAAGCGCCGGCTCGTCTAGCCGCTCGCTCTCGCCCTTAAGCCACTCGGCGATCTGCTCGCGCTCCATGATCCGGAACGTGCCGCGCAGGTTGAACAGGTCGCGCTCCTTCTCTCTCCAGCCTGGACAGGCCGAACACTCCGGTGAGATGTTCATCCGTGGTCGTCCACATGCCAGTCGCCACGGCATCCACAGCCGCAGCCGCGGATAAGCCCTCGGCGGCACATTGACCGTAACTTCGCGAGCAGCACCTTTTGCGGAGCATCAGGCAACGACGGATCGTAGACACGAGGCATCACGCCGCCGGTCGGTGGGAAGTGAGTGTGCCACACTCCGGAACGCTGTCGGAGTACCGACAAGATCCCTTCGTCGGAAAGGTCGGACGCTTTCATCAAGCAGTCTCAACCAGTCGCACGGGAGGAGCTCCACGTCGGATCGCGATAGCGTCCTCCAGACGCTCGAGATGCTGCGCAGGGAGCGAGGCGATGGCCTGCACCATGATCGAGAGGAGCTGCTCATCGGTCATAGTGTCGTCAGGGGCCGATGCCTTGGCAAGCGCGAGGTCGAGTTCGTCACGCGTCTGGAGCGCCAGTCTCTTCGCGCTGACGGCCGCTTGCCATGACCGTGCCTCCTCGGCCTGCGTGACCATGCTCTCCGCGTGGCGCAGGGCTTCGCGCAGGTACTCCACGCGCTCCTGGGTGTCGGGCAGCTTGCCGTAGTTCTGCGCTCGGTCGCGTGGCTTGCGGCGTTCGACGGCCATTTAGGCCTCCTAGCTTGCGTTCAAGGTACCGGTCGAGCGAGAGAAAGTCGAGAACCATACGGG
>Ga0315903_10001929_pt1 | contig 31284 bp, 33 predicted proteins | sample LakEriMetagenome_7_FD_203524 | JGI IMG/M metagenome (GOLD analysis project Ga0315903, IMG submission 203524) | Freshwater fungal communities from buoy surface, Lake Erie, Ohio, United States - Buoy 2 MA119 | ecosystem: Environmental > Aquatic > Freshwater > Lake | place: USA: Lake Erie, Ohio...
TTCTGGAACGGTCCGATGGGCGTCTTTGAATTTCCAAACTTTGCTCATGGAACTCGTGTAGTTGCTCAAGCCCTTTCCGAAGTTTCGGGGATCTCAGTTGTGGGCGGAGGCGATTCAGCCGCTGCCGTTCGTGCCCTTGGCTTTGCCGATAGCGATTTCGGATATATTTCCACAGGTGGCGGAGCTTCTCTTGAATATCTTGAAGGCAAAGAGCTGCCTGGCTTACTGGCACTAGATCTCTAATCTGTACTATCTGATCACAACACAAGGAGAAGTAAATGCGTAAGCCACTAATGGCCGGCAATTGGAAGATGAACCTGAATCATCTTGAGGCAATTGCAGTTGCTCAAAAACTCGTCTATTCGCTCTCTGATAAGGATTACGACGAAGTTGATGTTGCAATCATCCCTCCGTTTACAGATATTCGATCCATTCAAACATTGGTCGATGGCGATCGTCTGCGCTTGCAATATGGCGCACAGGACCTTTCTCCTGAGGCAGGTGGCGCATTCACCGGTGATATCTCAGGTTCTATGCTTAAGAAATTGGGATGCACCTTTGTAGTAATTGGACACTCTGAGCGACGTGCGATTCATAAAGAAGATGACGCACTCGTCAACAGAAAGATCAAGGCAGCGTTAGCAAACGAGCTCACTCCTATTTTCTGTGTTGGAGAAGAGCTTTCAATTCGTGAATCGGGTACTCACGTTTCGCATGTAATCCGTCAGATTCGCGCTGGCCTAGAGGGATTCACCAAGCCAGAACTCAAGAAGATTGTTATTGCCTACGAACCTGTCTGGGCGATTGGTACTGGAAAGACAGCTACACCTGAAGATGCGCAAGAAGTCTGTGCTGCAATTCGTGAGGAGATCGGTGTTATTGGTTCTCCGGAGATTGCTGCTGCAATGCGCGTTCTCTACGGCGGATCTGTGAAGTCTTCCAACATCGTTGAGATCATGAAGCAATCAGATGTCGATGGCGCACTTATTGGCGGAGCTAGCCTGGATCCAGAAGAACTGGCAAAGATTGCTAAGTTTTACGCACAAGAGCAGCAGTAATACAGTCTGCGAAGGCAGGTAGATGTGGGGGATTGGCCTCTGCGATCTAGTATCCTTCCTCTCTACGAAGTAAGGAGTACGGCCATGGCCCTTGGACTATCGATCTTTCTGATTATCACTAGCGTTGTGATGATCCTTCTTGTTCTTCTCCACAAAGGAAAAGGCGCAGGACTTTCAGATCTCTTCGGTGGTGGTGTTTCCTCTAACTACGGTGGCTCATCAGTTGTTGAACGTAACCTTGATCGCATCACTATTGTTGTTGGTGGTCTCTGGTTTGCAGGAGTTGTCGCACTCTCACTCGTTTTGAAGGGATAACCTAAGATGGCAAGTGCTATTCGTGGAAGTCGTGTCGGTGCCGGCCCAATGGGCGAGGCAGAGCGCGGAGATCAGATCGAGCGCGCAACAGTTTCATACTGGTGCGGTAAGGGACATGAAGTCCGACCATCATTTGCAGTTGAAGAGACCGTTGTCATTCCAGCAGAGTGGGATTGCCCAAAGTGTGGTCTTCCAGCTGGTCGCGATCGCAACAATCCACCGAGCGCTGTAGTTAACGTTCCATATAAGACCCACTTGGCTTACGTCAAAGAGCGTCGCACAGATGCTGAAGGCGCAAAGATTCTTGAAGATGCCCTCAAGAAGTTGCGCGGCGAGGATTAATCTAGAGAGATCTAGCCGCTTCTAAGATTTCAAGAATTCCCGCACTACGATCTTGTAAGTGAAGACGTAGGAGCGGGAATTTTCTTTGCCCGAGTGCACGATTATCACCTAACGCCTGCGCCATCACTAAAGTTTTAAAACCAAAGTTGTTTCCAGGAATCGCAAAGTCGCACGACGCATCACCGGTAATTTGTAGGAAGGCTCCATTTTGCTGGCCACCTTTATGGAATTGGCCAGTAGAGTGAAGAAAACGTGGACCCCAACCAAATGTAACGGGATAACCTGTTTTTAATGAGAGTATTTTTCTTAGCTCTTCAAGGCGAACATCATCGCGGCGATCGAGGTAGGCATGGATTGAGATATATCCACCATCTTCAACGCGTGCAACAAAACTTTGGAGCGCACTCAGTACTGAATCACCATCACCAAAGATTCCTACAGATTTATCAGAATACTCTGGAGTAAATGTAGGTAGTTCTCCGCCCCACTCACTGAGCAGAGCCGATGTCGCATTCTTTGCTTCAGTAACATTGGGTTGATTGAATGGATCAATCTGCAAGGCCGCGCCAACGAGTGCGGTTAACCACTCCCAGAAAATAAAGTGTTCGCCAAGTTCGCCCTGCACATTGAGATCTGCATTCACAGTGTTAAATGAAACAATGAAGGCTCCACCAATCTCCGCACCCTCTAAATCTTCTGCTGCAATCGGAAGACGTCCTACACCAGATTTTCCGGTTGACTCGGCTACGAGTTGCTCGATCCAATCTGATAGACCAGGCATCCCTGAATCTGAGTCGATAAAGGCGACGTATTGCTCTGTCTGTGTAACAAGCAGCCATGCCACATCAATAATCTGTGAACCATCGGCGAGAAAGTCTTTCTTGCAATCACTTGCCGCATCAAGCAGAAGTGAAACATCCACTCCAGCTAGCGCACTTGGCACTAGACCAAAAGCGCTTAAGGCGCTGAATCTTCCACCTACATGAGGATCGGCGTTGATAACAGATAGCCCTTGAGTGCGCGCATCGAGATCTAACGGAGAATCAGGATCTGTCACGACGACCATATGATCGGCGACTGCTAGACCTGCCTTTGTAAATGCATCTGCAAATACGGCGCGTGCTGAAGCCGTCTCGATTGTAGAACCTGACTTAGATGAAACTACAACCAGAGTTGACGCCAAATCATCGTTAATGGCATGGGCAAGATAGTTTGGATCTGTTGAATCCAAGATGAATAGGTCACGACCGAAACTCTTTGCAATCACTTCAGGAGCAAGAGATGATCCACCCATCCCAGCGAGCACGATTTTTTTGATGTGTCGAAATTTTGCAGTCAGAGCATCGATCTCTGGAAGAAGAGTTCGAGAGGTTTCAGGAAGATCTACCCAATTCAATCGAACTGCAGCTTCAGCAGCAGCCTCTGGCCCCCAAGTCGATGGATCCTTCTGCGCTATCTGCTGATGTACACCGACTAATCTTTTGTAGAGAGCGCTGTTGCGATCGACTCGAGAAAGCGCTGCACCTGAGATTTTCATTAAGCCATTACCTTTTTTATATCGTCGAGAAGGGTTATCCACGCATCTTCAAATTTCTTAACGCCATCAGCTTCAAGGGCATCAGTAATCACTTCAAGTGATATTCCAAGGGCTGAGAGCGCGGCAAGAGTCTTAGATGCACTCTCCATCTGCGCCGTGATTGCATCACTCTTAACACTTCCATGATCCAGAAATGCATCTAGTGTGGACTGTGGCATTGTGTTAACTGTATGCGGTGCCACAAGAGTATCGACATAGAGAGTGTCAGCGTATGACGGATCTTTAACTCCAGTAGATGCCCATAGAGGACGCTGGACGAGAGCTCCGCTTGCCTCAAGTGTCTTCCATGAAGTCTGGCTAAACTTTTCAAGGAATAACGCGTATGCGCGATGTGCGTTAGCAACGGCAACCTTGCCAAGGAGATCCTGATTTCCAATTGCTTTTAATTCTTTATCGACGGCGCTATCAATGCGTGAGATAAAAAATGATGCAACGGAATGGATCGATGCCAGGTCGAGACCGGCACTTTTGGCTTGGCCCATGCCTGCGATAAAGGCATCGATCACTTCGCTATAGCGTTCAAGTGAGAAGATCAAGGTCACATTGACGCTAATGCCTTTACCAATCAAAGCGGTAATTACTGGAAGCCCGGCTTTGGTAGCAGGAACTTTTATCATGACATTCGGACGGCCAACTAGTGCGTGTAGAGCTATACCTTCATCTATCGTTGCTTGCGTCTTATGCGCCAGCCGCGGATCAACTTCGATACTTACGCGACCATCAACACCTTTGCTAGCGGCATAGATCTCGGCAAAGAGATCACAGGCAACACGGACATCATCAGTTGTGAGTGTGCGTACGACTTCATCAACACTCTTTCCAGAAAGAGAAGCAATGTCGGCGGCATATTCATCTGCGCCTGTAATGGCGGCACCGAAAATACTTGGGTTGGTAGTCACGCCTCGAACGCCATCGTGATTTATCCGGTGGGGGAGGCTATGTGGATCTGATCCGGTGAGCTTTGAACGCGAAAGATCATCGAGCCAGATAGAAGTTCCTGCAGCCAAGATCTCTTGCTGTCTCATTTACGGGCCGCCAATACCTTTGAAACCACGTTGTCGACTGAGAAACCGTACTCAGCAAAGAGTTGCGAGGCAGAAGCTGAGGCGCCGTAATGATCAAGACTGATGATCACTCCTGAATCTCCAACGTACTCACGCCAACCTTGAGCGATTCCTGCTTCGATACTTACACGTAGCGCCGAAGCTGGAATTACGCTCTCTCTATAACTTGCACTCTCTTGGTTGAACCATTCCAAACATGGAGCGCTGACCACTTGGGTTGAAACACCTTGTGCATTAAGAGCTTCTGCGCTCTTCACCGCCAGGCTAACTTCAGATCCTGTTGCGATGAGAACAACATCAGCCTTCTTGGGCGCTGCAACTAATACATATGCGCCTTTATCGACGCCATCAGCACTGGCGCAGATTGTGCGATCAAAGACGGGAAGGTTCTGTCGTGAAAGCAGGATGCCTGCAGGTTGTTGACGGAGCAAGATTGATTTCCAAGCTTGAGCAACTTCGTTCGCATCTGCAGGGCGAATCGTTGCAAAGTTAGGGATAGCGCGAAGGGCTGCCAGATGTTCAATGGGCTGATGAGTAGGCCCATCTTCGCCAAGTCCGATCGAATCATGTGTCCAAACGAATGTCGTTGGAATATTCATGAGTGCAGCTAAGCGAACCGATGGACGCATGTAATCGCTAAAGACTGCAAACGTGCCGCCGAATGAGCGAGTAAGTCCGTGCAGGGTTATTCCATTGAGAATCGAACCCATTGCATGTTCACGAATACCAAAGTGAATGATGCGGCCATAAGGATTTGCACCTTTCATCCCACTAGAGAGCGGCAAGAAGGATCCGCCACCTTCGATAGTCGTATTGTTACTATCCGCTAAATCTGCCGATCCTCCCCAAAATTCTGGAAGAACTCCAGCAATAGCGTTGATTACTTTTCCAGAAGCCGCTCGGGTGGCGACATCTTTTCCAGTTTCAAATACCGGTAATGATGAATCCCATCCGGCAGGGAGCTCCTTCTTTACTAAGCGCTCTAGTAGCACAGCTTTATCTGCATGAGCAGCTTTCCATGTCGCAAAACGTTGATTCCATTCGTTACGCGCAACTGCACCTCGCTCTTTAACAAGTCGAATGTGTGCCAAGACATCATCTGGCATCGCAAACTTCTCATTTGGATTTAGGCCAAGCTCCACCTTAGTTGCAGCAATCTCTTCATCGCCTAGCGCTGAACCATGTGACTTTGCGGTGTTACGTAACTTAGGCGCTGGCCACGCAATCACAGATTTCAAGCGAATGAGCGTTGGCTTAGCAGTCTGCGCCTTTGCAGCAGACATCGCAGCATCCAGGGCTACGAGATCAACGTTTCCATCTGCCAACGTTGCGACTTCGATAACATCCCAACCGTAAGCACGGTAGCGTGCAGAAACATCTTCGGTAAATGCGAGATGAGTGTCACCTTCAATGGATATGCGATTGTCATCATAAATAACCTTGAGATTACCAAGTTGCTGTGTACCGGCAAGTGATGATGCTTCTGCGCTTACTCCTTCTTGAAGGTCACCATCGGAACAGATCACCCAGATGGAGTGATCAAAAATAGATTGGCCGGCAGGAGCATCAGGATCTAGCAATCCACGCTCATAGCGTGCCGCCATTGCAAAACCAACAGCCGTTGCAACGCCTGCACCGAGTGGACCTGTAGTCATCTCGACACCGGCAGTATGACCAAATTCTGGGTGGCCCGGAGTCAGAGAACCTTGTGTGCGAAATTCTTGTAAATCCTTCATCGTTAATCCATAGCCACTGAAGAAAAGTTGTGTGTAAAGAGTCATCGATGAGTGACCACACGAGAGAATAAATCGATCGCGACCAACCCATTGCGGATCTGATGGATCATGAATCAAGTGGCGCTGGAAGAGTGTGTAGGCAACTGGAGCAAGAGCCATCGCAGTGCCTGGATGGCCATTTCCTACCTTTTGAACAGCGTCCATCGCAAGTGCTCGCGCGTAAGCAATCGCGCGATCATCAAGTGAGCTCCAATTGGTCAGTGTGGTCATTATTGATCTCTTTCCTGTTGTGATGTCTGAACTACTGAAAGACGAATTCGCCAAGCGGCAATCCAGAAGATAGTTGCGCCGGCTAGATGTATTGCAACGAGCAGTTCAGGGATTCCTGTGAGGTATTGCGCATATCCAACGCCACCTTGTGCAAGAGAGATCCCAAAGAAAATATAGATCGCTTTTTTAGTCGAGCGCGTTACTGAAGCCGCAACTAAAAGCGCGATCGTTAAACCCATTAGAAAGATGACGGCATCAGCGTGCAGGATTGCAACAGTTCTAATGTCAAAGCCAAAGCGTTGGGCTTTCTCATCCCCGGCATGCGGGCCACTTCCCGTCACAATCGTTCCAAGAACTACGACAATAAATGAGATAGCAATGTGTGTCTGCGACAACAGTGAAATAGTCTTCGTTGGGGCGGATACCTTTACGTGAGGTTTATGTCGTCTTGAATAAAGTGATGTTGCTCCAGCGATTAAGAGCATTGATAAGAGCAGATGTCCGGCTACCGGAAGTGGGTGAAGATCGGTGAGAACTGTGATCCCACCCAAAATTCCTTGAGCAAAAATCCCGATCACCTGTCCGAGTGCCAGAAATTGCAAATCTTTTCTAGAGCTGAACCGAATTTCTAGCGAATTTAGAATTTTCGTGACTGGCCTCAGGGCGCGAGCTCCGTTAGGAATGATTTTAAGTATTGTCTGAACCCGTTTAGAGTTAAGGATAATTCTCAGAATTCTCTGAAACCATCCAACGTTAAGGAACACGATTACCGCGGCGAGCAACAGAACAAAGGTAAGAAGACGATTTCCGAATTCAATCCAAGCGTGCAACTGTCCCTCAGCTTGGTATGGAACCGGCGTGTAAGAACCGGGTGTGCACTCTGGCCAGGTAGGGCACCCGAGTCCTGAGCCGGTCAATCGAACTGCACCACCAGTAAGAACAAGTGCACTTTGCAGGAAGATAAGTACCCCGAAAAGAGCTGGCCTTAAGCGCATATGGCTACCTTATGCCAGCCACGCCCTTCTTCAGGTAGAAGCGCATAGTTAATTACGATACATTTATGTTGTGAAAATCGATCATCAACCAGGCGAGGATATTCGCACCCGCGATGCCATTGCCCGTTCGATTTTGGAGAACGGTCCTTCTACGGCCAGCACCCTGAGCAAGCGTCTTGCCCTTACTCCAGCCGGAATCCGTCGCCACCTTGATCTCTTGGTCGCTGATGGGATTTTGGAAGCTCGCGACCCACGCGTTGGTTCGACTCGCGGACGAGGTAGACCTTCCAAAGTATTTCTGATGACAGATGAAGGACGTTCACAATTTGAGCATTCTTATGACGATCTAGCTGTCGCAGCGTTGAAATTTATGGCTACACATTCTGGAGATCATTTAGTCACAGCATTTGCAGAATCACGCGCCGAAGATATTGAACGTAAGGCAACTCCTTTTCTTGCTAAGCGCACGAAGAAGGTTGACGCACTTGCAACGTTTCTTACCGAGCAAGGATATGCAGCTAGCGTTGAGAAGCGGGGGACAGGTGAGGAAATCTGTCAGCATCACTGTCCAATCGCCCACGTTGCTGCGCAGTATCCACAACTCTGCGAGGCAGAAACACAGGCATTTTCTCGACTACTTGGTACCCATGTGCAGCGTTTAGCAACGATTGCTCATGGTGACGGAGTTTGCACCACATATATTCCACAACTGACCACTACTGCCGGAAAGGCTCAATAATGACAACAGCACATCCAGAACTCGATGGCCTTGGAAATTATGAATTCGGCTGGGCAGATAAGACCGACGCTGGCGCAAGCGCCAAGCGAGGAATTAACGAAGAGGTAGTACGCGACATCTCCTCAAAGAAGAGCGAACCTCAGTGGATGCTCGACATGCGCCTGAAAGGTTTGTCACTCTTTGAGAAGAAGCCAATGCCATCATGGGGCAGCGATCTCACTGGAATTTTCTTCGACACCATTAAGTACTTTGTCCGCTCAACTGAAAAGCAGGCAACCACATGGGATGACCTACCTGATGACATTAAGAACACCTATGACCGTCTAGGAATCCCAGAAGCTGAAAAACAGCGTCTAGTTTCTGGCGTTGCCGCACAGTACGAATCTGAAGTTGTTTATCACTCTATTCGTGAAGATTTAGAGAAGCTTGGCGTGCTATTTCTTGATACAGATACTGCTCTACGTGAGCATGAGGAACTTTTCCGCGAATACTTTGGAAGCGTTATTCCTGTAGGCGATAACAAGTTCGCGGCGCTTAACACAGCTGCTTGGTCAGGTGGATCGTTTATCTACGTTCCTAAGGGTGTCCATGTTGATATTCCTTTGCAGGCTTATTTCCGTATTAACACTGAGAATATGGGTCAGTTCGAACGTACACTGATTATTGCTGATGAAGATTCATACATTCACTATGTAGAAGGATGTACAGCACCTATCTACAAGTCAGATTCATTGCACTCTGCAGTTGTTGAAATCATTGTCAAAAAGGGTGCGCGAGTTCGCTATACAACAATCCAGAATTGGTCGAACAATGTGTACAACCTTGTTACCAAGCGCGCCACATGTGCTGAAGGCGCAACAATGGAATGGGTTGATGGAAATATCGGCTCCAAGGTAACTATGAAGTATCCAGCAGTCATGCTGATGGGTCCTCATGCAAAGGGTGAGACCCTCTCACTTGCATTCGCCGGTCCTGGCCAGCATCAAGATTCAGGCGCCAAGATGGTTCATGCGGCTCCTTACACATCTTCTTCTGTCATCTCAAAATCAGTTGCTCGCGGTGGGGGACGCACTTCATATCGTGGACTTGTACAAGTTCAAGAAGGCGCTCACCATTCAGCAAGCACTGTTAAATGTGATGCACTCTTGGTCGATAGCATTTCGCGTTCTGACACTTATCCATACGTTGATATCCGCGAGGATGATGTATCAATGGGTCACGAAGCAACAGTCTCAAAGATTAGTGATGATCAGCTCTTCTATTTGATGTCACGAGGTCTGGGTGAAGATGAAGCGATGGCGATGATCGTTCGTGGCTTTATCGAACCAATTGCTCGTGAATTACCGATGGAGTATGCGCTAGAACTGAACCGCCTCATTGAACTCCAGATGGAAGGTGCTGTCGGTTAATGAGCGCTCTTCAATCAAATCTCCTCGAACTTCACACACCAAACGGTCGTGAAGAAGCGTGGCGTTTCACTCCACTCAAACGACTTGCAGGAATGCACGACGGAAGTGCACAGGCGATCGAACTCGATTCCCTGCAGCCCGTTGCCGACCTTCCACAAGGCGTAACGTTTACTACAGTTGAGGCGGAAGCCCTGACTCGCACTGATGACATCATTATCAATCGCATTCGCGCATTCACCGGCAATGTTCGCCAGCTGCGAATTGCGAAGGATGCAGAGATTGATCAGCCAATGATTTTCTCTCGTGCTTTGGTGCAGGCCGCGAAGGTTGAGTTTGCACGCGTGCAGATCGTTCTTGAGCCTCACTCGCGAGCGACCGTTGTTATCGAAAACTCTGGTGAGTTTAACCTCGGAGAAGATCTTGAAATTCATGTTGGTGTTGGTGCAAAACTAACTCTCATCTCACTTCAAGAGTGGGGTCCAACTGCAGTCCACGCTGGCCACCACCATGCAATCGTGGAACGAGATGCGACCTTTAACTCGCTAGTTGTGACAGTCGGTGGATCAGTTGTCCGTTTACTTCCTACAGTTGAGTTCGCCGGTCCTGGCGCAAGCACAGAACTTCTAGGTGTCTATTTCGCAACAGCGGGTCAATACTTTGAGCATCGTATGTTTGTAGATCATCTTGTACCAAATGCCAAATCTCGCGTTAATTACAAAGGTGCACTTGCTGGTCAGGATGCACACACAGTGTGGATCGGTGATGTATTTATCCGTGCTGCTGCAGAAGGTACAGATACCTACGAGCTCAATCGCAATCTTCTGCTCTCAGATGGTGCGCGTGCAGATTCTGTTCCGAACCTCGAGATTGAGACAGGCGAGATTATGGGCGCAGGCCATGCCAGCACCACAGGTCGCTTCGATGATGAGCAACTCTTCTATTTGATGTCTCGTGGTATCAACGAGTCAGATGCGCGTCGTCTAGTTGTGCGCGGCTTCTTCAACGAAATCGTTTCGCAGATTGGTATTGAAGCGATCCAAGATCGTTTGATGTCTCGTATTGATGACGAACTCTCAAGGGCGGCTAAGTAAATGGCTGACCTTCTTCTCTCACAGCTAGAGCAGGGAAAGCCTGTCAAGGTAGAAAAAGATGGCAAAACCATCTGCGTAGTTCGAGTCGGCGACGAAGTTTTTGCAGTTGACGACACCTGCTCACACTCAGATGCATCTCTTGCAGAGGGAGATGTCACAGATTTTAAGATCGAATGCTGGCTTCACGGAGCTGAGTTCGACCTTCGCACAGGGGAAGCACTTACACCTCCTGCTGTTGCACCACTTCACACTTACGGCGTACATGTCGACGGAGACTCCGTCACAGTTGAAATCTAATCGGGGAAAATGATGAGCACACTAGAAATTCGCGGCCTTAAAGTAAGCGTCACCACTGAAAGTGGAGATGTAGACATTCTCAAGGGCGTAGATCTCACCATTAAATCCGGTGAAACACATGCAATCATGGGGCCTAATGGTTCGGGCAAATCGACTCTTGCATACTCGATCGCTGGACACCCGAAGTACACCATCACAGGTGGCACAGTCACACTTGATGGTGCAGATGTTTTAGAGATGTCCGTTGACGAACGCGCTCGTGCAGGTCTATTCCTAGCGATGCAGTATCCAGTTGAAGTTCCTGGAGTGTCAGTCTCTAACTTCCTGCGCACAGCTGCGACTGCTCTTCGCGGCGAAGCACCAAAGCTTCGCGAGTGGGTTGGCGAAGTAAAGGGAGCTATGGAAGCTCTGAAGATGGATCCATCTTTTGCTTCACGTAATGTTAATGAAGGATTCTCGGGTGGCGAGAAGAAGCGTCACGAAATTATGCAGCTAGAACTTCTTAAACCAAAGATTGCAATCTTAGACGAGACAGATTCTGGGCTCGATGTTGATGCGCTTCGCGTTGTCTCTGAAGGCGTTAATCGTGCGAAGGAAGCCAACAATATTGGCGTCGTCTTGATTACGCACTACACACGCATCCTTCGTTACATCCAACCTGACTTTGTTCATGTATTTGCTAATGGCAAAATTGTCGAAGAGGGTGGACCAGAGTTGGCTGAGAAGTTAGAAGCCAATGGATATGCGGAGTACGTAGGCGCTTAGGCGCAGATGTGTTTGCTATGACCTATAACCCCATCGAAGTACGTAAAGATTTTCCTATCTTTACTCGCACTATTCGCGATGGGAAAAGGTTGGTCTATCTTGATAGCGGAGCAACGGCACAGAAACCACAGAGCGTCATCGACGCCGAAGTGGATTTCTATCGCCTCCACAATGCAGCTGCCCATCGCGGGGCCCACCAATTAGCTGAAGAGGCAACAGATCTCTTTGAGGGAGCGCGCGCTAAGGTTGCTACATTTATTGGAGCAGCTGTTGATGAAGTAGTTTTTACAAAGAGTGCCACTGAGTCGCTCAATCTCATCGCGTATGCAATGGGAAATGCTCCGATCGGCAATCGCTTCCACCTCAAAGCAGGGGATGAGATCGTGGTATCCCAGATGGAGCATCACGCAAATCTGATCCCTTGGCAGCAACTTGCGGCACGAACTGGCGCTACTTTGCGCTGGTTTGATGTTACACCTGAGGGACGTTTAGATCTCTCACAAACTTCAGATCTGATAAATCCAAAAACTAAAGTTGTCGCTTTAACTCATCAATCAAATGTTCTCGGAACGATTAATCCGTTATCAGATATCGTTTCTGCAGCTCATGCGGTTGGTGCAGTTGTTGTTCTTGATGCCTGCCAATCAGTTCCTCACATGAAAGTTGATGTTACAGAACTTGGCATCGATTTTCTTGCTTTCTCTGGCCATAAGACAGTGGGGCCAACAGGTGTTGGAATTATGTGGGGTCGCAGCGCACTCCTTGAAGAGTTGCCACCGTTTCTTACTGGCGGATCGATGATTGCAGATGTTTCGATGACAACCGCAACCTGGGCACCAGCACCCGCTAAATTTGAAGCAGGCGTCCCTAATATGGCTCAAGCTGTTGGGCTAGGAGCTGCAGTCGATTACTTGAGTGCAATTGGTATGGATGTTATTGCACGGCATGAGCATGTACTTACAGAAGACTTACTCACCAAGCTTCTCGCTATCGATGAGGTAGCAGTTGTTGGTCCGCTCACTATGGAAAGTCGAGGGGGAGCGGTCTCCTTCACTGTTGCAGGTATCCATCCACATGACCTAGGTCAATTTTTAGATAGCCAGGGAATTGCCGTTCGCACCGGCCATCACTGTGCTTGGCCGTTAACTCGCTCACTGGGTGTACCAGCAACGACGCGAGCATCGCTTTATCTCTACAACACGATCGAAGATAACGATGTGCTCATCGAAGGCGTTCAATCAGCCATGAGGTACTTCAAATAATGAATCTCGATACCCTGTATCAGGAAGTTATTCTTGATCATTACAAGAATCCACTTAATAAAAAGCTTTCATCAACCTATGACGTACAGGTCCATCACATCAACCCAAGTTGCGGTGACGAGATCACTCTCAACCTCACTGCAGTAGATGGCGTTATTACTGCAATTACGTGGGATGGAGTTGGCTGCTCTATCTCTCAAGCTAGCGTCTCAATTGCAAGCGATCTTCTTTTGGGAAAGACCTTTGAGCAAGCCCAAGCGATTTCAGATGAATTTGTAGATCTAATGCAGAGCAAGGGAAAAAAGGCTGGCGATGAGGCAACGCTGGAAGATGCAGTGGCTCTTGCCGGTGTTTCACAGTACCCGGCGCGTATCAAGTGCGCACTTTTGGGATGGATGGCAATTAAAGATGCGTCGATACAGACTCAAACAAAGTAAAAGAGATATAGAATTCCAAAACTATTGAGAGGTAAGGCATGAGCGCACAAGTAGAAGATGTAAGAGAAGCGATGAAGGATGTCGTAGATCCAGAACTAGGAATCAACGTGGTTGATCTAGGACTTATCTACGATGTGATGGTCGACGAGAGCAATATCGCGATTCTCAACATGACACTCACATCAGCGGCATGCCCTCTCCAGGATGTCATTGAGGACCAAACGCGGCAAGCTCTTGCCCCGCTCACAAGCGACGTGAAAATTAACTGGGTCTGGATGCCACCTTGGGGTCCGGATAAGATTTCAGATGATGGCCGTGAACAGTTGAGGGCTTTAGGGTTTACTGTTTAACCCATGTCCCAACACGCGATGTGGATGACCTTTAGGTCAATCACAGCAGATCCATCCGTCAAAGAGGCAAAACTTAAGCCAGGAACGGTTAAGAGAATCCTTGGTTACTCTCATAAGTACCGCCGTTATCTCTTCTTCTACCTAGCCACCGTGGTGATCGATGCATTCTTGATTGTCTCGACACCATTGCTTCTGAGAAAACTCATCGACGATGGTGTTATTCCCAAGAATGCAGAGTTAGTTACGACACTTGCTCTCATAGTTGGTGGCCTTGCATTGGTTGATGCGCTCATGAATGTAATCGGGAGATGGTTTTCCGCACGCATTGGTGAGGGCCTGATCTATGACTTACGTTCTGAAGTGTTCGCCCATGTGCAAAGGCAATCAATCGCCTTCTTTACGCGCACCCAAACAGGTGCCCTGATCTCGCGCATTAACTCTGATGTCATGGGTGCGCAACAAGCATTTACAGCCACTCTTTCTGGTGTGATAAGCAACGTTATAAGCCTTTTGCTGGTGACTATCGCAATGCTCTTTCTGTCGTGGCAAATTACCCTCTTTTCGCTAGCTCTTTTGCCGGTTTTCCTTCTCCCGACAAAGTGGGTGGGGCGCAAAATCCAGTCGCTTACTCGCGAATCTTTTGAACTCAATGCCCAGATGTCGAGCACAATGACAGAACGGTTCAACGTGTCGGGTGCACTTCTTGTCGCTCTCTACGGAAAGCATTCCAACGAGAAAGAGTACTTTCGCTCAAGGGCTAGAAAAGTAGCTGATATTGGAATTCAGTTAGCGCTGCTTAATCGTCTCTTCTTTATTTCTCTGACTAGTGTTGCGGCGATTGCGACCGCTTTCGCCTACGGCATAGGTGGCCACCTAACAATCAACGGCACAATCACGGTTGGTTCAATGATTGCGATTACAGCTTTGTTAGCACGTCTTTATGGGCCGCTCACAGCACTTTCAAATATTCGCATTGATGTAATGACAGCGCTTGTCTCTTTTGAACGAGTCTTCGAAGTCTTGGATCTAGCTCCCATGGTGACGAGTAAGCCTGGAGCAACCTCCTTAACGACCTCCATGCCTCGTGTTGAGTTCAAGGAAGTTTTGTTCCGATATCCAAAGGCTGATGAAATTTCTTTGGCTTCTTTGGAGTCAGCTGCGAAACTGGAGACTGTTGACTCTGGCGAAATTTTAAAGGGAATCTCATTCACTGCTGAACCTGGAACGCTGACAGCTCTTGTAGGACCATCAGGTGCCGGAAAGACGACGATAAGTGCGTTGATTCCAAGACTCTACGATGTGACAGGTGGGTCGATTGAGATTGATGGTCACGATATTCGAGATGTTGAATTAGAAAGTTTGCGTGATTGCATTGGTGTAGTTATGCAAGATGCCCATCTTTTCCATGAAACTATTGCTGAGAATCTACGATATGCGAAAGAAGATGCCACTCTTGAAGAGATGGAGGAGGCTTGCCGTAGCGCACAGATTTGGACTCTCATTGATTCTCTGCCGCAAGGATTGGAGACGATGGTCGGTGAACGAGGCCATCGACTTAGCGGAGGTGAGAAGCAACGGCTTGCAATCGCTCGACTACTTTTGAAATCTCCTGCCGTAGTCATTCTTGACGAGGCGACTGCGCACCTTGATTCTGAAAATGAGTCGCTCGTACAGGACGCTCTCAAGCAGGCTCTTAAGGGACGAACAAGTATCGTTATTGCGCATCGACTCAGTACTGTGATGGAAGCAGATCAGATCCTTGTGATCAATAATGGTGTTGTTGCAGAACGTGGGCGACACGAAGAGTTGATTAGTAAGGGTGGGCTTTACTCAGAGCTCTTCGCGCGGCAAGATCTCACCACTAGCTAGATCCATTTTCCTGATCAGGTATCTTCCGTAAACAACTAACGCTGCAAAAAGAACCCATTGCACTGCATACGCAAGATGTGGGCCATCGCTTAGCGATGGAATCTCTGCCGGTGCGGTGGGTGTCAGCGAAGGCAGTGATCCGGAAATAAGATCAAGATAAAAGCTTTCAGAGGCCAGGCCTGATTGAGCATTGAGTTTGCTCACTAAATCATCATCGCGATTGAGAGGGAGTGCGAAGAATGATCCAGATGGCAGAGAAGAATCAAGGCGAAGTCTGGCAATGATTGAGACTATTCCTGTTGGAACGGATGGTGTGGCTGGCGCAACCGTCGCAGAAGCTCCAGCGGCAACCCATCCACGATCAACCCAAATAGAGTCTCCACTTTGAGTTGTAAATCGAGTGAGAACTGCATAGCCATACTTTCCTTCGAAGTAACGGTTTCTCAAAAGTATCTGTTCTTCGGCATCGAACATTCCTGAAGTGGTTATAGCTCGCCACTCGTTTTCCTTAACGTTCGACTTCACCGCAGCTAGATCAACGGCCGGAATATTTATCCGTGCCTCTATCGTTGCATTACGCTCACTGCGATCTTGTCCACGATGAAATTGCCACTGAGAGGCCCACAAGCAGCCGATGACAAGAAGTATGGCGATAAGACTTTTGAGTATCGCGTTCTTTTCGCCTGACCGAATCACAGTGGAGATTGTAGTTAAGAAAGTGAGCGAGGTTTCTTAGATAAGAGAGCCGCGCCAGGTGTGATGGTTTCGCGTCCAGCGTTGGCGATTACAACGGCAATATAGGGCAGAGTTACCGCTCCAAAGAGAGCAATCCACCTAAATGGGCTTGGCAGAATTACCGTAAGGATGAAGCAAAGAGTTCGGATCATCATCGAGATGAAGTATCTCTTCTGGCGACTGGAAAGATCGTTACTCAGGGCTTTGGGAGCGCTGGTAACGTCATAAACCTCGTTCTCACCCGCTCCTGATGTTGATGCCATGCGCTAAGAGTATGCGCGTCATGGCTGAAGAGCGACTTCAAATGCAGGTTACGCATAGGTAGCAGGGTAAGTTTGGCCATATGAGTCCGATAGCACTGGTCACCGGCGGTAATCGCGGAATTGGTTTAGCCATCGCTACCGCCCTTGAATCTGATGGTTGCGATGTTGTTATCACCTACCGCAGTGGAAGCGCTCCAGCGGGATTTAAATCAGTAATGATGGATGTGACGTCAGAAGAATCAGTAGATGCCGCCTTTTCATCAATTGAAGAACAATGGGGGATTCCCGAAATCATCGTTGCCAATGCTGGAATCACAAAGGACACCTTAGTTTTGCGAATGAGTGAAGAGGACTTCACATCAGTTATCGATACCAATCTCACCGGTGCGTTCAGGGTCGCTAAGCGCGCATCTAAAGGACTACTCAAACTTAAGCGTGGACGACTGATCTTTATCGGCTCGGTAGTGGGCGGAGTAGGTGCGGCGGCTCAGGTGAATTACTCTGCCAGCAAGGCCGGATTAGTTGGAATGGCGCGTTCATTTGCACGCGAACTTGGCTCTCGGTCAATTACCGCAAATGTAATTGCCCCAGGATTTGTAGAGACAGACATGACAGCTGATTTAGATGAGAAGAGACGCGGTGATATTGCAGGACAAGTACCTCTGGGTCGTTTTTGTAGCGCCGAAGAGATTGCTGATGCAGTGAGTTTTATCGCTTCGCCAAAGGCAGGTTATATTACTGGAGCAATTATTCCCGTAGATGGCGGTTTAGGAATGGGGCACTAAGTGGGAATTCTTCAAGGCAAAAACATTCTTGTTACCGGAGTTCTTACCGACGGTTCAATAGCTTTTCACATCGCCAAAATTGCGCAAGAACAAGGCGCTAATGTTCTTCTTACTGGTTTTGGTCGCGCGCTAAGCCTTACTACTCGTATTGCTGGTCGCCTTCCGCAGACACCACCAATTATCGAACTCGATGTTACTGATCAAGGCCATCTCGATGGATTGGCCGACCTGGTGCGCAAACATGTTCCGCATCTTGATGGCGTTGTGCACTCCATCGGTTTCGCCCCGGAGTCAGCGCTCGGAGGAAATTTTCTCAATACAGCCTGGGAAGATGTTGCCACCGCAGTTCAGGTATCTGCTTACTCTTTGAAATCACTCACGATGGCCTGCCGTCCGACATTCAAGGATGGTGCTTCCATTGTTGGTCTTGACTTCGATGCCGCTGTTGCCTGGCCAAAGTACGACTGGATGGGTGTGGCCAAGGCAGCCCTGGAATCAACATCACGCTATTTAGCTCGCGACCTGGGAAGCGAGAACATTCGAATTAACTTAGTTGCTGCGGGTCCTATTCGTACCATGGCCGCCAAATCAATTCCGGGGTTCGATGAGTTTGAAAAAGTGTGGAATGAACGTTCTCCACTTTCCTGGGATGTTACTGATCCAGCACCAGCTGCAAAAGCCGCGGTTGCGCTGCTAAGTGATTGGTTCCCTAAGACAACTGGTGAAATCATCCACGTTGATGGTGGGCTTCATGCGATGGGTGCATAAGCAAAATATTGCTTTTCTTCTTGCCGTGCTCCTGCCTTTAGTCACGGGAATTACTTCTCCATTGTTTGTTAGTGATTCGAATACTTCGGCTGAAGAAGTCATTGAAGAAGTCATTGAAGAAGTCGAGCAAGAAAATATCTGTTTCGATCGTGAGAATCTTGCGACGCTGGTGACTGCCGACTTACTTTGCCCGGAGGGCTTCATCTCCCTTGGAAATTCACGCCTGACCGAAAGCACAACGGCAACTGGATCGATCGAAGAGATACATCCCTTACTTCTTGCGCGCTTTATTACTGCCGCCGAATTTGCAAAAGCAGATGGCATCACTCTCTACATCACCTCAGGGTTTAGAACGTTGGATCGTCAGGAAATTCTTTTTCAAGAAGCAGTGCGAAAGTATGGAAGTGAGAGTGAGGCGGCAAAGTGGGTTCTTCCACCACAGTTCTCCCACCATCCACAGGGACTAGCCATCGACGTCAACTACCCAGACGATAAAGCGGGCGCGCTTTGGCTAGAAAATAATGGATCGCGATTTGGGTTATGTCGGGTCTATGCCAACGAATGGTGGCATTTTGAAGGGGTCATTGCACCTGGCCAAGCTTGTCCTGAGCCTGCGCCAAATGCTCTGATCGACCTCGAATAGCGCTGACACCCGATTTCCTGAATCAACCCTTTCTCAGGTATTCTTGCCCCAGACCAGTAGCGGCTCTCGTTACTGCAAGAGGAGCTCACCGCTCCCACCTTCTTCGCTCAGGCGAGCTGGTTATGTCGGATGAAGATGGCTCTTAGAGCCGTGGGTTCGCCCATACTTCACTGCCTGCGGTGTCCTGTTGCAGAAACTTCCGTTACATCAGAAGAAATGCGAAAGACCAACCGAAGGAGCAGAAATCACCACTGAACCGCGCATCAATGATCGAATCCGCACACCCCAAATTCGTCTCATCAATTACACCGGTGAACAAGTTGGAGTTGTAGATATCGAAGCAGCCCTAGCAATGGCAGATGAAATCGGTCTCGACCTCGTCGAGATTGCACCAGAAGCCAACCCACCTGTCTGCAAAATCATGGACTTTGGAAAGTTCAAGTATGAAGCAGCACAGAAGGCACGCGAAGCTCGTCAGAACCAGACCCACATTGTGGTGAAGGAAGTGCGCATGACCCCCAAGATCGAAGCTCACGATTACGAAACTAAAAAGAACGCAATCGAGAAGTTCCTCAAAGGTGGCGACAAGGTAAAGATCACGATGAAATTTCGTGGGCGTGAGCAAACTCGTCCGGAGATGGGATTTAAATTATTGCAGCGTCTTGCAGAAGATGTTGCAGAGCATGGATTCGTTGAATTCGCCCCTAAGCAGGAGGGTCGAAATATGACGATGGTATTAGGTCCGACAAAAAAGAAGACCGAAGCAGTTGCAGAACAGAAGGCGGCGCGAGCTGCTGCTGAGAAAGCAAAGCAAGAAGCAGAGAAGTAAAAACCGAGTAGGCACAGGAGACAGCAATGCCAAAGATGAAAACCCACAGTGGTGCGAAGAAGACCTTCCGCGTCACAGGTACAGGAAAGATCATGCACGAGCGTGCAGGTAAGCGCCACCTTTTGGAGCGCAAGTCTTCACGTGTCACTCGTCGTCTTAGCCAAGAGAAGTCAGCAAAGCCAACCGTCACAATGACAGCCAAGCGCATGCTTGGTTTGAAGTAAGGAGCGTGCACTAAATGGCAAGAGTAAAACGTGGTGTCCACGCAGCAAAGAAGCGTCGCACAACCCTGGCTCGCGCAGCGGGCTATCGCGGTCAACGTTCACGTCTTTTCACAAAGGCGAAAGAGCAAGTCACACACTCAATGGTCTATGCATTTAATGACCGCAAGGATAAGAAGGGCGACTTCCGTCAGCTCTGGATCCAGCGCATTAATGCAGCAGCTCGTGAAAACGGAATGACGTACAACCGTTTCATCCAAGGTCTAAAGGCCGCTGGTATTGAAGTAGATCGTCGCGTTCTTTCAGATATGGCGATCAACGATCCAGCAACATTTAAGACCCTTGTTGATCTAGCTCGCAAGAGCCTAGTTTCTGCGTAATTTAAAATAACGCCGATAATCAATCCAATGATTGAGAGCCTTCATTCCCCGCATGTCGGGAGAGTGAAGGCTCTTATCGGTTCAAGGGGCGTTAAAGAGCGAAATGAATCACGGCTATTTGTCGCCGAAGGAATTCAAGCGCTGCGTGAAGCACTTACCTGTCAACAAGGCCCTGCAATTGAAACTCTCTATCTCAGCCCGGCGGGTGCCCAGCGAATCTCTGATCTCGATGTTACTGAGGTGAATGTTGTTGAGGTAAGTGATGCGGTAATGCAGGCCATGACATCAACGGTGACTCCGCAAGGAATTTTGATGGTCTGTTCAATTCCAAACTTCAAAATTGCAGATATTGCTATTACTTCTGACTCTTTTTTCATCTATTTAGATCGCATTCAAGATCCTGGAAACGCAGGAACTATCCTTCGCTCTGCCGACGCCTTTGGTGCCAGAGCGATCATCACTTCTCCTCAAAGCGTTGACATGTATTCACCTAAGGTTGTTCGCTCAACTGCTGGCTCTCTTTGGCACATACCAGTTTTCGAATCTATTGAATTGCCAACACTTCTCAAAGAATTAAATAATCCCGAGTGCATAGTTCTCTCATCCCATGCAAACGAATCGATTGTTGATTTTCGCGCCACTGGTCCTTGTGTTGCAATCTTCGGAAATGAAGGGGCGGGCACCAGCTCTGAGGAGTTAGCGGTCTCTGCGCGCACAGTTGCGATTCCTATGTCGGGACAGGCAGAAAGTCTTAATCTTTCGGCGGCGGCTTCGATCGTAATGTTCACGCTTTCTCGACCTTCGCACGGTTAGAATACGGTCCATGGATCAGGCTGAGGTTTCGTCATGGGTGAAAGCGGCTGAAAAAGCCTTCACCGCAGCCACCAACTTGGATTCCCTCAAAGAGGCTCGTCTTGCTCACCTAGGTGACAAGTCTCCAATTGCGCAGGCAAGTCGCGCACTCGGCTCGCTTCCGGCCGAAGAGAAAGCATCATCTGGAAAAATCATCGGTGAGGCCAAAGCGGTGATCGCTGCCGCACTTGAACAAGCAACAGCGAAACTAGAAAGCGAGCAGAACGAAAGAGTTCTCCGTGACGAAGTTGTCGACATCACCTTGCCGGTTTCGCGTGCACATAAAGGCGGATTGCATCCGATCACAATCATTAAAAACGAGATCTCTGATTTCTTTATAGAACAAGGATTTTCTGTCGCAGAAGGTCCAGAGCTCGAATCTGGATGGCTTAATTTTGATGCGCTCAATATTCCGGCAGATCACCCAGCGCGCACGATGCAAGACACCTTTTTTATCGAACCCGTTGAATCCGGCGTTGTACTTCGTACGCACACCTCACCTGTTCAGATTCGCACCATGTTGGAAAACGAGCCACCAATTTATGTCATCTGCCCTGGACGTACATTCCGCGCTGATGAACTCGATGCAACACATAGCCCCGTCTTCCATCAGGTCGAAGGTCTTGTAGTTGATAAGGGAATCACGATGGCCCATCTCAAGGGAACACTGGATAACTTTGCTCGCCATATGTTCGGCCCCGATGTCACCACTCGTCTTCGACCATCATTCTTCCCATTCACCGAGCCAAGTGCTGAGGTAGATATCTTCTTCAACGGTCGTTGGATTGAATGGGGTGGATGCGGAATGGTTAATCCGCGCGTTCTTGCAACCTGCGGTATTGATACAGATGTCTACTCGGGATTCGCATTTGGAATGGGTCTTGAACGAACTTTGATGGTCCGCCATGGCATTACAGATATGCACGACATTGTCGAAGGCGATCTTCGATTCACTCGTCAGTTTGGAGTGGGTCTCTAACATGCGCGCACCTTTATCGTGGATTAAGGAATTTGTAGAAATTCCGCATTCAGTTACTCCTGATCAAATCTCAGATGGCCTGATCCGCGTTGGCTTTGAAGTAGAAGAGATCATTGTGCAAGGAGCCGAACTCACAGGACCCTTGATTTTTGCAAAAGTCTTGAGCATCGAAGAACTTACTGATTTCAAAAAGCCAGTCCGCTACGTTGGCTTGGATTGCGGTGAGAAAGAAACCCGATATGTCATCTGTGGAGCAACGAATTTCGTTGTGGGGGATTACATCGTTGCCGCGCTACCTGGTGCTGTCCTTCCAGGAAATTTTGCAATTGGAGCTCGCGAAACATACGGAAAAACTTCAAATGGAATGATCTGTTCTGCGCGCGAATTGGGATTAGGCGAAGACCATTCTGGAATCATGACCTTTGCCGAGGGCTCAGTAACAATCGGCGAAGACGCGATTGAAGGTCTTCAGATCAACGATGTGATTTTTGATATCGCGGTTAATCCTGATCGCGGATACGCCCTAAGCATTCGCGGTATTGCTCGCGAGGTTGCTGGTTCACTCAACCTCAAGTTCACCGATCCTGTGGATGCGCTCCGTAATCTCACCTTCGCTGAGACTGGAAAAGGCGTTCCTGCAAAGATCGCTGACCCAGCGACGGCTTCAGTCTTCTATTTGCGCACTCTTACCAACTTTGATCCTGCTGCAACCACGCCTCTTTGGATGCGCCGACGTATTGAAAAGATGGGAATGCGATCGATTTCATTAGTTGTTGACGTCACCAACTATGTAATGCTTGAACTGGGTCAGCCGCTTCACGCATTTGATAAAGCAAAGATCAAGGGTGGGCTGACAATCAAGCGTGCAGGTAAAGCGCAACCGTTTACAACTCTAGATGGACAGGTACGTCAACTTCATCCCGATGACTTGATGGTCTGTGATGACAACCAGCCACTTGCGTTGGCCGGAACTATGGGCGGAGCATCTTCTGAAATATCGGAGAGCACAACAGAAATTGCACTTGAAGCGGTGCGATTCGACCCTGTCTGTATCGCCAAGAATTCTCGTCGCCATAAATTGTCATCAGAGGCATCTCGTCGTCTGGAACGAAGCGTAGATCCATCACTGGCCGAATTTGCTTCTGCTCGTTTTGTGCAGCTCCTCACCGCACATAGTTCTGCTCAGCACGTAGCTACCGTGGTCGATGGCAAGCCACGCTATGCACCCCTCTTGATGCTCGATCCCTCTTATATCTCTCGTATTTTGGGCTTGGAGATTGCACCCGCAAAAATAGCTGAACTTCTTCGCATTGTGGGGTGCGATGTTGATGAGAAGACCTTTGAGGTTGACCCTCCATCATGGCGTTGGGATCTGTTGACGCCTGCGGATTTGGCAGAAGAAGTAGCGCGAATGATTGGTTACGACGCCATTCCTTCAGATCTTCCACCTCGTCCAGTACACGCATCATTAACACCGACACAGAAGCGTCGACGCGCAGTTGCAACGATGTTGGCATCTCGTGGCTTAGCCGAAGTACAGACCTTCCCATTCACCAATCAAGAGACAATCGATTTCATGGGCTTTGTCGGTGAAAGAGCCTCGACTTACAAGATCGCAAATCCAATGTCAGAAGAATTCCCTCTCATGCGAGTACATCTTGTACCTGGACTCATCGAAGTTGCTGCTCGCAACATCTCGCGTGGGGCTAAAGACTTCGCGATATTTGAGATGGGTTCAATCTTTAGAAGTTCTCAGAAACTCATTGATGGTATTTTTCCTGAAATCGGTACTCGTCCATCTGAGAAGACCGTAAAGGAAATCTACGGCAGCGTCCCACCACAAGGTTTTCACGTTGCTGGTGTTCTTATTGGTAAAAAAGAGAGCGAAGATTGGCAAGGCGCTTCCGGTTCGTACGGTTGGCAGGATGCGATCGCGGCAGCAGCAGATATTCTCGATCTCTGTCACTTGCCGTGGAGTATCGCGCGCAGTGAATTTGCCCCGTGGCACCCTGGACGATGTGCAGAGCTGATTGTTGATGGCAAACCAGTGGCGCATGCTGGTGAGATACACCCTCGCATCATTGCTAAGTACGGTTTACCTCCTCGAAGTGCTGCCTTCGCAGTTGCCTTGAGCGCGCTGCCTGATTCGCCACGAGTTCGGCCAACAACAGTGGGAACGATGCCTGCAGCGCTGCAAGATGTCGCCCTGATTGTTGATGAAAAGGTGGCTGCGGGTGATGTCGAGGCGGCTTTGCGCGCAGGCGCTGGTGAACTTCTCGAATCAATCACGCTCTTTGATCGCTACGACAAGCTAGGGGATGGCAAGATTTCGCTGGCATTCTCACTCGTCTTCCGCGCCCCTGATCGCACACTTACTGGTGCAGAGGTAGCGCAGATGCGCGAATCCGCCGTCGCAGCAGCAGTCAAAGCCACGGGGGCTGTTCTTCGAACTGCATAAATATGCAGTGCGTTGCATATTTATAGATCCTCAGGTAGACTCAGTCCCATGAAAATTGGTGTTGTTGGGGCAAGCGGTTATGCCGGAGGTGAGTTGCTCAGGATCCTCTCGACGCATCCAACCTTTTCAACCGTGGCAATTTCAGCTCACTCTAATGCGGGGGAGTTGATCACATCTCTGCATCCGCAGTTGGGATCATTTGGCGATCAGCGTTTCTCTAAATTTTCACCCGAACTTTTTGCTGCCTGCGATCTCGTCTTCCTAGCCCTTCCTCATGGTGAATCTGCTTCAGCGGTAAAAGAGATTTCGACGGTCAAGCCAACTATGAAATTTGTAGATATTGGCGCTGACTTCAGATTAGAAGATCCCGCCGCGTGGGCAACCTATTACGGTGGAAACCACGCTGGCCACTGGGTCTACGGATTGCCCGAAATAAAAGGTCAGTTAGCCAAGATTGAGAAGTCAGAGAAAATTGCTAATCCGGGCTGTTATGCAACGGCTGTCGCGCTAGCTCTTACGCCGCTTGCTCACTTTGCTCATCTCAACGATGTTGTTGTAGTTGCTGCATCAGGAACATCTGGTGCGGGTCGTTCAGCAAAAAGCAACCTTCTGGCAAGTGCGATTATGGGCTCAATGTCCTCTTATAAGTTCGGGGGAGTACATCAGCACACTCCCGAGATTGAACAATGTGTCTCGCAGGCGACCGGTAAGGAAGTTCGCATCTCATTCACTCCGATGCTCGCGCCAATGGTTCGAGGAATACTCGCAACCGTCACTGTAAAGATCGATCAATTCATCACCTCTGATGAATTACGAAGCCACTTTGAAAACTATTACGCCGACCAACAATTCATCTCAGTTCTTCCCGAAGGCCAAATGCCTGCAACCCATGCGGTATATGGAAGCAATTCTGCGCATCTGCAAGTCGCAGTAGATGGACATACAAAGCGTGCCATAGTCAGTATTGCTCTTGATAATTTGGGTAAAGGAGCTGCCGGTCAGGCGGTACAGAATGCAAACATAATGTGCGGTCTAGCTGCCTCTGCTGGGTTGAGTATTCAAGGTATTGGAATATGAGCAATACACTTGTCGTTAAATACGGCGGCCACGCAATGTCTGATGACTCTGGCCTCTTTGCCCAAGCACTTGCCCAAGCCCTTGCTAAGAATTTGAGGGTAGTTGTCGTTCATGGTGGAGCTCCACAAGTTAACGCAGAACTTTTAAATCGCGGAATAACTCCAAAATTCATAGGTGGATTTCGCTATACAGATTTAGCAACCCTTGAGGTGGCTGAAGAAGTTCTTGCGAAACAGGTGGGTCCTGCAGTCACAGCCGCATTGGTCGCCCATTCAATCCCAGCCGTATCTCTCTCAGGCCGAGGCATTATCAAGGCCGAGATACTGACACGTTTAGTAGATGGCACTTCGGTCGATCTTGGATATGTGGGTCGAATCGTTGCAGTCGATGCGGATCACATTCTTTCATTGCTCGATCAAGGAAAAGTTCCTGTGATTTCACCAGTGGCTTCAAACGCTGATGGCACTGGGGCACTAAATGTGAATGGAGATCTTGTAGCCGCAGCGATAGCAGGCGCACTCGATGCGATGGCACTAATTGTGATGACAGATGTTCCAGGTATTTATCGCAACTGGCCAGATCGTGGATCACTTATACCTGCAATTACTCGTGATGAGCTCTTTGCCATCAAGGATTCATTTGAAGAAGGAATGTCACCGAAAGTTGCAGCGTGTTTAGAAGCAATTGATAACGGGGCCCGTGCAGTCAGAATAATTGATGGCAGAGATCCTGAAGCTTTCGCTTTAGCGCTAGAAAATGCGGGCGGAACGTTGGTGAGTGCATGATTAAAAAGATCGCCAGAGTTTCTTGGGACGATGTCATGATGACAAATTATGGAACACCATCGCGCACCTTCGTGAGTGCAAAAGCATGTGTCCTCAAGGATGATCAAGGCAAGTCATACTTAGATTTTCTGGCCGGGATAGCAACAAATGTTCTTGGTCATGGGCACCCAGCCGTGATCAAAGCCGTGACAAAGCAGATCTCAACCCTGGCACATGTGAGCAATTTCTTCGCGCATCCGCAGGGGCTTCTTCTGGCGTCTCGATTACAGAATATGACAGGCGATTCGCATGCACGTGTTTTCTTCTGTAATTCTGGCGCAGAAGCTAACGAGGCAGCACTAAAGATATCCCGTCGCACTGGAAGATCTCGTGTCGTCGCAACGCAGGGATCTTTTCATGGTCGCACGATGGGTGCTCTTTCTATGACTGGCCAGCCATCAAAGCGCGAGCCATTTACACCGTTACTCAAGGGTGTCACTCATGTTCCTTACGGAAATTTATCGGCAATGTCTCGCGCAGTAACGAAGAAGACTGCGATGGTAATTGTCGAACCGATTATGGGTGAGGCTGGAGTTATTACCCCAGAAGATGGTTACTTGAGCGGCCTTAGAGAGATTTGTGACCGAGTAGGCGCATTGTTGGTCTTTGATTGTGTTCAAACTGGCATCGGCAGAACTGGGCAGTGGTTTGGTTTCGAACATGAAGATGTTCAACCTGATGTTATTACTCTGGCAAAGGGCCTTGGTGGGGGATTACCACTTGGAGCCACGATTGCTTATGGCAAAGCTGCTCAATTGTTACAGCCCGGGGATCACGGAACGACTTTCGGTGGAAATCCTGTCGCGTGCGCAGCAGCGAATGCGGTCCTCGATGTCATTGAGAATAAGAAACTGATGCAATCTGCAAAAGTTTTTGAGAAGAAGATCAAGAAGAGTCTCTCCACTACTCCAGGTGTTTCAGAAGTTCGAGGAAGAGGTCTGCTTCTTGGAATCGAACTCAGTAGACCAATCGCAAAGAAGATTGCTGCAGCGATGCTTGAGGAAGGCGTAGTTGTTAACGCTGCCAATGATCAGACCATCCGCATCGCCCCACCGCTTATCGTCACGATGCCTCAAATCGAAAAATTCATAGCAACATTTAAGAAGGTTTTGAAGGAGTCTGATCATGGCTAAAGTGCAACCGATCAACACGGTTTCAGCCCGTCGTTCAGCAGCGATTGCTGCAATAAGTTCTGGTCGAATCCATAGCCAGGAAGATTTAGTGCAAGCGTTGAAAAAAGCTGGCTATCCCGTTACTCAGGCCACTGCGAGTAGAGATATTGAAGAGATTGGCGCAGTTCGCATTCGAAATCAAAAGGGCGAGATGGTGTATTCCATCGCCGAAGATAGCGACTCGTCCCTTGCGCGATCTATGCCGCTGCCGCAAGAGTTAATTTTAAGCGTTGACTCCAGTGGCAATCTCGCTGTTGTACGCACGCCACCTGGTGGTGCCCAACTATTAGCAAGTTCGCTCGATCATTCAGGGATTAAAGAGATCATTGGAACAATTGCAGGCGATGACACTGTTCTCGTTGTATCTAAGAGCGCCACAGGTGGTAACGCTCTCGCCCGTGAGTTACTCGCATTTGCCGGAAAAACTAGAACCAAGAAGAGAAGGTAGAACTATGTCACTGTGGGGCGGGAGATTTTCAGAGGAACCGGCAGATGTGGTTTTCGCACTTTCACGTAGCGTGCATTTTGATTGGCGACTTGCTCCATACGATCTCCGTTCTTCGTTGGCGCATCTTGCAGTCTTGGAGTCATCAGGGCTATTGACCTCCGAAGTTTCCGGCAAGATTCGTACAGCACTTCTGGAACTAATGGAAGAAGTCTCAACAGGGGCATTCACATATAACGACTCGGATGAGGATGTTCATTCCGCGCTAGAAAGAGGCCTCACTGAGAAACTAGGCGAGATCGGGGGATCACTGCGTGCAGGCCGATCCCGCAATGACCAGGTCGCTACCGATCTTCGTCTCTATGCAATGGATGCAATGCTTGCAACGGCGGAGAAGGTCATTCATTTGCAGCAGGCACTGGTTGCAAAGGCTGAGGAATATTCCGATGCACCTGCAGTTGGCTTTACTCATATGCAGCACGCCCAGCCAGTACTTTTCGGCCACGAACTCGCAAAGCATGTTCATGCTCTCAATCGAGATTTAGATCGTATCGATGATTGGTTAGTGAGAGCTTCAGTCAGCCCATTAGGTTCGGGTGCACTGGCAGGATCATCTCTGCCGTTATCGCCTGAAGCAACCGCATCAGCGCTCGGTTTCAAAAAGAGTGCTGGTAACAGTATCGATGCTGTCTCTGATCGTGATTTCGTAGCTGAAGCTCTCTTTATTATTTCAATGGTCGGAGTCCATCTTTCACGCATCGGTGAAGAATGGTGCATTTGGGCCACGACCGAATTTGGCTGGGCAAAAGTGTCAGACTCATACTCAACAGGTTCGTCAATAATGCCGCAGAAGAAAAATCCAGATATGGCAGAACTCGCACGTGGTAAGGCCGGAAGATTAATTGGAAACCTTACAGGCGTACTCACAATGTTGAAGGGGCTGCCCTTTGCCTACAACCGTGACCTTCAGGAGGATAAAGAACCGCTCTTTGATTCATTCGATACTTTGGCTCTTGTGCTTCCAGCAGTTACGGGAATGGTTGCAACGACAGAATTCGATCGTGAAAAAATGGCCGCAGCAGCTCCTACTGGTTACTCACTCGCAACAGAGATTGCGGACTTTCTCGTTCGCGCACACATTCCCTTTGCGATAGCTCACGAAGCGGCTGGGAAGTGTGTCGCATTCGCGGAAGAGAACAAGATCGCACTCGACGAAATTTCAGATGCACAGTTCACTGCTATTCATCCTTCACTGACGCCCGAGATTCGTGGCGTACTCACAGTCGAAGGCGCTCTGAATTCGCGCACCACCTATGGTGGAACAGCCCCCATCGCCCTTGGTCGTCAACTGGCTATTCTTAAAAGTGAAGTCAGCGCATTTGAAGCGAATTTCTCCGCCAAGTCCAAGGCTTTTTCAGGCATGATGAGCGCATGAGTCAATTTCTTGATGACCTACGCTGGCGTGGGCTTATTGCACAGACCACCGATGAGAAGGAACTATCTGCTGCCTTAGAGAAGCCAATAACGCTCTACATTGGCTTTGATCCGACCGCACCGAGTATTCATGTGGGTAACCTCGTCGTTCTTCTTGTTCTGCGGCGTTTTCAATTGGCTGGACACCACCCCATAGCACTCGTTGGGGGTGCCACTGGTTTAGTGGGCGATCCCAGCGGTCGTAACGAAGAACGTAGCCTTAATAGCACTGAGATAGTTGAACAATGGGTCAACCGAATCAAGCTCCAAGTTTCATCTGTTTTGGATTTTAAGGTCGCTGCAAACCCCGCTGTTGTAGTCAACAATCTTGATTGGACATCACCACTTTCGGCAATCGAGTTCCTGCGAGATATCGGTAAGCACTTCAGCGTTAATCAGATGCTCTCAAAAGATTCAGTAGCTAACCGTCTTGAGGGCGGCATTTCATATACAGAATTTTCATATCAAGTACTACAAGCGTTCGATTACCTCGAACTTTATCGTCGCAACAAGTGCACACTGCAGCTTGGAGGATCAGATCAGTGGGGCAATATTGTTGCTGGCCTTGATTTAATTCGCCGCATTGAAGGTGGAAGTGGACATGCCTTTACCGTTCCACTTCTTACTAAGGCCGATGGAACTAAATTTGGAAAGACTGCAGGAGGAAGTGTTTGGCTAGATCCAGAGATGACATCGCCATATGCGTTCTTCCAGTACTGGCTAAACTCTGATGATAAAGATGTCGTCAATTTCTTAAAAGTATTTTCGTTTAAGTCACGCCAAGAGATCGAAGAGATTGAAAAAGAACATAACGAGAATCCCGGAGCGCGTAACGCACATCGCGCTCTTGCCCGCGAACTCACGGCTCTTATTCATGGTGATGAAACGTCAGCACGAGTAGAAGAAGCGGCGAAGGCTTTATTCGGCCAAGGTGATCTCAACACACTTGATGAGAAGACGTTAGCGAGTGCCTTAAGTGAATTGCCTCGAGTCCAGATTTCTTCAAAGGAAGAGATTCCTACTTGGGTCGATCTACTAGCAACTGCAGGGGTCGTTGACTCCAAATCCGCTGCGCGCCGCATCGTCAAAGAGGGTGGCGCATATCTCAATAATGAGAAGATTTCGGGGGAGGATTTCCGCCTCGAAAAAAGCCACTTTTTATGCGGAAAATATGCAGTTTTGCGAAAGGGCAAGCGCGACCTAGCCGCCGTGGAACTCGTTTAGCATCTGCGGAATAGACGAAAAAGGTCACTTTTTACGCTCAAAAGTGTCAATTTCTCTACCTTCGATACTCCGCAGGCCCTGTGAGTCATCTCCTCATAACCCGATTTGACCCTCAGACTGGTCACCCCTATAGTTGCGCTCCTTGCTGTGGAACGTACCCCTGAGGAAGCTTTGGGGGCCGTACAGCATCACTTCCTGATTTAGAGCTATCTAGCCGGTTTGACCGTGCCTAGGCGTATGCACTAAGTTTGGCGGTCTGCCCTGAAAATTAGGAGAAATCCTAAGACGCAGAGCGCATCCGTACCTTGAGAACTCAACAGCGTGCCATAAGTCAATGCCAGAGAATGGTTTAACTAGTCATGCAAATTTCTAGCGCCATTCTCTAAATAAATACTTCAATGAAGTATGTGCCATGCACTGTTAATTCAGGACATGGACTACTCGTTGATTTCCTTTGGTAAAGACAAAATAAACGACAGTTTGTTTGTCTCGTAAGCCAGAAAAACTTTCTATGGAGAGTTTGATCCTGGCTCAGGACGAACGCTGGCGGCGTGCTTAAC
>Ga0315903_10001932_pt1 | contig 31237 bp, 47 predicted proteins | sample LakEriMetagenome_7_FD_203524 | JGI IMG/M metagenome (GOLD analysis project Ga0315903, IMG submission 203524) | Freshwater fungal communities from buoy surface, Lake Erie, Ohio, United States - Buoy 2 MA119 | ecosystem: Environmental > Aquatic > Freshwater > Lake | place: USA: Lake Erie, Ohio...
TACATAAGTTATTTTAGCGTTAATGTCAAGAAAACGCTCAGGTAATAGTTTCATATTAACTAATACTTTAACAAGATTATCATTATCATTAGCAAGTGACCTGATTTCTTCATCTTTTAAATCATTACACATAAATGCCTGCATTGAAACGGCCGTAATAACTACAGTAAAATCATTAGTTTCTGTGTGGCCTGCATTACGCATTGCTTCAATAAACAAATCACTTTTTTTCATTTCTTCAATACATTCATTATAAAAAGCATCAACATTTTTACGCATATATTCAGAATAATGTTTGAAAGTACCTTTTGCTTCATTTTCAAGTAAAGCACTAATAATAGCACTATAACCAGTATCAGGATGTGATTTAGCAAGTTTGCGTTGTTTAGCAATAATTTTGTTGATTTTAACAACATTCATAAAACGTGAAAACATAATTAACTCCGATTTAGTTAAATTTATCAGTGATTAGCGACTGCTTCTCTAACTGATGTAATCATTATAGCACAAACACCATTTATTGTCAAAAAACAAGTGTTGTATTTTTGCTACACTTTTCAGACGCTTTTTATCGCTACTGAGATACAAGTATAGCACAATCACCATTTATTGTCAAATTTAGCCAAAAACATAGCAAAAAGTTTTGTTTTCATCTACTATGTATAAATACAATGTCACTTTTAGAACTTGTGACGTTCATTTCTCAATCAAGACAGTCCCTGGTTAGCGTCAGGGCTGTCATCTTTACGCTAAAAGAGATTGAGAACATTTAACGATTGAGAAACAAATGAATAACTTTAGCTTTGCCGAAATGATAAGTGCGTTGCAACTAACACACCTTAAAGCACAAAAATATGAAAACGACAAATTACTTGATCGTGATTTTTGGTACATCATTGACCATTTAGAAAACGACAAACTATATCTATGGGGTATGCGTATGCTAAAAAAGAAATGGATAATACAAGGAACAAACTTTATGAAAGTCTGTGGTGTACTAACTGAATATGAAGAATCCAAAAGTTGGACAACAAAACAAAAAAGATTTTTAGCAATGTTAATTATTGAAAATTGGGATGATGTTTCTTTAGACTACTTCTATTAAACGATAAATCTATTTACTGACATATAAGTTGCGCTTTACTTTGAAAAAGACGAGAACCCGTTCTGATGTGAGACGGTAGCGAAATGAATTAGTCAGAATTCACTTTACAGGTCTACCCATCGCAAGATGGATGCCATAAAATGAGTCTCCCATTGGAGATAGTTACTTGTATCGTAAAGGTTTGAATGCAGTAATGCATCTTAAAGTATTTGCCGCGTCATAGTAATAGTGATAGAGGGCGCGGGCTGTGTATGAATTGATTATGAAAGAGTTCATACGAATACAGCGACAAGTTACCGATAACTCAATTAGACCATCTAGAGAGTTGGTGAGACATAGACAATCCTCCACCGTAAAATCGCTTTCATAACACCTCCTGAAAAGGGCCTAAGCAGGCTGGCTTTTGGTTGAATAGATTTTATATCTATTCACCTTTAGCCATTGCAGATGAGTAAATGAGAGCCAAACATTAGTGCCAGATATTACTGCTTAACTACACGAATAAAACGAACGTTTTATGATGTGTGTGTCTTGAGTCTACGAAAGACACTTACAAGATAAAAACATTGCTAACAGAGCAATATTAGTAGATACCTGAAATATTACTTAATGAGTTGTTATGGAAATTTTATACAAATAGATTATGGGTGTAAATAGTATTACTATGAAGAAACAGAACAGCTATATGAGATATCACAGATTCGATACCAATAACGTCAAGTACATCAAACGTTTTGAGTTAGGTGCAATTATACCTAAGGCAGATGTTGGATACACTGAATGGATTAGAGGTACAGGACCACATGATCCAATTGCATTAAATAACGTTGTTAACGGCGTTCGTAAGGCATGTAAAGGGATACCAAAGAGTCCTGAACATAAAGAAAAGATGCGTCAAGCCAAGCTTGGTGTACCTAAAACACAAGAGCATAAAGATAATATGCGTAAGTCATGGGAGCGCCGTAGAGATTTACTACTACAGGAGAACCATGACAAAGCCATCAATACATCAACTACACAAACAGAATTATCAGTTTGAACCACATCACAACATTTTCTTGGTACAACAGTATAACAAACAGACCAAAGAATGGAAAGTTATGGGATATCGTTGTAGCATGTGCGATGTTTCACTTAAGTCAGTTATCAGTGCGTCAAAACATCATACTAGTTGCAAACAACTAAATACTACAAAGAAAAGGAAAACATTCGTGCCTATACAAGTAATAACACAAAATGGTAAAAGAATGTATCGCTATGGTGATACTGGTAAACTATATCCAAATCGTGCTGACGCTGAAAAGCAAGCAGCCGCTATTATGGCGAGTGGGTATAAAGAACCTAATAAAGACATGAAGGAGAAGAAATAATGGCAACACAACGTATGACAGTTGGTGGTAAAACAATGTTCCGTGATGGAGACAATGAACGAATGAGCAATACACCTAACAAGCCAAGTCAAAAGAAAAAAGGTAGTGACGGCAAAGTTTGCTGGGAAGGCTATCGTTATGGTGGCACAGTGAATGGTCGTGATGTTTGCACTAAGGTAAAGAAATAAAACTAATGAACATTGCATGTGTTATTGGTAATGGACCTAGTCGTAAAACATTAAGTTTAGAAACGATTGGTAGCAAAATGACAACGTATGGTTGCAATGCATTGTATCGTGACTACATGCCTAATTATTTGGTAAGCATGGATTATGATATGGTAAAAGAAATATTAAACAATAAAGTTCATCATAAAATTACTTTTTACACTCAACACGAAAATCGTATTGATGCCTTAGCTGAAAGTGGTGAACCAATCAATTTCTTTTGGGGATTTAAAGAAACAAATGATAGTGGTAATAGTGCATTAAGATTAGCATTACAGCATGATAACGAAACAATATATATTGTAGGATTTGATTACAATAACGGTGGTGGTAGCTTGCCTAACGTATACGCTGGTACTAATCAATATCCAAGAAGTCATATCTTTCCAGCGGCTAGTATGCAAACAGATAAGTGGCGACAAAGATTAAACAAGATATTAAAAGAATATCCAAATAAAAAGATTGTAAGAGTAAATGGCAATAACAAAAGTTTTGATATGCCATATAATAATTACAGTGAAATAACCATAGAACAATTTAAGGAAATATATGAGTGAACAAATAGAATACACATACAAACTATACCGTGATACTGATGAACAATTGGTCGTTACAGTAGACCCATTAGTTAAAGATATTGAAGTATCATTAGAAAAAATGATGGAGATGAATATTGACGAACTTAGTGATGACAACAAGAATCTTTTTGAAATGAAGATACTTGGTCTAAGAACTATACATCAATTCTTAGGTGCATTACAGCAAGAGAACTATTTGAAAGAATATAAAGCTGGCATGACTACTGAACTAAAAGGTAGTATTAACATCGATGTTAACGAAAGACTAGATGGATTAACACAAGAAAACACGGTACACTAATATGCATCAATTAATTGACAAGCCCATGTATGTTGGGCACATAAAAAACTTTGACAAAATGGTCACAGAATTAAGTCCATTTATGAATGAGATAGAGATCGACCAATGCATCAGCTTTATGCATACATTGACTGATACAAAGAATGATATCAATCCAAGTCCAGAAGATTGCAAGACGCAATTACAGATTATGTTTGGTCGTGATAGATTCTTAGAACTTACGCAACAATGGGGTGTGAAGAATCAAAAGTTCCTTTCCGTATTTGGTGCACTAAAGTTTAAGCACAAAGCTACAGGTGATTACTACGATGGACTAGATGAAACAGACAATGAAGAAGATTACGAGAAAGTATATTGGTAAAAGTATGCATATGCAATATTGGTCCGCTGAATTATGGAATAGATTGTTTCCAATAATTCATCTTGGTGACCATATGGATACAATCGAGGTTTTTAAATATTTAAAAACTCTACCACAAGACGATAGAATCGTAGCATTGTTAGTGCAACAATGCTATAAAAAATTTGAAAGTTATGGTATAAATCATAACTTTATATATTAGGAAACAATATGACAGAAACGATGCCGCAATATGCGATAGATGAATTAACAGCTTATATCAATATGCCTGATGTAAAATTATTGCTATCATACAAACTATATTTGATGGGTGATCACCATCAGTATAGCCATATGGTTATAGATGAGATAAAAAAAGAAATTGATAAAAGAGGATTAACACTATGATTGACAAACTACAGAATTTTATGAAGTGGGCAAGCGAACAAGTGTTCAACACTAACCCACCAAAAACACAACATATGGATCATATGAGTAGTCTACCAAGTGGTACACAGATAACAGTAACAGTACCAGAACAAAAGCCCAAGCGTAAGTACACAAGGAGAAAACCAAATGTTACCCATTAAAGAACGATTAAACAATCCTGGCGTTTTTAGAGTCTATCGTCAGATGATTGAGAATAGCCCTATCGATGTTGTTGAGAGTCTAAGAGAGAACATTCAAAGACAGGCGGCAGATCACCCTAAGGCTATCATACTAGAAGAATATTTTATTAAACGATTAGGCAAATGAGCATAAAAGAGTTTATGGGTCATTGCTTTTGCGACACACGCTTTAATCAATTGCGTGAAATGATCTATACCGGCTCACTAGAAGTAGTGTTAGACATACAACGATTAAACAATGAACTTAAAAGAAACAATAGACACCATGAGATTAGTAGTCTATTGAAGGAGAGATTAGGATGAATTACAGAGCAACAGAACAAATGGCAGCAAACGCAAAGCGTGGGCTAGAGATGCGTGAAAAAGTAAGCCCAAGCAATCGTGGTGGCACCGCAGTAGGCTTAAATCGTGCCAGACAGTTTATGAATCGTAGTGAAGTTAGCTTAGATACAGTTAAACGCACATACAGCTTTTTAAGTCGTGCAGAAGTATATTACAAGCCCGGAGAGAATACACCCGGCACACAAGCATATCTATTATGGGGCGGACCACCTGGATTAGCTTGGGCAAAGAACATATTACGCAAAGAAGGCTTACTAGATGATTAAAAATACATATTACGACCAAAACATAGTCAATGATAGTTTGACCAATACATTCGACATGGAGTCTATGGATAATAATCAAAATCTCCAAAATGAAACTACTATTGTTAAAAAGAAAACAGGACGTGGTGGTGCAAGACCTAACAGCGGCAGAAAAGTAGGATCAACAGTCAAACTAAGTGCGGCAGACGTACTTGCAGAGATTGCTAAACAAGATGTTCCATTCGCTGTAGGACTAGCACAAGATTACATTAGAGCAAGACAAAGTGGTGACATGCATGTTATCCAACGCTATCAACAGATGTTGTTAGCTAAAGTCATTGCAGATAAGACAGAAACAGATATTACCAGCAATGGTCAAACAATAGGTGCATCATTTACATTCCCAACTAAAGAGTTGATAGACTGGAAAGATGCGTAACGTAGACATTCCTTTATTTGGCGAACAAAAAACTGTCCTAGCAGACTGGCTTACCACGAATAAGCATTGTATAGATATCGTTCCAGTCGGTAGTGGCAAGACATTTCTTGCGGCTATTGCACTTCCTATTTTCGCTAGTGACCCTCGCTATCATAAAGGAAAGGATGTAATTTATAGTGCCCCTACTGGTGCTATGATTAAGTCCTTAATCTGGGAGCCCCTCAAGAAGTCATGTATAGAATACTTTGGCTTAGTTGATGGTAAAGACATTAACAACAGTGAACTAACGATACGCTTTCCTAATGGCACGTTCATTCGTTGTAAGAGTGCAGAACAGCGTGAGAATCTACGAGGCTTAAACGTTGGAGTATGGGTAGCTGACGAGGCTGCATTGTACACACAAGATACACTACAAGAGATAACCAATCGCTTACGCCCTAAAGTAGGACAGCCTGACACAGCAGGTAGATTGATTGTTATCAGCACGCCTAACGGCACGGGACCATTGCATGACTTGTTTCAGTTAGCAAAGAGTAACCCAGAGAAGTACATAGTCAGACATTACAACTACCTAGAGATGCGTAGTGGTAATAAGAACTTCATTGACGAACAAAGACGTATCATTAGTCCATTAAAGTTTGGACAAGACTATATGTGTCAATGGGAATCAGTGGCTGACATGTTCTATTACGCATGGGACAAGAACAAATACTGTAGTGAAGTAAAAGATTTCGGTGGCGATTTATATACATTCCATGACTTTAACAAACGAGTTATGTGCGCCACAGTTGCCCAGGTCAAAAGACCCGGGGACTTGAATGGTTCAATTGAGATATTGAAAAGTTATGCAATACCAGACTGCTCCACAGAAGGTATTGCGAGTGCTATTCGTGAAGACTTCCCGAAACGCAGAATCAATAGTATCATAGATATGTCAGGCACACAAGTAAATCGGGACACTACAAGTCCCTTTGGTGTAACTGATAAGATTATCTTAGAGAAATATGGATTCAGTATTGTTAACACAAGAAAGAGTAACCCTCTTATCACTGATACAGATAACACAAGTAATGCTTTCATAGCAAGAGGTGGGTTAGTTGTTAAGCCAGATGATAAGTTCTTACTTGAAGCCTTGCAAACATACCATTTTGAAGATGCCTCACGTAAACGCTTAGTGAAATACACTGAGCAAAAATACGCTCACATAGACGGTCTCGGTGACTGTATACGTTATGGTATACATCATCTATTCCCAATCACCCATCAATCAGTAGGAATACCTGAGTACGTGGGTATGGATCCAAGATTAGCAAACAGAGCACGACCAGGCTTAGAACATATGCCTGATAGTCCATTGTATCCTGGTGGTCCAACATGGGAAGAAATAATGAATGGAGATCAAGTGGAGGATTACCAAGTATGGAGTTAATATGGCTAGACCAAAGAGCGGATACACATTGTTGCAAAGATTATTGAATAAAGTAATTGTTGACGATGTAACAGATTGTTGGGAGTGGCAAGGCGGCAAGAATAACATTGGCTATGGCTTAATGCGTGACGAACATAAAATGCGTACAGTACATCGTGTTAGTTATGAAGAACACAGTCAAACAAAGATACCTGCAGGAATGAGTATCCTACATAGTTGTGATAATCCCCTATGTGCAAATCCGGCACACTTAAGAGTAGGTACACACAAACAGAACATGCAAGATATGTTTGCAAAAGGCAGAGCAAAGGTCTTTGGTGGTACAGGTATGCTTGGTAAGAAACAACCTAGAACTATATGTCCTCATTGCAATAGAAGTATTTCAAACAATGTATACCCTAGATTCCATGGTGATAAGTGCAAGAGTAAATTGTAAAAGAATAAATACAATATCTACTAAATGCCTATTTATGTGAGAAAAATAAAAATATGAAAACAAAAGCAGAACTACTAAAGCGTAACCCAATATATTCTAGCATCTACAATGAGATGTTGGCGTATCAGTATGCATATCTTGGGGGACTGCCTTTCAAGATGTTTGTGCGTAAGAAAAGACCTAGTGAAGATAGTACACTCTATCTAGACCTAGTATCTAACACAATCGCACAGCCAATCTGTCGTTACATCGTTGACACAATCAATGATGTATTGTTCGAGCCAGGCATCAAACGTAACATGCAATTCTGTACTCCAACTGGTCAAGCAATCGAACCAAAGAACACTGAATGGGCAGACTTGTTTTTGTTAGACGCTGACTTAACTAATCGTAGCATGAATGGATTCATGGAGAGCATCGGTGACTTAACAAGTATCTATGGACATTGTTGGGTTGCAGTTGATATGCCACAAGAAGGTCAAGGTGATCTAGGTCGTCCTTATGTTTGCGCTATCAATCCATTGAACGTATGGAACTGGGAGTTTGATTACTATGGTGGTCGCCCAATGCTTAAGTGTGTTACTGTTATGGAGATGGAAGAAACAGATTGTTATTACATCAAGTGCTATACATTAGGTGATGCAACAACTCCATCATACTGGGAAAGCTATGAAGTACAAAAAGGTCCTAGTAACATGGAAGAAGCCGCTAAATTAATTGGCACTGGCACATATCCTGCAGGCATGAGTCTACCAATCTTTATTGCATATGGTCGCAGAGACCCAAGAACAATCGATTTGGGTATTAGTGATATTGACGGCGCAAGTGATGCAATGCGTGAATTCTATAAACTAGAGTGTGAGAAATATACAGCATTACAGTTTGCACATACATTAATTCGTGCAGACAAAGGCATTAGTATTCCTGTTCACGCGGGAGCTATCGTGAGAGCAAATGAGGGACAAGTAGAAGCTATCCCCATTGACACCGGAGATGTTGATGCGATCATTAAAGCGCAACAAGATATCCTTGAACAGATTGAAGCACTTACGGGCTTAGGTGGACTAAGGAATACTAAGAATCAAATTGCTAGTGGCGTTGCTATCATTGAAGAACGCAAGCAATTACATCGTCTTGCAAAATCTAAAGCAAGACTGATGGAAGTCACAGAAGAAATGATTTATACATTTGCCGCACGTTTTATGAATGTTCGTTGGGCAGGTGAAGTAAACTATAACACAGACTATGAAGCACATGATACAAACTATCGCATGGCTATCATCAAGAGTGCAAAAGAATTAGTTGGTGACAACCCAATGATTCAAGCACTAATCACAAAAGAAATTATTGGTATGCTTGCTCCTGACACAGCAATACCAGAATACGAACAAGCATACATTCAAACTATCGCTGATCCGGATCTTAGAACATTAATGACTGAGCAGAACAATGAAGTTCTCAGTCGAGATTTATCAGCAAGCATGATACCAGAACATGAGCAGTATGGTGAAGATGAAAACGGTGAGAATGGTGAGAATGAATCAGAAAGTGAAGGATCATTTGGCAATGATGGTAATGCGTCATTGCTAGGTGGTGTAGATACTCCAGTAACAAATATTGGTGTTACATACTATCCACAACAAGTCGCTCCAGTTATATTAACTGGTATGAATACGGGTAGATAAATCTATCTATATCCATAATGCATAAATACATTACACAATCGCTAACTACGTAAAGTTAAAGGAAAAAATTAAATGGACAATCAAAATTTCGTTGGCAACGATGTAGCCCCTGTAACTGCACAGGACTCTATGAGTGAAGCAGGAGAGCAAAACGTTAACCCAGGTGCTATTCGTAAAAGCACAACTCAGTCATTGTTGACTGCATTATCAAACGCTAGCGGAACACAATTCCAAAGTGTTGAAGATGCATTATCATATATGGCACGTGTAGGGGCTCAAAACAATAACGCTGGCAACGTACAGCCAAGTGGACAACCAAAAGCTCAACAGAGTTCTAATGGACGTGTCACTACAAACGATTTGCATGAGCAGTTTAGCAAACTTCAAAACGATCTAGCAGTAAAAGAGCAAAGATTACGTGAGAAGGAATTAGACAGCGATATACAAAGAGCTATGGGTGACAGATTTGATTCAGACCTAATTGATTACGCATTGAATAAAGTTAAAAACAATATTCAATGGAACGATGATGGCACATATGCTATTGTCAATCAGAAGGGTCAAGAACGCTATGGTAGTGATGGAATGCCACTTACGATTCAAGGATTAGTACAAGAAGTAGCAGTGGGTAATCCAAAGCTATTGAAACAGAGTAACACTAATTCTGGATCTGGTTTGAGACCTGGACAAGGTAGTTTTACTGGCGCATTAGATGAGTCTGTTCCTGACTATAGCCGTGACCCAGCCGCATTCAATGCATGGGCTAACAAAAACGGTTTAGGTAAGGGAACGGGACTTAAAGGTCTAACTGTATCAGCATCAGTATCGAATTCAACTCGTAAAGTACTCTGAGCCAACAAAAATTTATAAGGAAAATATATCATGGCATACGTATTAGGCGGTCCTAACAATGAAGGCGATGGCTTCACAACAGCTATCTCTAACTTCGCTCTCCGTGCAATGCACGAATCTAACGGTTTAGTTAATTTTACTAACGTTGTTACACCAACACAAGGCCAAACATTTTTGGTCCCAAATTTCGCTCCTATAACCTATCAAGATTATAATGCGAACGGCACTGGTGGTACATTTGGTACCGGTAACGCAGTTGTACAGAATCCTTCATTGGGTCAAGGTACAATCACAGCAACTCCAGCAGTTGCCCAAACCGCGTTTGACATCTTTTTCGGGTGGACTACCTCTTTCACACTAGCGGCTACGCTTGGTGCTGAACTAGGTGAGTCATTCGCTGAAAAAGTAGATCAGCGTGTTACAGCGGCATTCTTGTCGTTCAAAGCAACTCCTGGCAACTTAAATTACACAACTACTCCAGCTGACGGATTTTCACGTGTTTTACAATTAGGCGCTATGGAAGTTATCGGTGCTACTAACACTAGTGGTACATGGACTGATGGTTTCACATCAAACAGCATTCTTGACTGTATCCGTTTAATCAAGCAGAACTTTAAAGTTGCTCGTATGCCTGGCACTCCAGTCATAATTATGGACAGTAATGGTGATGCACAAACACAAGCAGGTTACACTGGTAATCAAGTTGGTTCTAGTTTGAATCGTTTGTTAGCTGAACTAACTGGCGGTGCAGTATCACAAAGTGGTGGTTCTAACCTATCTGCTCTTGGTAACGAATTGCTATCAACAGGTCGTATTGAATCTGTATATGGCTGTATGGTAATGTTCACAACATTCTTGCAATCTGCATCACGCACAGTAGTTGGTCAAGCTAGCTTGCCAGTACTAGTTGGTGCTTACATGGGTGATAGCGCAATCTTTACAGTAATGAAAGAAGGCTTGCAACTTAAGACTGGTGAAGTACCAGGTGGATTGCAAATTTGGTTAACCGGAGTTGGATATTTTGGATCTGGCGTTGGTGACTTGCGTAGAGGCGGAGCGATTAACATTCTACAAGATTGATTCGAATATGAATGAGGATCTAAACATCCTCGTTCAATGTCTAAAGGAAATAATATAATATGTCAGTACCATATCAACGAATCTCAAATGCAACTGTAGCAGATATACAGTTTTACGATCCGGCAGCGGAACGTAGAGCGGCTGCTCTTAATGTTGATTGGGCTCCATACTTCAAAGTCGGTTCACAAGAGTGGCTTTACAAGTTAGAGTTTGGATGGTGGCAGAAATACTGCGACACCGTACTTGGTGCTTACTATTATGCTAATCTACCTAATGGTCAATTAATCTCAAGTTTCAATCCAAGTCTGCTCATTAAAAACGATCAGACACTAATTCGTTTAGATACATTTGGTGCAATACTAGTTTTCTATCAATCACTAGTAACCGATGTGTCTAACATGAATGAGGTTGATATCCAAAATTATGAATTCGCTCAAAAGCGTTGTGATGATGAATGGACAAAAGCGTTGCAGTTGATGAACTTCTATGATTTATATCAAGATAGTCCACAAGGACCAACAACAAAACTTGAAGAAAATTGGACAGCAGATGTTGATTATTTCAACGGCGATAGGAGATATTTCTAATGGCTGAAATCACTTATTCAGTATTGAACGCCCCAACAGTTACGCAAAACGAAATTGTTGCAGTAGTTAGGCGTGATATACCGAAGTCATGGAACATACCAATCTTTGAAGACTTCCCTAGCGATAGTGAAGTTGTAAGATATGGTATCTACATAAGTGATGTTCATATGGTAGAAAGAAATCCTCATCAACTAGGAATACAATATTGCGGTTCAATATATCACGCATACGACGAATTTAATATAACATATATTTCTTATCAAGACGATCCATACAATGTTGCTGTTAACAGTATCATTGCAAATTTAGTTACTGCTATCAAAGATGATGGCGTGCAACTAATGGATGGATACTTTGAAAGAGATTTTAATCAAGTTCGTACATATGGACCTACACAAGCAGAGAAGCATACCTGGACATTCAGAATGCTAAGAATGGAATTTAATACGCCTAACTAAGGAGAAATCAAATGGCAAGAATCACAGTAAACACAACAGGCACACAGCCAATATTATTGGTTAGTGCAAACATAGCAAACGTAGAAGCGAATGCTTTAAGCGTTACTTGTTTACAAGATATAACTGTTACAAACTCAACAGGTATCTATTCATACACAGACTTTTGTTCTGGTGACATGAATAAGATTACTACACCTGCTGACAATGAAGTTAGTACTAATATGGTATTAGACGGAACAGTATATTTTGGTAATGCAGCCGCTACAGCCAACACAGCACCCTATTGGGGCGTTGCAGGCTTAAGCGAAAACAAAGTTAACATCTCTTGGAAATTGTATTTGAATGGTAACGCTAACGGCGCATTCTACTACACTGGCACAGGTTATGTATCTAGTTTAGCACCAACAGTAGCTCCAGAGAATCCAGTATGGATCTCTCCAATGAGTATCGCTGTTGATGGCGCTATCACTAGCGGTGTTGTTTAATTAATTAAGCAAACATAAAAGGGGCTTCGTGCCCCTTTTTTAATAATTGAAAGAAACAAATGAGTGAAGAAAAACAACATGACGTTTGGTTAAAGACAGACGTAGAAAAATTACGCAGTTTAATTGCAGATGAAGCTAAGGCAATGCCCATGCTTGATGCAATGCAAGCAACAATTAAACAACTAAAGGCAAAGCAAGCATTCAGACTAGCATTACTTAATCAGTTACTAGAAGATGCTTTTGACAAAGAATAAATACAATACAGCAATTTAAAGGAAATAACAAATGAAAATTACAGAATTAGCAAGCGTACCCAAACTGATTGAGATCACCTTAGATGATGATGCATTGTTTGAGAAGTATGGCGACACAATCACATTCCACACATATGACATTGTAGGTTTAAGCACGTACTTTGAGTTCTTCAATGCACGTTCAGACCAACAATATGAACAATTGGATAAGATGATTAAGAAACTTATTCTTAATGAACAAGGTAAGCCTGCATTGAAAAATGATGAAGACTTGCCCATTGACATTGCCGCAGCCGCAATTAATAAGATTGGTGAAATCTTGGGAAAGTCACAAAGCAAGACATCAACCCCGACGAGTGGAGAACAGCCAAAATGATTATGATAGGTCGTATGGCTAAAGAGTATGGTATGTTGCCTAGTCAAATAGAGCGAGAAGCCACTACATACGACATTATGATAACAGATGTTCTTGCTACATACGAAAACTATCAACAACAAAAGGCATCTGGTAAGGTTGATCCTAGCGTTTATGAGTTTAGTCAGGCTGAGTTAGAAAGTATGATGGAGAAAGCAAATGGCAAGTAACATAGTTGACAGATTAAACAAAGTGTTAAACACATTGAACAGTCAGAATATTGCCAAAGAGGCATATACAAAGTTTGTTGATGTAACACCTATTGCAAAGAAGAATGGTGGCAATGCAAAACGTAGTACCAAATTACAGGGTAATACTATTAATGCAGACTATGCTTACGCTAATGTGCTTGATAAAGGTCGTCATATGACTAATAGAGGTTTACGTGGCAGTGAACAAGCTCCAAAAGGTATGACTGAGCCTACGATAAAACACATAAGAGATTACGTAAAGCAAAAGCTTGGCGTTATTATAAAATAAGGACAAACAATGGCAACCATTGACAATTATAAGATAGTACTTGATGTTCAAGGTCAACAAGCAGTTGATCGTTTAAGTAAAAGTCTAGGTGGATTAGGCAGTACAATTGCTGGCATTGGCTTTGCCGCATTTACTAATAGCGTATTGCAAATGGCTGATGCTGTATCAGACTTAGCTGCCGCTACAGGATTGTCAATTGGTAACATTGCCGCATTTGGTGGCGCATTAGGTCAAGCAGGTGGTAAGGCAGAAGACGCCGGCAAGATGATTGGTAAGTTCTTCCAAACATTAGATGATGCTGCCGGTGGTAGTGACAAAGCACAAGAAGCATTACAGCGTGTTGGACTTCAGTTAAGTGATTTAACTACAATGAGTGAAGGTGAATTACTCAATGAAGCAATTCGCAAGCTTGGTGAAATGGAAGCAGGTGCCAAACGAACAGCGTTAGGCATGGAGATATTTGGCAAATCATTTAAGAGTATCGATCCTAAAGTATTAGCAGAAGCCTTTGCTACTGGTGATTTTAGTAAGGCACAAGACTCATTAGAGAAGATGGGTAAACTAGCAGATAGTTTAGCTGCCAATTTCTATACATTGCAAATGGCTGGTGCTCAAGTATTCAGTGATATGGCTAGTGCTATCGAACCCTTCATCGGTAAGATCGAAGATGGTAGATTAAGTTTAGACCAAGCTGAAAAGATTATTAAAGCTGTTGGTATAGGTCTAGCACTTGCATTCGGTGCTAAGACAGTATCAACAATCATTGATATTGTTACTGTTGTTAAATCATTAACTACAGCATTAAAAGGTACAGTCATTGTTCAAACAGCATTGACAGCATTAAGCGGACCGAAAGGTTGGGCTATGATTGCTGGTGGTGCGATAGCCGCTACAGCCGCAATATATGGATTGAATAAAGCATTAGGTGTTACTAATGACGAAATGGAAAAGGCTACTGGTGGTGGATCAGCAGATACTACAAAGAAAGGTCCTGCTTTCGCATCAGTTAAGATGAGTGCTAAGGATCAGGCTGCAAAGACTGCATTAGTTACTGCTCAAGCCGCAACGGCACAGATGCAATTACAAAATGATGAAGCTCTTAAACTTCGTCAATTAACAATTGAAACACTTGGATTAGAATCTAGTTTTGCCGGAGCAATTAAAAGTAACGCCGATGCTAAATCAAAATACGCAACTGATGTTAAAGATTTACAAGGTAAAATTCTTGTTGAGCAATCTAAAGAGAATGGTGGCAATCAAGCTATTATTGGACAGTATAAAGAACAGATTGCCCTTAAGTCACAACAATTAACAGCAACATTAAACTTAAACAGAGCAGAATACGATAGATTGCAAGCTATTCAGCAATTTACAATGGGCGTAGCTACAGATACAATGATATCTCAGCGTGAAAAAGAATTAGAGTTAATGCAACAACAAATACAATTTGGTACTGCTATTACTGCTGAAGACCAATTGGCATTAAAAATATTGGGTTTAAAAAATGAAGAAGAACGTAAGCGCATTGATTTACAGGGGCAGTTAAAAATAGCAGAAGCCGCAAACAATCAAGCAGCCATCGATGACCTTATGATACGATTAGCGGCAGATAAAAAATATTACCAAGACAGAACAAAGGCAGAAGAAGAAGCTACTAAAAAATCAATTGCTAATAGGGATAATGTTGCAGAGGGTGTTAGTAAAGCAATGAATCAAATTGCTCGTAGTATGGATCCAATCAAGTTAGCAGAAGAAGCTACATTAGGATTGTTCAGTAAAATGAATGAAGCTATACATCAGTTAGTTACAACAGGTAAGGTTAGCTTTGGCGATCTAGCTAGAAGTTTTGGTCAGATGATTTTAGAGATGATGCTAAAACAACAGGCAGCAAAAGCGGCTAGTGCGGCGAGTGGTTGGTTAACTGATTTGTTTGGTGGACTATTCAAAGCAGAAGGTGGACCGGTTAAAGGTGGACAGCCATACGTTGTTGGTGAACAAGGTCCTGAATTGTTTGTACCACCAAGCGCAGGTAAGATTATACCTAACAATCAAATGGGCAGTAAAGCTGTTGCTAGTGGTGCAGTCAGTGCTCCGATTACAAACACATACATTACAAACAATATCAGTGCCATAGATAGTAGATCAGTTGCTCAGTTATTCGCTGAGAATCGTAGAACACTATTTGGTTCAGTGCAATTAGCACAAAAAGAATTAAGTTATAGATAAGGAATAGTATGGCAGGGTTACAAACAATATTAAATTACTGCAACGGCATCAATATTGACCGTCGTAAAGTTGTTGGCATACAATATACACGAAATGAAATTCCTCGTGTTAGTCAGACACCAACTAAGAATCCATGGAAGTTTACGCTTGATATGACTAATCGTTTTAGATATAGTCAAGCACGTGACTTAATGGAAGCACTAGACTTGTTAGATAGAATTACTCCAGAAGTAATTACATTCAGCAACTTACCAAGCTTAAGCTGGATCTTTCGTTATCAAGGTGCAATGACTGCAGGACAACTAAACACAATTACAGTAACAAGCTTTGTTGGAGACCAACTTACATTAAACGTTAGTGGCATAACTGCGGCAAGTACAGCAGTTATATTTGCACAAAACGATTTGATACAGATTGGATCATTGAATGAATATCCTTACCCATTCACTAGTACAACACAAGTATTGCGTGGAGCTGGCTCAACAGTTGTTGTAACTACAAGCAGACCAAACATACTAACTGGTACATTAGCCGGCGAAGGTATCATCGTTGGTAACAATTGTCAGTTCAACATGTTTTGCCCAAATATGCCAACATATAAATTAATCCCTGGTGGTTACGTTGGTAATGGTACTACTACAACTAACAATGCATTGCTTGAGTTTAGTGATAGCTTTACCTTGTATGAGTTTGTGGGAGACGCATAATGGATAACATCCCAGCAGTAGCCAATAACAAGTCATTAGTAAACAATGCTGAGTTTGTTAAACTAACAGTTTACAATGAGTATGGTAACACAGCAAACAACAATGTCTATACTTTCAGCAGTAGTTATAAGACTGAAAACATTAATGGTCAAGATTATACACCACTAGGTGGCTTACTTGCAGTTGGCGTACAACAACGTGACATTCGTGTTACCAGTGCAGATACAAGTTTAAGTTTAAGTGGTATCGATGGCAACAACATGGCTATTGTATTAGGCTCGTTAATTCGTGGTAGTAAATTAGAAATTACAAGAGGTTTCTATGATAACACTTATAATCTTACAAGCAATGCACAAAGATTTACTGGTATCGTTACCAACTACCAAATTAGTGAAGAACGTCAAGACAATGATGACAACTTCACAATTACATTAAATGCAAGTAGTTTTAAGAGTGTATTAGAAAATCGTATTGCAGGACGTAAAACAAATAGTGAGAGTTGGAAAGAATATAATCCAACTGATACTAGTATGGATCGTATTCCAAGTTTAGCAGATAGAGCGTTTGACTTTGGTAAACCACCAGTACAAGTTGCTACTACACAAAGCCAGGCTGCAACAGATGCAAGTCAAATATCACAAGATACAAATACAAACACAGGCGGCGGATATTAACAAATGAAAATAAGATTAGCAAATAAATTTGACATACCTCAATTAGCAGAGATGTTGCGTCACTATAGAGACAGTGGTGCAATTAAAGGACTAACTGTTGAGAACGAGGAAACAGGAATGAAAATACTTACAGCGATCATCGTTGGATTAGGTGTTGCATTCGTTAGTGAGAAAGATAATAGATTAACCGGTATGTTGTTAGCAATTAAAACACCATTTATGTGGGATGCAAACAAACTTATAATGAGCGAGATTGCTTATTGGGTAGAAGAAGAATATCGTGGATCAACTGCAGGCTATAGATTGCTTGCAAAGTATGTTGAACACTGTGATGAATTAAGAGATAATGGTGTCATTGTTAACTATACAATGAGCCAGATGGAAGGTCAAAAACTAGATTATAGTAGATTTGGTTTGAAACCCATAGAAACAACTTGGAGTATTTAAGATGCCAATTTTTACAGCAATCGCCGCTGGCGCTACAGCATTAGCAACAGCAGTAGGATTTGGTGCCGCGGCAGCCGCCTCAATAGGTGCATTTGTAGTTCGTACAATGGTTACGATTGCTATTAGTTCATTGGTTGCTAATAGAGCAAATAAATCTAGCGCAGGTGCAAGTGACGTTGGCGCACGTGTTCAATTAGGCCCAGCAACAAATAATAAGCTTGCAGTAAGTTATGGTAGTGCATTCTTGGCACCTACAGTTACAGACGCTAAGATTACAACCGACCAAAAGACAATGTATTATGTTTTTAGTTTATGTGAAGCAAGTAGTGGGACAATGAGCTTTGGTAAAATCTTTTGGAATGGTAAAGAAGTTACACTAGGAGTTGGAGACTATGGTGCTAACAATAAAATAATAAGTCTAACAACAAACGCTACACCCCCTCAAGTAGATACAACAATTAATGGTCAAGCATATATATATGGATTTATTAATGGATCAAGTAGCGGTGTTAACACAGGTGGCACAAGTGCTATAACAATATTGTCTGATGCTGGCATTCCAGTTGCAGATAGATGGACAAGTACAGATACAATGACAAACACTTGTTTTGCTGTTGTAAAAGTTATCTATAACAAAGACGTACAAGATGCTCAACAAATGCCAAGATTGAGTGTTGAAGTTATTAATACATTAACTAAACCAGGTGCAGTATTCTTAGATTACATGACTAACACTGTATATGGATGTGCAATTAATGTAGCAAACATCGATACAGCTAGTTTAACAGCATTGGATGTATACAGTGACCAAACAATTACTTACATACCCGTAGGCGGCGGCAGTACTACACAACCAAGATATCGTATCGATGGTCCAGTCAACACTGGTGACAATTGTTTAGCCAATCTTCAACAATTAGCTGATGCTTGCGATAGTTGGTTGCAATACAGTGAATTGACTGGTAAGTGGACTATTGTTATGAACAAGCCATACAGTGGAGTAATAGGTGATTTGTACAGTGTTGATAGTTCAGTATTGATTGGTGGCATTGATATCAATCCACTAGACTTAAATCAAACATATAACAGTTTAGAAGTACAGTATCCAAATGCAAACATTAATGACCAAACAGATTACAAAGTAGTTGACTTGACTACAGTTGGTACAGCTTGGTATAACCCAAGCTTATTAAGTCCTAATGAACCAGACAACAGATTAGTTGTCCAATACCCACAAATCAATAACTACATTCGTGCAGTATATTTGGGTGTGCGTAGATTACTGCAAAGTCGTGAGGATTTAACAATCGTTTGTAATTTAGACTATAGCGGCATACAAGTTGTAGCAGGTGATGTTGTGCGTGTTACACTAGCAGAATATGGTTGGACTGATAAACTATTCCGTGTATCACAAGTACAAGAAACAAAAACTAGTGATGGATTCTTAGGTGCAAGAATTACAGCGTTTGAATATAATGGTTCAATATATGCTGACAATGCACTATTAGATTTTGTTCCAGAAGCTAATACTGGATTGAGTGACCCAAATATCTTTGATAAGCCATCAACTCCAATTATAACTAATGGAGCTATTGCTAACAGTGCTATTAATTATTTTACAGTTAGTAGTAATATACCTGCAGTTGGATCAACATTATATATGGATTTTAATTATGGCAATACAAGTAATGTATCAACACATAAATCCTATAGTAGTGTTCAAACTGGTGATGGTACATTATATACTGCAAATTCAACAGTTACAATTAATGTTGCTGATTTAAATCCAGGAACATATTATTGGTCAAGTACTGCACGTAATGATTTAGCAGGTAGGCAAAGTAATAGTAGTGCTTCATTCAATTGGGTAGGCCCTAGTGTAACTCCTTTTGATCCAGCTGGTAACGTAGGCGGTATTACTTATGATGATATGCAGCCAAATGGCGCCGGGTTCTTGGCCTATAGTAACTTTGATCCCAGAAATGGAAATTTACCTATACTAGTTACCAGTACTGGCGTACGAAACATTCCATTAATATTTCCTGGTACAACAATAAGCGGAACAAATGTATTTCCCTGGTATCAAGGTACTGGAGCAACCAGTACCGGTTCATGGACTCCCGATGCAGATCAAGTTGAACTTGTGTCACCAGAGGGAACTAATGGTTGGTATAAAGCAATCTATGTTGATTTAAGTGGTGATAATTTGTTATCTACTGAAATTGGACAATTGTGGGCCACATTAGGATTCTTAGGTGATGTAAATAATATTCAATTTCAAATTTGTAGGTATGCAGTGTTTACTGGTACGAGTGGACTGATTCAAATGCAATCTAGATCATTATCAACATATTTTATGGGTTTTAAAGAACCATATCCACAACATATTTCAATTAATGATTGGGCTAGTGGTAGCTCCGTATACGGATCAGGCATTAGTGAATGGGGTTACATGATTAGAAATATTACGCTCGGATCAAATCTAACTATGTTTCACGGAACATTATCAGTTAAACAGCAAAAACTAAATCCTTAAGGATAAAATAAATGGCATTTACATACATCGTCCCTTACGCTGAAGAAGCAGGTAATGTTTCTAATACAGCAAACATTACAATAAACAATGCTAACGTTACTAACAATGCTAACGTTGGCAATACACTAACCACTAGTAATTTAACTGCATCTGGTAATGTATCATTTACTGGCGCAAATGTATCATTAGGCAATGTAAGTAATTTACATATTACTGGTGGCACGGCAAATTATTTCTTGCAGACAAATGGTGCTGGCAATTTAGTATGGGCGGCAGCGACCGGCGGAGAAAGTAGTATTAGCAATGGTAATAGTAGTGTTTCTATTCCTGTAGCTAATGGCAATATTAATATGAGTGTTGCTGGTAATAGCAATGTTATAGTAATCACTGGTACAGGTGCAAATATTAACGGTTATGCCAATGTTACTGGTAATATCAATACAGCTGGATTAATTAGTGCTACTGGTAACGTTACTGGTAATTATATTAATGGCAATGGCTACAATTTAACTAATATTCAAGCAAGTGCAATTATTGGCACGATTAATGCAACTACTGCGGGAACTGTAGTATCAAATGCTCAACCAAATATTACTAGTGTTGGAATTCTTTCTAACTTATCAGTAAGCGGGGACGCCAACGTTGGTAATTTAAGTGTTACAGGTAATGCAAATCTTGGTAATGCATTGTATGCTAATTATTTTATTGGCTCAGGTAATAATTTAAGTAATATTCAAGCGGCAAATATTACTGGCACGGTAGCAAATGCAAATTTTGCCAACACTAGTGGTAATGCAAATCTAGCTAATTATGTAATTCAATCCACACAATCTAATATAACAGCGTTGGGTACACTAACTGGATTAACGGTTAATGGTACTGCAAATTTAAATGGAACTACTAATTTTACAAATAATGCTAATTTTACTGGATCAAATACTTATATTTCAAATGTAGCTAATTTACGTATACCAGGTGGGACTAATGGTTATTTTTTACAGACGGATGGCGCAGGTAATTTAAATTGGGTTAATGGTACTACCACTGGTAATGGTGTTGTAGGTGGTAGCAATACACAGGTTCAATATAATAATGCGGGGAACTTTGGTGGTAGCGCAGGCTTAACATTTAATAGCACATCTAATACATTGACAGCGGTCAATTTAGTAGTAACTGGTAATTTAACTGCAACAATTACTACACCAACTACGTCATCTAATATTTTTATAACAAAAGGACAGTTTGTAAATTTAAATCCAAATTCATCATTTAATAATTTGAATGTACTTGATGGAACGGTTATATTTAATTCAAATGCCGTTAACGGTTCTACTACTGCAAATTCAAATGTCCAGGTTGGCATGTCTTTTAATATTAGAGGTAATGCGACTACTACATTGAATTCATTGATGCTGCCAGGAGATAAAATAACTCTTATATATCATCAAACTGTCACTCAGCCTGCCATCTCATCACCACCATTACCATTTTTTACTGTTAGACAAACAACAGCTTATATTAAAGCGGCAAACGTTATACAGATAGATGGATCGAATGTGAATCTACTGGCTGGTTCTGATACCAATTTCCTTACTGATGCGGCCAACGGCGGTGGTTATTCCTCTGGTTTTCTATCATTTATGAGTGTAGCCCCTGCCGGAATAATTGCTAATACAGCTGGTGGTACCGCCGGAGGAATAGTAGCCAACGTCATCACTACTACCGGTAGTGGCTCAAGCCCCGCCGCATCCGTAACAGCAAGATTTGCAATAAGCATTTATAAACTTAGTAATACGCCTACGTGGGGAGGATATTTTACGTCTGTTTCTTTCTAATCATACCAGCATAAATACATTATCACACACGAACGATTGCGAGGTAGTAGTTGTTCGTCAGATGCGAGACAGCAAAGGAAAACATTATGGCAAAGTTTGCCCAAAATACACTGAACCAAGTTGCGGGCTTTGATGCTCAAATACTCGCACAAAACTTAATATACAATCAAAAAGATTTCTGGAACTTTGAATGGTCAACAATCACAAGTTACACTAGTGGTTGGCAGACTGGCACAACACCAGTAGACTTAACTGGTGCTTCAATTGATGCACAAATTATTCGCAGAGAAATCACAGACTTTCACGACAGTCGTACTGGACTAGACTTTCAGATTCACGACTATCCTATTATTCCACTGATTACAGCAGTCACAAGTACAGCTACAAGCACAAACGTGTTAACATGTACAAGTACTGCCGATATGTTCGTTGGTATGCCAGTAAGATTCACTGGTGTAGTGTTTGGTAATGTTGTAATTAACACAACATACTATGTTAAAGAAATTATAACAAGCACAACATTCACAATCAGTGATACACGTGGAGCGGCGCCAACATACACAGTTGGATCTGTATTTGCATTGACTACAGCTAGTGGCACAATGAATATGGTTCGTGTTTCACCAAGCCCAATCAATCTAACGATTACAAATGTAGTAAATGCGGCAGGCACATTTACATTAAGCTTTGATGATGCTACATGGGCTGTCATCGCAGGTGATCCAGAACTAGATATCAACGCAACAGAACCAGCTTGCTTCACAGGTAGAATTAAGATTAGCTTCCCTGCAGTTGGAACTCAACCAGCATATGATGAAGCAGTGTTTTTACTGTTCTTAGTTAACAGTGATGGAGTTGTAAATTATGGCTAATCAAATCATTGTAACTCAAAGTGGTAACGTTCAAGTTAGTATTGAACCACCATCTAATGTGCAAGTGCAGATTAGTCGTGCGGCAATTGGAACTGTAAGTAATGTTCCTACAGCTAACTTTGCAAACTTTGCAGGTAATGTAACAGCAAGCAATCAACCTAACATTACAAGTCTTGGTACATTAAGTAATCTATCAGTTAGTGGTAATTCAACAGTTAATAACTTAACTGTTACTGGTAATCTTATTGCTGGTAATTTAGTTGCTAACAATGCAAACTTTGCAAACTTTGCAGGTGTTGCTAATACAGCAAACAGCGTAACTCTTGCAAATGTAAGTGGCGCAGGCAATATTGCAAGTATCAATTTAGATGGTAACGTTGCAAATCTATTAACGGGTAATGGTACATTTGTTGCTATTCCAACAGTAAGTGCAAATGCTAACTACGCAAACTTTGCTGGCACTGCTTTCAATGTAAGTGGCAGTAATGTAAGTGGCGAAGTAGCTAATGCCGCATATGCAAACGCCGCTAATACTGCAAATCTTGCAACATTCGCAACGACAGCTAATGCAGTAGCAGGTGCTAATGTCAGTGGCACAGTAGCAAACGCAACATTTGCATTAGATGCTGGCAATAGCAATTTAGCTAACACAGCAAACAGTGTAGCATTGGCTAATGTAAGTGGCATTGGTAACATTGCAAATATCAATTTAGATGGTTCTAGTTCAAATGTATTATTTGGTAATGGTATATTTGCTCCTGAATCTACAAGTATAGCAAACGCAAACTACGCAAACTTTGCTGGTAATCTAATCAATGGCACAAGTAACATTAGTATTCCTACAGCAAATGCTAACATACTAATTAGCACAGCAGGTAATGCAAACATTGTTGATATTCGTGCAGACGGTTTTACACAATTAAAACCACCAGCACAAGGTCCATTGAACGCACTACGCATTGATACATATGGTCGTAGTGGTAATACTGGCGCACAGCGTATCAACTCAACTAGATATCGTGGTAACGCAACTACTCCATTAAGTGTTGAGCCAAATGATGCAACAATGGAATTATTAACTGTTGCTTATAATGGATCAATTATTCAAACAAATAGTATTGCAAGAATTCAATCAATTGTTGATAATAGTTACACTGCCAATGTTACTAACATACCATTAGGATGGCAAGTTCAAGTTAATGACACAACCGGTAATGTTAATCAACTTAAAACGCATAACTTCTATAGTAACGGTAATGTAAGTTTTGCTAATGCTATCTTTGGCAGTAGTTTAAGTGTTACTGGTAATATAACTGGTAATTACATTATTGGTAATGGATCAAGTTTAACCAGTTTAACTGGTGCAAATGTAACTGGAACAGTTGCTAACGCAACTTATGCGGCTAATGCAGGGTATGCGGCTAATGCAGGGTATGCTGATAACGCAGGCAATGCATCAGCAATTGGCAACATTGCTAACTTAAACATTATAAGTTCAAATACAAGTTTGCCAACAAATCAATTTAATACAACTGGTATTATAGTAGGCACAACTGCAAACACTAATTTAGAAGCAAACAGTTTATTTGTTGTTGCAGACTATGGTAATGGTCAAGGTGATGGAAATTCAGCACTTACAAAATCAACAAGTTATGTTAAATTACGAGGTGATAGTGGTGCACCAACTACAGCAGTAGCAAATGATATAATTAAGCGTGAAAATTATCTTGCATATAATGCTACGGGTAATGTATTGTATAGTTCTGTAACAGCAAATGCTACAACTATCAATGGTAACGCTAATGCTGTTTGGGGTAGTGGATCATATCAAATTAACACAGGTAGTGTGAATGGTGATTTAGGAAACGCTAACGCATTAAGTGCTTATAATAGTTTCAACTTTCTTTCAAGTGGTCAACTACAAATTATACCCGGTGCTAATAGTGCGCCAGGTAGTATGTTGAATATGTTCAGTTATGGCCAACCTACGAGTTTGAGTCAAGGACAGGGCATTACTTTCAGTAAGGCCCGTGGTAATCGTGATGCTAATGCAAGCGTTCAGGCTAATGATACGCTTGGACGATTAGTATTTCAAGGACATAATGGTAATGCGTTTGTAACTAACAGATTGCCAATTATTCGTTCTACTGTTGATAGCACTTATACAACAGGCAACGCAAACATACCAGCTGGTCTTACAATGATTGTTTGTGATAGCAATACAAATTATACACATAACTTTTATGCAAACGGTGCTACAACATTAAGTGGTAATTTATCAACTGTAGGTGGTAATGTTTTTATTACTAAAACTACTGGTGGTGCACCAGCGTTCAATTTATATGGTGATAAAACTAGTAACAGTAATTTTGATATGTTTGATGCACAATTTAGTGTTACAATGAATAATGTAGATACTACTAGTGGTTTCAGTCCATTCAGATTCCAACAATATGCTCCTAATAGTAATCGTTTTGGTTCAATGTATATGTATCGTGCTAGAGGAACTGATTTCTTTACTTCAGCGCCAGTAGTAGCCGACGATAAGATAATGGATATAAGATTCATTGTTAATAGCAACAATACAACTACAAGCGTTGGTGCATTTCAGTCAACCGTTACATCTAACGACAATGCCGGTAATGTTGGAATAAAACTTGATTTTGATGCTGTTGGACAAGGAACAACAGGTTATCTAAATGGTAGAATTAACTTAAGTGCAAATATTACAGACGCCAATAACTTTCAAGCCAACAATGTAACTATTAATAATAGTGGTAATAACTTTATGAAGTTATCATATTATTCAGCGGCTGCATTAACAGCAATCACTGGACAGATAGGTTGGATAGCGGCAGTTAGTGATAGTGCCCAAGGTAGTAATCCAAATGGTATGATTGCGTTCTGGGACACAACACATAATCGTTGGAGTTATATCCACGATAATACTGCGGTATAATTATGGAATTCACACTTAAACAAATAAGCTGGATAGTCATCGGTTCATTAGGAATCGGTGGCACTGGCTATATGTCAATGAATAGTAAGATTGACGAACTAGCAACCAAAGTAGCAGTTGTCCATAATCAAATGGATAACCAAAACAAGATGTTAGAGCGTATAGAAAATAAACTAAATACAATACAAGGTAAGTAAAATGGAAAAATTAATAGAATCAATGAAGCGACTTTTCGCAACAAATTATCAATATTATGTAAAAGCACACGGCTTTCATGTTAATGTTGTAGGTCCTGATTTCGTTCAGTATCATCAATTGTTTGGTGAAGTATACGAATTAGCTGATGATGCTACAGATACTATTGGTGAGCACTTGCGTGTATTAGAAGCAATTGCGCCATTCAGCTTAAAACGCATTATGGAACTAGGTACTATCAAGGATAGTGCAGAACGCCCAACAGCATTAGCAATGGTAAAAGAATTACTTGACGATAGCCAAAAAGTTATGGATCATTATGAAGAATGTCACGACATGGCAGTTGAAGAAAAGTGTTATGGCTTAATTAACTTTATTGAAGGTCAGATGGATGATCTAGGTAAGATCATGTGGAAGTTGCGTAGTACTACAGAATAATTTCGTCTATTATCAACTGTGATAAATAGTATTTGTAAAGAGTTGAAAACCTGAAATGCATAATTCAAGTTATCCTACTACATTTAAGCCTGCCAAGGTAAATGTTCCTTTATTCAACTCTTTACATTTGTTTAGTTAGAAAAATAAGAAGTTCGTTCCCCCTAGCCCCTAGAGTTTTTAGTCATTCTCCTAGGGGCTTTTTTATTTGATAATTTGTTTATGTAGTGGACCTAAACTCTCGCCACCATATTCTACGACTGCACTAGTCATCAACTCTACATTAGGCCACTTCTGACAATTGTAGAATACAAATCCTTGCATTCCGCTACCAACTTGGTGCCAATGATTTGGTGGCAATATGTTTCCAACTTTGTTCTTGTCACTATCACCCAAGTGTTCAAGTCTACCATTTTGTCTATTGCCCCACATGTCACCACCTAAGAATATAATCTGTTGCTCAAATGGGTGCGAGTGCTTACTGCTCATAAACTCAGGCTTTGCGATATACAACTCAACTTGATATACATCACGCCTAAATACGCAAACGCTATAACTTACATCAGTAGGAAATACCTGAACATTGTCAGGCACTAGTATTGGGTAGTTGTTATCAACATACCACTTCGTAAAATCACTTAATGTGTTCCAAGTGTCAGGGATGTTCATTTTAATAACTGCACCAACATATGTATTTTATGAAATTCTTCACGTATCATTGGGTTATGATTTGCAACATACATCAAGTCAATGTAGTTACTCCAATTAGCTAGGAATCTTTCGTATTCGTCACGTGGCATTTTGATTGCGATTTCTTCTGTTTCTTTATATGTGATTGGGTGACTAGGATCCATAGGTAATTTAAAGGGGTCAAGTGTGCGTAATGTCTCGCCAGTGTATTCCACTTTACTACGATAGAGGTCTGAGAACTTTTTGAATGTTTCAAATAATTCCTGTTCTTGTTGATGTTGATTTGTTGTCATATTGTATTTAGTAAAGATGTACCGTTTCGTGCCTACTACGGTTCCAGAGTAGTCGGAGTTGGGGGTGTCAAAATCTAAAAAGTATCCCCCGGGCGCACTTATTCTAAATCGTGTTTCAATCGCATCCAAACTAACTTCTTGTTTAGTTTTACATCATCAGATAATATCTCAATGATATTGACTATTTGGTCAGTTGTGATATCATCTACATAAGTCATATCCCAAAAACATTCAGTAACAATATTCATATCTTCTATGTTATCGCCACCAACTTCTAAATGAAAATCGGCAAAGTTATCCTTGAGATGTTTGAGTGCCCTATCCCATTCTTTATTCTCATAATAGTTATAAAGTTGCCACATTTTATTAAGTGGTGTCCAGCAATAAATGTAGCGACCATTAGATAGTTTGATTGTGTGATGACCTTTACCAGATATCACATCTAAGTTACATCTTTTAGCGGCTTCACAAAAGTTATCAAATAGTTGGAAGTTTAGTTTCATCTTTTAATCAAGCCCATAATAATTGTTTGACCAACGTGTGCCTCGATATTTCGGACACTTTGTGAACATTGTGCATGATTAGCAAAGTCACCTCTGTCGTGAAAACCTTGACACATAGGAACCATGTAACCATAGTTTGGTCGTTGAATGTTTGATGCACAACCTGTCAGTAATGCTAATGTGATTAAAAGAATGTATTTCATTCTGTTGTCTCCAACTCATTGGCCCAGCTGGCCAGCGTAATAATTCTGTCAGTTAAATCTTTTTGACTTACACAATTTAACTTATCAAACTCAAAACTGATTTCTGGTGCTTTGTTATTAGTCACACACCAATAAGACAGGCCCTTGAAATATTTGCCAATTTCATATGTAAAAACTTCTTGGCAGTTATCAATATTGAGTTCGTATTTCATAAGATTATTGAACACTTTTGGGTCAGTAATCTCAAAGCAAAGATATTTTTTAGTCATTTTTGTATCCATTTGTTAAGTTGATGTTATCATTGTAGCACAGAACTGATTTATTGTCAATTCTGTGCTGTTGTAATTAAGCAACAGATGCTTCTACATTTGACATAAATTCTTCCCATTCAATATGAAGCAAGTCCTCGAGGTCTTCTCTCCAACCCTCATCACCTTTGAAGAAAGGAATGTATAGTGGATTTTCAAGCAACCAATTACCTAGCAAACCTTCGAAGATTTCTGCTTCTAATCCCAAGAGATCGTCACCGTCCTCTTGCTCATCTAGCCCAGATTCCATTGCTTGAGATTGGGCTTTTTCATACAAAGCCATAATCTCGTCCATAGTAGTTGTAGTAGTAATAGTAGTCATTTTAAGTTTCCTTTAAGTAAGTATCAGTGAATTGCGACTGCTTTTCTAACTGATGTAATCATTATAGCACAGGGTCCATTTATTGTCAAATATTGGACCATGCACTTTTAGCAAGAATGTCCAAATTATTGACGTAATCTAGTGCATCGTCATTGTAAGAACTATCATACAAGGACCTTATAACCTCATGTGCTTTTCTCACGTTGACCTTGTGATAGTATTTTGAGTCAAAGTTGTCTGTCCAATTCTGTCTGTCTAACACTACAACAGGCATATGACCTACACATTCTAAAAACGCAAAACTATAACTTTCCAATAAACTAGTGTTGAAGGACACTTTGCAACTTTTGATAAAATCTACTTTTTCACGACCAGTAATACCTACACGAATGTCGTAATCAGTAATGCCCGCTTTTGCAAAGTTCTCAATAAACTTTAGTCTACCTTTACTACTTGTCATTACTTTACAAGGTAGACCCAACTTGGCCATTGTTTTGATATAAGCACTAGGATTCTTACCTGGGCTATGTGTACCAATATACAATACGCCTGATTTTTCTACATCTTGACTAGACACTAATAAGTCACGTTCAGGCATTGGCATAGGCATTACTAAACAATTCTTCACGCCCTGACTAATCAATCTTTGACGATTGTGTTCAGTTTGTGTTGCGACAATATGATTCTGGTACATGAAACTATTGAAGTGTTCTACATACTCAGGCATAAACACACTACGGCCTGCTTGTTCAGGAAATATCTGATTGAACAAGTGCGTATATAGAATCACCTTGCTCTTTGTTTTAACTTGATTGATTGAATCAAATGCTTCAGGAGTGTTGACCAAATAATAGTCATATTCCAAATCATCTAGTGATTGTATGACACTACGAAAGTTTTCAATCTTTGATTTGTCAATACCTTGCTTGTGACGGTCCTCGCCTGGCTCGGTCCTTAGAGGTTGTATATTGTAGAAGTGTCTATCTCCTACGTCAAGCAAGAATTTGTTTTTGGGTTTCTTGTCAAAGATTTGATGGACCTCATGACCCTGTGATTGAAGCAATTCAGTAATTGCTTTTGTAAACTGCCCAATACCCCCGTGAGGTATTGCATGTTGACTACTTGTGATGATTGCGATTTTCATAGTGTATTTACCACTTACCGTTTTCGTCTAAATGATTATAATTATAAATTTCACAGAACCATTCCCAGTTAGAACCTTTGTCAATGACATAAGTTTTTAATGATTCAAGACGTTCGCCTGAATCAACATCAACATAATTTTCATCGTCAATGTAATCTCTAGGTGCAATATCGCAGGGATGTGTTTTACACCCCCACTTTATTTGTTCAAATAATGTTTGTTTAGTCATTGCCGGACACTTGTTGTTTTTCTTTAATTGCTTTTAGTTTTGCTTCGTCAGCTTCAATTGATTTAGCAAGTGCTATTGCTAAGTCAAGTGTTTCTTTAGAAATGCCGCCTAGAACATGTTCGTGGCCGATTGTATACATGAATTTGCTCATTCGTTTTTTGCTAGTTAGATAAGTCATTTTTAACTCCTATTAATTGAAAGAATACATAGTATAGCACAGAACTGATTTATTGTCAATTCTGTGCTATTGTGGACACTTTATGCGATTTTGCGATTTAATAATTCTGCATAATAATTCTGCATAATTATTAACTCATTGCGTTCAAGTTCTTCTACAAAATCCTTGAATGCTAATGTAATATTAACTTCATTGAAACGCTTTTCATTAACAATATTACTTAAGCAATAAGCAAATTGTGCTTCATTAAAGTCACCAGCGCCATCGTTAAAACGATAAGTTTCACAAAAATTATCAAGTTTATCTTTTTCTGTTGCTGTTAAGATATTAGTCATTTTTTAACTCCTAGTTATGTATCAGTGATTAGCGACTGCTTCTCTAACTGATGTAATCATTATAGCACAAACTTGATTTATTGTCAAATTTGTGCTATTGTGGACACTTTAACGATCTTGTTCTTCGTCAAGACGTTCAGACAAACGATCACGCAAATTGTCAACAAGAATGCTCAATGAATTTGCATAGTCAAGTGCGTCATCTGTATCAGATAAACGGTCCTCAACTTCTTGTGAAATACGCTGAATCAAGTCAATCAATTCTTCGTCAGAATGTTCGTTGATACTAGTTTGAGAAAACATAAAAACTCCTGTTAGTTAAGAAAGAAAATACATTGTAGCACAGAACTGATTTATTGTCAATTCTGTGGTGTTGTAATTAAGCAACACATTCTTCAGGTGTGCGAAT
>Ga0315903_10001934_pt1 | contig 31226 bp, 52 predicted proteins | sample LakEriMetagenome_7_FD_203524 | JGI IMG/M metagenome (GOLD analysis project Ga0315903, IMG submission 203524) | Freshwater fungal communities from buoy surface, Lake Erie, Ohio, United States - Buoy 2 MA119 | ecosystem: Environmental > Aquatic > Freshwater > Lake | place: USA: Lake Erie, Ohio...
TGGACCCTTACGCGGCCAGTGGACCCTTCCGTACCACCCCTAGCACTTTGGCGCATTCATCAGACCAAAAGCCAAAGTCATAGATCGGCTCGCCATCGGCACCGTAGCGTTCTAGCCCTTGGCTGGCAGCATTGCCCAGCACCAGCATTAGATCATTCAGCAGCGCCAAAGCGGCAGCGTGGTTAGGGCTATCAGCGTGAAGATTATCGTTCACCACTTCTCTCCCTTCGGCTCGCTCATGACCTTGTAGCATGACTTAACCCAAGCATTGCGGAACTCATCGACCGCATGCTGCTTGTAGGCCTCAGTCATGAACTTCGGCTGGTCATACGCATTAATCAGGATCTTTTTATAGAACCAAGCAAACTTGTCGCCGTTGCGTTCCATCTTGTCAAAATGTTCCCAGGTAATCTGAAACGAGCCTTCAGCTTGGCGGATTTTCATGATGGTTTCCGCCATGTCGCCAATGGCTGGGCAAACGCTAGTATACTGAGCCTGCGCCGGAGTGGCGTAAGCAAGCGCGATAATCAGTGCAATCTTCTTCATGTTACATCCTACTCATATACCGTTGTACAATTCTATTGAAGTGGACGGGAAGGCTATACTCTGCCTGCTTACGCCCGACTCCGAAGTAGTCATATTTAACGCTCTTACCGTAACCCGTGCTGCGGGCTGCGACAAGCATAATTTTCAATTGGCTGCCACGCCGCTCTGCAATGGCAATGCCTGGGCTTCCCTTCTTGCCGCCCTTTTGCACCATGACGAAATAGCTGACACCGGCCCGATTCTTCTGCCGACTTTTAGGCATCTGCGAACGAGCCACATCAGATAGCGCATCCAACTGGTTCAGCATCTGGGTATAACGCGCACCGGGGATGTCACCAGAAGCGTTTCGAGGATAGTCCCGCCCCATCACCGTAAATGGGCTAAGGAGCCTTCCGCCAAGCCGACGCTCAGAGCTTTTCTGTCTACGAGGCCCGCCAAATACGTGCGGCTTGACAATATCCTCTGGCGACTTGCCGACCGGGAAGAACTCAAAATAGGTGCCCGCTTGAGTGACGTTTACGCCAGTGCGGCCCTTGCGAAAACCACGTACTGGCCCACCCCCGCCGGGATAGGCACCTTTGATGCCCTTCAGGATGTACGGCGTTGGGTTATTGAAGGTCTGCTTCATTTCCCTTTGCTGGCGCGCAATGAGGTCATCCACCGTTTCGGACAGCGCGCCAACCACCGCCTTCTGGATAAGTGCGGGCGTCTCGGCAAACTGACGCAACTTCTGGTCGAAGTTGGGCATATCGACCTTCATCGCAAGCATCAGTCTTCACCTTCCCACAGCCCGCACCAGTTATTCGGCCCAACCACCGGGTTGAAGAACCGTGGACGACCCTGCTCATCCAGATTGGTGAACACTGGCGGCGAGGCTTTGCAATAGCCATGAGTGCCCGCGTGGGACTCATGGTAGAACCGGCAGTTCAGGCATGTCTCAGTGGTCATTCTCAATCTTTCCGATCAATCTCTCGATATACCAATGTGCCTTGCGGAGATCCTCAATACCATTTTTGCGCTTCCAGCGCCATAGGTACTTTAGGGCGTTAGCCGTGCATACCGCCTCAATCCCCTCCAACCCTTCGACCGCCACCGTGATGGCGTCAATAGCCTCAATCTTGCCCTGGTAGTGGGCTGGGTGGTTTACGTTGTCGTTTCCCATCTCATTCCTCATTCTAATCGCCTCAGCCCATGAGCCGGGTTCAGAGTCATAATCGATCATGCCCTCCTCCCGTAGAACTGGGTGTGGCTGTTTGGAACGTCCGCAAACAGATACCAGCAGCAGTTATCCTTGCCGGTCATCTTTGACCCTGCGATCCACTTGACCCGCCCCACGGACACAATCGCCTCCAGCCGGTCCAGATAGGGCACCGCCTGCTTGGTGTGCATCCAGTCGGCATCGAACAGCAACCATGTCGGCGCTTGGCTCGACAGATGCTCGATGATCGGATGCAGGATGCTCCGGTCCCAAGGCGGGTTGGTGATAAAACACTGCCCCTGTCCGATCTGAGCGTTGAACACATCCAGCGCCTTCACGGACGGATCCTGCGGCTCAATGTCGCTCGCCGAGACGCAATGGTGCCCATGCCTATGCAGATGGCTCACCAGCACACCATCACCAGCACAAGGCTCCACGAAGAGCGTCCTTGGCATCAGGTGGTCCAGCAACGGCACCACCGCCTCATAGGGCGTGGGATAGAAGTCCCGTTCGCGTCGTTCAAAGTCTGATCGCTTACCCATGTCACCTACTCCTAAAACCTAATCTCATCTTCACCCCATTCATACACATCCCAGCCGAAGTTTACAAACAGCCAATGGCGTAATCCGGGCGACCGCATCTGGGCGGTACTTTTGGTACTCTCCCTATAGGGAGAGAGTACCGTACCGTACCGGCCCGAATCTTGCCCCCGGTCAGAGTACCGCTGGAGTACCGGCATTTGCATCTCCTTGTTTTTAAACACCTATTTCGGTACTTTTTCAAAAAGTACCAAAAAGTACCGGGAGTACCGGCCTCTAATATCGCTCTTGCCGCCGAAGGGCCATTTGCGACCCCATTTCAGGGCAAATTATGACCCATCCATGACCATATGGTTCGACGATTTGAGCCACTGTCAGGATGCCGATAAAGCGGTCATGCTCACTCGGCTTGAGGTGCTGTTTTACGGTTGCCTCGGACACATTCAGCTTGGCCCGAAGCTGCTCTGCCAGCACCGACTTGGAGACGTATGGCAGGCCATCCACCATCTCGGCGTCAGCCCCAAACCAGATCTCTCCGAGCATCTTCTTATACGATTCGAGCTTCGAGTCCTTCTTACGCTCGACCGGCGGCTCAGCCTGTGTCAGCACGGCGGATCCAACTGGCTCACCGTCATCGTCGAACCACCCATTGATATGGACAATGGAAAGATCGGCGTAAACCGGCTTGGCTTCTTCGGCATCCTTCGACTTGCGCTGGACGATCTGCATCGGTCCATCGTTCTTGGCCGGGACAATTGATATCTCAATTTCCAGCGCGCCCTTCCATGCCGAGGAGCCACGCGCCCGGTGCTGGGCCTCTTCTGAGACCCCGGTGTGGTGAACGAGGATCACAGAGCAGTCGAACTCGACCATGAGGGCGTTGCAGGCATCAATCATGGTTTTGGCGTCCTGGGCGCTATTCTCGTCGCCAGCGAGGAAGCGGTGGAGTGTATCCACCACAATCGCCTTGGGACGCTCGGGGAGTGCCCTGACGGCTTCCACGACCCGATTGTAGCCCTCTGGGGTATTGAGGTCACAGCCAGCCTTGGAGACCCACATGTCGAGGTAATCGACCCCGTGGTGCTGCTTCCACGCGGCGATACGGGACCGCATGCCGTGGTGGCCTTCACCAGCAAGATAGACGACCGTGCCGTGATTAACCTTGTGCCCAAACCAGTCGGTCTTGCTCGACGCAATGTGCATGCACCAATCCAGCACCACAAAGGTCTTACCGCCGCCTGACGGCCCGTGGACCATGATGAGGGCGCGGTCCTGAAGCCAGTGCTTGACCAGCCACTTGATCGGCGCGGGCTTGGTCGAGAACTCGTTGGCATTGACCAGCCAATCAGTCACTGGCGGCTGCAGCAGGATCTTGAGGTCATGGCCCTCGTTGACATAATCGTTGGCATCACCCGGCACCGGGATTGTAATGGCCCGTGCGCCGTATTTGGCCGAGGCCTGATCGGCATATTTCTGGCCGGTGCCGCTGGCATCGTTATCCGCCACAATGACGATCTCTTGGATCGGGCCATAGCGTTCCCGCAAATGACCCGTCACTGGCACCAAGTTCGAAGCCGAGTAGGCCACAATACAGGGCCGTCCCATGATCTCATGGATGGTGGCGGCAGTGGCGAAGCCCTCGGCCACATAGAGAGTGCCGGGTTCGTCCATTGTGCCCAGCATCCAGTAGCAACCGCCGGTCTGGCCCCCTGAATGATAGAGCTTCGACCCGTCCTCGGCGATGTACTGGAGAGAGGCAATATGACCGTCGGGGTTATAGAGCGGCACCATGAGCCGCCCATCGCCGGTTACGCGGGCACCGTGAACGTCGATCCGTTTCCTGGTGAGGTATGGATGCGACGGATCTGCCAGTGCGCCGCCGGTCCAGATGGTCTCGACGGTATCTGCCGCCACTTCGCGCTGGCGCTTCAGTTCTGCGTCCCTCAGCCTGACTGCCTCGCTGAGTCGCCGGGCATGAAGCATCTGCTCAGCGTCGGTGAGGCTTCGGCCAATATCGGCCCGGAAAGTTACCTCGACACCGGCCCGCCAGCAGCCAAAACGACCGGCTGGGACGCCATCACCGAAGATAATGTACCAACCCGACTTATCACCCTTGCCGGGTGTGCCGCGTGTGCCAGACCGGAATCGATGGAGCTTGCCATCGATCTGGATATGCTCGGGTGGCGTGATACCAGCAGCCTGCATAGCATTGATAAGTTGGACTTCTACTGGTTCAGCTTCAATCTTAGATGGGGGCGACCAAGGCCCGCCGAATATATTAGAAAGGTCAGCCATCTTATGCCTCTCGTTATGGAGCGGCGACCTTGTGACATAATGTTCTTGACATTGGCAAGGACAAATGTAGGCTTGCCCTCACCCCGCGACCGGATACCCCGACCGCAGGGACGGAGTAACATTGATGGCTATTAGTCTTAAGCGTACAGGCGCGTTTGCGTCCAACGGCGTCAAAATTGTTGTTTACGGCGCATCCGGTGGTGGCAAGACCACCCTGATCCGCACTCTGCCCAACCCGATTATTCTCTCGGCTGAGAGCGGCTTGCTGTCGATCCAGGACAGCAACCTTCCCTATATCGAGATCAACTCGATGGCTGATCTGACCGAGGCGTTTGAATGGGCGTCTGGCTCGGAAGAGGCCAAGGGCTTTGAGTCCATTGCGCTCGACTCGATCTCCGAGATCGGCGAGGTGGTGCTGAATTACGAGAAGAAGGTAAATAAAGATGCTCGCGCGGCTTACGGAGCACTGTCGGAGCAGATGACCGATATTATCCGTGCCTTCCGCGATCTGCCCGGCAAGCATGTCTATTTCAGCGCCAAGCTGGAGAAAAGCCAAGACGAAATGGGTCGGCTGCTCTACAACCCGTCGATGCCGGGTAAGTCACTGACGCAGGCCCTACCCTACCTGTTCGATGAAGTGCTGGCACTTCGGGTCGAGCGGGATGAACATGGTGTCGCCCAGCGCGCGATCATGTGCGAAAGCGATGGTCTCTGGCTGGCCAAGGACCGCTCGGGCAAGCTCGACGCTTGGGAAGCACCGGACCTCGGGGCGATCATTGGGAAGATTGGGGGGAGCCAATGATCTCCTCCCTCGACAACCTCTCCACCCTTTGGATTGAAGCCAAGGCTCGCGAGGCCAAGGCCACCAAGGACCGGCGGGATATTGAGGACCAGATGGTGAGGCTCATGAACCTGCCGGAAACCCTTGATGGCACCAAGACCGAGAAGGCCGCTGGCTATGTCATCAAGGTCACTGGTCGGATCAATCGCAAGGTCAACGGCGATAAGCTGCAAGAACTTGCGGCTGAGCATGGGCTGTCTGACCATCTGGCCAGCCTGTTCCGGTGGAAGCCGGAGATCAACATGACGGCGTGGAAAGCGACCGACGCCGCCATCACAACGCCCCTGTTAGGGGCAATTACCTCGGAGGCTGGTCGCCCTTCGTTTACTATCAACACTGCGGAGAATTGAAATGGCATTTCTAGGTGAGACCTTTACTGTTGGCGATCTGCCGCAGTCCGACCGCTCCTATGACCTGATCCCTGACGGCTGGTACGCCGCCAAGATCACCGAGGCCAAGCTGGGGCCGACGAAGAACAATACTGGCGAGAAGATCGATGTCCGCTTCAACATCCTTGGTCCGACGCATCAGGGCCGGGTCATGTTCACGGCCATCAACATTCGCAACCAGAGCGCCCAAGCCGAGCAGATCGGTCGCCAGCAACTTGGCGAAGTGATGCGGGCCATCGGTCTGGACCGGATCGAAAACACCGACCAGTTGATTGGCGGTGAGCTTCAGATCAAGGTCAAGATCAAGCAGCCGAATGAACGCGACAAGGCTGCGGGCTATACCGAAGCCAAGAACGAGGTGGGCGGCTTCAAGGCTGCTTCGGGTCGCTCGGCCCCGCTGCCAACGGCTGCGCCCTCTGCCCCTGCCGCTTCGGCCACCCCGCCTTGGGCTAAGAAGTAACTCATGGCCCAGATACCAGAGCCAATGCACCAGACGGCAGGCCTCATTGATGCCTACCACGAGTCGCAGCAGTCCCCGCCGCGAGGACACCTTGGCGCGTCAATGCTCGGTCATCACTGTGACCGTTGGCTCTGGCTATCGTTCCGCTGGGCTGTGGTGGAGCCGTTCCCCGGTCGTGTACTGCGCCTATTCCGGCGCGGTCATAACGAGGAACGGACCATCATTGCCGACCTCCGCGCCATTGGGGTGGACATTCGTGACACCTTCAATGGGCGGCAGCGGAAAGTGGACTTTGGGGCGCATGTCTCTGGCAGCATTGATGGCATCATCGAGAAAGGCCTGCCAGAGGCACCCAAGAGCCGCCACATTGCCGAGTTCAAGACGCACTCCAAGAAGTCGTTTGACGATCTGGTCAATAACGGCGTCGAGAAGGCCAAATGGCAGCATTATGTGCAGCTTCAAACTTATATGTACGGCACCGACATTAAAAAGGGCGTCTATATCGCCGTCTGCAAGGACGACGACCGGCTCCATGTCGAGCGAGTAGAGTATAAGAAGGAAGTCGCCGAGAAGGCCATTGAGCGTGGCAAAAAAATCACACTGGCCGAGCGCATGCCGCCGCCGATCTCGACTGATCCGACTTGGTATCAGTGCAAGTTCTGCCCGGCACATGCCTTCTGCCACGAAAAGGCCCCGACCAAGTTGGCCAACTGCCGCACATGTGCGCATGCGACTCCGCTTGCCGACTCCACATGGCGGTGTGAGCGACATAATGCCGACGGGATCCCAGAGGACTTTCAGCGGGAAGGCTGTGACGACCACGTTCTCCACCCCGATCTGGTGCCGTGGCAGTTTGAAGGCTCGGAGGATGGGTTACATGTAACCTGGGACATTGACGGACGAAAGATCCTGAACGGACCAAACGGGTACAAGAGCCGGGAGATTGTCGCCAATCCGGGCGCAGTCGGGACGGCTGCTGTTGAAGAGATCAAGGCCATATGGCCGAACACGGAGGTAGTGGGATGATGTGGTTTATATTGGCGACAATCGCCGCCTTTGGTATTTTTACCTATCTCTATGCCATCACGCCGTTTGGCTACGAGGATGAAGATGGCTTCCATTGGGGCCACCCGCCCGAAGAGTAAGAGTTACCGCACCAACCTCCTTTCAAATCCCGACAACCCTAGCGGGATCGAAGGCAGCGCACCGGCAGGAACAAGCGGCTGGTTGGTAGCGGGACATTGGTCGTTAGCTGCGAATGCGCTGCAATAGGGTACTTTTTAGAGGAAAAGCTAGTGGTTAAAATGGGCCCTAAACCAAGCGAGTTTCATCCTGAATATAGTCTTTTGCCCGAAACTGGCGAAAGGGCTAGGCAGCTTGATGAGCCGCTATATTTCACTGGTAGGCGCTGTTTGCGTGGCCATCTTGCGCCGCGCTACACAAGTTCATCAAACTGCGTTGATTGTATTATTGAGAAACGGGAGCTTGCCGGTAGGTCAATGCGGGCTGGCCAAAAGTTTCGCAATCAACAGCAGGACGAGTTGGCCATTTTGGCGCTGGCCAACGGTCAAAAGGTATATTCCGGTAAACCATGCCCGAAAGGACATGTTGTGCGCCGTGCAACAACTGGAAACTGCATTGAATGCGAAGCGATTAATAATGCAAAACGCAAAGAGAGGGCAAAGTGGAAAAGGATTTATGACCTATACGGCCTAACAAAGAATTGCGTAGAGGAAATGCTTGCAAAGCAGCAAAATCAATGTGCAATTTGCCTAATTAGTTTTGACGACGCCAACATGCATATCGATCATTGCCACGAAAGTGGGAATGTGCGGGCACTGCTATGCAATAAGTGCAATCAAGCAATTGGATTGTTTGAAGAAAGCCATGAAAGATTAGGAATGGCAATGCTATATCTAAAGGCTCATAAAAATGCTTCGTAGTTACCAGAGAAGGGCAATTGATGATTTGTACGCTTGGCTCTCAAAAAACGACGGCCACCCATGCCTCGTTCTCCCTACCGGAGCCGGTAAAAGCCACGTTGTTGCCTGCCTATGCAAAGAGGCAATCCAGAACTGGCCTGAGACCCGGATCCTGATGCTCAGCCATGTCAAAGAAATTCTGGAACAGAACGCCCAGAAGCTCCGCCAGCACTGGCCCAACGCGCCACTCGGCATCTATTCTGCTGGCTTGGGCCGTCGCCAGCTTGGTGAGCCGATCACGTTTGCGGGCATCCAATCGGTGCGCTCCAAAGCCCGCCAGATCGGCCACATCGACCTGTGCCTCATCGATGAGTGTCATTTAGTCAGCCACAAAGATGAGGGCGGCTATCGCACCCTTTTGGCGGAGTTGCGCGCCATTAACCCCAACATGCGGGTGATAGGGCTAACTGCCACCCCTTACCGGCTTGGCCACGGCCTTATCACTGACGAGCCAGCCATCTTCTCGGACCTGATTGAGCCGGTCTCGATTGAGGAACTGGTCTATCACGGGTATCTGGCCCGACTGCGCTCCAAGCCGACATCTACCGGCTATGACCTATCCGGCGTTCACAAGCGTGGCGGTGAGTACATCGAATCGGAATTGGCCGCTGCGGTGAATACTGAGGCCCAGAATATTCAAGTCATTGAGGAAGTGATCGAGCGCGCCGAGGGCCGCAAGGCGTGGCTGTTCTTTTGTACCGGCGTTGACCACGCAAGGGCGGTTGCCGAGATCCTGCGGCAAAAGGGCATCGCCGCCGATTGCGTGACCGGCGATACGCCGAAGGCCGAGCGGGAGCGGATCATCACTGACTTCCGCGCTGGGCGGCTAACGGCGCTGACCAATGCCAACGTTCTAACGACCGGGTTCGACTACCCCGACATTGACTTGATAGCCATGCTGCGGCCCACAATGTCGCCGAGCCTTTATGTCCAGATGGCGGGGCGTGGCATGCGGTTGAAGTCGCATACCGACCACTGCCTCGTTCTCGACTTTGCCGGGGTGGTGCGCCAGCATGGGCCGATCACCGCAGTCCAGCCGCCCAGCAAGGCTGGTAATGGCGAAGCGCCGCTGAAGTCGTGTCCTGAGTGTCATGAGTTGTTACACATCAGCGCCAAGGAGTGCACTGCCTGTGGCTATGCCTTTCCGCCAAAGGAAGACGAGGCCGAGGCTAAGGTTCTGACGCTGCATAACGACGACATCATGGGCATGGATGCCTCAGAGATGCTCGTCAAGGATTGGGCCTGGTCGAAGCATATTGGCAAGGATAGCCGCAAGGAAATGCTCCGCGTGACCTACTATGGCGAAGCCCTGTCCGACCGCCCGGTTACGGAATACCTGACAGTTCTGCACGATGGCTATGCCGGGCAAAAGGCGCTCGCCACGCTTCAGAAGATGGTGACAAAGAGCCGGGCCGAACTGGCTATTCTGGACGATCTGGACGAAGCTGCGGCCATATTGACTAGTGGTACGCCACCCCACATGATAAAGTACCGCAAGGACGGCAAATTCTTTAGGGTTCTAGATAGGAGTTGGTAATATGCCGCGTCACCCCAAGCCCCAAGGATTGATCGAGTACGAGGCATGGCTGGCCAAGGGGCCACCGCGTTACTGCTATAACTGCGATCACTATGGGGGCGAGGGGCAGTGTCTGGCCTTCGGGGTTGCCATCCCGCTAGAATTTAGCCAGAAAGAAGATAGTTGTCCAACGTGGGAACAGGCGCTGCCATTTTGACCGACAAGCTACCGTCCGAACACTGGGAGCAATGCCAAGTCGTATCTTGGTTCCGCCGCAAGTATGGCCCCATGCGGATCTTTGCCATCCCCAACGGCGGCTGGCGGTCCAAGGCCACGGCGATGAAGCTAAAAGTCGAGGGCGTGGTCAGGGGTGTGCCGGATCTCTACGTACCAGAGGTCAATCTATGGATTGAAATGAAGCGCCTCAAGGGTGGTCGGCTTTCGCCAGAGCAGCGCGATTGGGCGCGCTATCTTGATAGCATTGGGCACACCTTTCTAGAGTGCCACGGCCATGAACACGCCATCGAGCAGATCGACGCATTCATGGCCGAGCGGTTTCCTTAATCCTCCAACCCCTCCTCGACCATCTCGATCTGAGCGCGGGTCACGCGCAGGACATGTTCGACATCGGACTTGGGGATCTCGCGGTCAGTGCGGCTGCACAATTCAGCCAGCAGCTTCTCAATGCGGGCTAGGGTAACGAGACTCATACCTTCTCCACCTTTCTTCCATCTAGAGCAGCCTGACGCAGGATCGCCGGGTGTTCGCGCCATAGAGCGCGGAGCAGGCTGTCGGACAGGATAGCCATAGCAATCTGCTCGCGTTCCTGCGAGGACATAGCATCGAAATTCTTAGACTCGGCCATAACGCTCTGCTTTCTCCATCATTTGTTCTCCATTGAGGACCGTCCGGCCAACGCGCCAGAACTTGCCGTTGATATTGAACGATCCGTCTTCATTGCATCGGTTCACCGGGAACCGCTCACGGCGCAGGATGTCTGCGGCGATCTCGTAGTCGTCTTTGTGCTTCTTGAACTCCGGGGCTGGCTTAACCCGGCCCATCATATTAATCCTGCCCGGCTTGGGGCGGTTAACCCAGCGACGGCTATAGGTATTGGCCTCGCTGAGCCAGCGGTCGATAGTGCCCGACCAGAGAACGCCGTAGTGCCGCATGAGCTGACTCTTGGTCATGGTCGGGGCGATCTCGGCGAAATCATCTGGCAGCGGCTTGGCATTATGGCTGGTGCGCCGATACGCCGGATCGTTTGTGATGAAGTGGCTGCGCCATGCGGCGATTCGCTTGGTCGAAGGGCACTCGCCGAATCGCTCCATCACCAGCGAGCGGATATAGGTCGCGCTGGCATGCTCTTTCACAAGCGCGCGGGCCATCTCCTCTGCATCTTTGTAGTCCATACTTACTCCCATTGGCTAAAAATGATGTCCGAAGCATATGCTGCAAAAATCGTTTGACAAGGAAAAAATGCAGGAGCAGGATAGGGACATAAGAGGAGTTTAGTTATGGCTTTTGAACGACACAGCAAGAAGTACTACGCGCCGCGTCAGCCTTCCGGGCGGCGCGGTGCCACCATCAACGGCAAGCCAGCTTGGCTGGTGGTGCAGGAGCGGCGTGAGGCTGCCCTCGCCCACGCAAAGGAGGCCAGCCATGACGCTGATTGATAATGAAGATTGCCCGGAAGTGGTTTGCGCAAACTGCGGCGACAATCCGCCCACTGGTGTCGATTGCGCCACCGAACTTTGTGAGCTGTGCTTTGAATACATCATGGGGAGTGATGAGGGGTTTGAGCCATGACGCTGATTGAACGACTGCAACAGGCCGATGGGGCGGGCGCACTTTCTGCACAGGAGGCAAGCAATGCGTAAATTGGAAGAAGTGGTGATCGCGCTCTATGCGACCGGCTTCATTTTCGCCTTTGGCCACGCTGCCGCCAATGCGGATCGGTGCAATATCGACTTCCGCACACAAGGCACCTGCGATGCTTTCGCCAGTGCTGCCACCGGGTTCGCTGCTGGCGCTGCTTGGCCGCTCTACCTTTCATGGGAAATGTTTGAGGAGGCCACCGATGAGCAATGAACCGAAGGTCGATCTGGCCGGGGTGGATGAACTGGTGGGGCGGTTGCAACTGGGCGACCTTGCAGCAATACCCGAAGCCGTTACCGCGCTTCAATCCCTCACCGCCACCGCGCGGGAAGCCGAGGCGCTGCGTGCGGAGAATGCGAGGCTGCAAGCGCGGGCCGATGCTGCGCGGCGGGAGGCGTTGGAGGAGGCATCAAAGGTTGCACGCGATTACGCAAGCAAGGCGGCGCAGCGAGGCTGGGTATTGAAACCGGGTAGCATTGTCACTGCGGCTCGGCACATCGCCACCACTATCCGCGCACTCAAGGAGAACCCCAATGCAGGATGATCTGAAAGAGCGGTTGCGGCGCATCGTAAAGAAACCATACAGCGCCAAGCGCGGGCCACCACCCTGCGAACTGCAAATGCTAGACCGCATCGCAGCCCTTGAGGCCGAGATCGAGCGGCTGCGGGAGGCGCTGGGCCTCATAATTGAGAATGAAAACGCCGAAACCGGTTATGGCAACAGCAGTGCCAAAATCGCTCGCGCCGCACTTGGCGATTGGAAGTCAGAAGCCGGGGATTTGGGAGGCGATCATGTCCGATAAAAGTACACACGCTTCGGACTGCGACTGGCACGTTGACCAGTATCCGTGGGAATGCACCTGCGGGCTGATAGCGAGGCTTATAATAGCAATGGACGAACTGATCGCGCTTAGTGCTGATGAGTTATACGACAACCCTGCAAATCAGGACCGCCTCTCCCAGATTACATTGAAGGTAGACAACGAACTGGGCGACCAGATCATCGCGGCTTGGCTGGCAAACCACATCCAGTGGACGCGCGAGGCTTATGAAAGCGCAACTGGCGAGCAGGACAAGACCGACGCCATGCTTGACCTATACGCCATGACGCGGATTTACAGGTATGCAACAGGAGCCGCGCAATGACCGGCGAAATTGACAGCCACCTCCTGAATATGGTATAAAAAACAATCTGCAATGCTTCATAAGCTGGATAAGGATTGGGCTTGCCCGGTCGAGCGCCAGAGCAGCACTAACCGCCTCGCAAGCGGTAGACAGTCCACCTTGCAGCCGAGGCGATCCGGCGCTGGTGAACTGGCAAGCGGTGGAAGCCCGCTACTCCTCTACCCTTTTACGAATAGGATGCCATAATTTTGGGAGGAAAAATAATGACCAACGACGAACTCGCCCTCTATCTGGGCAAGAGGATTCTGGAAAACGCCGATAAGTTGCGCCTCTTCATGCCAGACTGTTATGCGCGATTTGGTCTGGAAATGAAGGGCGCAACCTACGAGATCCGTGTCATCCTTCAGAGTGACGTTCCAGCATATTATGATGAAGAGCCAGATTGATCTGGTCACGCCGGGCAACTAGCTCAGCAATCCTTGCGTCGATAGCGGCCTTCTGATCGTTCAGCCGGGCATCGCTATCGGCGTTTTCTTTTGGATCATATCCCATCACATCTTACTCCTCTTATAGGTCAGGAACCCGGCACCGTCCTCGACATCGCGGAACACGGTGATCTTGGGTTGAGCGCCTTCACGCGGCTCCACAACGGTTACGACCGATTGCCCGGTCTTCTGCTCATGGAAGCCATGAAGCATGGCATAGTGGTCGCTGGCCTTGTAGCCACGGGCACGGATCAGGGTGGCGTCCTTGCCGTTCTCAAGCTCATGCTGGCTCACGCCGAAGGTATGGCGGTGGAAGGCGGCATAGATGTCAGCCACGCCGCCAGAGAACATAGCAGCGCGCTTCTGGCCGTGCAGTTCGTTGTAGATCGACTGGCCTTTGAAATCATGGCGGACCCATGCCTTGCACTCGCCACCACAGGGCGAAACAAAGGTCAGTTTGGCTTCCCAATCGCGCATCAGGACGCGGTTGGTGTTCATCTTCTCAAAGATGCGGAATCCCATTTCCCACGCATCGTGGTTGCCAAGGATCCACGCGGCCCACCGGACACCGAGATTGTTAAGCAGCCAATCGACCAGTTCCCAGCCCTCTTCGGCAGTGGCCGACTGCTCGGCATAAAGCGCCTTAAGCCGCCCGACCCAGTTGTTGATGCTGTCGCCGCCATTGACGCCGAACATGCCCTCGGTTTCAGCGCAGATGCGCGCATGGCGCTCCACAGCGTCAAGATCGCAATAGGGATCGTCCAGGTGAGGATCGCCGAACCAACAGAGCGCATACGGCCCCTCGACCGGGATATGGACCCGCTGCCAATCCTTGGCGGCTTGATGAGTGATCCGCATGGCATTGCGGCGCTTCATCATCTCCAGCCGCTCTTCGAACGACAGGTCTTTCGGCGGCAGGGCCTCTGCGGCCACCTCGTCCGGTCGCCAATCAGGGAACCGATGCCGGGCAGAGTTAACGCGGGCCTGAAGCGTGGGGCGGGGCATATTCATCGCCTTGGCGGCTTCAGACACAGTGCCATGCTGGTGGACGAGGCGCAGAGCCTCAAGCATAGTCTTATCGTCAAGCGGTGGGGTCGGCATACTCTCTACTCCTATTGCTGAATTATTCGGCTAGACCGTCTTTCCGAAGTCCCTCAAAGTACTCAAACGTGGCTACTGCGTCTGCGGTGCGGTCGGTGCAGATGCGCAAGTCGGTTTCGGATACCAGGATGGCACCGCCGGGCACTTCTTGGCGTGTTCCGGCACCTTGATCTTGGCCCGCTCCACCGGAGGAGCCGCCACGTAGACCGTTTTGGTGCAGGCGGTTGCGCTCAATAAAGCGATCAAGGCCATCGTGGGCCGCTTCCAGTTGCTCGGCATGGATCTGTTTCGCCTTCTCGTAGTTTGATTGATAAATAGCCTTTTCTCGATCACGCTGGCGGATCTGCTCGGCAAGGTTACGCTGGCCAGCCTCTTGGCACATGGCCACGGCGGCACGGGCCTTGTCGCGCTGCTCAATCGCGCCGTCCCACCACAGGAAGCCGTACAGCTTGACCCAGAGAAAGGCGCTGAGCGCGATAAAAGGCGCGGCGACTATGAGGACACGGAAACGGCGCGCAAAGGCCACAGCGGCGTCCAGACCGGCAAATAGGGGCATCATTGGTCCTCTCCGCCGTGATCGTTGATCTTGGCACCGTCTTTACCGGCCTCGATCTGCATACGCCGTCCCAGCACCCAGCCGAGGGCAGTCATGCCAACAAGGATCTGGAGGTGAGCGGCCAGCGCCAGCCAGAACGCCAGCTTGGCGTCGTTACGGAGAATGTAGACGCCAACAGCGGCGAACAGGGTGAAGACCATGCAGCCGCCGCAGATCGCAGCGAAGGCCCAAGCCCGTCGCCCGTCAGGCGACATAATGCTCGGCAGCTTCATGCGCCACCGCGCAGTGCTGGGGCAATCATCTTGATGGCCGAGTCTTCGACCTCCGCCACGCGGCGCAACCAGCCGCGACCAAACGTGGTGAAGGTGTTCAGCCTCCGGTAGTAGTCCCGGCGCGCATCCTGATAAGCCATGATGCAGTGGTCTACGCCGCGCCCGCGAACAGTCTGCTCGACCAGCGACAGGGTGCGGGGACCAATGATCCCATCATCCCCTGCGCCAACGAGGCGCTGGAGGAATTTAGCCCCGCGACCGGTCCCGGCATTGACCGAGAAGTCGAGCACACAAAGATCCAGCCCGGCGGGAAGCGCCTCGCATTGGACCTTATCCCAGTATTTGGCTTTGTAGAGCGCGCGAACGTGGCTGACAGTCAGCCCACGCATGATGGCCTCAGTTACGGGGTGGCCGACCCACTCCTCGTAGACCCGCTGGGTAACGCCGAGATTGGTACGTCCGCCGGGATCGGCGGGGTGATGGATATACCCACCTTCGTGATGAAGGATAACCTTCAAGCAGGCGTCAAAGTTTCCCTTCGCCATCGGCTTTGCTCCGTCCAAGCCATCCCTGAACCGTCCGGGTCTCGAATATCCGAATGGTGGTCCAAATGATGGTGATAAGGGCGGCAATGTTAGGTAGCATCTGGAAGAGCGCCCCCAGCATAGTCCCGAACGACAGCGCATCGAACAGATGCTTGACGCCTTCGGGAATGTGCTTCCAGATGTCGCCGTTGTTCATGATACCACCATTGTCGCCATAATGGTAGTAGAAACAACTACAATGGTAATGTCAAGTACTGGCTTGACGGCAGCAAGCGGCTTGGTTTCGCTGTCACAATCGTCGTAAATGCAACGAAACATAGCCGCCCCCTTTAGTGCAGATCGACCCAAGAACTCGCGGCCCGAACTTGCAATTTGTTCGTAGTCGAGTTGTACAGAATCAGACCATCTGCGGGGCTAGATATAGCATCTCGCTGCGCAGTTGTCATGCGCGGAGGCAGAAAGCCCCTCGTAGTCGAAGTAATATCCAGCATAGCCGACGCATTTGGCGAAGCGGTGCCGAGGCCGGTCTGGCCGGTTGCAGCCACCCCAAAAACCTCGGAGCCAGCAACCTGAAGGCTGAGCAAGCGCGATCCAGAGGCCGAGGCGGTGTTGGTTACATTAATCCGAATGCCGTAGAAGGTCGTGCCCCCGGCGTTCCAAGTATCAGTCAGGTTGTAAATATAGGCCATAACGTCTCCTATAGCATTTACGAGCCGGTAGCGGAAGCAGTTCCGCTAAAGCTGATGCTTCTTGCTGGCGATGAGCTATCGCGGGCAGCGTACAGTTGCACCTCGTAGTCCGTGTTGGCACTAAGGCCGGTCACGGTTGCGCCGATGCTGATATAGCCGCCGCCGAACTGAACGCGATAGATGCCAAATTCGTCATCGTAAATCACGACCACCGGGTAGCTATCGTCGGCTTGGGTTCCAGCATCGTTGAAGCTGCCGCCGACCGTGCGGTACTTCCAGCGACCAATGGCACCAAAGCTGCCGTCTGGTGATTCCGCCGTGGCATTGATGGTTAGCGGTGCCGAGAACGTAATAGTCCCAGCCGAGCCGGTCTTGACAGTCATGATGTCCGAGATGGCGGTCAGGGTTGTCCCAGACACACTGTTGAACGTGGAATCGTTCACCGTGGTTCCGCCACCGGATCCGGTGCTGGGCGGGGCGGCATCCTGACGGATGACGGCAATGCGGCTGGTTACATCAAAGCCCTGATAGGCAGACTTGATCTCAATTTCAGCCGAGGAGTTGATCGTAACCCCGGACGGAATAGTGACGATGCCATTGGCAATCGTGACGGTGCCGCCGCTGATGCCCGACTGAGCAACCACGGTCCACGTTGCCGAAGACGATACATCCGTGGTGCCGTAGAACCGCTTGAATTGGATCGTGCGCGGCAACTGGCCGCTATCAAGAGTGCCCTGATAATTGGCCGTGAAGACGGTGCTGGCATCCGCCGGTTCATGGCGGCTCGACGCCTGAAGAGTGCCGAGAATGAACGGATTGTTCAGCGGATCGTAAACCGTCGGAGCCGTCGGCGTCACCGGGGCGCTATCCTCGGCATCCCACTTGTAGATCTCGGCGCTTTCTTCGATCAGCGATAGCGGCACCTGACCGTCAAAGCGGATCTCTTGGCTAACCACCCGGAACAGCTTTTCAGACCAGCCCAGCGCCGGGAAGGTCAGGCGAACCACATCGCCGACCACGCAGCCCTGCGCCTTGGCCGTAAACACCGCCGAGAACAGGCCACGGTACTGGTTGCGCTGTAGCACTTGCTTGGCGATACGCTGTGCCCGGCGACCGTCCTCAACATAGGGCAGTTCCAGCGTCATGACGCGCTCGATTCCGTCCGGGCTATCAAAGCCAACCTCGGGATAGTCAACAAGCTGGTAGAGGCTGCTGGCGGACGGATCCACAAACCGACCGCGCGCCTTGTTATAGGTGTCGGTCAGGCCGCGCGTCTGGTTCCACTCAAAGTCGCCGAGAATATCGTTGTCGTCAAAGTCCAGCACATAGTCGGCCAGATCGTTCTTGATGACCTCAAGGCTGAGCTTGCCATTGCTGTCCCGCAGCGTCCCGTTCATGCAGGCCAGGAACGTATTGATGACGCTCATACGGTCGTCAGCGTCCGAGGCTGTGCCAGAGGTCCGATAACGCTTCTGCGTCCCGCCAGTCGCAAGGCTCACAGTCTCATCGCAGATGTTGGCCGCAGTGATGAAAGATTCGAGATCGATGCGCTCAGGTGGCACACCACAGCCGACAGAGAGGCGGTCGTTGATCTTCCAGCCCAGCAGCCACCATAGCAGTTGCAGCGCCGGGTTATCGGTATCGTCGGCAGCCGTGTAGGTTCCCCAAGTCGCCTGATCGTTGGCCCGATGCGCCCCAGAGCCGCCCGGCACGGTGCTATCAAGGCGCGGGTCATAAAGCAGCGCGCCATCGCCAATGATGGTGACGCGGCTCGGCATGCCATTGACCAGCGGGCTTTCGGTCTTGGAGTTAGCGCCAGTGCGCTTGATGCGGATATGGACATAGGCGCAGCCGGTCAGGCGGGTGGATGAACCCCACTTGGAGCCGCCGTTGATGGAAATAGTGTTGCCAGCCGTACCCTCAGTGCGAACGGCCACAGTCAGATAGCCAGAATAGGTGGCAGTCACGCCGCCGCCGACAGTCCAAGCCTGCTTTTCTTCAAACCAGATTTCGTCGATGGACTTCACCTTGTGAGCGGCCACCGCGATAATGTAATCGATGTATTCCTGATTGGTGCCGCTCGCTTCATGATAGCGAAGGTCCAAATTCATCGCCGTAGTGCCAAGCACCGCTTTACGCGGCGTGGTGGTGTCCAGCGTGACGTTCAGGCGGGATAGCTGGGACTTGGGAAGCTGCGGTGAGCCAAAGATGATCTGCTGAGCAGTAGACAGCGCCGTGCTGGCCCCGATAGCGAACAATGCCGCACCAAGAGGACCGCCGATGGCAAAGCCAACAACGGCAGCAACCACGGAGCCAATCAATTTCAGAACCTTACCCACGCCCGACGCTCCATGCCTTGTCCCACATCGAGCGCGGCACCCTCTCCAATCCATCGTCGGAGACGAACCACGCGAACGATCCCATTACTACACCAATAGAGCCATCAAAGAAAGCAATGTCGCCCCTTTGAGCGTGGCCAATACCAATAATCGGAAACTTGGCGTCAATAGTGGCTTCCAGATCGCCATTTCCGATCTCCTTCAAGGCGCGGACACTGGATGCCAGACTATTATAGGCCCCGCGAAACTCGGCCATTGCATCAACCCCAGTGACGGCTTCAACCGCCCCTCCGGTAAACGTGCAGCAATCATTCATGCCATAGGCGAACGGCTCGTGTCTCTTACAAGAGACATACTCTGCCAGCCGCTCTTCCCAGTTAGAAAGCCTCATACCTGTCTCACATCAGGGTTGCCGCCGTTCATACCGCCACCTGAACCACCATAGCCAGTGGAGCCGCCGCCGCCGATGCCATTGGCAGCGCCCAAGGTGGCGTTGGCGCTCAGGTCGCCGCTGTCGAACAGGCTCTGCATCATGTAGGTCTTATTGGGCGCTCCAGCGAGCGAAGCCAGATAGTTCTCAATCGTCAGCATGATGCGCTGCTGATCGGGCGATCCAGCGATGACAATATCGTTCATGTACCCGGTGTAATACGGAATGATCGAACCGACTTGGGCCTCATTCTCGTCCACACAGTAGAACCACAGCCGGGCAGTGCGGCCCTGCCAGCGGGTCTTGTCGCCAATGGTATTCAGCAGATCAGAAGTGCGAACAAAGATGTTTTCAGCCTCGCGGGTCAGAATAGCGTCGCCATCCCGGTCAAGGATCTGCTCCAGATTGACCAGCAGGCCGTTCATGGAGATCGTCACGGTATCCGAGCCTGTCTCGTTATGCTTGACAGGCCCAACCTCAATGATCTGGTGGCTGTAGGATTCGTAGGTGCCATCCAGTTCGCTATCACCGGATGCCGAGATCACCTTATCGTATAGCCCGCTCGTCGCCCGCAGCGTGTCGCCGTCAATGTCGGCGTAGAGCAGAACGCGCCAATGTAGGACAGACGCCTCAAGCGCCGCCTGAGTTGTGGCGTCAACCATTAGAACGACTCGCGCAAGCTGAAGGACATGCTGTAGACCATGCCCGGCTCAATAGAGTGTGAGAAGTCCTCAACACTATACATAAGCGCATAGGGGTTGCGGAACTCAATGGGCGCGTCGTCTGCGGGCGCTGCCCGAAGTGCCGGAGCAAACTGGATGGTCGCCTGCCCAGCCGCATCAGACGTTATGTCAGCCGTCAGTTGCAGCAACTGGTCATTGATGGTGACGTACTGCCCAGCATAGAGGATGGTCGTAGATGGCACCCATCCGTCAGTAATCAGCGAGCGCCCCGTCTGGTTGGCACCATTTACGCTGGGCGTATCGCCGACATAGTAGGCACCACCGAGGAAGTCGAGCAGCAGTTCCGGTGAGGGATTGGGCCAATTGCTGGCCTGCTCAGTGGGGCTAACCGGAATGCGGAAGTCATTGGCCGAGCCAGCAGCCAGCGCCGCAAAAGAGAGCCACTGCCGGGCATTTGCCTCGCCGACAATCGGCGGCATGGTGATCTCGCATTCCCACCAGCCACGGTTTGAGGCCAGTACTTGGCGCTTGCCCGTCCAGCTAGACACATTGTTCTGGGAAGGCTGCACCAGCTTCCACATCATGGTCTGGGGCTTAGGGCTAGACGGGAAGGTAATAGTTGTCACTTGATTGCCCCTCCGAGACGCGGCCTACGCAGCCCCTGAACCGTGCGGGCTTCGGCAGCGGCAATGATCGAGGGCGCGGCCTCAATGATGCCCTGCTGGACCTGAGCGCGCACCGCAGCCGGATCAGCACTGCCGCGAGCATCTACGTTGATGGTGACACCGCCGCCACCCATGCTCTGAGCGCGGTGGGCCGGAATGACTTGGCTACCACGCGGTAGATTAACCAGTTCTGGCCCGCGCTCGCCGACCCATGCCATGCCGCCGGGGGCGTTCTGGGTGCCGTTGGCGAACTTTGGCACAGAGGTTCCAAAGAACTGCGTCGAGCCAGACAACTGGCTGCCCACGGCAGTGGCGGCACCATACATGGAAGGCATGCCAGAGGCGGCACCGCCACCAAAGCCAAACAGATTGTTCAGACCACCAGTAATCATGCCGACAATCTGCTGCACGACAAACAGTCGCCACAGTTCGTTGATGACGGCATTAATGATGCCCTTCATGCCGTCCTTCCACGACATGGCTCCGGTGAGCATACCTTGGAAAGAATTGGAAACTGCCTCACCAATAGAGGTGAAGGACCGCTGAATTTCTTCATATCGACTGAGCCATGTCTGCGACATCTGATCGCCAAGGGTGTTGACCGAAGCGGTCGCCATGGCGGTAATCTCAACCACCTTTTCCATGGCATGGCCCGCAATGCCAGAAGCCTTGTCCCAATACTCCTGCCAAGCATCCTGGCCCTTTTTCAGGATCGCGGCAATCGACGCTTGGTTACGCTCGATTAGATTGACATTCGAGAGGTCTTCCTCCCGCTTTTCGGACTTGCCCTTTCCGCCGCCGCCTTTTTCCTTATCCTTGGCCTTAGGCTTCATCTTCACGCCAGCCATGATCTCATCAATATCGATGAGGTCAGAGCGGAATGACTTCAAAAACGCCTCGCCAACTTCATTGGCGGTTTTTACAGCAGACCCTGCCCACCTATTGGTGACTTCCTCAAGACGGCCAAACCTGACCTCTGCGACCCGAGTGGATACACCGAGCGCGGCCAGCATGGTGTTGACGCCATTGCCAAGGAAATTAACCGTGTTCTCGACGTTGCCCAGCGCCATATTGACCAAGCGAATAAACGCATTGACCACGCCGACGCCTAGATCAAGAACGACCGAGATCGAGTTTTTAATTGCGATGATTGAGGCGGTAACTAGCCCGACAACGCCGCCCACAACACGGTTGAATACTGCGAGGACGCCCTTCGCCATATTGGCAAAGGCTTCCATTATGTGCGGGATCATGTCCTCAACAAGCTGAATTACTGGGCCAAGCGCCTTAATGGCTGGGGCCAGCATCTCATTAAAGTTCGAAGCAATCGACTTGCCCGCGCTGACGCCGATTGCGCCAAGCCGGTCAAACTTCTCGCCGACGCTATCGGAGTCCTTGCCGACCTTGCCAAGCGCCACAGAGGCAAGCATCAGGGCAATCCCGAACGGCCCGCTCAGCAAACGACCGACTTTACCAGCATTACCCTCAAAAAGAGTAAGGGCATAGCCAATTTGGCCGATTTGCTGGTTAAATGCCTGAACCGGACTAGCGCCAGTGCTTACTGATGTAAAGAAGTCATTCATCTGCATCGTAAGCTGCTGCGCACCCTGCCGCTGCTGACGCATGGCCTTGGACTGAGCATCTAGGGCATTATTATAACGGACGCCGTTACGGACTACGGCATCCGTTGAGCTTGAAAGCGCCTTATTTGCCTCGCGCAGCTTGTCCGTCTCTGCGCGAAGCGCGCCAACCTCGCGAATGAGCTTCGCCATCTGCTCTTGCCCAGTGACCTGGGCGGCAATGAGGAAGTCAAGAGTGTTTTGCTGGGCCACGCTTCCGTCTCTCTTCCTCTACCTTGAAGTAGGCGACCCACTCGTTGTACTCTGAAATTGAGATTTCTTCAATCTCCGCGATGGTTTTGCCGAGGCGATCCGCCAAGGTAACGAGATTGTACCTTAGCGGATCGTCTTTTAGTTTTTTTCGTGTTCCTCGACGCTAGTGCCAGACATCATCTCGGCTGCAACGCTGGAGATAACCGAAACCTCTTCCCGCATCAGAACCGGCTTGTCCTCAAGCGTGAAAAGCTTCTCGCCCTGACCATTCTCGGCCTTGAGAATGATTAGATCGACCATCGCCTCAAACGAAGCCGACTGAAGAAAGCTGGGATGCTTGCGCTGGATGCGGTTCAGTTCGCCAGCAAGCAGGGGACCGAAGTAGACCTTTTCAGGAGTGCCCGGCTCACCCCACTGCGGGACCTCGATATGACGCTTCTGGCTCGTGCGAGCCGCGATACGCTGTGCAATGCTCATATTAACTCCTTAGTTGTTAGACGGTAGTGGTGGTAAGCGCCCCGGTTCCCTGCAAGGTAATGGTGGATTCGACCATCCCATCAAAGGACGCCGAGATGGTTTTGCCGGTGACGATTGCGCTGCCGGTAAGGTAAGCATCGCCGCCGCCGGTTCCCTCAGGCATAAAGCGAACGGTGACTTCGCTGCCCACAGTCAGAGCGCCCTGGCCGGTCGAGTCGGTTTCGTCCCAGAACACATCGACAGTGCCGGTCCAAGCCTTCAGGGTCGTCTTGTGAGTGCGATAGCTGTCGCCCATCGAGGTGTCTTCAACGGTGTCGGCAGTTTCCTCGACCGAGTACGAGCGGATCTCAAGGATGTCGTTGCTCGCGCCGACCCGGACAGTGCCCTCGCTACCAGTATGCGTTGCCATGATCTACCTCTTAGGCCAGAGTCGACAGCGTCAGAGCGCCAGTGCCCTGAAGCGTGATGGTGGATTCAACCATGCCGTCAAACGAGGCCGAAACGGTCTTGCCGGTCACGATGGCATCGCCAGTCAGGTACTTTTCCGACTGACCAGCCGAAGTGCCTTCGGGGAAGAACGAAACGGTGACTTGGCTGCCGACCGTCAAGGCGACCTGACCATTGGTGTCGGTCTCATCCCAGAAAACGTCCACGGTGCCCGTCCACGCCTTCAGCGTGGTCTTATGGGTCCGGTAGGTATCGCCCATCGAGGTATCTTCGACCGTATCGGCGGTCTCTTCAACCGAATACGAACGGATCTCGGCGATAGCGTTGGCACCCACCCTGACGGTGCCCTCACTGCCAGTATGAGTAGCCATTATGCAGTCTCCTTAGCGGCCTTGGCCTTCGGTTTTTCCTTGGCCGGTTCCTCAGTCGCCCAACCAATGCTGCGATAATACTCCACAGCATCGGCACAAGCAAGAATCTTGTCGCCATTGGCGTTATAGACGGGCACCATCTTCATTGCGCAGTCTCCACATCGCCAATGCTTGTAACATATTCGACGGCATAAACCAAGCGCGCCGAACCGATCCCGTTCTGCCCATCGACATTAACGTCAGTTTCAGTCGAGGTCAGGATGCAGGACTTGGCCAGACCATTAAGGCTGAAGTCTGCGGCGATGGCCTCTTCTGCCGAAACGCAAATGCCATCAATGGTGTCATGGATAGTTGCGCTGGCACCCTTGGCGTAAATCTCTACCACGGCATTAATAACGCGGCGGAGGGTCCGGGTGCCGACCGTAATCAGCCCGCTGCTTTCATCGGTGGTGTAAACGCAGATCGCCGGTATCTTGCTGTCGTCCAGCGCATAGCGCCGCATCTTGTACACGCTCGCGCCAGTGGTCGGCAGGCCCGTCACCAGCGTGGCGATGCGGTCCCTAATCTGCTGGCGAACGTGGGCCATTAAGCCTTCTCCAGCATGAGGGTGGTAATGCCGGTGCCGTCGGTAATGACCACCCGAACATAATAGGACACCGAGCGGATCGAGATGCTATCGCCATCAGCTGCATTGGGGACATCCACCGTGCGGCAGACAAACTGCGGGGCCGGGATGGTCACATCCATCATCTCAGTGATGTTGCGGCTTGCCTGCGGAGCGTCAAAGATGCCTTGGATCGTTACCGGACTGCCAGCCAACGGCGTATAGGTCGCATTCTCGGCGAAGTCGTCGAGAACCAGAAAGTTCAGCAGATCGGCGTCGGTCTCGATCACTTGGCACCCTTCGGCGGACGACCGCGCCGGGGAGCAACGGGATCGCGATGCTCTACGGCCAGCGCCTCAGCCACCCGGATCTCTTCAGGATCAACCTTGACCGGCATGACGTCGGCCACAGGGACGAACTTGGCGGCAAGCTGCTTGGCTTCATAGTCCGAAAGCTCAACGATGTCGCCAACCTTGGCAATACCTTGGTTGGTCACAACACCGCGAACGCACTGATACTTGCCCATCTTCTTCTCCGAAACTTTGCCCATCATCGAGGCGGTAGACAATACCATTACACTCTCCTCAAAGGATTGGGGTGGCCGCGACTTCCAAACGGCCACCCCTCACCTTAACGCTTACACGCCGTCGTTGTTGTAGGCGAACGACACGGCGTTGCGGACAGCAACGTCAACGCTCTGGAGCGCGACGATGCGGACGGTCCCGCTCGACGAAGCGGTGTACGGGTCAACCGTCAGGTCGAGACCGCCCCACATGCCGATCAGGCAGTCCGACCAGTTGCCGAAGTAGACGTTACCGGCAGTGGCCTGCTGCGAGCGGATCACGCGGTAGCCGTTGGCTTCGCCGTTCTCCAGCACGAACATGCCCGAACCGCTGTCCTTGCTCTTCGTCTTCAGCCCGCCGTAGGTCGAGGCATCGGTGATGTAAGCAAGGTTGCCGAACAGGGCGTTGTCAGCAGCGACCATAGTTTCCAGTTCGACCATTTCGGCGAAGGTGGGAACCGCAGCGGCAAACGACGACGGCTTGTTGACGCCGCTGGTGTTCAGGATGCCGGTCGGCTGACCCGACGAACCCGAACCTTCCAGAGCGCCCTTGTCGATGGCCAGAGCCAGCGCCTGAGTGAGGTCGTCACGGACCAGAGCTTCCACAGCCGGGGTCGACTGAAGGATGAGCTGGCGGGTAACGTCCGTGTAGGCACCAACGGTCTTCGGGGCAAGGCTGACGGTGCCGAAGGTCGGCTCCGATTCGCTCGAAGCGCCGCCTTCGGTCGCGATCCAGCCAGCGGTCGAGGCGGCGGTCTTCTTCGGGATCGCCACGTTACCGACCAGACCCGGCATCATGCGGGCACCAGCCTGCATGACCGACGACTCGTTGCGCAGAACGTCGATGAACTCACCAGCCATCAGGTTGGTGGCAACGATTTCGTTGTCGTCCGAGGTGTTCAGGTCGCGCTTCCACACGCCGAGAACGTCGGTCGGGATCATCAGGCCCGAAGACGAGCGGCCATAACGCTGAGCGGCGGCTTCCGAGATCTCGAACTCGAACGCAGCAGCTTCACGCAGGCGGCGGTCGCTCGGGTTGGCCAGAGCGGCAATCGCGCGGACAATCGAGAACTGACGGATTTCCTTGCGGGTCATCCCCAGATCGTTGTTGTCGAGCGGCTTGTCGTTCCCGATCACATCCAGCAGTTCACCACGGAACTGTTCGATGCTCTTGCCCGAACGAATAGCGGCATCGGCCAGGTCACGCTTGTTGTGGCGCGCACCAAGCTCAATGATAGCAGCGGCATTACGGGCGGCAGCTTCGGCAGCTTCGGCCCGAACCGCATCCAGATTAATCTCGTCCATTTTGGACTCCTTCTTGATGGATGGTTCAACACTTGGTTTGGGTTCGAGAGCAGCCGCGCTCCGGCCCACGCCAACTGACGGGTCAGCCGGGATGGAAACGACGGATACCTCAAGGGGCGACCACGAACGAACAAGGTACTCGTCCTTGCTCGAAGCAGAACGCTCCATTTTGTTGACGCGGTAGCCGACGGAGACGTTTCCCCGGATACCATCAACAACATCCTGAAAAACCTCCTGCGCCAGCGCAGAGCGCCCGAACCGGACCTTGGCCCGCAGCACCCTGTCAGCAGAAAGTTCGACAGATTCGATTACGCCGATCTGGCGCTCCATGTCATGATCGAGGAGCAACGGCGCACGGCCCGAAGCGAGGAAGGCCATATCAATGGCACCCTCCTCATGGACCAGAATTTCCTTACCAAACGAACGCTCGACCGGCAGCTCCGAAGAAACGGCAATAGAAACCGTCCGCTTCTTCTCGTCCACGCCGCGAATGTCCATGTCGAAGCCACGGCGCTCAAGATCGACCACGTTCTTGCGGTCAGCCTCTTCCAGCACCACCTCTTCTTCGACGGCTTCGGCCACTTCTTCGGCAGCGGCGGCTTCCACCACTTCCTCGACGGCCTTTTCTTCAGGTTCGTCCACTGGCACTACTCCTTGGCCATACGATACAGCAAATACTGGCCGAAATCAATTCGGCTCCGTGTCTGGTTGGGCTTGGGGCTGTCCCTTGGTCTGCGGATTGCCACCAAACGGCCCAAAGGCCAGATCAAGGCCAAACTGAGCCGCCAGTTCCTTGTCACGCTGCCACTGGCTGAACGTCTCTTCAATGTCGCGGCCAAACTGGCCAGCAACATCGCTCATCGACATGATGCCGTTGTGCATTCCGTCCACGACCGCCGAAATTTCCTTCTGAGGATCGACCCATTGCCACGAACGGCCACGGAAGGTCGAGGCGGTATAGAACTTATCAAAGCGTGTCGCCGGGATCGGGATCAGCCCGAACTCCATGATGTGTTGCAACCAGATGCCGTAAGCGGGCATGACCAAATGCTCGATCACAAACCGCTGGAGCATCTTGTAGGCATCGCGCTCTTCCAGCGCGCCCTGGCGAACCGAACTATACGAGGTTTCTGCCAGATCGCCCGACAGGCTGGCATAGGACACGCCAAGGCCAGAGGCGATGCCGCGCAGGATGCCCTTCTGGAAATCCGAAAAGGCCGTCGCCGGGTGGTTGGGGTCGAACGCCTTGAAGTCCACGCCAGCAGGAAGCTGGTGGAACGTGCCCGGCTCGGCATCAATGATCGGAACCGTGTTGTCGTAATCATCCGCCGGGGCATCCTCGCCCGACTCGGAGATAAAGAAGCCCATCTTCGATGCAGCCATGCGCGCAGCCACCAACTCGGCCTCGCGGTGGGCGTTGAGCATCTTCAACTGGGTGATCGCCGGGGCCATCCACGGCTCGCCGCGCGTCTGCCCTGCACGATCAGGCGAATAGATGTGCAGCATGTTCTCCGCCGGGATGCGGACGGCTGCGCGCTGCGATGCAGCAGCAAAGTCATAGTCGCCGGGGTGGCGAGGCTTGACCCAGTAGGCCACAGGACGCTGGTATTCGTCCAGTTCGATCCCCATGCGGATCTCGTTGCCGCCCTTCAGGCGCTCATTCTTCTGCTCGTCAATCTGGTCAGCCTCTACCGGATGGAAGGCAATACCATGCTTGAACCGGCGGCTTTTGATGACCTGAATAAACGCTTCGCCGTCACGGGCGACGGTTTCAATAACATACTTCTCCAGATCGACCCGGCTGCGCTTGCCGTCCGGGGTAAAGTTGCCCTTCTGGCTGAAAACGGCCCAAGCCTGTTCAATGATCTGGTTGCCAATGGTGTCGAGGCTGCCGTCGGTGTTGCGCGCCTTCACCTGAAGGGCAAAGCCGTTCTCGCCAACCACATTGGTCTTGAGCAGGTTCAGGTAGCGCCGAACGTAGACATCATCGCGGGCCAGAGCGCGCGAGCGGTTCCGCATCGTCACCAGATCGGAGCGAAGCTCGCTGTCTGCGCTGCGGTTGGAGCTCAGGAAGTCGGCAAACAGCCGCCCGACGTTAGCAGCGTGATACGACCGCTTGCGCGCCGGAGCGGCACCAGCCTTTTCCGGCAGGCCCAGCAGATTACGCCATACGCTCATAGGAATCGCACCTTTACAGTCGTCTTAGTCGGCTTGCCCAAGGCAATGGCGTTGTCGCGCCGCTCCTTGACCACTTCCTTGCGGTAGTAATCGCGCCACTGGAGCAGATCGGTAATGCTCATCTTGGAGATCGAGCGCCCCTGAATGGCGTAGGACGAAACATCCTTGTCGGCCCGGCCTTCCAGCAGAGACTCGATCTTGTCGAGCATGATCTCAGCATGTGTGCGCGGATCCGCACCGTTTTCGTCGAGGTCGGCAATCGCCTCAAACTCGCCGCGCTCTACGACGATCCGGTTGCCGCTGGCTGTCTCGGTAATCTCAAGCTGCCAGTGGTAGAAGCCGACCGTAAACGCCGACGAGGTGGCGCTGGGCACCTGAAACAGGTAGTAGCCCGTCCGCTCAATCGCAGCCAGCTTGATTTCTGACGCGCCGCCAGCGGTGATGCGCGCAACATACTCAGCCGAATGCGTAGCAGGCGGATAGGACTCAGCCAGCGCCGTCTTTTTCCACTGGATAAAGTCGCCAACCACTATCTTGAGCGGTTCGCCCTCTGGAGCATTGCTTTCGTCGAACAGGTTAGCCATCAGCCCTCAACGCCAGTTATTCGCAAATCCGCCCTTCGGTCTCGCCCGCTTTGGGCCAACCAGAGGATGCGGCTTCGCCACCTCCTTCGGGGCTGCAACTTCCGCCCTACGCTCCACATTAGCATAAAACCGGCGGACAATGCTATCCATATTCACATTTAATATGTGAAAGGCCGCAATAGCGTAGACGCGAACGTCGAGCGCCTCGTTTCTTGTCCGGGTTTTGACCCAAGTGCGGGTCGGATAGCCCTTGTGGTACTTGATGACTTGCTTTTCCGCCGTTAGCTGCCGGAAATATTCTTCATCGCGTTTTGATGGAAAGTGGCAATAGCCCGGACCCGGCTCATCGATGCGCAATCTGGCATAATGAAGCTCCTTGGCGGTATCTACGCCAATGGCGTATAGCGGCACCTTGCCCACGTTGTTTTTGGATGGCCGACCGACAATGGGCTTGCCCTCGCCGCCGACACCCTTGATGGCAAACACCCGGTGCCCGGCGCGGGTCTTGGCATAGTTGTACACCGCCCGCGTATGGTGGCCCCCAGAGTCAACACAGGTGGCCCGGATCAGCATAGGCTCGCCAATCGGATGCTCATAGGTGGCCAGCACAATCTCATCCAACTGCGCCCACAGCCTCGGCGACGACGGATCGCCATAGAGAACATGGTATTCAATCTGCCATGTCTCTTCGCCAGCGCCCCAACCCAGCACCTCGACTTCCAGCCGGTCGTCCTGAACGTCTACGCCAGCCGTCAGCAGCACAACATCCTCCGGGATGCCCTCATACTCTTCGCGGCGCTGCGCCACAGCATAATCGTCCACGCCGTCTCCTTGGTCCTCCCAAGTCTCGGCAAGGATCGTGTTCACAAAGGTCTTGAGCCGCATCGGATCCTTGCGGCAGGCGAGAAATTCCTCGACCGTATCCACCAGATCAACCCACGGCGAATAGAGAGCGTTGAACCAAAAGCCAGCCGCGCCATTAAATGGCTTGTGCGCGATCCATTGACCCTGAGACACAGCAGCGTGGCGCTCGCTTTCGCTCCATGCTGCGCCGCATTCGTTGCAATGGTAGCGCGCAGTCTTGGGGTTATCGTCCTGCCACTGGACGTTTGACCAGAGCAGAAGCTGGCTATGCGAGCAATGCGGGCACGGCACGTAGAATTTGCGCTGGTCCGTCTCCTCGTAGGCGTCTTCGATCCGGCTCGCTCCCCTGTTGGTCGGGGTCGAGACCTGAATTATCTTCCTGTTCCAGAAAGTGGCGGCGCGTCGTTTGGCCAGAGATATTGGATCGCCTTCCTCACCCGCTGACGGAGGGTATCGATCAACTTCGTCACATAGAACAACACGAATAGGACGAGAAGCAAGGGAAGATGGGCTGTTAGCGCCAACAAGAGACAGAGCGCCACCCGGAAAAACCTTGTGAAGTGTCGTATTATTAGCATCTTTCGCCCTGCTATCGTTGACCAGCCCGCGCAGAGCCGGAGTGGGACGGATCAGACCAGCAGTCACGCGGTCCTTGGAAAACGCCTGCGCCATATCGACGGTGGGCTGCATCACCAAGATCGGGCAAGGATCGTGGTGCATATGATAGCCAATGGTGTTGAGAATCGCCTCTGACTTGCCAGACTGCGTACCACACATCACCACGACTTCGCGGACATTGGGGTCCGAGCAGGCATCCATGATGCCACGCTGGTATTCTGCGCGCGAAGTGTACCACCGGCCCGGCTCAGCCGAGGATTGGCTATCCAGCCGCCGCTCATGGTCAGCCCACTCAGCCACCGACAGGCGGGGCGGAGGGGTCAGGCGCTTCATGGCCCCAGCCAACTGGGCTAGGGCTTCGGCGCGTATGGATGGATCTAGTGCTATCATTATAAACCAACCGTTAGGTTAGGAATCTATATGCCTTATAATTGTTCCACACAACCCAGCAATAGAGCGCAGTCAGAAAACCAAGCCCATAGCTGCCACCATGATCCGCGAAGTGATAGAGGACCAAACCAGCAGCAACACCAATGCCCTTGTAGGCCACCAGTGCGGGAACAAGGCCGATCTGCTTCATGCCCCATGCGACAACGGGGTTCTTTTCGTATCCGCCCTTATTGATGACCAGATAGGTCGTGACGCCATCCGCGATCTGAAGCGCGACAAAGGCGATCAGGAGATAGATCATGCCCACACTCGGAACGGCTGCTCAGGCGGCAGGATCTTCAGCGCTTCGATCTCCGCTTCCTGCTCCTCGGTCAGAGCATTGCAGCGGACGTTAACGTGCCATTCGGGGTATTCCACCGTGATCGGATCGCCGTTCTCGTCATAGCCAGTCACGCGGGTG
>Ga0315903_10001937_pt1 | contig 31214 bp, 54 predicted proteins | sample LakEriMetagenome_7_FD_203524 | JGI IMG/M metagenome (GOLD analysis project Ga0315903, IMG submission 203524) | Freshwater fungal communities from buoy surface, Lake Erie, Ohio, United States - Buoy 2 MA119 | ecosystem: Environmental > Aquatic > Freshwater > Lake | place: USA: Lake Erie, Ohio...
CACATCCTGCTGACCTAATGGCTTTGCCCTGTGGAGGCATTGCTTATTACGACTACGAAAATGAAATTAGTTATCGTTGTGGCCAATGTGATGCTGTAGTGGGTAGCATAGGTATGCCTAAGCATTGTCAAGACGAAATAACTAAATGGGATAACTGGGAGGAGCTAGGTGGCGAACCCTGGAACTATCAAGTACCTGATGACTACATGGATGACTGGACATAATGAATATACTTGAAAAGTCAATACCAGGACTTGCTCCTGCAGTAGAGTTTAATATTGTACATACTACAGGAATAGGTGAAGATGTACTACATTGGTTGATTAACACTTTTGGACATACAGATGAAGGACGGTGGTTTATAATAAATCGTAGTATATACTTTAAGTATGAACGAGATTACCTATGGTTTTCGTTAAAGTGGGCATAAATGGATACAATAAAAGTATATCTTACAGATGAGAATCATCAGGATCTTGACTATAATCGTATGAGATTGTATTTTATAGATGCTGCTATATGGGCTACTAGATTCTGCCCAAGCTATAAAAGATTTGACATACAAGATGTAGCTGATCATAGTGCAACCTGTGATCAAATTGCCGAATATGAATTCACAGACGAAAAAGACGTGATTTGGTTTAAGTTGAAGTGGTTATAAGATTCTTAATGGAGTAACAATGTCTATATTTAAAGACTTTTTTTTGTTAGCAGTTTTAGCCGCATTAATGTTTTGTATAATGTTCTTAGTTAGGAAACACGAATCGCTAGAACAAAAAATGGAAAGGTATAATTGCAGTCTAAGTGAGTTCGCACCTGACTTCCCTCAAGAAGTTAGAAATGAATGTCGCAGACAACGATTAGAAGCATACAACAGGTCAAGAGATGTTCAACAATGACGAGGATGTAATCTGGAACCTTAGTCAGGCACATCTATGGCCATATCAAGCACCTGGATTTTACTATAGAGAACAAATAGAAGAATGGTTAAACAAGTCGTTTACTAAAGAAAAAGATTACACATATAGAAGTGGAACATTCTATTTTAAGGAAGAAAAAATCTATGTATGGTTTAGGTTACGTTGGAGTTCCGAGTCTAAGATACATGTTTATAGAAGGGCCTAGAAGTCTTTACGATAAGTTATGGTGGCGGTACATGCCTGGAGTAAAGATAGATGTTAAATGGCCCCGAGGTAAAGTAATCGTTGGACCAAGTGCTCCGGGGTGGAGTGGTCTAGGTCCAACATTTGAATATATCGAAAGTGCTGATCCAAACAATCATTATCGTCCTTGGTTAGAACAGAATGTAGGACGACAGGGATGGGATTGGAATTGGCGTATAGGAAGTATTAGCCCATACGATGATAGCCCAGAAGATAGATTAACCATAAAAATTAGACAAGGTAAGTCCAAACATGCCTCTTTTGTAGCACTCAAATGGTCAACATAATTTGAGCTTGACCTTTTTCTAGTTTTCGTGTATAATTAACTTCTGTTCAACAAATTGTACTGTTACTCTAATGATTACTAGTCTTATAAGAACTTTACTTTTGGTTACCATTGCAGCCCTACTACCTGGTTGTGCATCATTTGAGCGAGAGCTTTTTTTAAGACAAGGATATAGAAGTTATGATCCTTGCAAGACCTGTGGCGAATCTTTCCAGCAACTTCCTAATTTTGAAAACGAAGCACAGATCCTTAGAGCAAATGGAGTATATTGGTAATGCAAGCATATAAAGAAATCACCGATTGGACAACTCCTAATCACACTTATCTTTTGGACGGTAGCAGTTTAGTTGCCTATATCAAACAAGGAGAGTCTGAACCTTTCTATTTTAAAAATCCAATTAAAGGATTTGATCAAAGAGGAAGAAAATTTATCAAATTAGAAGATAATCCGTTTGAAGTTAAAGTTACATCCGGCCTACGTGAAGTTAAAGGCAGTAAAGGTGATAGCTATTTTGTTAACGATACAGAACACACTTGTACCTGCCCAGGATTTACATTTAGGGGCAAGTGTAAACATGTGGAAGTATAATATGAACTCTAGAATTGACGACCTTATGTATCAAGCAGGACTAACAGCACAGGGCTGTTGGGATGAAATGGACGCTTACAATCGTGAAGCTATCTTACAGTTTGCAGAACTAATTATAAAAGACTGTGCAGGTGCGCTAGATCCTATGCTTCGTGATATGATTAGTCGCGGGCAGGGTGTACACTTAATATACAAACATTTTGGACTTGAAGAATGAATAATAATTTGATAAAATCTTTTTCGGAACAGGCCCGTAACAGCATACCTAAAGATGTTTTTGGCCCAACAGAATGGATCGAAAAATATAACGAAAAACTTACCGAACTTATAATTAACGAGTGTATTAAAATATGCGAACAAGGTACAGACACTCAGACTACTAGTTCAGGTGCTGCTACAATGATTAAGCAACATTTTGAAATAAGCAATGACTAAGAAAATCTACTACGAAAAACGTGGACGCAGGTATGTGCCTGTGAGTGAGTACGATTCTGATTTTGTGGATAGTTTCTCAAAAGGCAATCATCTAATCATGTGCTATCCTGGCGGAAAAAGTGTTCGATACAATGTTGATCCTGCGTTGGCTCCTATGATTGCTGCTGGTCGTATAGCCGAAGACCATATGTGTGAAGCTATTTGGAAGGCCGGTGAATTGCGTCCTAAACAAAAAGAACTTACAATAGAACAACAACGTGCCTGGAAACGTTTGATAAAACTATTAGGTGACGATGCTTATGCTTTACAGATTAACAGTGCTAGAGATATCGCCGAAGCAGGACTCAAAGCCATGCAGGAAGAAGCAGATAAACTGCTAACCAATCCTAGTGTACGAATAGCTTACGAAAAGTTTTTAATGGTAGCAGCTTTGACTAAAGAAAATACTAATAAAAGGAGTTGACTATGGACTTATTACCTTGGATATTAATTGTTCAACTGTGGTCTGACCCTCCACCTAAAATGAAATTTATTTACAGTAAAGTATATCCAAATTATGCTGAATGTATGGAAGCACGTAAAGAGTGGATTCAGAAAAATTTTGTTGCAATTTGCGGAGTTAAAACTATAAATGAAAATCAAAAAGACAGATAAGCGTTTCAAAGGCTATCCTACGTTTAAATATTGTTTAGATCTCAATAGATATGGGGAAAAGAATTTCTTTCAAATCCGCGACTGGTGCTGGACTACTTTTGGCTCTAGTAAAGAAATAGAAGCACTACAAGACGATTGGCGTTATAGAGAGTTTGATAATAACGGCCATAATGAAGAATGGTGTTGGCATTTTGATGCATATACTAGACGTATATATTTCGCCACAGATAAACAGGCTAATTGGTTCACTCTTAAGTGGCTATAACATTGAGAACACCTGGAAAGAGCTGGATGAACGCAACTGCTGTTGAGCGTCTTATAGACGACTTAGGTCCGTTTAAATTAAAATTAAGTGTTATTGAGATCCACGACGAATCGTATTATGAAGTAAGACCTGTAGGTTGGATGCATAAACATGAACTACAGTGGAATGATATGATTACTTGGGTTGTGGATACACTTGGGCCTACTGCCAAGGATGGTGTATGGACACCTGGTCAGCGTTGGTACTGTAACAATGCCAGATTTTATTTCAAAGATATTAAAGACAGGGATTGGTTTGTATTGCGATGGAGTTCCTAAAATGACTAAGCCTATTATTTTAAGTACAGTAGAGTGGAAAGCTATTAGAACTCAGCTACATAAAAAATATCCTCCCAGTTATTTCATCCGAGGAAAAATGAAAGAAAAATTAGGATTCACTGTCAGAGAACATAATGCATGGTATCCTAATGCAGAGTACGAAAAACAACGTAGAGAGTATGAAACTGCTGCAAATGACTTAAATGAAATGAATTTACTTTTATCTCTGCCCCCTGACAAAGGTTACACAGTTCGAGAGATACATTTAGATTTTTACGACGAGAAGAAAAAAACAATGTTTATTTTAACATATATAGGAAGGTAAGTATGACAAGATCAATTTATTTAGATATGGATGGTGTAGTTGCTGATTTTAACTTGTTCGTTAGCGAACAACTAGGGAGACCAATAGGTTGGGGTGTTAGTGATTTAACTTCGGAAGAATGGCATAAGATCAGTTCTATTGATCATTTATATTATCAACTTCCCTTATTTGAAGAAAGTACTAAACTAGTAGCAATGGCCAAGAGTTTTAACACAAGATTCAAAGTTGAGTTCCTATCAGCTTTGCCTAGAGAAACATCTATGCCATCAGCAGCAGACGATAAAATAAAATGGATAGACAAATATTTCCCTGGAATGAAAGTTAACTTTGGTCCTTATAGTCAAGATAAACAAAAATGGTGCAAACCATTAGATATCTTAATCGATGACAAACCCCAAAATATCGAACAATGGTACGCTGCTGGCGGCATCGCTATTAAACACGTTGATGATTTTGATAAGACTATTAAACATCTATTGACGGCTGTTGTTGCTGACAAGCCTATGATATTGGATTAATGGGATTTCTTATTCTTACCCCAGATAAGCAAGGACATTGGGTAGAAATACACAATGCGGATTTAATGAACGAATCTATAATGGTCGAAGTCGACAATTGGGTTAGGAATAATAAACTAGGTAAACGTATGGCATTCAATATGTGGAAATTAAAAAGTAAAGCAGCAAAGAATTGGTTTGTGTTAAAGTGGTCAAAATAATATGAAACTAACTACCTGTAAGGTTGGGATGTTTAAACTACCTGGAATTGTTGTAGAACGTCCAGAAGACACTAGCGACGAGGTATGGCAGAAGACCCAAGAAGAATTGGATGCATGGGCGGCCAGCGAACAAGGCACAGGTAAACGTATGACAGACGTTCTTTGGAGTTTTAGAACAGAAGCACAGAGAGATTGGTTTATTTTAAAATGGAGTTGACATGAACGATTATTATACTAAAATTGAAGTTGAGTTTGAAGAATTAGACATTAGCAGATTAAAACAACTACATTGCTCTACTATTGGTCCAGTTGACTGGTATTGGGCAGATGTAAATTATGTATTGTCTAAAATAAAAACTCCGTTCTGGAGCGAGCATCGACCTAACAAAATTTGGTTTTATGAATACAACGGAGAAGGACTTATACCTGGATTCGGAAATGACAAGCATCATATGTGTGCAGTATACCATTATCTAAATCCAGCCGATGGTGTCAGTCTTTTCTACAACGATTTTACATCAGATACACCGTTAGACAAATTAGGTGCTAAACAAGGTGAAACATGGCTTGTGAACACCAAGGTTCGACAAACCATGTATTTTCCTGCTGAAGCTGTAAAACAAAAACGACAGTATTTAGGCTTTATGTATGAAGCGGGTTACGAAAAGATAAGAGATTCGTTACTATAGTTCTTCAGTAACGTATTCAAATTTGCCGCCATTCTCAGTTATCCATTTTTCCATAACTGCTCGTACATCAATAATATATTGGTGTTCTTGGTATTGATTAAAACCTTGCAAACTACCAAAAACGGAAACATAACACATAGATAAATTCTCTAGGTCTAGTTCTTTATCGAATCCAATATAATCACTGATATCTGCTAACATATGCACGTATGATTCTGCATAATTGTTTTCCATGAAGCTGTCGAGTTCTTGAATTGTCCCTGAGTTAGGTAGGGAAATATTCATAGTTTGACTAATGATCATTGTCTACTCCTTAATTTTTTTATTTAGTTAAGCAGAAATAGGATTAAGCGTAATCAAGAGAGATTTGGATAGATGTGCTGTTGGACGATCGATGTGTGTCCTACGCCATTGTCTATCTGTACGCATTATAAACATAGAATTTAAATCCTGATATCCGTAGTGTTTTTTTACTTCTGATGTAGTTTCGCTGGCATAGACTATACCTAGTTTGTTAAACGCAGGCATACTGGTATTAGATATGTATTCTAGCAACCAGTTTTCGCAGCCCTCAATTGGTACGTGTAACGCATAGCTATATTGATTTTCCGGAAGAAACTTTTGCCAGTCTGAATTTACAGTTTTTTTGTTTACTTCTAAATAGGCTTTATCAATCTTAAATCCGTTTTCTAGCAGTATTGAATCTAACTCTGGAACCCACATCTTAGCATGATTTTGATCTAAAATGTATCTACCAATCTTAGTATAGGAAAGATAATCAGATAAATGGGTAGCCCAATATCTTAATTTTTCTTCAATATCACCGGAATCGTTTAAGTCAACAATAAATCGCATCAAGTATTTAACTTTGATCTAGCCAATCAAATACATTAGACCAAGCTCTAGACCCAATAGTAGCTTTAAGTAGTGTATGATCAGCACAGGTTGTCCATCGCATGTCTTTGAGCTGCTGCTCATTCATAGGTTCGTATTCGATAGACACACCCTCTTGATCAGCAATATGCTCAGCTATATCTAAAAAGCTATGAGCTAGCCCAGCACCAACATTCCATATTCCGTTGCCTTTGACTTGCTCTATAAAATCCAAATGTAAGGTACAAATATCTCCTACATAGGTCCAATCTCGTTTGATTTTATCAGCTTGATCCCAAACTACGATCTTACCTTCTGTTCTAGCCTGCTCACGCCATTTGTGTATAACGTTAGCACGATTTCCTCTAAGGTGTTGAAATCTACCATAGACATTAAAATATCGAAATCCCTGTACGGGTGCAGTTATATCCTGTTGAAACACCCAACGGTCAAAAAGATATTTTGACCATGCATAGGGATTTTGTGGACGACAGGGTGCATATTCGCTAAAGTCCCTTGTATTACCATAAACAGAGCTTGAACTAGCATATTGCAATCCTACTTCATTGTATTGACATTCTTGAAACAATCTTTGACTGAATTCAAGATTCTGTTTAAGAATTTGATCAATATCTGTTGCTGTAGTATCTGCAATGGCTCCGAGGTGTATGACCCAATCATATCCTCTAACATCTGGAAATTCCAACGGATCCCAATCGTAACCTTCTACATCATGTCCTTGGCTCAAAAGGAATGCAGTCATGTTATGGCCAATGAATCCTAGATGGCCAGTAACTAAAATTTTCATCTCAATCCCAGTCTAGACGTTCGTGACGCTCTTCCCAAGCAATCCTTTGCTGCCTAGAAATTTCTTTTCTTATTGTTTCAATTTCCTCAGTTAATTTAATCTGAGTTTCATTATCAGTAGCCTTGCTTCGAGCTTCCTGTTTTGATTTTAAAAGTTGATTTAACCTGTTTAGATCAGACATATGTGCTCCTTAACTAGTCATATTTAATGTTATAGGTATTCAATCTAAAAGATTATTATACTATTAAATACACATACTATGCAAAAGAAAATTGTTAAAAACGGCAAGACGGCAGTGCTGATAGCCAAAACTCAAGGAACAGGGTGGTATTCCAACCACGGTATAGATGCACTGTTGTTTGATCCTGTTGTAGTAGATATGGTCCAAAGAACTGTTGATGCTGGCAAAATTTTAGAATATGTGAATTCTGCTTACACAGATTTAAAAATGGATAACTGCCCAAATTTAGAAATAAAATGGATATTGGACAACTCAATTTTTAAAATTGAAACAAGAGATAATGCAGAAATTCTTATTTTAATAGAGGATGAAAAATGGATCGTAGCTTGATAGGTACAATATGGAAAAGTCCGCAGGACAATACTTTCGAAATAACTGATTTATCGTTTGACAACGAGAACATAATCGTGTATTATCGTAACACTAACAACTCAACGACATCTTATAGTTGCTTTTTTGAAGCATTTCAATCTAGGTTCTATAGAGATTTTCAAAGACCAATGGTCTCAATCCGTAATTCAAAATTTGGACTAATCATTTAATGGAAACTTTTCTTCTTCTAATTGTATTCTTTTTGTTCGGCATCTTTATTGGTTGGACTTCCCATGCTAGAGCTATGATGGTTAAAATGACTGCTGATCCTGATGCTATTATAGATCTACTAAAAAGACTCAAGGAAGTTCAGACTGAAATCGACGAAGTTGATCAAGAACAAGAGTATCGTACAGAATGGCACAATGATGTTTGCTATCTCTACGACAGTAAAGACAATTTCCTAGCACAGGGTTCTACTATCATTGAAGCCATGGATCGTGCTGAAAAACGTTTTCCTGATCTAAAATTAAATTTTCGAGTAAACATACCTGAGCAATCTAACCAATAGATATTGCTATTAGTCATTTAATAACATACAATACTGACACTGCGAAAGCAGACTTTAAAGCCTGTTTATTAACTATAAGGAGATTAGGCATGTTTACAAAACTTAACAAAGGAACCAAAGCGTTCAAACTTTTCGAAGCACTCTACAACGGTGAAACACTTACACCAGCTCAAATCAGCAAGCGTTTTGGCATCAAGAATGTCAGCGCCGAAGTTAGCCGTGTTCGTCAAGGTGGCTATGCTGTCTACGCTAAGACAGAGAAAGCAACAAATGGCGTTCGTGTAACCCGTTACGAGATGGGTATGCCAAGCCGCAACATCGTTGCTGCTGGTTACCGTGCTCTTGCACTAGGCCTCTAATTTAAGAGGACCAGGTAGTTACTGGTAAGCCCACTTCGGTGGGCTTTCTATTTTTAATTTTTTCTATTATTCTAATAGAAATATTTTTTGTAAAAACTATTGAAATCACTTGATTTATAGATTAAATAAAAGTACAATAGATTTGTTTTCAACACACACTTAAAGGAGACAGCAATGAAGACAGTAGGAGATAAAATTGAAAAATTCGCCGTTACTGGCGTTAACCCAGGTAAAGATGATTTCTTTACTATCACAGACGAATCATTTGCGGGTAAGTGGAAAGTAATCGTTTACTATCCAAAAGACTTTACATTTGTATGCCCAACCGAAATTGTAGCATACGATAAACTATTCCAAGACTTTGCTGACCGTGATGCAGTATTGCTTACAGGTAGCACAGACAACGAGTTTTGCAAACTAGCATGGCAGCGTAGTCACGAAGACTTGAGTAAGATCAAGCATATTCAATTTGCTGACACTTCCCGTGATTGGGAAAACTCTTTAATTGATCAGCTTGGTGTATTCTATGCGCCAGCAGGCGCAGCACTTCGCGCAACATTCATCGTTGATCCAGATAACGTTATCCAACACGTTACTGTAAACAACTTGAACGTTGGCCGTAGTCCAGAAGAAACATTGCGTGTATTGGACGCATTACAGACTGGCGAACTATGTGCATGTAACCGTACAGTAGGCGGAGAAACACTATAATGGCATTCATCGACGCTATCAAAGAAGCGTTGCCGGACTACGCAAAGGACACTAAGTTAAACTTGGACGCTGTCCTTTTGCGTAGCACATTAGATGCAGATGTGGCTATGGGTTGTGCTGTGGCCGCATTGGCCGCAACAGGCAACGGTAAAGTACTTGCTGTATTACTAGCCGATGCTCCTGTTCACGCAGACTCAGCCATGACAGCCGCTAGCATTATGGCACAGAACAATGTATGGTATCCATTTGTTGAAATGACTGATGATCCAGCATTAAAAGGATTACCAGCAGGCCTACGTATGAACGCTATTGCATCACATGGCGGAACTACAAAGGTAAACTTTGAAGCATTTAGTCTTGCCGCAAGCATTGTTGGCAAGTGCCACTTCTGTGTTAAGGCGCATTACGAAACACTCAAGACAGAGGGCTATACAGTTGAGCAGTTACGTGATATTGGACGTATTGCTAGTGTTATGAATTCAGTTGCAAAGGTGCTAAACTCATGATAGAATGTTTAATTGTAGGTGATAGTATTGCAGTAGGCACAGCACAGCAACGGCCCGAATGTGTTAGTCTAAGCCAAGGCGGTATTAACAGTCGCGATTGGAACAAGAAAAATGCTGGTAACAGTGTTGCTGCTTCCACTGTGATTATAAGTTTAGGATCTAACGATACTAAAGATATACGCACTATCTGGGAACTGCAAACTTTACGCGACAAAGTAAAAGCTGATCGAGTATACTGGATCATGCCAGCTATTAAACCTCATGTTCAAAAAATGGTTCAAGTAGTTGCTGACAGTTATGGCGATACAGTTTTACCAATTATCAGTTTACAAAAAGATGGTGTTCATCCAGATACAAAAGGTTATCGGGCTATTGCTAATTCCACTAGAGTAAAATAATGATTATCTGTATGTACTTTATTCATTTTTTAAGGTACAATGCAGATACATACTAATACAGTATGTTAACTTAAAAAGGAAAATACTATGAACTGGACTACACCTTCAGCACAAGATATGCGTTTTGGTTTTGAAATCACCCTTTATATTGCTAATCGTTAATATAAAGAAGCAGTTAAAAGTTAGCCCTCTCGTAGGGCTTTCTTTTTGGCTCTAGTTTCTGCAAGGGTGCGTCTAATCTTTTCTCGCGTTTCCTCTGATACTGCATGACCTTTACGAGATTCAGACCAATTGGCCATATGCTCTGCTGATTTCTTTTTACCCTTGTGTGCCTCTGATCTTTTACGATTAATTTTGGCCCATTGATCCGGATTAGACATTAATCTATCAGCCCTTGCTTGTGATGCTTTGCTCATATTAGCGATCTGCTCTGGAGTCCTTTTACGTCCACGATTTGCTGCACCTCGTGCTTCCTGAATAGCCTCGTCTTTGCCAATTTGACCGCTTAAGGCATGCCAAGCAATTTTATCTTGCCAATTACCGTGCTGCTCAAATAACAAGCGATGAGCTTCTGCATGTTGTTCGACTGTGAGCTCAACAAGATTACTTGGGTCGTCAGTACCGCCCATATATTTGGGTATGATGTGGTGTATGTGTTTTAGCATACAGTTATTTACCGATCGTAACTTCAAAACCTATTATTACTTAAACAACAAATTTGGCTATACTATCCGTAATTTTTATTGACTTTCATTTTAGATGAGTATATAATAGAGACTAATCAACTACTTGAGGACAAAAATGGAATTTTCTGTTCAACAAGCTTTGGAACTCTCTTGTGCAGCCCAGCGTTATAATAAAGACTATGTAAAAGAAAGTCAACCATTGTATTCTGATGATGCTCAATTTTTAAGTTATCAGTATAGTAACAAACTTTGTATCTTGTTTACAATTGATCCTGAACGTCGGGCAAATAGTGATGCACAGTCCATTCCTACTGTTCTTCAAATAACAGATGAAGATCGACAATTAGTAGAAGACATTCGTACCTATTATCGACGATTAATGTTTAGCGTGTTAGCGCAACCCGATAATAGTTTTTTACAAGAAATTTTAAGTCTTTTAAATAAAGAAACAATGAGTGAAAACAAAATGGGATTTATTGCCTGTTTGCCTAGTGTTTACGAAAGAGATAAAAAGAACAACAATGTAAATAAGATTTTCAAAAATTGTATCAGCGAACCACTAGGAGTAGCAGATACTAAACTAGAAAACTTAACAGCTAATATAATTGATTGTGTACGCTCAAAGAATTATGATGCGTGGAATGTATTAGCAATTATTGATAACAAAATAGTTAGTTGGTTCAGCAAGTTTCCTATCAAACAGCTAGAAGTACAAATTGCTTCTGCTAAAATCAAAGGAATTTACGAAAACTATCTAAGTAAAAAAGTTGAAACAAGATTAAATTATGTAAAGGTAAAAAAATGAAAATAGCAGTAACCAGTGATGTACATCTTGAGTTTGGAGATTTGGACCTGCACAATGACGAAAACGCCGACGTGTTGATTCTTGGTGGTGATATCTTGGTAGCCGAAGATGTAAAAAACTTCAGTTATGTAGATGAACAAATTATGGCAGCTACTCCTAGTATGCTAGCCAGAGGCGAACGTTATTACAACTTTATCAAGCGGTGCAGCGAGAGATTCCCGCAAGTAGTTCTCATCATGGGCAATCATGAACACTATCACGGTGACTATGCACAAACCGCTAGTATAATTCGTACTATGGTTGGTGAGTTTAGTAATGTGCATTTCTTAGACAAGGAGTGGCGTATAATCAACGGTGTACTATTCTTTGGCGGTACATTATGGACTGACATGAATAATGAAGATCAGCAGACTCTTCATCAAATCGCTTACATGATGAACGATTACAGGGGTGTAAAAAACTCTGCTCGTACAGTACAATATCGTGTACCTGATTTGACTAAAGAAGAATCAGATGCTTTTAAATTTAAAGAACGTCCTGCTATGTTCACCCCTGAGGATAGTGTAGAGGACCATTATGCATTTCGTAGAGCTTTAGATGAAGTGTTAGAGCTTCATCCTGGTTTACCTACAGTTGTAGTCGGACATCATGCACCAAGCAAGGTTAGTACTCATCCTCGATATAAAAATGAAGTTCTAATGAACGGTGCATACAGTACCAATCTTGATAACTTTATTTTAGATCGCAGACAGATTAAATTGTGGACTCATGGACACACTCATGAGGATTTTGATTATATGGTTGGTACTACTCGTGTTGTTTGTAATCCTCGTGGATACGATGGCTACGAAGAACGAGCTGATAATTTTAAATTAAAATACGTGGAGATTTAAATGAAACAACAGTTAATAGAGGCACTTGACTTATATTTTACAAGTCATATTGCTAAACACAAAATGAATGTTGAAGTAATGTTAGGCAATCCTATGGCCATTCACGATCATACAGATTGGATGTCTGCTGTAGAAAATGAAATAGCACAGATAGCCGAGTACGAAGATAAACTCGAAGTTTTACAAAAATACTTCAAATCCTAATCTAAAAATTTAAAAGACTTCATGTATGTATTTTTGTTAAATACATGCATGAAGATCCACGAAATAATCGACGAAGATAAAGCCAGTAGAAAACTGTGCATCAGTAGCCGCCCAGATAGCGAATTGGGTGCGAGTCAATTAGCCAGCTGCAAAAGCCAAGGGTTTCGTGCCCGCGACGGCAATAAATCCCATAAATTAGGACGCGGACCAGAAAGTAGGGTCAAAGTAGGCGGGCACAAAATCAGAGGAAGAAAATACGGCGGGCCTCTACCAGATTGGGGATCAAGGAAAAACTAAGATGAGATTTTACGAATTTAAACAAATTATACTAGAAGGTACTAAAGGAAAACAAGCAGATGTTCCTAAATTCGATGGACCAGGTTATTTTACCGTAGGTGATAGTCACAGTAACGGGGTTGGCGGCTACGGTAAGGGAAAAATTTGGAAAGCTATGGGCATGGACGGTGCTAAATCTACTGACCCTATGCATCTTAGTGCTATAGAACGTATTCCACCTGGTAGTGTAGTTGCAATCAGTTTAGGTGCTAATGATTTAGCAGCAAAGACTCCAATTCCTCAGATAGTTAGTCAAGTACAAAGAGTTATTAGTGCAGCTCGAGCTAAAACTTTACAAGTTGTATACCTGTTACCTACAACTACTGCACCTAATAAACCTAAAGACCCAAAACGAAATGAATTAAGAGATGCTCTCAGTGCAGCCATACAAGTACCAATTGTAGACATGGGTCAAGCATCTGCAGGCGACACCATGGGGGTTCATTTAGATTCAGGAAGATACAATAGTATCGGTGCCAGTATAGCCGGAGACTATAAACCTAGAGCATTTGGTGCAAAAACAGATAACCTAGGTGACAACCCTAGCGATAAGTCCGATGATAAAAAATCTTCTCAAGATAGAATTAAATCAAGCGTAGAACTAGAACAAGGTCCTCCATTCCCTGCAGAATTAAAAGACGAAGTTTCAAAAATGCAAAAAGGTCTACAAGAACTAGGGTATGATGTAGGACGATTAGGTATAGACGGAAAATACGGGCCTACGACTGCTGCTGCTGTAGCTGCATTTAAGAAAGACTATGATCTAAAGACACCAAGTGGTAAGTTTGGTTCAGATGCGTTCGATATGCTAGCTAAAATTAATTCAGGACAGGTAGCAAGGGTAGCTACCCCAACAAAAGTTGCAAATATTGAATCTCCTAATATCAAAGGTACAAAAGAAAGAAATGCTGCTTTTAAAGAACCGTACTTTATGGAAAAAGTTAAACAGGTTTCTGCCAATCTTGGTGTAAGCGAAAAAGATCTTTTAGGTATCATGAATCATGAATCTGAATTAAATCCTCGAGCCGTTAATCCTATGAGCAAGGCAGTTGGACTAATACAATTCATGCCCAAGACTGCACTAGGACTAGGAACTAGTGCAGAAGAAATTCTAAAGATGAGCGCCACTGAACAAATGGATCTAGTAGAAAAGTACTATAAGAGAAATGGAATTCGAGCAGGTGACGATATCGCAGATCTTTACATGTTGACTTTTATGCCAGCTGCTAGAAACAAACCAGATAACTTTGTGTTAGGTAACAAGTCAGGTGGTAGAGTATTTGATCTTAGTGCTGCCGCAGTCTATAATCAAAATAGAGGATTTGATGCTAACGGTGACGGTATATTTACAGTAGGTGATGTTAAAGATAGAATTAGAAAATTTGCATGAACAACTTTACTGGAAAATTAATAATTTCCCCTCCTAGTGTAAAAGGAAACTTTTGGCAAAAATCTGTGATACTCGTTACAGAGGATCACGAAAAAGGCAGTGTAGGAATTGTGCTAAACAAACCTAGTCAAACATCTATAGAAGATTTTGCTAGACAATATGATATAAGATTATTTGGTCCTCTTAACGGAATGATACATGTTGGTGGACCGGTTAATGTACGTAATTTTACTATGCTACATACTAACGACTGGGCATGTGAAAATACACTAAAAATCAACAGAGATTTTAGTCTAAGTTCTTCTGATAATCTGCTTACTAGAATAAGTACCGGTGATGCTCCAAGGAGATGGAGATTGTTTGTAGGACTCTGCGGCTGGCAACCACATCAGTTATTAAATGAATTTGAGGGCAATCCTCCATTTAATCACGATACTAGTTGGTTAGTAGCAAAAGCTACAAAAGAACTAGTGTTTCATTATGATGTTACTGAACAGTGGACGTACAGTTTAGAAAAAAGCGGAGAAGAATTTGCTCAAACAGTATTCTAAAATTAAAAAAATTATCTTCTTTGTACTTGGATGGCTATGTTTGATAATGGCCTATATTGGTCTAATAACACCTGGCATACCATTCAGTATATTCTTAGTAGGTGCTGCTTACTGTTTTAGCAAGAGCAGTGACCGTATGCATGCCTGGCTATACAATCATCCGCGTTTTGGTCCCTTCCTTACTAACTGGGGAGAGAAGCGTGTGTTTCCTCAAAAGGGCAAGTATGCCATGCTGTTGGTTATGAGCAGCAGTTTATTGTTCATGTGGTTTACTGTGCCTATCAAAGGTGTAATCTACACTGCAATTACTATGGCACTTGTGGCTATATGGGCGTGGCGTTTTCCTAGTAGCGTAGAAGAATATAACCATCGCATAGAATCAGGCAAAAAGGTGGGTTGGTTCAACAACAATTTTTAAAATCTTATTTGCAAGATGAAAGATATAAAAATACTGCAAGGACCTATCGTTCCAAATACAGAATTTCTCAGTACCGACAGTCCTGAATTATACGAAGAAAATTTAAAAAAACAACCAAAGAATTGGATCTGGAGATCTAAGCCTGTAAGCTATAATCTTAACAAACAACATTATAGAACATCTAATTGGTCTGACTGTGATTGGAATAATAGTGTTTTAGTGTTTGGGTGTAGTTTTGTTTTTGGTGTTGGTGTAGGTGAAGATGATACTCTTTGTTATCAATTAAGTAAAAATTTAAATCTCCCAGCAATTAATCTTGGACAACCAGGAGTAGGTATTAATTTTATTTGGGCGAACTCGGTATTACTTAAATCTCAAAGAGTAGTTCCTAAAGCCTGTGTTTACGTATGGCCGGATATTTCTAGACAGACTGAATTTCTTTCTCCTTATGAAATTGACAATCACGGTGCTTGGAACATAGAAGACTCGGCATTCGGAAAAATGTCACTAAATGAGACTCACAATCTTGTTTATTACGGGTATATGATTAAAAATTTAAAATTACTTTGGAACTGTCCAGTAATAGACGCTACTTTTTATAAAAACATTAGTAAGACATATCAATGTGATTTTATTGAATACTTAGATCAAGCTCGAGATATATCAACACTTCCTAATGGATTTCAGTCTGTTCATCCTGGACCTAACAGTTTAAAACAAGGCGCTGACATCATAACTAAAAGGTTAAATAATGGTATATAAAGGATTTTAAAACAATGAAAAAACTATTATTATTACTGGCAGCATTACCATTATTCTCTTTTGCTGCTACTCCACAGGGCGTAACCTACGAAGCACAAATTCTCAAAGTCACAGACGGTGATACTATTGTTATCGCTGCTCCTTACTTACCAGCACCACTTAAACCGCAACTAGCAGTTAGAATATATGGAGTCGATACTCCAGAAAAAGGTCATAGAGCACAGTGCCCAAGTGAAGCAGAGCGTGGCGCAATGGCCACTAAATTCACTACTCAGTTAGTGGCAAGAAGTACTCAACGATTCGTTGTACTATACGGATGGGATAAGTTTGGTGGTCGAGTATTAGGCGATATTATTTTAGACGGGCAGAGCTTACGTGCTCAATTAATAGCTAACGGATTTGCTCGCGAGTATTATGGTGAAGCTAAACAATCATGGTGTAATTAATGGGGTCCGAAGGACAACAACTTAATGAAACAGATCTGCCCGTGATACCTTACGGGCAGCATTGAGAACGTACAAATGAGAATATCAGAAATACATAACTTGCAAGATCGAAGAAAAGATCAGGTTGAGCAATTTATTCAATGGACCATGAAAAAACTTGACATCGACAAAGAGCCCCCGTCGATCAAGTTTAGTAATCAAAAAGAAGAAAAAGATCAACATCATACAGGACGATTTCATTTAGAAACTAATACCTTGTATGTCTACACACACAATAGAAATTTGATTGATATTCTAAGAACCGTGGCTCATGAGTTAACGCATTATAAACAAAATTTAAAAGGCGATCTTAGAGGTAACCAAGCATATCCTGGATCTCCAGCTGAACAACAAGCCGATGTAGTCGCAGGCTATCTAATGAAAATATACGGGAAAGAGCATCCAGAAATTTTGGATTAACTGTCCGAAGACACATGATCCGCCACAGGACCATTTCGCATTAAATAATTTTCTTCGTAGTTCTTTTGAGATAGTTGCGAATCGTAAACACTCTTGTTTGAATCCCTTATCGTTTTAATAATTGGATGCATAATTTTTTGCTGTATTCGCAGACTCATAGATTCCATAACTACATTAATATCGTGTCCGTGAGCAATTTGTTGCAGCGCGAATCCGTACTCAAAAATACGTACACGATCTGCCCAGGATTCAAATGATTCGTTAGGATTCCATCTCATAACTTATATTATACACTATTATTTAAATCTCGTCAATCATTTAAATCACGATAAATAATTACGGAGACTATTATGCGGGCAAGAGAATTCACAATTAATGTACCAATAACTATCAAAATAAACGGCGATGATGATCCAGAAATCAATATGCCCGGAACTGACGAACCAAAATCCGTAGACGAACTTGATCCAGATCCTGTAATGGTTCCTCCGTTACAGCAACATATTGAACTTGCTAAAGCAGATCAAGGCAAGGACAGTCCAATAATTAAAGACCTTACACAAGACGAAGTAGACGTGCGTCCTCAAAATCGTTAATTCAAAATCTCGGTAAATACACTAAAACAAAGGATTTAGTGTGGCATTTTTCCGTAAAATCAAAGCCGGTCTAGTTAAAGACGAAATTACTGATTTTGTTGGCGATGAAGGCAATATATTTTTCAACGTAGAAACGGGAGAACTGCGTCTTAGTGACGGAGTGACTCCTGGCGGCCTCTCTATATCAGGTGTAGGCGGAGCCATAGTATCAGAAACTGAACCTAGCAATCCTGATGAAGGTGCTATTTGGTACAAAGAAAGCACTAATGAATTAAGTGTTTTTGGTGGGTTTTGGTCAACTATTTCTGGTGGTGGTGGTGGCCCTAGAGGTTTTACAGGATCAAGCGGTTACACAGGTAGTCAAGGTTTTACAGGTAGTAGTGGTGCTGTAGGATTTACAGGCAGTGCCGGAACAAACGGATTTACAGGTAGTGCTGGTACAGTTGGATTTACAGGCAGTGCCGGAACAAACGGGTTTACTGGTAGTCAAGGTTTTACAGGTAGTAGTGGTGCTGGCTTTACAGGTAGTAAAGGCGATACAGGCTTTACAGGTAGTAAAGGCGATACAGGCTTTACAGGTAGTAGTGGTGCCGGGTTTACAGGTAGTCAAGGTATACAAGGTATACAAGGATATACTGGAAGCAGTAGTGGCGGTGGCGACGGGTATACTGGAAGTAGAGGGTTTACAGGCAGTGCTGGAACAAACGGATTTACTGGTAGTGCTGGTACAGTTGGATTTACTGGTAGTAGTGGTTTAGTAAATGGTTTAACTAGTAACAATGTTGACACCATAACTGTAGATTCAGGTTACACTATTGTACCTGCAAACAACGGTCTACAAAATCTAGGATCACCGTCTAATAGATTTGGTACAGTATATGTAGGTAGTAATTCTGTTGATATTGGCGGTACTGTGCTTTCTGTTGGTGCTGCCGGAAGAATTTCACTTAGAGATTCTAATAATAATTTTACTGGTTTCGTTGTAAATGATATTGTTTTTGGTGACGCTGAAAACAGAGTTATTTTAAGATCAAACAATAATAACGGCCTAGAAATGGTCCGTAATTCGGGAACACCATCCGAAATAACATTTAATGTAGCTGTTGGTTATGCAGGCAGTCAAGGCTTTACTGGTAGTTCCGGACTTACAGGCTTTACTGGTAGCCAGGGTCCTCAAGGGTCGGCAGTCACAATTACCGGAACACTTAACAACGTAAATCAACTACCTCCAACTGGATCAAACGGTCAGGCGTATTTAATTGATGGTAATTTACACACTTGGACTGGTTCTGCATGGACTAATGTAGGACAGATTCAAGGACCAACGGGATACACAGGCAGTCAAGGTGTAGGCTATACTGGATCGCAGGGCAATGTTGGATATACTGGATCTGTGGGAGAAGGATACACTGGAAGTAAAGGCGATTTAGGTTATACAGGTAGTCAAGGTCAACAAGGTTTAAGAGGTTATACAGGCAGTGGTGGAGGTGGTGGAGGTGGCGCATTTGGAAATTTTGATGGCGGTCACCCTGACAGTAATTATGGCGGAATAGCCAGTATAGATGCAGGCGGTGTAACCGCATAAATATTGAAATAACAGCAGATTTTATAAAATGGCCATACAAATACAGTTTAGAAGAGGAACCGCAGCAGAATGGACTGGTGTTGATCCTACCCTCGCCGAAGGCGAAATGGGTATCGAAACAGACACTAATCTCTTTAAAATAGGTAACGGTAATGATAGTTGGACAGAGTTGCCCTACGGCGGCCTAAGAGGTTATGTAGGAAGTTCTGGATTTACTGGTAGTATTGGAAACATGGCAGTTTCAAATGTACTGTATGTAAGCAAAAGCGGCAACGATAGTAATTCAGGAACAGCATTAAACACAAGTAAATTAACAATTAAATCAGCCTTGCAAATTGCCACTAACGGCACAACTATCTTTGTTAAAAGTGGAGACTACACAGAAATTAATCCTCTAACAGTCCCCGAAGGTGTAGCCATTGTAGGAGACAATTTAAGAACTGTAACTGTGCGTCCTCAGAACAAAACACAAGATTTATTTTATGTTAATAACGGTGCTTATCTAGCACATATGACATTTAAAGATCATGAAAGTCCTAGCGCCGCGGTGGCATTCAACCCGAACGGTTCAGCTGGTGTTATTCATACTAGTCCCTACGTACAAAACTGTACCAGTATGACCAGTACAGGTACAGGCATGCGTGTTGATGGCGCACACGTCAACGGCTTACGTAGTATGGTAGTTGATGCCTACACACAGTATAATCAAGGTGGTATAGGCATACATCATAAAAATAGAGGAAACACTCAATTAGTATCTGTGTTTACTATTTGTTGTGATGTTGCTGTTTTGTGTGAGAGTGGTGGATTTTGTAGTTTAACTAACAGTAATAGCAGTTTTGGTAATTACGGATTAAAAGCAGATGGTGTAAGTTCAAGTTTATATTCAGGAAAAATAAATGGATCAGCTGCTGGAAGAACATTCGTAATAGATAACCTAACTACAAGACCAAATGTAGGCGACGCCGTTAAGTTTGTAGGAGACGATACCTATTATACTTTATCTACTAGCACAGCATTTACTAGCGGGTCTACAACGATCACATATCCAAGTTTTTCATTAGAACCTGCTGATGCTAGAAATTCTAGACAAGATGTATTGGATGCTAAAAGTAAAATACAAATAGATGTTATTGATTATCTCAATGAAACATATCCAAGTTTTGATTTTAATCAATTTAAATGCAGTAGGGATGTTGGGTTAATTATTGATGCTGTAGTAGATGATATGGTATTCAATACTAATTATAAATCTGTACAGGCCGGTATCAGTTACTACAGAGGCACTGCAAGCAACGTAATCAATAATCAAAAAACTGAAACAATTGCAGGTATTAATTTTGCAAGAGATGCAGTTCTAGATATATTAAGTTCAGATAGTTCACAAGGTCCAGAATATACAAGAGTGCAAACTAATTTTAATACTATTACTAATATTATTAACAACGGATTGGGTGTTGCACCTTCTTATGCATTTAATAATGCTATAGGGACTACAACAAATAGATCAAGATCTAAAGTAATCTTACAAGCTAACCGTAATTTTTTAATAGAAGAAGGTATCGCTTATATTACAGCAAACTATCCGGGGCTAAGTTATAATTCTACAAAATGCCGTAGAGATATTGGCTACATCATAGATGCAGTTACTTATGATATTACCTACAGCGGTAATAGTCAAACAGCTGACGCTGCTGATGAATATTATAGTACAGGTACACTACAAGTGCCAACAGGTGAAAAACAGGCTACGATTGATACATTTGCCTATTTAAAAACTGTAGCAGCACAATGTTTAGTTAATACTACTGTTACACCTTTAAATAACTCTGCTAGTCAAAATACTAGTAATCCTGCTGCTACAAATACAGAAGTCACTATCAGTAATGACTTATTTGATATTGTTACTAACCTAATTGAAAATGCTTATTCAAGTACAATTACGTTGGAAGAGTCTGCATCAACAATTGCAGATAATGCTACAGTTACTTTTCATCAATTTAGTTTAATTACAGCAGCAGGACAAACATTTGAATGGGTTGGTGCCGGGACAAATGTCAATACAGCACTGCCGTATTTAGGAGGTATACCTGTATCAGAAAATCAAGTTGTACAGGTTAATCAAGGAAAAGTTTATTATACCGGCACTGATCAACGAGGCGACTTTAGAATTGGTAATGATCTAGTGATCAACAGAAATACAGGGACCATTACTGGTAGAACATTTACAAAAAGTTTGTTTGCCGTTATGACACCTTACATATTAGCAATTGGAGATTAATATATGGCAACTTTGCCTTTGAATACGTTTAGAACTAAAGCATACGAATTAACTACTAATGTACAAACACTTTATACAACTCCTACAGGGTTAACTACAATCGTATTAGGTGCCCAAGCTAGTAATATAGGAAATAGTCCAGCTACTATAACTTTTACTCTACGTAAAAATAATACTGACTATGTAATGTTAAATGCTTTTGAAATCCCCCCAAATGATGCTGCCGAAGTCACTACTGGTAAATTAGTAATAGAAGAAGGATCAAGTATAAAAGCAGTAGTCAGTGCTAATAGCACTATTAATTTGGTTTTAAGTGTCTTGGAAACATCAAATGAGTAAGAGTCGTCTTGTTAGCGGCAAACAGAAAAAGAAATCAGGTGCTAGTCTTGATCAGGATCGCTATGACTATTTAGATGTCAGTAATGCCGAACCTGATTTGGGCTTACCACAAGTAGATTCTAGTGTACTTATTGGCGACATTGATGGCACTAGAACTTGGACTGATATTACTACCTATGCTAACGATTTTAGAGGATATACCGGATCACAGGGAGATATCGGGTACACCGGTAGTGTAGGATTTGCGGGCAGTCAAGGAGACATTGGCTATACAGGCAGTCAAGGAGACATCGGGTACACCGGATCACAAGGCGATATCGGATATACTGGTAGTCAAGGAGATATCGGATACACTGGAAGCCAAGGCGACATTGGTTATACAGGAAGCTTTGGATTTACAGGTAGTCAGGGGCCTCAAGGAAATTTTGGTGGGGTAACTTTTGACTACACCTTCGATAGTGACATAACTGATTCTGCTCCAGGAACAGGAAAATTAAAATTAAATCAGAACAATATATCTACAGCCAGTGTTCTGTATATTCAAGACACCGATGATAACAATGCTAATTTAGATGCTTATCTAACCACAATTGATGCAAGCACTAGTCAGTTAAAAGGTCATATAAGGATCAGCAATAAGTCCAACAGTGACGACTTTGCAATCTTTGCTATTACTAATAATAGTACAAACAATGGTGCATATTTTTCTGTACCAGTTAGTTATGTTTCTGGCACTGCTAGTAGTTTTTCAAACAATGAAGATATAATTATTACTTTTGCTCGCACAGGAGACAAAGGTGATATTGGTTATACAGGTAGTCAAGGAGACATTGGTTATACAGGCAGTGTTGGTTTTGTAGGCAGTCAGGGATACACTGGATCACAAGGTGATATTGGATATACTGGATCACAAGGTGATGTTGGATACACTGGCAGTTTTGGATTTACCGGTAGTCAAGGAGATATCGGATACACTGGATCACAAGGTGACATTGGTTATACAGGATCACAAGGTGACATTGGTTATACTGGATCACAAGGCGACATTGGATATACTGGATCACAAGGTGATGTTGGATACACTGGCAGTTTTGGATTTACCGGAAGTCAAGGCGACATCGGGTATACTGGATCACAAGGCGACATTGGATATACTGGATCACAAGGTGATGTTGGATACACTGGCAGTTTTGGATTTACCGGAAGTCAAGGCGACATCGGGTATACTGGATCACAAGGCGACATCGGGTATACAGGCAGTCAAGGAGATATCGGTTTCACCGGATCACAAGGAGACATTGGTTTCACCGGAAGTCAAGGTGATATCGGGTATACTGGATCACAAGGAGATATCGGTTATACCGGATCGGCAAGTACAGAAATTGGTTATACTGGTAGTGTTGGTTATACTGGATCACAAGGAGATATTGGTTATACCGGATCGGCAAGTACAGAAATTGGTTATACTGGTAGTATTGGTTATACTGGTTCAAAAGGATTAGCAGGTAACTTCGGTGGCGCCACTTTTGGATACAACTTTAACACTACGACGATACTCAATGTTAGTCCAGGGTCGGGTAAGTTTGCAGTTAATAATTCTAATTTATCATCAGCTACAATTATAGCTATAAGCCAATTTGATTACTATACAAATGATATCAAGCCATATCTACTAACAATAGCGGATAGCACTTCTACAATCAAAGGCTATTTAAAATTTACTAGTCAAGCAAATCCAGAAAATTTTACGTTTTATGCTATCACAGGATCTGTTGTAGATAATTCTTCGTGGGTAAACTTAACAATTACATATGTAGCAGGAGACACTGTTGCATATGCAAATAATGAAGACATGTTTCTTACTTTTTCAAGGACTGGAGATACTGGATTTGTTGGTAGTAGAGGAGATATCGGATTTACAGGTAGTCAAGGAATACCAGGAGAAGCAGCAGCTATTGGTTATACAGGTAGTCAAGGTGATTTAGGTTTCACTGGTAGTCAAGGTGCAGGTTTTACGGGTAGTCAAGGTGATTTAGGGTTCACTGGTAGTCAAGGATATACAGGTAGTCAAGGAAATGATGGAACTAGTGTTAAAATCCTCGGAACCGTTTCAACCAGTACTAGTTTGCCTGGTTATCCTAGTAGTTATAACGGTGATATAGGCGACGGATACATAACGGCTGATACAGGCAATTTATGGACTTGGACTGGATCTTCTTGGGAAAACGCCGGTCAAGTTAGAGGTTATACAGGTAGTCAAGGTCCAGCTGGAGGATATACTGGTTCAGCAGGTACTGAAGGGTATACTGGTTCTAAAGGTGCATTACAAAGATGGGAAAGGAAAGTTTCAAATTATACTGCTGTTGATGGAGATCGAATAATCGCAGATACATCTTCCGGATCTTTTTCAATAACATTGCCTATTAGTCCAGCTACAGGAACCTATGTGCAGATAACTGACGGCAGTGACTTTAGTATAAACAATTTAACTGTATTGAGAAATGGTAGTACTATAGAAAATTTAGGCGATGACGTTCTTGTTACTCTAAAAGGAGTTACAATAGAATTCATATATGGAGCAACAACTTGGGAAGTTACTGCCACTACTGGTGCTAGAGGTTATACAGGTAGTCAAGGCGCAGGCTTTACAGGAAGTATCGGGTACACAGGAAGTGTTGGGTACACAGGAAGTGTTGGATTTGTTGGTAGTAGAGGCGGCCATCAATTTTTAGGAACTCAAGATCCAGCAGTCTTACAATATAACGGTAAAACAATTAACGAAAATCTTACAATAACCGGCTCTCAGAACGCTTGGGCATCAGGACCTGTGACTATCGGTGACGGATATACTGTGACCGTACAGGACGGAGGAGCTTTGACCATAATATGAGTTCAGGAGAATTAATTATAGATGAGATTCAAAGTCTCAGTGGCTTATTGACTTTTCAAAAACCATTTCACGAAACAGGATCAATAATACAAACTAATTATATACGCACAGACAATATGTCTAGTTGGAGTTGTCCAGCTACAGTCGCAGGAACCGTAGTAACTCCTCTTAACATTACTATCAAACCTAAATACAGTAACAGTTTATTGACGATAGAATGGATGATCAATGGTGAAACTTACCATGATTTTGGATTTCTTATCTATCAAAACGAGTTACCTATAACCACTACCGGATACCAAGGTCAAAATAATATAGATTTGAATTCTATAAAATACAATTACGTTGTAGGTAGATATGATGGAGCTAACAACAATGACAGCACACCCATGAATTATTATCTACAATATAACACGATATCGGGTTCTACTCAATCTCGGAGTTACAATATTGCTGTTAGAGCTACATCCTCTGCTACAACTTTTTGGCTAAACAGAACCTTTGGTAATGCAGGAGCAGCTACTTACGAAAATTTGGTCAGCAGTGTTTTAATTATGGAAATTAAACAATGAGCCAAATCAGTTGTAGATCGATCAAATCTAGATCAGCAGGATCGATTATAATTTCTCCAGGTACGTCAGTTATCAATCCAGGATCAGTCGCACAATTATTGGTTGTTAGAACCAATGCTTTTACCTCATATAGTTCTCCAACTACAGGCAACGGAACCACTATCACTGATCTTAACCTCGTAATTACACCTAAAAAAGCAAATAGCATGTTAGTCATGCAATGGATGTTGAATTGTGAAGTAGGTCACGATACTGTTTTTCTCATACATAAAAACGGATCTTTGATAACTGATGTTGGATATGAAGGAAGGAATAACATAGGAAACAATCAGTGGGTGGGATATGTTCCTGCTAACTATGAAAACAATACTGCCAGCACTCCTGCTTGTTATTTTATACAGTATGCAATACCAGCCGGATCAACTAGCCAACAGACTTTTGCACCAGCAACTAGATCATCATCTGCGAGTGCTTCTACTTTGTTTCTTAATAGAAGCTTTAGTAGTGCAGGCGCAAGTTCTTTTGAAAATATGGTCAGTACAGGTAAAATCATGGAGATCAGTAGTGAGTAAAATTGTAGTTAATACGATTAACCATTGTTCTAAAGATGCTGCTACTATAGAAATAGCATCAGGTTCTAAATTAGAATATTCAGGAAAAATTGTACAAGTAGTAACTAAAAGAGTTGATACAGATGCTAGCTATTCTGCTCCTACTACAGGTAACGGTACATTAATTGATCTCTTGACTACATCTATATTTCCTACAGATCCAAATAATCTTATTGTGGCTAAATTTATGATGAACGGAGAATCCCAACAAGACTGTGTATTTCTTGTGCATCTTGCAAGGCAAACCTACTCCCCAGCTGTGAGTGGTGGCCCAGCAGGAGTTAAAACTTTTAGTATTTCTCCAGCAGTGGATGGAAAAACCTCTTGGGACACTGAAGTTGACGGATCTTTAATTTTATCGTCAGCTGGCACTTGGACTATGACTCCAACTAATAATTTCAGTACTACAGTAAAGATGTGGGGCGGCGGCGGCGGCGTCGCTACATATAGTGCAACGACCTATGGTGGCGCAGGCGGTGCAGCAACCGGGACAATATCGTTTTCTTCTGGCACTAGCTATAGTTTGATCGTAGGGCAGGGAGGAGGCGGTGTTGCAGCTAATAGAAATGCCGGTGGTGGCGCTGGAGGTACAGGAATACAGTTTACATCTAACTCTAATCCAATTTTAGTCGCCGGTGGCGGTGGCGGCGGTTATAGTACTACAGGTCGTCGAGGGGGCGCAGGTGGAGGAACTACTGGACAAGCAGGTGACGGATTGGCCGGTGGCGCAGGTGGAACACAATCGGCGGCAGGTGTCGGAGTTAGTGGAGGAAGAAGAACGGGCGCAAGTGGTAGTGGCAGAAATGGTGGACAATTAGGAACAGGCAGCGCAGCCACGAGAACAGCCACAGGATTTGGTACAGGTGGTGCCGGTGCATTAAATGCAGGTGACGCAGGTTCTGGTGGTGGTGGTGCTGGATATTGGGGTGGAGCAGAAGGCGGCGGCGACTCCGGCGGATTCGGTGGCGGCGGTGGTTCCGGATACTTTGATTCAAGTTTGGTAAGCAATGCGACTTTATATCAAGGAAATTATGAAGTACCAGGAAACTCTAGTGATACAAATCGAGGAACTGCTGGAAATCCTGGAGTAGGATCGACAACGGCTGCGGCCGAAGGCACATCCGGAAAAATCTTAATATCTGGTTCCGCAACTCCTGCATCATATAGTCAAAATTCTCTAACATTAGCGTCAGATGTAGGATACGAAGGAAAAAATACAGTAGGAAGTAGTAATTGGGTAGGATACGTAGCTGCATTCTATGACAATGATACTAATAGTACACCCAGTAATTATTTCATAGAATATCATGTACCTGTTGGACAGTGCGATCGATTAGATATAGGTCTAGCTGTGAGAAGTTCTACAACCACAGCAGGAACTTTCACACTAAATAAAGCGTATACTACAAATGCAGGTACTAATTATGAATTTGCAGTAAGTACAGTTATATTAATGGAAATTAAACAATAATGCCTAAAATCATAAGAGAAAAAGTTTTTGGAGTTGCAGATGCGCTCGTTTCCTTATGCCCCCAGGCATCTTGGGGGCTAGGTAGTTCAGGCACCTATAACGATATTAGATGGCAAGATCAGAACATATCAGTTCCTAGTGAGCAAGAAATCAATGAAGAAATACAAAGATTACAGTCCGAATGGGATTCTACAAAATATCAAAGACAACGGATGGCTGCGTATCCTAATATAGAAGATCAACTAGATCAAATCTATCATCAAGGAATAGATAGTTGGAAGGAAAGTATAATGACTATTAAATTGCAATATCCTAAGCCGGAGACAGAATAGTGCCAGGAGTATTAAAAGTCGATCAGATACAGAACCTAGCAGGAACAACTTCGATCGATGTTACAAATATTGGTTCTGGAAACGTTTTAGAATATCTCTCAGGGCCATGCGACGGAAGTTCTGTGTCTGTTAGATCGGGATCATACACATTTCAAAATGTCACAGCGACCCAGACTTTGTCTGCGACATATGCTGATGTCAATGGGTCTTCTATTTCATATACTCCTCCAGAAGGAACCACCAGAGTCAAGTATATTTTTAACTGGGCGTATTACTGGCCTTCGGGTACACAATGTATTGCACATTATAATTTTTATATAGATACTTCAGAAGTTGTTAGAGCAAGATTTAATACTTCCGCGCAATATCCCGAAGGAAGAACGTCATTTGAATGGGTAATAGCCATCGGAGGTAGCACAGATTCAAATACCGGAAGACAGGCGGTGTGGACCGCAGCTAAAAATTTAAAATTACAGGCTAGATTCTACGGCGCGAGCAATCCAGTGAATATACATGGTACTAGATATTGGAATGGAGCCGACTCACCACAATTTAGCATGCCTGTACTAACTATTATCGCGATAAAATGAGTACACTAACCGTTAAAACAATAGAAGGATTTGCAGAAAACAGTAACATGGTTTCTTTACCTGCTGGACATATCATCTACTCACCGGGATCCATCGTACAGGTAGTAAGTGTTGTTAAAACTGACACGTTCACTACTACTACCACGGCAGCATCAGGCGGAGTCGTGGTCACAGGACTCAGTGCTTCAATAACTCCAAAAAAAACTACCAGTAAAATTCTAGTCATGGCCATGTTAAATGTTGACGGAACCAGCGGCACGACACAGGTTTACTCGTGGCTGGCCCGAGGATCTACCAAGATAGGAGTTGGAGCTGCTGCTGGAAGCAGGGTGACTGTCGGCGGCAGATTTTATTATGCAGATAATAATGCGTCTGGGATGATCAACATGACTTTTTTAGACTCGCCTGCTACTATCTCAACAACAACATATAATGTCTATATAGGTACACAGACGGCGTCTGGCTCAGTGGTAGTAAACAGGACTATAACTGACACTGACAATAATACGGACGGCGCAAGATCAGCCAGCACACTTACCCTTATGGAGGTGGCACAATGACCAATAATGTATTATTTGATCTTCCTGCCGCATTGGTAAATCTTCGGCCAGGAGCTAGTTGGGTCTTAGAAGGTGATACCTACGATAAACTAATCTGGAAGGACGAAAATCAAACCAAACCCACAGAACAAGAATGTCAAGAAGAAATGTTTAGACTTTGGGATTTAAAGAACAATACTCAGTACCGCGTAGATCGAGCTGCTTCTTATCCATCAATAGGAGATCAGCTGGATGCCTTATTTCATTCAGGAGTATTTCCTGAAGAAATGGCTGCTAAGATACAAGCGGTCAAAGATCAGTTCCCAAAACCTACAGTAATAGATTGATATTTTAAACAAGATTATAAAGTATGACTGAAAATTATTTTTATGACACGTTATTTCCTAGCACGGTGGTGTACAAAGATCACGAAATCGAGAATAAATCTGTTCTCATTGATCTATCAAAAAAAATCATAGGAAGACACGGAAGATCATCTTTTTACAGTTCTTGTTCTACTACAGTAAACACTAAAGTTGATATATTGGATATGGCGGAATTTTCTGAAATAAGATCTCAAATAGTAGAAACGATTGGAGCATTTTGTGAATCTACTAAGTTAAGTAGAAAATCTTTAAAATTTACTGGATCTTGGCTTAATTTCTATGATATAGGTGGCTATCAAGACCTTCATCATCATTCCCACAGCACTATAAGTGGAGTTTATTATTTAGACAGTGATGGAAACAAAGATCTAATTTTTCAAGCTCCTTGGCATTTTTTCCAATCTATTGAGGCAGAAGTTACAGAACCTAATACAACAAATTGTCACAATGTAGAGTATTGCTCTCTGCCTGGTAGATGTTATGTTTTTATGAGTCATCTTATGCATCGAACCCTGCCTGCTAAGTCTCAGAGAATTAGTATTAGTTTTAACGTTGTTTACGACAAAGACCCCCAGGTTAAATAGTTTCTAAAACAGGATATTTCATATGGCTACTGTTGATATACAAACCCTTTTATCAAGTAATCTTCCCCTAGGATTTACTGGTAGTATAGGCTACACTGGTAGTCAGGGATTCACCGGTAGTCAAGGTGAAAAAGGAGATAGATATAAAACTACCAGTTCTACTACACTTACTATCTCTTCTTCCGGCACTGCGACCTTTACTATAGAAACCGAGTTAGGTTATAGTATTAATCAAACTATAAAAGTCAGTTATGATACTGGCAATTATATGATCATGAATATATCCTCTTACAATTCTAGCACTGGAGAAATGCAGGCTAATATACTAAGTTCTGTAGGATCAGGTACATATTCTTCCTGGATTGTAAATCTTGAAGGCGCTGTGGGAGAAATAGGTTATACAGGTAGTCAAGGATTCACGGGTAGTTCGGGGGAATATGCCGCCCTAGGATTTACAGGTAGCCAGGGAGATCAAGGTTTTACGGGTAGTCAAGGATTCACTGGATTCGTAGGTAGTCAAGGACCTGCCGGAGGATTTACAGGTAGTGCAGGATTTACAGGTAGTCAGGGTTATACAGGCAGTGGGTCGTCTGTAGGCGGATCAAACACACAGATACAATATAACAACAACGGTGTGTTCGGTGGCAGCGCCAATCTAACCTGGAGCCAACCTACGACTACCTTGACTGTAACTGGAAATATCTACTTTCCCAACGAAGCCAATCCTGCATATCCAGGTGGGTACAAGTCCGCATTCACCCTCAGTGATGGGTTCCTAGAAAGCAATTTTGGTGCCGCTGGTGGTAACCTATACTTTGGAGCTGGATTTGCACCTGGACCTACTAGTCAATCAGCCAACATGTATATCGGCGATAACATGAATCTCAATGCTCCTGGAGCTGCCCAGGCCAATATCTATCTAGGTGGTGTCAACAACAACTCACAGATCTATCTCAGGGGAATTACTAATTTCCCTAATGAAGCCAGCCCCGCATATCCAGGCATTTACAGATCCACGTTCTTTGATTCAACTGGGGTATTTGAAAGTACATTTGGTGCCGCTGGTGGTAACCTATACTTTGGAGCTGGATTTGCACCTGGACCTACTAGTCAATCAGCCAACATGTATATCGGCGATGTAATGAATCTCAATGCTCCTGGAGCTGCCCAGGCCAATATCTATCTAGGTGGTGTCAACAACAACTCACAGATCTATCTCAGGGGAATTACTAATTTCCCCAACGAAGCCGCACCTGCTTCATATCCAG
>Ga0315903_10001938_pt1 | contig 31211 bp, 54 predicted proteins | sample LakEriMetagenome_7_FD_203524 | JGI IMG/M metagenome (GOLD analysis project Ga0315903, IMG submission 203524) | Freshwater fungal communities from buoy surface, Lake Erie, Ohio, United States - Buoy 2 MA119 | ecosystem: Environmental > Aquatic > Freshwater > Lake | place: USA: Lake Erie, Ohio...
CGACTGGCAAACTGCTTGGGTCGAGTCAGTTGGTAGGGTTCCCATGCCCACCCCCTCCAATGAGCGAGCGAATGCGCTTGGCCTCCTGCTCGAACGGCGTAAGGAGTTCGAGCGCGCGGTTGAGCCGGTCGGCGTCCCACCCGGTGATCTCGGAATCCATTTTGCGCTGCCACATTTCAAACTTCATGCTGAGACCTTCAATGGTAAGGATGGCGCGGGTCTTGTCCGCCGGGTTGAGGGCGGGCTTGGCTTCGGGTAAGGCGAGGCCGAGGTCAAGCTCGAGCTGTGCCTCGGTGTCCGCAGTGAACTCCATGCCCCACTTGTCGGTCGAGTAGTCGCGGGATTGCTGGAGCCACTTGGCTGCTGCCTTCTTGCAGAGCAAGAGCTGGCTGTGGATGTCTGTCCAATCCTCCTTGGTGAGGGTGGTGGGTAGGGTCAAGCCGGAGAGCGTGACCATGGTGGTGTCGATCAGTTGCATGTGGTGGTGTCTGGTTGTTGTTGTTTCTTGCGGGCGATAGCCGCGCGCTTGGCTTCGAGGAAAGGCGAGAGCGCCTTGTCTCGAAAGGTCTTTCGGGAGGAATTGGATTTGCGGAACTTGGTGCAGTCGAATGTCTCACGCTTGCCGCTGAGGACATCTCGCACCCCGATGACATAATGGCTCACCAGCGCGCGGGTAACGCCCAGCTCCCGCGCGACTTCAGCCTGGGAGCGTTTGCCGTTGAGCTGATCGAGGCCGGCCGCGAATGCCAGCGCGTGGGCCATGACGGGCAGGTTGCTCGTCTCGAGGAGCATGCCCACGACTTTGCCGAGGATGAGCGATTGCGAGCGGCGGACCTCGGCCTCTGTGTGCTCCATCACTCCCCTCGCCTGCTGAGGCGTGACGCCTAACATATCGGCAAGGATCTCCTCCTCGGTGTCGATTTCGCCAGCATAGTCGTGGTAATAAACCGCACCGGCCGCGTGGAGCCGGTCGGCCTCGGTTGGGAATGTCGGGTGGGCGTGTGGGTTCATTTGAGTGCAGCGGTTTTGATTTTGGGTCCGGAGAGTTTTAAGCCCTCGGCGATCTCGAGGAACCAAGGGCTTTTGAAAAATCGAGCCGCGCTGTCTTTGGCGTCCTGCGCGACCATGGTGGCATATTGGCTTTTGTAATCCGTCTTGCGGTCAATGTCGTCGTAGGCTTCTAAGATGATCCGAGCGGCCAGCGCGCGGTATCCGTAGTCGTGGTCGGCGTTCTTGGTCATTGCCCTGCCTCCTTAAGTTGCTCCCATGCGTTTCGGTAAAATCGAACATCCGCCAAAAGCACTTGGTTGGAATCCGACATTTGCTGAGCCAACTCCCTCGCCTCGTCGCGCTCGCGTTCTAAGCGCCGAGCAAAGTCCGCGCTGACTTTGCCGGTGCTGGCCTCGAAGCGGCGCTTGAGCTTGCTGATCGAGGTGAATGTCGTCACTTCCGCATCCGTTTCAGGCGTAGGTTGCTCGCTCATTTCCCCGCCCTCCTGGCGAACTCCGCGATGAGGAGAGCGTCCGCGATGGCGTGCGTGACCTTCAGCGCAGGGAAAAACTCCTGCGCCCGGCGCTTGGACACATTCTTGTCTCCCTTGGTCAAACACCCCATGGCCTTCTGCCACACGGCAGGCCTTACGCGCTCGTAAGGGACGCCCAGCGCGGTCAGAGCCATTTCTAAATGGCCGAACCCATTTCCAAAAGTGAAAGCACTTTTAACGCCCATCTGCGGACTGGACCACACAGATTCTAGTGCAGCGGTTATTGAATAATTCTCCAATTCTGCCGTGCTTTTTATTTCGTGTATCAACTCCCATAAATCTCTTATGGTTTGCGGCATCTTATATGCTTGAACAAAATTGTTATTTATTGTGGCGATTCCGCCGTTGATTCCTGGGTCAATGCCAATGTAAATGTTCATATTTCTCCTTGCTTTTTTGTTGCGTTTATTTATATTTGGAAAATGCCAGCTAAATTCTTACAAGACGACCAAAGCAAAGTGATTCATAATTGTGGTAAAATTCTTTTCGACATGGGCGACGGAAGGTTTTACGAAAGAAAAAAAACGAAATTTCGACCAGCTGGCCAACGATTTTACTGGAGGTATATAAATTGTTGTGTTTGTGGAGCCCCGAAATTGAGAACGGTAGGCGACATTTCGAAGCGAAAAGGCAAATTAACTTGCAGCAAAAAATGCTGGATAAAGCAGCGATCTGGGTCAGGCCACCACGCTTGGAAAGAAAAGACAGAAAAAATTCGAGCGAACGGAAAAACCGCGCTGAAAATATGGATGCCAGATCATCCTTCTGCAAAAAAGGGAAGAGTTTATGAGCATCGCTATGCGATGGAACAAAAAATCGGGAGATTGCTAACCGATCAAGAAGTTGTTCACCACATTGATTGCGACCCACATAATAATCACCCGAGCAATCTTTCTTTATGCAATAATGGGACGCAGCACTTATTAGCGCATGGTTCTCTGAATTTATGTGTGAAAAAATTGCTGGAAAATAAAATACTTGGCTTTGATGATTCATCGAAAAATTACTTTTTAATTTAGGTTTCATTTCTTGTTGGTTGTTTGGGTTTCTCTCTCGTCCCGTGGGACAAATTGGGATATCGCGCCGTGCATGAGGATCGGGAACGCCCCGCCTCGCTCGCCCTCGCGGTTCTTGACCACCGTCAGCCAGCTCCCTGTGTCACCGTGGCCGATGAACCACACATGGTCGCTGTGGTGGCCGATGGCCCGCGACTCCCGTAGTTTCGGCGGGTTGTCGTCGTTGAGTTGGGAAGCTGTGACCACGGCCACATTCAGATGAATGGCGAGGGATTTGAGCCGCTTGGTGAGTTCCGAGACATGCTGCTCGCGCGTCTCGTTGCTGCCTAAGGCACGCAGGTGAACGAGTTGGACATAATCCACGATCACGATGTCCGCCTTGTCCTTGGCCACCAACTCGCGCACGGCGCCATCGATCTGCTCCCACTCGGTCAGCGTGCTCTCGACCTCGAGCGCGTAGTGCGCCAGCTCGGCCGTGGCCGCTGTGAATTTGTTAAGGTGCTCGTTCTTGGTGTCCGCGCGGTTCACATACTTGAGGATGCCGATGTTAAAGCCACACATCGCCGAAAGGATCCGGCCCACGACCTGAGTCGCCGGCATCTCGAGCGAAAAGACCGCCACACGCTTCCCAGCCCGCAGAGCATGGAGCGCCATTTGAATCAGCATGATGGACTTGCCTCCCGAGGTCGGAGCCGCCACGGTCAGGAGTTCGCCGCGCTTGAGTTGTGCCGTGCGATCCAATTCGCCCAGGCCGGTGCCGAAGCACTCCGTCGGCTCGGTCTTTTCCATTTCGATGGTCAGGTTTTTGATGATGTCCTTCAGCCCCGCCCGCTGCGTGTCCTGCATGGCCGCCGTCTCGGTCAATACCTGCGCCAGCCCCGCGATGTCCCCCTCCTGCCGGAGAAAGCCCTCCTCCGCCTTGCGGACCGCCGAGAGCGCCGTGCGGTAACGCCGCGCGTCCATGAGGTATCCGCGATGCCATGCCGCCGTTCCCGGGTCGCCCGTCGGCATCACCGTAGAGAGGTCGATCAACTCTTGAGCGCCTCCCGCGTCGTCCAGTAGCCCCTGCCGATCGAGGAGGGACTGCACGGCGAAGAAATCCGTCGAGACGCGCGCCTCGTGGAGTTCCCGGATGGCGCGGAGGATGATGCGGTGCTTCTCGTAAAAAAACAGATCCTCGGGCCAGCTCATCGCGTCCAGGCAGGCAAAGTTTTGGAGCAAGCACGAGATGGCCGCCCGCTCGCTCGATTCAGATAAAGGCACTGCCGCCTTTGGCATAGGGATGACTTTTTGTTCGATCATTGCGTTCATAGGGACAGGACGGGCGCGTTGCCGTAGGCAACCGCCTTATTATTCTTCTCTTCTCTGGTCCCTTTTTTGTCCCGATTGGATCGGGACATATTCGGGACATCATCGGGACGCCGATGCTTGGCTTTGTTAGCCGCGTTAAGTGCTCTTTCTTTAGCGCTTTGGCTTATGTGGCGGTCGAAGTTTACGAAGGTCATATCCGTGTCTTTGATCTTCAACCAGCCCGCTTCGACCATGCTCTCGGCGAAGCGTTGATGGCCGCCGATTGTGTTCAAATGTGCAAACGCCGAAATGTGTGTCCTTCCCCCAGCGGGACAATTTCGGGACGCCCACGCCCACACTTTGACGAGCCTCCCGACCACCAAATCAGGCTCCATTTCGCAGTTCGTTGCGATCTGAAGCACCTCCGGCTTTTCAGCCACATGGTGTTCTATTTTTAGCCATTCTCCTGCCATATTATTTCCTTCCTTTTCTGGGGTTCGCTTCCGCCTCGATCAAATACTCCCGCACCCGTGCCAAATCCGCCTCGGCCTGGCCCCGATCCTCCAGCGCGTAGGTGTGCTGGTAGGTCGGGAATGGCTTGCCACGGTGCAAACGCGGCCCGATTGGGACATCGTTCGCGCAGATGGCCAACCGGAGCGCGAGGCGGATATGGCGAGGATCATTCATCAAAACGGAATCTCGTCTGCTTCCGCTGGGGAGGTTTTGGGTGCTGGCTTGGTCGCTGCCGCCTTGGGCGATACCCAACGCTCGAGGGTGTTGAAACGGTGGCCGCTGTCTCCCGGCTCCTCGCCGAGGACGACGCGCGCCGTCTTGCCGACGAATTGCTCGGGCTGAACATCCACTTCCTCCCCTGGCACCACGGCAAAGCCGCAGGCTTCGCGCACTTGGTCAACCTTCCACGCCGCTTTCGCCGTAAAGGTCAAATGCTCGTGGACTTCTGGACCCTCGCCGCCATCGGGCAAGGCCACGCGGCACTTGAGCTTGATCATCTCATTGCCCGCCTGGCTGAGTTTCAGTTCGCCGTGGAAGATTTCAACGGCATATTCCCCTGGCTCGACAAAGTAGGTCTTGCGGGGTTCTGTCTGTGTGTATTTTGGCATAAGTTATTTCTTGGTTTTGATTTGGCGCAGGGTTGTGATCGGTGCCCCGCATTTCACCGCTGATTCATCCACCTCCACGCCGGAGTCGGCGCAGAATTGGCGAAAGTTCTTGCCGCTCATCTTCCCGCCGAGGGCGAGAATGAGGGTCTCTTTGGAAACATTGGCCGCTGCCTTGGCTATGGCATCGGCCTCGACGAAATCGCGGCCGGCCATGCTGGAGACCTTCCAGCCTGGGATTTCTTCCCCATCGGCGAGCCGGGTCTTGAGGAGTTCGAGGAGCGGATCCGCGAGGTGCTTCTCGGCCGCTTTCCAGTTGGCCGCGAAGACCGAGAGCGCCAGCGGGTCCGCCGCGATGTCCGCGCGGATCTCATCCAGCGCCCGCTCGCCCTTGACCAAAGCCAAAGCCTCGGAGGATTGGCGCACGATGGCTCGGCACCCGTTGAAATTGGCACACCAGCCGCAGTATTCATTCGGAGTCGGCTCGGCTGTCCGGCTCGATGCCTCGGCGATGAGATTGCTGACCGTGGCCTCCGCCTGGTCGCGTGTGAAGTCGTAGGTTCTACGCAATCGCTGATCGATGTAGACCACATGTGCCGTCCACGAATCGGCGAAGTGCTCCTGCATGCAGGCGAGGGCGTAAGCCGCCAACTGCTGGCGGTAATTTCTGACTTGGCCGGTCTTGATGTCCGCGACCCACTTGGCCCGAACGCATACCGCGTCGGCAGTTCCGGGTTTGGATAGGCCGGGAACCTCCATACCCAAATGCTCCTCGCGGGTCTCGACATGGTAGCCGCCGGAAAGGACGCGGAGTTCATTCGCGCCCCACTCCACCGCCTTTTTGTCCTCGGCGCTCAGTAGGTCGAAGGTCGTCGGGTCATCCATGAAAAGCTCGCGGAGAGCCTTGTCCAACAAAGTGCCGCGCTCGGCCGCCGCGCTGGCTCCTGGCGCACTCGAAAAGAGGGCGCACTCCGCCAGCTTCGGCAGGGACGATGGGGAGATTTCCTTAATCACGCCGCCACCTCCATTTGAGCGGCTTTTGCCTTGGCGACCAAAGCCTCGGGCCGTGCCACGATCTGCTGGCGGAGTTTGGGATTCGCGTCCCGCCATGTCTGCCCCTCGGTCAGCGATCCATTAGCTAGGAGGAAGGCGTTTACGGCCTCCTCGTTATCCTCGAGGACGGCCACCGACTCGCGGCCGATGATCTCAACCGCAGGCTCCGAGGTTTTGGGTTTAGCCACCGGCTGGAAGAGGTGCGCCACCGCAGACCACTCCATGGGAATCTCGTCTGGGAGGCCGCTGCGGGTCTTGGCGTCGTAAGCGGCGCTGTGCGTGGTATAAATGACCCTCTCCTTGCCGCCGATCCCCTTGGCCTTGCCGCCGTCGTTGGTCACCGACTTCGTCTTGAACCGGAAAAACCAAAGCTCGTCCGCCCACTCTTTAACGAGCGGCGAGGACTGCTTGGATAGCTTCAGCTCATACCTGTCGTAGGCCGCCAGGATGTCCGGCGGTTCCGTGCGTTGCACTTTGCTGTGAGCGATAACCACCACATTTTTGCCTCCCTCGATGAGTCGATCCAAGGCACCGAGGAACCGGCTCATCTTTTCCGCTGCCATCACCCAGCCCTTGCCGAAACCGAAATCCTCCACGCTCTGCTTCTTGTTAGCCGCCAGCAAATCCTCGACCGCCAACCGCTCCGCCCAATCGGCGCTGTCGATAACCACGGTGCCGTAGTCCGTTTTGCCCACCTCCGCGATGCACTCGCCGAGTTGCTTCCACGAGTCCACCGCCACGCGATCGACATCCAAGTGGGCCGTCCCACCCTCGATGTCGAGGAAGAGAGGCTTGGGGAATTGAGCCGCAAAGGTGGACTTGCCAACCGATTCCACCCCGTAAATGACCACCCGCTGTGGCCGCTGTTGTTTTCCTTTTATGATATTCATGTCACTCTTTGTTTCTAAGTAGTTGCGCGTTTTTTAGGATGCGCGCCCCCCTTGGCTCCTGCCCCCCGCTAAGGTCGGAAGGCGAAGCGGAAATTATTTGCTATTCGTGAACGGCGTATCTCATTCGTCCGACGGCGAGTAAGTCAGGCAGCTCCACCGAAGCTCGGTCTCGGCTCGGAGCGCCGCCGCGAAGCAGTCCACGCAGAGCGGCCCCAAGTCCTTGTCCACAAGTGCCGCGATTACGGTCTTGCCCTCGCAGGTGCAGAGGTGGCAAAAGCTCGAGTCCACCGAGGCGTTTTCGATGAGATCCATGGCGCTTAGTCCTGGTCATCGAATTCCCTCCACCGGCGCTCGCGTTCCTTGCGGCGGTTCTCCATGTCGCGGAAGCGGTTCAAAATCGTCTGCTGGCCAGACCAGTAAGCGGCGCACACCGACCCGAGCGTCACGATCGCCAGAATGAAACCTTCCCATGCGCTCATTCGACTTCCTCCCCAGCCGCCGGCCAGTTCTCATAGGTTTCCCAAATCTCGGGGAACGCGACCTTGAGCCTTTGCAGATTGTCCGGATCTGCGGCCGCCGAGGCGTGAGCCAAAGCCCGCACAAACGCCCCGCCAAAGCGGTGCATGAATTCGATGGCCTTGAGTTCGGAGATGGTCATCGGGCGAGCCTCCCTGTGAGTGCCAGCAAAAGAAGCGGCACGGTGATGATCTGAAAAAAGTCGAGCGCGTAGCCCAAGCAGCGAAGTGTGGTGTCGGCGTCCATTATTTCGCCCTCCGTTCAAAGACCACCGAGAAGGGGGTCACCTTGAATGAGCGCCAGAATTTCAAGCGCGCCTCGTCCGGCGTGCTGGCGTGGATGTAATCGCCGAAGGGTCCGAAAACTCCGTTCGCGGTGCAGAGATAAAGATTCATCAAGCAGCCCTCCTCATCGCCATCGCGGCCGATTTCGCGGTCTTGTTTCCCTTGTTAATGGCGAGGGTCGAAATGACCTCCTGCACCGATTGGAATCTCCAATCCCGCCCCACCTTGATCGCAGGGATGAGATTTAGGCGGGCATATTTCCGAACGGTAAACGGGGCGAGATTCAGCTCCGTGGCGAGTTGATCGACGGTGATCATGCCGCCTCCTTTTGCTCGAGCTTCTCGATGAGTAGCTGACGAACGAACCCGCTGAGGCTCATGCCGCGTTGATAAGCGTGCTTTCTCGCGGCGTTTATCAGTTGTGGAGGGAGCGAGATTCCCGCCGCTTTTGCTTTCCGGTTCTCCGGGACTGGTCTGTTTGCCATGCGCCAACAATTAGCAAAAGTTGACGCACTGAAAATAAAAAAATGGGGTGTTCACCCCATAGGTTAAAAATTGACAATTGTTGGAGGCGTGATATTTTCTATTGACATGAATCCGAAAAAACCGATTTCGCGCAAATCCAAGAGCGCGGGAATCTCGCTGGAGCCTGATCTAATCAAGCGCTCCAAGGATTTCGCGGAAAAGAATGGATTCGGCAGTTTGTCGAATTGGGTGCGCTTTTTATTGACGCAAGAACTCAGCCGGGCCGCTGGAAATCCGAGCTACAAGCTCGAGGAAGTCAGCAAGCCAACCGCTAAAAACAACGGTTCAGAAAAGGGAAAAGTCCAGTCGGGTGCTGGTGTTGTGATCAAGCCGGAATCCGAAACTTCCGCTTTTGGTCACTTAACTCCTACGAAGAAAAACTCCCGAAAGGCTTCGTAGGGCAGGTCCACGACTTAACGCAAGACCCCGACAACCCCATGCCCGTCATGCGCTGGCCCGAATTACTCGGGGGGGGGGGGGGGGGTAAATTGTTGGCTTTTACTGCTTTAGACTTGGCCTCCCGCGCCCTCTAAAGCGCCCAAAAAGCCTTTGCCTCTTTTTCCCGCACCGCCCGCGCGTAGCGTTCCCGCACCATCTTGGGCGAGGAATGACCTAGATAGTAAGCCGTCTTCCCCGCGTCCTGCCATGCCGCGTAGTGCATCGAGGCCGCCGTGTGGCGCAGACAATTCTGCGGCCATTCGTCCCACCCCATTTCGAGAGCCAGCGCCGTCCTCGCCCGCTTGATGTGATCCTCATCGAGGCAGTCCCATTTCTTCGGAAGGTGCCGCTTGAGCGCCGGCAGGATAGGCACGAAGCGCGGCCGAGGATCTGGATCGGTAGACTTGGTTTGGGGGACGAAAATTTCGACCGCCTCGATATGCTCCGGCCGCGCCCGCCCCACCTCACTGATTCGCATCCCTCCAAAGACTCCCAGAACCAGCCATGCGCGCATTCGGTCACAATTTGAAGTGAGGCCGATCAGCCTCTTCACCTGCGGCACCGTCAGCAAATGGTGGACCGGTGCCGCCTGCGGCCTCTCCGCCCGCTGCACCGGCGAGCGGTCCAGGTGCTCGTATCGAACGAGCCAGTTGAAAAAGAGGCGAAGATAAACGAACCCCTGCTGCCGCGTCGTGCCGCTCCATTCTTTGCGCGCCAGAAACGCATCGATGTCCCGAGGCGACACCGCCGCCAGCGGCATCCGCCCCTGAGCCTCGACATAGTGTCCAATCCACCATTGCACCAGCCGCGCATTGCTCCCCCGGAGCTTCGGCAGCCGGAGCATTTGAAATTCGCGCCACCCCTCCGAGACCGTCTTGCCCGACTCGGCAAAAGAATCCGTCCCTTTCGCCTCAAGCTGCCGCAAAATTTGATCCCGGTAAGCCACCGCGCCCGCCGCCTCGTCGAAAAAAGCCCGCTTCCGCTTCCCCGAGATTTTGCTCCACACGCAAAATTTTTCCACCCCCCGGACCATCGCCCGCTGAATCGACACGGTGCTTGTGTTGCTCTGCGTTGCTAGTGCTGTTGGCACCGTTGGCACGATGTTGGCTCGTTTAGGCATTTACAGCAATCAAGCGCAACACAGAGAAACATCAACAAAAAACCCGCAGAAGCACACCAGGAGAGCCTCTGCGGGCATTTAAGAAGGGAGCCGACGGCGGGATTTGAACCCGCGACCTATCGATTACGAATCTAAAAACGGCCTTTTATTTTCAACGCTTTGCAGAGATGTTGGCACGGCGTTGGCTCACTGGCCGGAAAATGGCGACTTCGCGGATGCCGTGGGCGGTCTGGATGTTGGCCTTGGATTTTTCAAATTTCTTTTGGCGGATGAGGACTCTTAGCCGGGAGGAGATTCCGGTGAGGCTGTGGCCGGTTTCTTCGACCATTTGCGAAATTGTTTTCCAGCCTTGCGCGGCAAGCGCGGCGAGGTCGTCCTCTTTGGTGGACGCGTAGAAATCCGCCCAGGCGCTTTTTAGATCGGGAGCAGCCAGGGCTGGCCTTTTTTTCTTTCGCATAGATTCACGGTGAGGGAATTGTCGCAGTAGTGCCCCCACGCGAAGCCTTGCGACCATGCCAGCGTGGCGCGGCGTTCGGCGGCATACGGCATGTCGAAATTGGCGAGCATGCCGACGCAGTAGCCGGAGGCGCCATCGATGTTGCGGGCGCGTTCCCAGCCGACGCGGTGCAGGTGGGCCATGACCACATTCCCGTAGGTCTCCGCGTGGTCGCGGATGGCGCTGACATTGAACATCGAGCCGTGGACGAATTTGGTGCCGCCGAGTTCGACGAAATTGCGGATGCCGTAGGGTGTGAGCGGAGCGCGGAGTCTTTTGGCGGTGTCTTCGATTTTTTGAATCGTGAGGTTGGCGGCGTAGGCGAGGAGGGCGTTCGGGCTTTTGGAGAATTTCCAGAGTCTGGCTTCGTGGTTTCCGCAGAGTATTTGGTTGGGCTCGAGCTCGTGGAGGAACTCGATGCCGGCCATCAGGTCTCCCGCGACATCGGCGGCGTGGTCGGCGTCGTTGCTGTCGCGGATGGCTCCGGCGCGGAAGGCGGAGAGGTCAATGAAGTCGCCAAGGTGGATCGTGGTCTGGGGCTTCCAGGCGGCTTTGAATTTCAGCACGGCGGCGCGGGCTTCGGGATCGATCTCGGCGCCGTGGCTGCATCCCACAGCCATCCACTTTTTCCATTTTTTAATTGGGGTCATGGCAGGTCGGGAATTTCGTTGTCTTTGCGGAGTTCCCACAAATAGGAGCGGACTTTTTCGAGCGTGGCGTCGCAACCTTTTTGGGTCTGGCCTTCGTCGTCTCGCCATTCGCGGAACTCCCCTCCCCCATGTTTAAGAAAGGAGCGGATTTCGTTAAGAAGGTCGTCGAGTATTAAAACGGTATCCATGCCTTTGACCGCGCAGATGTGTTCGGTTCGTTCGTCGGGCAGGGTGAACTCAAGCGTGGCCTTCACGCGGTTTCCTCCTCGTCGTCTTCCTCTTCTTCCTCGTCCTCGAGCGGCCAAAGGATTTCCTCGGCTTCGCGGGCGAGGTTACGGGCGGCGTGGCTGTTGCCGAATTTGAAGTCCATGTCGTAGGTCGTGCCTTGGTCTTCCCAACTGACCACGCACACGCCGACCTCGAAATGCTCGGCGAGGGTTTGCCGGACTTGCAGGAGTATGGCCTCGCGGTCTTTCGGCAGGTTGGCTTTGGCTTTGCGGCTCATGCGGCGCGGTTCAAAGCGGCGAGAAGGGCGGCGTGGGCGGCTGGGGAGCAATCGTCTTTGCGGCCTGGCGCGACATCGGCGTGGCGGATGATGTTGGAAAGGGGGATGTGGTATTCGTCGAGGATCGGCAGGAGGTATTCGACGGCGCTGAGGATGGCGTCTTCGCTGAGGGGCGTCGTGTAGGTGTCGCCTTCCCATGCCATGCCGATAGCGAAGGTGTTGGCGTCTTTGCGGCCTTGCCAGCTTGAGACGCCGGCGTGCCATGTGCGCTGGCTTGGCGTGGCGAGCACGGTTCGCTTGCCGTTGCGGGCCACGATGCAGTGGTAGCTGACTTTTGAAACGGGGTCCATGCACCACGAGACCGATCCGGCATACGCGCCGGAGCTGTGGTGGAGCACGATGTGGGTGGGCCGGATGACGCGGCCGGCCGAGACATTAGGCGTCTTGCGGTTGGTCTGCGGGTAGTAGCGGACGGGGGCAGATGCCGTCGGGGACGACGGCGTTCCTGCGGGCTTCGACTTCTCCGGTGCTGGTGCTGGCGCAGCGGGTGGCTGGGCCATGGGGAACATTCGGCGGAGGAAGTCGAGGAGGTGCATCACTTGTCTTTCAGCGCTGGGAGGGTTTTCTGGAACTGGCCGAGGGCGTGCCAGAGGTCGCGGTTGGCGGCTTCGCCTTCGCTGAGGCGGGGCTCGTAGCGGATGCTGGTGCGGATGTGGAGCGTGCCTGCTTCGCCGACGCGGTCACCGAATGGCGGCACAGGGACGGCAACGCAGGAGGTGAGGAAGGCCATCGCCAGGCAGAGCCAGCCGATGATCATCAACACGGCCGCGACTTGTTTGGGATTCATTTTCCTTTTCGGAAAACATTGATCGCGCCGACGAGGCCGAGGCCGGCGGCGACGATGGCTTCCTGATGCTCGGGCTCGACCTTGAGGCCGATAGCGGTGCCAACCAAAATAAGGCCGCGCCATGTGGAGTTTTCCGCGAGACGGTCGAGGATGTAGAGGAGTGCTTTCATCTCCCTTCTCCGCATGTCAAAGGGTCACGGGCGATTGGCTAAGATTTGCTCGATGCGCTTGGTGCGTTCGTCGATGCGGGCCAAAGTCTCGGCGCGATCGGCGGCGGTGGCTTCGATCTTTTGCAGTCGCTGCTCCTGCTTTTCGTTCTCCACCTCCACTCGGGAGACTTTTTCGGGAAGAATCCACCACGCTTGAGAGGCGCTGAAGACGGTTGCCACCAGGGCGAGCGCGGCGATGAACTCGCCGACGCTCATTTTTAACCCTGGTCTGTTTCGGACGATCTCGCTGCTCATTAGCTGTTCGCCTGAGCTAGAAGCGTTCCGACGATGTTCGTGGTCGCCACATTGGCGAGGCGGTCGGTGTTGAGTAGATCCGTTTTCGCTTTGATGGCTGCGATGTTGGCCGATGGGATGTCGCCTGTGGCTGCTGGCGAGGCGGGCAGGTTGTCGGTTTTGGATTTGATCGCGCTGATGTCGCTGTTCGCAGGCGCTGTGTAGGCGCTGCTGGCGAGGCGGGTGCTGACGGCGGCGTCCACGCGGCCCAGCTCGGTGCTGAGCTCGGTGCGGACGGCCGATGCGTTTTGCGCGGCGGTCGGTGGCGTGGTCGGCGCGGTGTAGTTGGCTGCGGCGAGGCGCGAGGAGATCGCGGCGTCGATGCGGCCGAGTTCGGTGCCGAGTTCAGTTCGCACGGCTCCTGCCACTGCCGAGGCGCTAGGCGCGGCGGTCGTCGGGATGCTGTCCAGCTTTCCGCCGTTGCGCTCGAGGTCGGCGCGGACGGCGGCGACGAGTGAGACTTCGGAGAGGTTGGTGTTGCCGATGGCTCCGACGATGGCGTTGAGGACGGCTTGGCCGTCGGCTTCGTTGAGGATCGAGGATTCCACGGCGGCCGCGATGGCGGTGCGCTCGGCGCTGGTCAGCGAGTAGCCGGTCTTGTCGGCGGCGGCCCAGACTGCGGTGGTGATTTCTTCGGCGGTCGGAGGAGTTGTCGGGGCTGTATATGACGAACCGGCCAAACGCGACGACACGGAGGCATCCAGACGGCCGAGTTCCACGGCGAGTTCGGCGCGGATGTCAGCCACGGATGGGGCTGATGTGGGCGCGACATAATCCGCATCGGCCAAACGGCTCGAGATGCTGGCGTCGAGATTGGCGAGTTTGGTCGAGTTGCTGTCCATCTCCTGCCTGATGGCTGTGACGGTCGGCGCGGCGCTGGGGGCAGTGTAATCTGCGGCGGCGAGGCGGGATGAGATGTTTTGATCCACCCGGCCAAGCTCCACCGAAAGCTCGGTGCGGACCTGTGAGGCGATGGCGCTGGCAGATGGAACGGTGGGAGCGTTGGTGAGGGTTGTCGTGGTGGCGCAGAGGGTGACATTGGCCACGGTGTCGGTGGAGGGGTTGAAGGTGCTGGCGGGGACTTCGGCGGTGCCGCTCCAGACGATGCTGCCGCTGCCGACATTGGCACCGGCGCTGCGGAATGCGAGTTGGTAGGTGCCAGCGCTGCCGGTCATGTCGCCGGTATAGAATCCGCTGGTGCTGATTTCGGTGAGCGAGATGGCCGAGCCGATGGCAGAGCCGGATTGGTAGGGTTGAGCGGTGACGGTGAGGCCGCTGGAGGGCAGGGCGATGTTGAGTTCGTTGGCCATGATTTTAGGAGTTTAGAGTGATGAGTGTTTCGGTGAGGGTTTCCTCAAAAGAGTGCGGGGCGGCGGGCCAGTTGCTGGCGGCGGGGGCGAGGCCGCTGGCGATCATTCCGTCGAGCCAGGCTTGGACGGCGTTGAGCTTTGGCGAGGATTTCGCGGCGGCATCGAGGCGGAGCTTTTGATAGAGCAAAGTCGTGCTGCGGTTGCCGCCGTAGCCTTGCTCGGCTGTCCATTCTTCGGCGGTGTAGACAGGTGCGGCAGGCGTGATCCACTCGCCGTTGCCCCATGTGGCGTCTTCGCTGGGCTTGGGGGGGAGTGGGGCGTAGTCGGCAGCTTTGGGGTTGCCGTTCGCGGCCCATGCGGCGAGGGTTTCGGGCGCGAGGTTGACGAGTTCGTTGGTGGTGAGGTTGTAGTGGTTAAGCATAAACGCGAGGGTGGGTTGCGACGGTGGCGGTGTTGTTGTTGGTGATGGTCAAGCCGCCTTTTTGGTCGATGAGATCGCGGACGAGCGGGGCGTAGAAGACAAGCGACTGCGGCCGCACCTTGTCGCAGGTCATGCCTTTGGCGAGGGAGGCGACTTCGGCGGCGGTGAGGGCGGCGTTCCAGATTCCTATTCCGGCAATGTTTCCGTTAAAATAAAGGCCTGTTGAGTTGCTCGCAGTTCTCGCTCCAATTTGTGTGCTTGTTGCATCATTTTGAGTGCCTACATTGTTTGTGTTTGTTGCACCGCTTGCTCCGTTTGCAAAAATTTCGCGGGAGGTTGCCGAGCCAAATACAGCGCAAGCGTGATTCCACGCATTTAGCGTTGTGCTTCCCCCTTGCGCTTGAAAACTACCTCCGGTGCCAAGCGAAACCGCTCTAATTGGTCTGCCCGCTACATTGCCGTCAAATGTTAGTTGATTGCGGTGCGTGCCAGAGTTTTGACCAACGCAAATTAAAGCTTGGGAAATGGTTTGAGTCGGAAAAAACCAAGCAGAAATTGTCATTGGGCTTCCGCTCGCTGGCGCGGCTGCCATAGAAAGATACTGATTCGTCCCGTTAAAGTTGCAGGCCATAATTAAGCAACCTGTTGAACTTCGATGGCGATGAGTTCGGCGTCTCCGGTCATGGTGTCGTTGGTGGCATCGTCGGCATCGCGGTAGATGCGGATGCGGAAGGTGTCGCCCACGGCGAGGGAGTCGATGTTGGTGGCGGTGATCTCGGCGACAGTGACGATGCCCGAGGTGCCGTTGGCTGCGCTGGTGACGAAGGTTGCGGTGTCGAACGAGTCGGCATCGAGGTCGGTGTTGGATCGCTCGAACTGGACGCCCCATCGGACATTGCCGCTGGTGGCGGTGGTGGCCATCCAGGCGAGGCGGATTTTGAGGCCGCTGCTCAAATCGGCGTAGTCGGGGATGACGCCGGAAAAGATCGCGGACTCGTCGGTGGCGGCGTCGAAATCAAGAACGGCGATGGAGTTTCGCGTGTCGAGGGTTGCAAACGCAGTGGCGGGGGGCTGGTTGTCCTTCGCGGCGGTGAATCGGGCGAGGGTTTTTGACGCGAGGTAGGTGCCGCTGCTTGCGTTGAGCGTGGTGCCGGAGATGCTTAGTGCGGTTCCAAGTTCGAGGTGGGTGAGCTTTCCTGCGGAGTCGTCCCAGAACAGCAGCTTGTCGGCTCCGGCGTCAGCGGCGGAGATGGCTCCGTCGGTGGCTGTCAGTGCGTCGGCGGCGGTGGTGTCGATGGAAACGCTGTCGCCGGAGGCGAGGATGGGTGTTGCGATCATGGTTTAAGAGTAGGTCAGGGTGGTGCGGTCGTTCCACGCGCCGGTGGCGCTGGCTTCGGTGGAGGAGTTGCCGTCTGCGGAAAATTGGGTGCGGGAGATTTCCCAGGACTCGGAGTCGTAGATGGAGCCGGTGGCGGGGACATCCGAATACAGGAGAAAGCCGAGGTATGTGGTGTCGCCTGCGGAGTCGAAAACGAAGACGCGGTCAGGTGCTTCGCCTGCGCCTGCCAGGCGATATACCTCTCCAGTGGCAGGGTTGCGGCTGTAGATTCTCCGGTCGCTGTGGTTCACACAAATCTCTCCCAGCGAAAGCTGAGAGGTCGTCGGAACTGCTCCGCTCTGGACCGACTTTTTGGGAATGATTGTGGGATTTGGCATGGGCCGGATTTATTCAGCGGTTTTTTTTAACTCCCCCGCTTGGCGAGGCGCTATGTAGCGCCCCGCCGGGGAGTGGTTGCTGGTGGACTAGTAAACTCCGCCGTCGATGGTCGTCTCGAGCGCGGTGATGCGGGTCTCGTGGTCGGCGACATCGGCCTCGACTGCGTCCAGGCGGCTGTCCGCGCTGGCACCTTCGAGTGCGGTGATGCGGTTCGAGAGGCTGGTGTCCGCTGTGGCGCGAGTGCTGGCCTCTGAATCGATGTTGCCTTGGAGGGTCGTGTCGGCGGCGCTGCGGGCGGATGCCTCGCTGGTGATCGCCGATGCGCGGTTGCTGGCCTCGGTGCTGATCGCGGTCGCGTTGTCGATGATGTCCTGCTCTGCGGCAGAGACACGAGTCGTTAGCGCGGTGGCTGCCGAAACGACGCCATCGATGCGCAGGCCCAACGCTGTGTCGTCGGCACCACGAGTGCTGATCTCGGAGGCGAGAGCGGCGTTGTTGCTGGTGACATAACCGGCGAACGCAGAGTCGTTGGTCGTATCGACCGAGTTGATGAGGGTGACGATTTCCGCGAAGCTGTCTTTGTCAGCCTGGGAAGCGGAGAGGATCGCATCAACGCGATTTTTCTCGGTCGTGATCTTGCCGTCCAAAACGGAGTCGGCTGAGGAACGAGCGGAAGCCTCGGCAGAAACTGCGGCGGCGCGGTCCGAAATCTCGGTTGCGAGGTTCGCGGCGATCACGCCTTCGGCTGCGGTGGCGCGGGAGATTTCGCTGTTGAGGTTTGATGTCAGCGTCGAGTCGGCCGAGCTGCGGATCGAGGCTTCGGCTGCGACTGCATCGGAGACGAAGGTTTTCTTTGCGAAAACATGCTCGCCGCCGATTGGCAGGACGCCTTCGGCTGTGCCGATGAAGAAGGATTTGTTTGTTGTGTCGAATGCGACCTCTCCGACTTGAAGAGAAACCGGCGATCCAGATCCGCGTTTTACTTTGATGATTTGTGGCATGGTGGTGGTGGGTTAGTGGTTGGTGTTCGTGGGTGGGGTGAATGTCAAAAAACGCCGCCATCGATGATGGAAATCAGCGTGGCGTAGGCGTTCGCCGAGGGGCTCCAGCGGTAGGGCATTCCCTCGTCGAGGGCTTGATACAAGCGGTCCGCTTTTCCGATGCTTGGGAAGGCCGAGCGGGTGGGATATTCGACGACGGAGGGGGGGAGGGTCAGGTCGAAGCTCGAGAGGTCGAGTTGCTGGGAAATGTTGCTCTCGGTAATTGTTGTCATGCGAAGGCGAGAGTCTCCCGGTTGAGCCATGAGCCGGTGGCTTGGGCGGTTGAAAGGACGCGACCGGCGGCGTTGAGGGTGCTGCGTTTAATTGTCCAAGTGCTAGCGGTCTCGGGCAGTGCTGGCGCGGCGGGGCGGTTGGCGTTGAGGAGTCGGCCGCTGTAGGTCGTGAGGCCGTCGAGGCTGGAGTCGAAGGCGAAGAGGTAGAGGGTCGGATCGATGGGCGGCTGGACGGTTCGCAGGCCGAGGGCTGTGCAGGCGATCTGCGTGCCTGCGGCGGGCGGGGCGTCGAAGGTGATCGTTCCCGAGGCTTCGCTGACGGTGTAGTCGGTCGTCGGCGCTTGAGTCACGCCGTTCAGCGCGACGAGGACGGACTCGGGGTCGTTGCTGACGATGCCGTCGATGGGGAAGGTGACGCTGGTGCCGTCGCCATAGCGGATCGTGGAGTTGATCGAGAGGCCGGGGGCGGCTGCGATGATGTAGCTGGAAAGGCCGGTGATCTCGGTGGCGGCGTGGGTGTGGATCGTGTCGGCTTTGGAGAGCTCGACCCACAATTTGAAGGCTGGCGAGGCAGAGGGATCGAACGCGGCCCAGTAGCTGGAGCCGGGTGGGTAGCCGGGGTTCGGTTCGCCGGTGCGGATGTAGAGCGCGCCGTTGTAGCTGACGACTTGGCCGGGCCAGTAGTCCGCGCCGTTGTCGTAGAGGCCGCGATAATCGACGGCCTCGGGCTGGAGTGCAGTGTCGGCCTTGGCACCTTGCGCGGCTGTGGCTTTGCCTGCGAGGGCATCGGTGAGACCGGTGACTTCCGCGATGGTGTGGTTGTGCTCGGAGGGCGCGAAGGTGGAGGGCTTGCCGGTTAGGCTGCTCCAATCGACGGGCGGGGAGACGGCGACGACGGCGCTGGCGAAGTCGGTGATGTCGGCGGCCGTGTGCGTGTGGGTGTCGAGCTGGGTCTGGAGCGAGTTGATGCTGGAGGCTGCTTCCGCGATGCTGTCTAGCGCGGCTGGGTCCAGATTTTCGGTGAGATAATCTATCCGCTGGCCGAGCGCGAGATCGGCAGCCTCGAGGTCGGCGAGGTTTTGATCGAGGCCGGTGACTTCGCTCGTGGGGTGCGTGTGGCTCGAGGGCGGGAATGTGGACGGCTTGCCGGTGACGCTGTCCCAGGTCGGCGGCGGGGCGAGTTCCGCGATGGCCTGGGCCGTGCGCAGGGGCGTCATCCACGATTCGTGGCTGGTGCCTGCTTCGGCTTCTTCCTGCGTGGATTTTTCGATTGTTAGGACGGCCCAGGCGGAGCCGGTCCAGCGCCAACGGCGGCCATCGATGGCGGGGGCCGTGAGTGGCGGGTAGATTTGGCCGAGGGCGGGGTCTTCGGGGAAGGCGATCATGGCAGGGCGGTGGCGAATTCCTCGGCAGTGATTTCTTTAGCCCCCTCGGCGGCGAAGCGCTCGGCTATGGGCGCGATGGCGGCGAGGAGGCATTGGCCATTGGCATCGCGGGGGGCTTGGTCGGCAGGGGCAAACCAGGTGGCGGCCTGCGCGGAGGGGAATCCGCTGGCGGCATCCATGGAAGCGCGGATGGCTTCGTAGGTTTCGGGGTCAGCCAGGAAGAATCGGTTCACAGCGAAATCCCCCATTTGGTCGAGAGGTAGCTTTGCACCTGCTGAATCTGCGAGCTGGTGAGCTCGGTGTTGTAAAAGAGCACCTCGGCGATGTTGCCGTTAATGGAATCCGAAAAGGAATTAATGACGCCGATCTGGGCTTTTTTTAGCGTTTTGCCAGAAAATGAGACAGCTTCAGTGGCGCTGGCCGCGTTGATTTTTGTGGTGATCGAGGTCGTCGTGATGAATGAGCCCGCGATCGCCAGAGTGTTAGCCGAATACGGCACAACGGCCGCGTAGCTCGAGGTATTGGCGACATAAGCGCCGATGCTGCCTGAGGAATTTCCGACCAGCGGTATGATGTTTCCCGAAAGGCTGTAGTCGAATGCGCCGGAATTGTCGTTGAGCGTAAAAAAACGGTTGTATTGGATCGCCGTGGAGCGGAAGACGATGAAAAGCGAGATGTTGGTGAAAAAATAATCCCACGCGGTGGACATGCCGTCGTTCGCGCCATCGAATGCCAGAGTTTCGAGGCCGTTAAATGTGGCGCGGGTGGGCTGATTATTGACCACGCTCTGCACGAAATCATTTCCGGCCGAGGATTTGTCCTTCCAGCGGGCCACGGGAGAATTTGCCGCGACCGCGTTGCCGCTGGCATCGAGGAGCGTGGCCTCGTCCGAGGCGTCGAGCCAGAGTTGCAGGCCAGTGATCGAGGAGGGCGTGAAGGTGCTGCCGCCGCCTCCGCCGCCCGAGCCTCCGCCGGTGAGGAGCGAGACATTGCCCAAAGTGACGGCGCTGGCGGTGGTGGCACCGCTGGGGATCACGATGTAGAAAGTGGTAGCAGCAGGCGAGGCGGGGAGTGCGGCAACGACCTGCATCGAGGCCACGCCGGTGCCGGAGATTTTGGAGGCGAGGGAGGTGGAGAGATCCGTGACATCCGCGATGGCGTGCTGGTGGGAGAGCGGGGCGCGGGAGTCGCTCAATCGGGAGTCGGTGGTGATGACGGCGGTGCCGGTGATGGCCGTCGGAGCGATGCCTGTGGCGGGCGCGTAGGAGCCTGAGGGTTGCTTGGCATCGAGGGCGGCTTGGAGGCCGGTGGTGTCGGCGATGCTGTGCGTGTGGCCGGGTTGGCTGGCCGAGTCGGCTTTCGCTCCTTGCGCGGCTGTGGCGTAGTTGCTTGCGGCTGTGGCTGCGGCAGTGCCGAGGGTGGGCTTGTCGGTGAGGTCGTTGTAGCTGGTGACTCCGCCGCCGCCAGTGCCGCCAAGGTCGCCGGTCGAGGACCCGCTGGTTTCTAGCCATTGGCCTCCGATCAGCGCGAATTGGCGGCCGGTGGAGGTGTTGACCCAGAATTTGTAGTTGCTGCCTGCGGGGGGTTGCGTGGTGCCGAAATACGCGGGCTCAGCGAGCGCCTCGATGGCCTGCGCGGTCCTGAGCGGCGTCATCCACTTCGCGTTGTCTGTGCCGGCTTCGGCTTCGGCTTGTGAGGCTTTGCCGTCGGGGATTGCGGCGGGGGTGCCCTCGTCGCCGGTGATGACGGCGTTTTGGAGTTCCACCGCGAGGGTGGCGGTGCGGTGGGCGGTGCCTGGCGCGCCCCAGCGGATCTCGAGGAGGGCGGAGATGCTGGCGGGGTTGGAAGAAAACGCGGCCTCGACGGGGATGGTATTTAAAACAAGTGTCGTCTCTCCCGGGGCCGCGAAAGCGAGAAAGTTGGAGTCGGAGAATTTGGCCTTGAGGCCGACGGCGGCGGTCGTGCCTGCGGGGGGCGTGGCGGTTGCGCCGTTCTCGACATACACGACCTCGATGGGGAGCGTGTCGCGGCGTTTGAGGATGAGGCGGTCGAGCGCGACATTCGACGCGGCGGACTTAACGAAGCGCCGGTTTTTGAGGTCGAGGAAAAGTTTCATGCCGCTGCCGAGCGGCGGGTGTCAAATCACTCGGGCTTCCGAGTGGCTCACGGAGCGGGCGGGAGCGGATTGACCACAGAGGACACAGGGGGCACAGAGGGGGAGGAAATGGCTTCCCACTTGCCGAGAGGGCATCGCTCGGTTGCCATGCGGAGTTTTGCCCAGGTGGAGCACCCGCACTTGCGGCAGCGGCCGGTGGCGTTCAGCGCGGTGGCGTCCCATTCGAGGCAGGCGCGGCAGGTGGCTTCGCGGGTGGCGAGGATTTCCGGCGGGGTGCTGGCGAAGCCAGCGCGAGCGAATCGGTGCGCGGCGTGGCCGAAGCGGGCGATCATTTGGGCGCGGCGTTGGGCGAGATCAATTTTTGTAATCAAGGGTTTCTGCTGAAAGTAAAACTAAATTGTGGATAAGGCGGTTCCATCCTCGGAACAAAAGTCCCATATGGCGTTTTGCCATCTTGGAATGGGAAATATACATTGACTGGAGGTTCTTCGTCTGTAATTACAATAAAATCAAATATGCAAGTTGCATAAATTTCATCGCATGGCGATCCGGCGGGGGCGCAAGGAACGATCTCTTCAATGTCTCCTGAAAAGCCAGAACTCCAAGTATAAGCCCACTCAATGCTCCCTGTAATTGGATGCGTCCCGCACCACATAAGTGAGCAGTCGTATGGATTTGTCCATAGCATCCCCCCACTTGGACTGGAAAGGGGTGTTTTTTCCATAAGCATGCCATTCACATAAATGGTGAGATTCTCAAATCCCTCGCACCCCCCACAACACGCGCACTCAACGGCGCGAAGGCCAGCCGTGCCGTCGGTCTTGATCTTGATGGCGCCAGAGGATGTGCGGCCGAGGGTCATGGGAATTTAACCACAGAGGACACAGAGAACACGGAGAGGAAGGCCGAGGGCGGGTTGGGAATCCTTTTTAACATGTCTCTTCTTGGCCTCCGTGCTCTCCGTGTTCTCCGTGGTAAAAATCTGCATCAGCATTCCTCCGTTGCGATCCATTGCAGCGCGCCGTCTACCGCGCCGAGGACATGGGTGCCGCTGGCTGGGGCAGTCAAAGGCTGCCACTGCTTGTCTTTGTAAAAGATGATCGAATTGTCGGCGGGGGTGACTTTCTGCCAGGCTTTAGCATCGGCGGACCAATAAATCATCTGGCCATCTTCCTCGGGATTTACAGACACCCAACCGCCGAGGCCGCCGTTTGCATTTTTATCCCATGCCAAAAAAGCGCCGGGCTCCGTGACAGTCACCAATTCCCAGCCGCCCCTATCGTTGTTGGCTTTTTTGTTCCAAAATAAAATCTCTCCTTGGTTTTGAGGCTTGGCAATCATCTGCCACCCGCCGAGGTTATTATTCAACTGAGTATTCCAGTAAAAAAAATGTCCTTGTTCCGTTGGCTTGGCCATCTGCCACCCGCCAGCGTTGTCGTTCAGCTCGCGGTTCCAAAAAGGCACATCCCCGTGGGCGGTGCCTTTGAATGGGTTTTTTAAAGAAATCTTTCGGGTCGTGTGCGGAGAGTCTTCGCCTTTGCTGTCGGTGATTTCAAATTCCTCCTCCTTAAACTCTCCTGCGGCATAAACGAAATTTCGCATCAGGTCGCCGGCAGAAATGGCGTAGGGGTAGCCCCTGCCACTTGATGCGGGTGGCGCTTTTATCTTTGCTTCAAAATCGACGGGGAGGCTCATTATTCTGCGGCGTAGCCAAAGGTGATTGTCAGCTCATCGATGTGGCCGAAATTTGTGCGCTGAGCGCTCAAGACCACCACGCTCCAACTCAGATAGAGGGTAGCTGGGGAACCGGATGGGACGGTGCCTGTCACTCGGCGGTTGCGCAGGCGCTTAAAAAGATTTGTGGGGGCCGCCGGGAAATCCTCCATTGTTTCCGTGCTTTTCAGCGTTTTTTGCATCGTCAGAGTTTCGATCTCCCAGAACTCCTCGACCGTATATTGCGCCGGAGCAACTCCTTCGCCTTGGTTAATGCTGAAGGACTCAGAGTATTTTTCCAACGTCAGACCTCGCGTGGTGATGCCGCTTTCATTTGTTCGCCCATACGCGCTGACTCTGTAATCGGTGAAACCTTCCTCCCGCCGGGATTCCTGGACTTCTGGGAAAATCTTGAGGGTTGGCTCGAAGTTGGTGCCGTCGGAATTTGGCCAATCGATGGCGGGATATTTGTCGCCGTCTGGCATATTGGCCCCGACGGCTAAGAGTGCGCGGTGGGTGGCTTGTTTTTCGGTGAGGCCGAAGTAGGTCTGATCCACGCGCACGAGTCCGGAGGGGAAAGTGGTGACCGCCCGGCCGGGCTGAGGAATAAGCAAGAGGTCGTTTGTGATATATACCATTGATCAAGCCGCAAGAGCGGCAGTTGGCAGTTTAGGTTCGATTTTTTCGATGACGCTTTTGATCGCCTCGACGACGGTTTGAAGAGTGCCGATGTCGGCGATGGCATTCCCGCCTGCGCCTCCCATGCCGCCGGAGCCACCGGCTCCGCCCGCACCGCCGGCGCCACCTTGGAAAGAGTTTTTGATGTCGGATTGGAGCTGTTGGAGCTGCTGATTAAAATCCTCGCGATCGATTTTGATCGTTGCGGGAATTTCTACTTTTTCAGCCCCGAGGGAGTTGATTTTTTCCTCAGCGGTTGTGGTGTCCGCATCGATGGTGACAGGGCCGAGGGAGTTGATTTTTTCCTCAGCGGTTGTGGTGTCCGCATCGATGGTGACAGGGCCGAGGGAGTTGATTTTTTCCTCAGCGGTTGTGGTGTCGGCTTCGACGGTGACGGCGGCTTTCTTGCCGTTGTTGGCGAGGATGCGGTCGAGGGCGAGCTTGGCTTCTTCGACGGTCTTGAGGCCGAGGGATTCGAGGAGGAGCTTGGTGCGTTTCTCGCCGACGATGCCGTTGAGTTGATTCTGGAAGGCATCCATGTTTTCGAAGCCCTGAGCTTTCAGGAGGAGCTTGGCTTCTTTGGTGCCGGCGAAGCTGTCGAGCTTTTGCTTGGCGCGGTCGAAATCCTCTTCGCCGGTGATTTGGAGGGCGAGCTGGCGCTGGGCCTCGGTGGGGATGCCTTCGAGGTTGGCTTTGATCTCTTCGATGGATTGCGCGCCGGTGGCGGTGAAAGCGGCAGTGAAGTTTTTCTGCACCGTCTCCATGTCTTGGAGGGTCTTGTAGGCTTCGGACAGTGTGTCTTTGCCCGTGACCTGCATGGCGACTTGCACAGACTTCGGGTCGCCGTTTGCAGCGATGCTGGCGAGGAGGTCTTTCCAGCGAGCGTCGTCCACCTTCGTGCTAATGGATACGGAAACGGTGCGGTCGCCGATAGAGTTTGCGGCGTTCTTTGCGTTTACGAAATTTGTGGCGAGGACTCCGGCTTCTTGTTTGGTGACGCCGAGGGTTTTCTGATACTCGGTTGTGAGCTTGGCGATTTCCTCAGTGGCTTTCTTCTGCTCAAGTTGCTTTTCAAGCGCGGTGGCGAGTTCGGTGTTGCCTGCGGCTTTGGCTAGGTTCAGTTGGGTTTCAAGCTCGACTAGCTCTCGTTGACCTTCAACATTCTTTGCCTGCTTTTCTTGGATCTTTTCAAGTTTCTCGGCATGGCTGCCGTAGGTGGTATCGATGAGCGTGGATAGGTCTTTGCTGGTGGTGAGTTGCTCATTGACTCCTCCAAATCCAGCGGCCTGCTCCTCGACCTTGCCGGTTATGGAATCGGAGAGGTTGTAGTTGTCTGTGAGGAGATTTTTGCCTCCGAGGATTTGGTTGTTTACCCCGCCCCACGAGCCGCTGATCGCATCAAGTTTCGGAGCGAAATCGGAGGTGAGGGAAAAAGCGCTGGCGATGTTTTGGCCTGTGGCCTGCGCCGAGGTGCCAAGGGCATCGACTTTTCCGGTGGCGGTGTCGGAGGCGGTGCCGACATTTTTCAATCCGGTGGTGGCTGTCTGCGCGGCGGTGCCAGTGCCTTGGATCGATGCGGCGGCGGTGTCCTGAGCATCGGCGGCGGCGCGGCCTTTCTGCTCAAGCATCGTCCAAAGATCATCCATCGGAGAGATGAAATTGATCGCCTTTTGCATGTAGTAATTGAACCCATCAAGGCTCTCCGCAACGGCGTTTATGGCTTTGCCAAAAGTGGAGGTGTTTGATGGCGCTGTCGTGAGCAGATCGATGAGTTCTTTCAGCGCCTCGGAAGCGCCGATGGTGACGAAGCTCAGTTTCTCCAAGCGAGGGGAAAGGAACTCGCCCACATCTTGGCCAAGTCCTGCCGCATCGACTTGCTCCATCGATTTGCCCAAATCCTCAAGCGCCGGGATCGTCTCGCTCAAAACTCCGGCGGCGAAGGCAGCCATCTTTCCTTTGACGGCATCGATGGTCTCGGCGGCCGCGTCGAAGGTGGCGGCGTTTTCATCCATGACCTCCTCGAGGGATCCCACTTTGGCGCGGGCGTCTTCGAGGTTGGTGCTAAAATCGGAGAAGAGGGGTAGGAGCTTGCCGCCGAGCTTGTCGCCGAAAACCTCGGAGGCGGCAGCGGCCCGGGCCGTGGGGTCTTCGATGCCCGCGATCTTATCTGCGAAAACTTGCATTTGCTCGGTCGGCGTCTTGCCTGCGAGATCGGACATGGAAACGCCGAGGCTTTGCATGGCCGCGCGCTGCTTGTCGCCGCCATTGGCAGCATCCTGCATGAAATTCTGGAGCTTATTGATCGCGGTGCCGACCGTGCTGGCCTCCAGGCCGGAGTTTTTAAACGCGGTCTCGAGCACCAGGAGCTTGCCGGCCGATTCACCTGTGCGCTGGGAGAGTTCGTTTAACCGCCCGCCTAGGTCGAGGGCGTCGGAGAAGCCTTGCACAACAGATTGAGCAGCGTCGAACGCGAGGCTAATGATTTTCTGAAAACCTTCGGCGGCGAGGTTGCCGACGGTGAATGCTCCGGCGATTTTCTTGAACTCGGCGTCGAAGATGCCGCCAACCGATTGGGCGCTTGATCCGGCGGTGTCGATGTCATCACCGAGCTTTTTGATTTTCGGAGAGGATTCGGCAGAGGCGTCACCCATGGCCTTGAGGCGTTTCTCCATGTTCTCGACCTGGCCGATGCGCCGCATCGTTTGCTCCAGTTCTTCCATGGAAAGCTCGCCGCTTTTGACCTTCCCCTGAAGGTTGCCCATCTCGGTCTGGATTTGCTGGAGGGCTTTTTCCAGCCCGACATCTGTTGCACCGAATTCTACTGAGACATCTGCCATAATTTTACGCGGCCTCCTGGAGTTTGGTGATGCGGCCTTTGAGGATTCGGGCCATCTGGTTTTTCATTTTTTCTGCGACAACGGATTGCGCCATAAGTTGCTCGCTGGGGCGGATCACCTTGTCGGCCCATGGAATCGAGTTTGTGAGGGTGACCGTTGGGCGAAAGAGGTTGCCGGTATTATCGGTGACGCTCCCGAAGCCTTTCGAGTGGCGGGTGACCCACGGCTTAATGCCGCGAGTGAGTGCGCCAGAGACAACCTTGCGGAGCTGGTTGGCGCATTCGGCCCAGCCGCTCTTGGCGAGACCGGCGAGCTTTTGTCGCTCGGCGATGTAGTTGTGCAGAGTGGTGGAGTCCTGCGAGAGATAGAATTTGCTCGGGCGCTTGTAGGTGCGGCCGGTGCTTTTGTTGCGGTTCTCCCCATGGATTCCGCGCATCGCATCGCTACCGACAACGGTGAACGCTTCGCTGCCCATTCCCACCTTGGCGAGAATTTCGGAAAGGGTGCTCCAGCGGTTCGCAAAGTAGTTTTTCTTCAGCGATGCCTTCAGCTTTTCGCTGGTTGTCTTTTCGAGGAATTTCAAAAAATAGACCGGCGGCTTGATGATGTTGGAGATGTCCTTGCGGATGCGCTCGTTTTGCTGCTCCTCGCTCTCGTGGCCGAATGCCTGAGTCCGTCGGGCCAACTCCACGCACAAAAGCCGAGCGTTCATGTGGACGGCGTCGGGAATCGTGGTTTCACGGATCTTCGCGTAGTCCTTCATGATTTTCTCGAACTTCAGATTGGTGAGTTTGAACTTTGGCATCAGGTGATTTTCGCAAATGCGGCGTCTATTGCGGCGAGGGAGTCAAAATCCACCTTGCGTGAGTTGCGGGTCCAGGTGCGGCGGCGGCCGTGGGCGGCGTCGTCGGCGTGGATGATTTGGAGCCCTGCGGCGAAAGGTAGGTCTTCAAGGATTTCGCGATAGCCCCAGCCGGTGGTCTTAGCGATGCGGTAAACATAGCCTGCGAGCCAACCGGGGCCGTTTAGTTTCCCCCTGCGGACTTTCCGCCTTGGGTCTCGGAGAAGGACGCGAAGTATTCGTTCGTGCGCTCGAGGCAGAGCTTTTGGAGTTCGGCGATCTCGGAGGCGGATGGGTTTTGTTTTTCCATCCAGTCATCGACCGCGATGGCGAAGCGGGAGAAGTCGTTGACCACGGAGCGCACGGAGGCTTTGGGCGCGGAGTGGATGAAGGCGAAGCCGCCGGATCGCCAGAGGATATCCATGTCGGGCGAGAGGATTTTGTTGCGCTGCATCCAGGAGATTTCCAGCGCGGCGGTGGGGCGCATCTCCCAGCGGGAGAGTGCTTGCGGGCCACTGGTCATGGCGCGCTCGCGGAGGGCTTCGTCGTCGGTGAGGAGGTCGTTTGTGTCTGTCATGTGTTTGTCGTTTGGGTTGGTTGGTTTGGGTGATTAGCAGCAAAAGCATTTCTTTTTTGTGGTCGAGGCGTAGTCCTGACCGCGTTGACCAGCGGCACCGGCACGGCCTGCCGCGCCGGGTTTCCCCATCGTTTGGCGGGCCTCTTCGCGGAGTCGGGAAATATAGGTGCCATTAATGATCTCGCGCTGGGTGGCGATGGCTTGTTTTAGCTCGGAGATTTTTTGTTTTTGCGAATTGATGACTTCGCGCAGTTCTGGGTAGGCATTCGAGAGGAACTGCTCTAGCCGTTGAGCGGCTTGGCCTGAAATGGGGCGGTCTCCGAGTTTGTCGCAAATCTTCTTCCGCAGATCCGCCTGACGATCGCCTATGGAAGAGTCCAGTTCTAAGTCGCGAGCGTCTAGCTTGGCCTCGATTTCATCCAGGCGAGCAAGTTTTTGTTCACGCTCTCGGGCGGTCATAGAAATTTGGCGAAGCGCTTCTTGTCGGCTTCGGTGGCGTTTTCGGAGATGCTCACGATCTTGCCGTTGCGCTCGAAAACGATCTGGCGGGGGATGGCCTTGATGGCGGTGAGGAGCTGATCGCGGTTGCGCAGGGCGGCGAGCATGTAGGACACGGGTGACTCGGGATTTTTCTCGATGAAGTCCTCGCTGGCGAAGGCGCGCATCACCTCATCGGCTTGCTGGCCGGTGGTCGGGTGCGAGGCTTTGAAGTGGAAAACGGTGGACTCGTCGCCGGATTCGCGCTTGATGCGAGTCGCGGGGGCTTTGTCGCTCTCGAACTCGAAGCCGAGGGCCGTGAGGATGCTGGCGAGCTTGAGGTCGCGCGTGTTGAAAATGGCAATGTGTCGTGGTTGCATTTCTCGTGGGGTGCGGCCGGGGAGCCGCTAGGCGACTGCCCCGGCGCGGAGGGTGGGGATTAGGCGGCGGTCATCGCGGTGCCGTAGCTGCGGAGAGTCGCGGACACGGTCTCGAACTGCTCGGCGGCGAAGCTGGTTTCCAAGCTGGTGCAGATGGTCGTGCTGCCGAGGGATGTGCCAGCGGGCATCGTGATCGAGGCGGTGCCGCCCACGGTCAGCGAAAAGCTGCCGGTGCGCATGCCTTCGACGGAAACCTCTTGGATCGGCTCGCCGACGGCCACGGCGACGACGCTGCCCTGGTCGTCTTTCACCTCTTGGACATCGGCGGATTCCGAAATCGAAAAGCCGGTGACGATGAGGCCGGAAACTTCCGGTGTTCCATAAGTGGCCGAGGAAACGGCCGATGAGCGATAGATTGAAGCTGCCATGATTTTGAGTTGGTTGGGTTGGGTTGTGGGTTTCGGAGAGGGGCGGGTGTCAAATCGCGGCGAGGCCGAGGGTCAGCTGCGCGGTGCAGAGCCAGCGGTCGTCGGTCTGGGATTCGGTGAAGGTCTGGAGGTCGGCGCCGAGGAGCGTGGCGGTGGGGGCGAAGGCGGCGGCCAGGGCCGTTGCGGCGTAGAGTGAGGAGCGGAGGGAGTCGACGAGCTGGCGGTGTTGCTCGATGTCTTGGGTGCTCGGCGTCGAGAGGAGGATCGCGGCGGTGGCTTTGTGAAGGCTGGTGCTCATGGCCTCGACGGACTCGCAGGCGGCGATGATCGAGGGCGCGTCGCCGGGGATTTCGGCGTTGCTTTGGCCGGTGTGGATGGCGATGCCGTCGAAGGCGGGGAGGTTTTGCAGCCAGGTGGCGAGGGATTGCTCGACGGCGAGATTCACAGGCGACCTCCTGGGGCGATGGTCACGATGTGCTCGGCGTCGCTGGTGGATTCGGCGATGTCCTTGATCGTGTAAGAGCGGCCGCGATAGGTGAGCGCCTCTCCGCGCTGGGGCGGGGTGGCGAGGTCAGCGGCGAGGAGGTGGCAGCGGAATTGGCCGCCTTGGGTGAGGCCGCCGGTGCTGAGATCGAGCGAGATGGCGATAGGCGCGAGGACCACGCGGAGGGTTTGGCCACGGAAGCCGACTTCGACGCCGTGCGCGGAGTTGGCGACTCGGACGGATTGGTTTCGGAAAGCGGAAATCGCGGCGGCGGTCACGCTTCTGGGGAAGTGTCAAAAAGCAGAACGCCCCGCCGGGAGTGAGAACCGGCGGGGCGTTTGCGGGCTGGCGCGGGGAATCGCGCGGGTAGCGGGTTATTTCTTCTTTGGCTTTGGTGACTCTTCTTCCGGCTCGGTGGCGACGGCGGGGGCGCTGGCTTTTTTGGCGTGGCGCTTGAGCGTGTCACCGAGGCTGACGACGAGGGTTTCGTCGGCAGTGAACTCGCCGGCGACTTGCTTGGCTTTGAAGTCGGCGAGTTGGTCGGCGAGCGGGACGCTCGGCAGGTGTGTGACCTGCCAAGCGTTGCCGATGCGGTTGAGTGTGATGCCGAGGCGCATTCGGATTAGGCCGAGACGATGCGCTTGAGGGCGGCACCGTGGCCGAGGGCGAAGCCGTAGTTGACCTCGATGACGCTCTTCTCGGTGTCGGTGTCGGGATCGCCCCAGCTACGATACTCGATGGCGAGGCCGGTCTCTGGATCGACTGCCACTTCGTAGGCGGTGAGGTTGTTGCGGACGCCGGGGCTTGGCTGCACGGGCGAGAAGGCAACCAAGATCGCCTCGGGGAGTGCGACCATACCGACGAGGTTTTGGCTATTGCCGGGGATCAGGTTCGTGCCGACGACATCGAAGCCAGCAATCTGTGGGAGACGGCCGTTTTGGATGGCGGATGCGCTGCCGACTGCGGCGGCGTTCTTGATGCCGGAATCCTTGAGGAGCGCGCCTTCGTAGGCGTTGTCGAGGATCATGACGCGGCTGGATTTTGGCCACTTGGCAACATCGAGCGCGGTCTTGATGGTGATCATGTCGTCGCTGTCGAACGCGGAGGCCGCGCCGGTGTGGATCGCTGCGCCGTAGTTGGCGAGGGTCACGACGGAGAGAATATCACGGAGGATGTCTTCGGCGAGCTTGCGGCCTTTCAAGAAGCCGAGTTGCTCAGGATTGAAATAAGGCTGGCGGGCGAGTTCGCTCGAGGTGAACGAGAGCGCTTGATACTTGCGCTTGTTGACCGTGATCTCGCGGGAGTTGATGGCGTTTGTGTCGCCGAAAGAATAAGTGCCGTTGAAGTCGCTCGTCGCGTCAGTGGCGAGAGGGTAGAACGGAACGCTGATCTTGTCGGTGCCTTGGAGCGGGACGCTGTTGTAGACAGTCGAGAAGGAGTTGAGCGGGAGAAGCGCCTCACGCAGTGCGACGAGCGCGCTGTCGAGGACGACATTCAGTTTGAGTTCGGAGCTGATGGTTGTGGCCATTTGAGTGGGTGGGTTGGTGGGTTAGGTTTTGGGTTTCGTGGATTGGTCGGGTGTCAAATCGCGGCGGTCTTGGCGTGGGCTTCGAGGGCTTTGCGGTTCGCACGGAAAATGCGGGTCTTCTCGGCTCCGGTGGCGTTTTTCCACTGGTCGTAGATGCTCGCGGTGTTCGCGGACTGATCGATTTCGGGAACGACGCGGGCGGCGGAGAGGCCGAAGGAGCGTTGCAAACGGCCGAGGTCTTCGCGGTCTTGAG
>Ga0315903_10001941_pt1 | contig 31164 bp, 43 predicted proteins | sample LakEriMetagenome_7_FD_203524 | JGI IMG/M metagenome (GOLD analysis project Ga0315903, IMG submission 203524) | Freshwater fungal communities from buoy surface, Lake Erie, Ohio, United States - Buoy 2 MA119 | ecosystem: Environmental > Aquatic > Freshwater > Lake | place: USA: Lake Erie, Ohio...
CCTCTGTGTTGTCTTGATATATTAGTTATAGCAAAATGGGTAACCGAAGTCAACCAAAAAATCACCGTTTACGACGATTTCTTGTCTTTTTTGGCTTCCAATTGGGGTCAGTGACGTTGTTGCTGACACCTGCGTAACGCAGGCGAGCCTTAAGCTCCTCAACCTGCTGCTCAGGAGTACCCTTGAGGATCGCAGTTTCTAGACCACTGATCCAAGTTTTCACGATTCGGGGACGCCATCCATTGAAATAGATGGTCCACTTATTAGTTGAAATAATAATCATGGCACTGTCTCCTTGCTATAGTCTTGTTATAGCATTTTGGGTAATCTAAGTCAACCAAAAAGATGCCAGCCATAAAAAAAGGTAGAGCCGGTTAAGACTCTACCTTTTTTGAATATTATACGCCCTGCAATCCGCGAGGTTCGTAGAAGATGTGAAGACCGATTCTAGTCAATCTGTCTTTTCTGCTAGCCCAGTATGGGCGAACATATGTTGCGTGATAGAATAGAACATCGTCCATTCCCTTAATTCTCTTACCGTTTTCTAATACGTCACGAGCAATACGTTTGGCTTCTTCCCAACTTGCACCTCTCGGTGTTGTCCAGCGTCTACCATGATAGTTTGCCCATGAAAACTGATAGGGTTCAAATACAACTGAACATACAGTATCCTTATACTTGGGTGACTTCATTCTGTTGATCGTAACCTGTGCTACAGCATACTTGCCGAGGGTAGGTTCTGAACCTGCTTCATGGTAAATATTCTTTGCCATGCAGAACAAATCATCCTTGTTGTAAGAGATTCTTTCGTCAGTGCGAACCACTGCTAAAAACGGGGCAGCATGATAAATTTCTTCTAATGTAGGCTCTTTAGGCTTAGAAGGCTGTACTACTTTTGGAGTAGCAACTTGCTGCTCGTTGTTGATTGCTAATATATTACTATTAGCTATTGCCTGTGTATTTAGATACTGCGACCCAAATGCTATAGAAAGTGCGACAATCAATACTTTCCAGGTTCTTGCTACATCAACTGTAGCGGTTTTTTGAGAATATAACATTATTTTTCCTTAATTGGGCCGCTTTATGATACAATAGGCTGTTTTATCAAGTCCTTCTAACGGGACACCTTATCTATCTACTAAAGTAGCACTTCCGGTATAGTCTTTAAAATAGGATGACCCTATCACCGATAGGGTCATGCATGTCCTTATTAAACACTATGTGGCAATTAACTGAAATAATCAGTCAATGTAAGCTTGACATTACATCAAGCCCTCTGTCAGAATTCTCACAACTGACATATATACTTAGCCCCTGGGGGCCGGTATAAAATACTTATATAACTCTTTTAATCGTCACTCATCGTGAAAGACACACGCTTCACCGCGTTAATCGTAAAACTGCGCCAGCCCTGTGCATCAATATCATACACAGAAAGAACACTGTCATTCTGCTTACGAGGGGCCTTGTCTTCCTTGATTTCAACAACAGGAAGCATATCACCACGAAGGGTGCAGTTCATTACACGTTCGGTACCATCCTTCTTAGTGAAGGTGATAGTAGCAGGCTGCACCGTGAGTACACCCTTGAGCCAACCGCGAAACACCTCAATGTCATTCTCAAGAGTGTTCTGATCGGGTTCATAAACGTTCATATTTTCAATCATTTCTTATCCTTTGTAATTAAATTCTAGGTGCTGTGGGCTTGCGAATCTTTAGAATCTTGCGATCTTCTTCACTAAGACGGTCCCAAGCATTCTTCTTGATTTCGTAGATTCTCCAAGCTTCTCTACGCTTCTCAACAGTAGTATTAGCTTGCTTTACGACCTTGCTCCACCAGTTGCGGCTTTCATCGTCACGAAGGAACAAAAAGGTAGCGTGACCTGACTTAACAAGAGAAACCATAGTCTTGCGCAGAATGCGTTCATTCTGGTTGACATAGTTCTTCTTGTCAGTGTTACGAAGGATTTCTTCGTAAACTTCCGCATCAATCTGTAGTTCAGTATCTTCGTTCATCGCTTGCTAGCCCTCTTTTTATTAATAAGACCAAATGCTTCAAGTTCTTCTTTAGAAAGTTTAGCCATAACTTCTTCTTTTTGTGCCTGTTCAATGGCTCGCTTTTCAGCAAGCTTTGCCTGACGCTGGCGTTCCTTTTCTCTCATCTGTTCAGCACGAATCTTTTCAGATTGAATTTGGCTCCAATAGGTACGAACTTGCTTATTCTTGCTAAGCAGCGTATCAAACTCAACGCCCTTAGCGTATGCTTCAAGAACCGCAGTAGCAACTTCATCACCGCGGGTATCCTTGTAGTAACCTCTAGAATATGAATAACCCATGTCTTTTGCCTCATCTATCCAAATACTATCCACAGATTTTCCATAGATACGCTGGGCGAAAATCTGTTTAATCCAACCGTAATCATCATCGTTCATAAGATTCACTATACTATAGTAGGGGAGTGGTGTCAACCGTTTATTGCAGTATGTTAGCCAAAAGTTGCTGTTCTCTGCTGGTTACATCAAGTTCCCAAGGAAGCTGGGTATACTCTTTGTATGACATTTTAGATTGATTCAGCTTGTATGTCTTTCCTTCCCACACACAGTCGCCAAATCTTGTCACTGATAGTTTACCCTCGTGTATCTGATTCAAGTGCAATAACTCGTGTACTAGGGGATATATCATTTCCTTTGCGGATAGTTGCAGGTTGATACGGACCTTGCTTTCCTTGTTGAATGTTAGGGTAGACTCACCATATGCATTATGGCCTAGGTCTACCAACTCAACTATGATACTATCTGGCAGGGCAATATATAAAGAGGCAGCCTGACATAAAGATGTAGCAACTTTGGCTTTCTCTATGTCAGGCTGTTGGTATTTAGGAAATCTAACAGTAACGTTCATTCAACTATTTAATCAATGATTGGACCATTACCATTTCTAAAACCAATGTGACCTCCCTGATCCTTGATACGCTGGATTGCGTCTTCAAACAGGATGGGCCGGAAGTCTGTTTGTTCAACGCAAACACAGAAGTAGTCAGGGTCAATAACTTGCTTCTTGAAGGGCCAGATACCCGCAGTCTTCATAACACGATTGCCGTGAGTGTGACCGTGAATGTTAGTACCGAAACGAGCGATGCTACCCTTGCTCACAGGAATGTGACTAAGGATCATACCATCCAAAACGTGATAGCCACGAATGTCGCGGAAGTGCTTCACATAATCTTTTAAAGGAAAGATATCATGGTTGCCCTTAATCAGAACCTTATCACCGTTGAGACGGTTTAGTGTTGCTAACGCTCTGCGATTGATAACAACATCACCCAAGTGATAGACCTTATCCTTAGGACCTACAGTCTCATTCCAACGCTTCACCATCTCCTCATCCATCTCCTCAACAGAGTCCCATGGGCGAACAGGCGAGCCATCATAGTTTGTGAACTTGCAGATGTTGGCATGACCAAAGTGCGTGTCGCTGGTCAGAAAAACTGCTGGCATGAGTAATTCCTTTCTATAGTTGTTATACGAGATTTTGGGTAGAATGTCAAGTGTTAATTAATGACATAAGGGAGTTTGTTTAGGACGAAAGTGATACGCGGACAACCAAACTTCTCCTCATACGGATAGCGGAACAACCAATCAAACGGTCTATGACTTGGTTTATTTTGCCAGCGTAGTCTAGCTTTTAAGTCCTTCAAGACATAATCATGACTATCATAATGCTCTTTGTATTTTTCGAATCCGGTGAATTTGTCTTTTTGAGGTATAACCGGAAATCCGGTAACATTATACATGATGACTCTACTCATATAGGTAGATTGTTGCTCCGTTACCTTAACAACAGAATTGTTATTTCTTCTATAGTGTACAAAGCTGTATGCTAATTCGGGAGTATTTAAGAAAAAATAAGGTATTATAGTTTTGTCTTGAGATTCTTTGCTAAATCGGTACAATCCTAATATAGCATCAGTTAATTGTGCGCCCCTAAGACTTAAGAAATTCCCGGAGTATACACATGTGCCTTCGCTAAAGAAGCTTGACATTTTGATGTGCATAGATATCTGCGGACTGCTGCACTGATACTTATTTGCTATAGCATCATATTCTTCTTCTAAGAACTTGAAGTAGTCAATATCTATTATGGTATAAGGTATGTCTTCTTGTTCACAGAATACAAATAACGTTTCTATGTCATGAAAATTGTATGTTTGATTGTAAGAGAAGGTATATACATTGAATGGATGATTGGATTTCTTCCATGCATAAATCATAGCTTGACTATCTACTCCCCCGCTAGCAAATAGGTTGTATGGCGGAGGACAATTTCTAACAATGTCGTTGACTGCCTCTATTGCAGCGTTCAAAGGATCATTGATCGTATTTTTAAATGAAGGAACTGTAAAATCAATTACAGTTCCTTCAACGTTTACCCAATCATTAAACATATCATGTTAGATACATACGCATGTGCTGTTCTTACCGCATATGCAACTTCCGGGGAAACATCCGCCCTTTGAACAAGTAGCGCCGCAGAAGTTAATTTGCTCACAGTTTGCATTCAATAGATACGGAACAACATAATTCGGGTCGGTACGATTTTCTATCATTTGTGGATTTTCAATGATACGAATGTTCAGTGTATCATCATAGACATTACCTTCGTTGTCAGTTATGGTTACGGAAACTTGATATTCTTCCTTTTCACCCTGAATTTCTTCTACATAACCGCTCATCATTCCATGATCGTTCAAGACAAAGTTATAGGGTAATGGATCATTAACTGTAACCGAAGATACTCTTAGAGGATTAAACAGCATGTCTCTAAATACCATTTTAGTAGGAACTGCCATATTTAGTGGAACATTACCAAGACCAGCTAATTGATGGTAGGCATCAGTGAGATCGGTGATTAGGTAGCTAGATAAATTTGGAGAGTTTTCATACTTTGGATCATCTAAGATTAGCAAATCTCTCTTGAGGAAGAATTTCATTCTGTTTATAGTAGAAGTGTTAAACAGTGAATTGATTTCCTCAGTGAACTTGAACACGGGTAATGTTAGATTGTATACTAAAATTGCCGAATGTATTGCAGCAGAAGCAGACGTTCCTGATATGAAATTATATCCACCGTCAAGTGTAGCTACATAGATAAGTTCACCCGGAGCCCATCCAGACAACTTTCCACCATTTACCGTTCCGCCCGTAACACTAATTGCTTGAGCGCCCGTATAATCAGAGAAGTCACATGGCATAAGCGAGGGGTTATATGAACCTACTACTATTGCTTCGTCCATTGCTGCCGGAGTAACGTTTCCAACATCAGTGCCGGTATTTCCCGCTGCAACAGTGATTTGGGCTCCAGCAAGCCAAAGAGTTCTTAGCTTTGCTTCTACATACTCATTTCTTTCAATTTCCCAGCTACAGTTAATAACGCCGTATGCATTGACGCTAGAAAAATCAGTATAGATAGCATCTAACGCACCTAAGAAATCACTTAGCTTAGTAGGAACGTCTTTGTCAAATATTTTTACTACCTTAAGTGTAGCATTAGTAATTCCACAAGTCTTACCTACAATAAGACTGGCCAACGCAGTGCCGTGTCCTTTTCTATCCACGAAATCTTCATTGAGAGAATAGAGAAAATCAATATCAGCACCTTCAAAGTCAGGATGGTCCGCTTTAATACCACTATCCATGAGATAAACTCTGCCGCCTGTCCCACTAAGTGGTAACTGGAAGCTTTCTCCGTCTAAATCTACGATTGAACCACTATATACTTTCCACCAATCTTTTTGTTCGGCAGTAATAACAGTTTTAGCACCATCAGATGGGAGAGTAGGAAATTGAACAGGAACTGTAGTTAAAAGCTTAATATGATTGGCGTGATGGTTATCATCTTTAATATGCTCTACCAGTTCGCTAGCAGGAGGTTCGGATGAGCATTCTACAAGGAATACCTTATCAAACGCACTAAATGTCTTGAGTACAGTTGCCCCGCATGCGGTTAGATACTGGTTGATATCGTCTTCGGTAGCACTATTAACAAAGTCAATAATATATTGTTGCATTAACATTAATCCTTTTTATCCTGATATTCTCTTACAATCTTTCCCCATTTGCCAATGGGACATTCAGCAAATGGAAGAGCCGTTTTAAGTTTCATAATACAACCGCACTGTGTACATTGCGTGGTCAATGAAATGTAATGATCACACGCTTTGCAGATTTCATATCTAACATTTTTTTCTTCCTCTGTCAGAGGTTTGGTAGATTCCTTCAAATGTTCAAGTCGGTGTTTAAGTTTCTCTAGCATACTTCTATTTATCTTTTATCTAAAGCAAGCTATAATAAATAGCACACGATGCTCACACAGAAAATATCATTTGAGGAAATTCTTCCCATATGGAACAGCTATCTTTGGCCAGATAGAGTTAGTGATATTACTCCCACTAGTGCAATGAGTTTTATGGGTGGCTATGATCTACAAAACATGACTTCTACACCAACCTTCTTTGCTTATATGATAGAAGGTGAAATAGCCGGTGTCAATAGCGGGCATATGTGCAAAGACAATGATTATCGCTCTAGAGGGTTATGTGTTTTTGAAAAGTTTAGGGGAAAGGGCATAGGAACTATTCTATTGAAGGCAACAATAGAACAGGCTAAAAAAGAAGAAGCAGCATTATGCTGGAGCTATCCAAAAGATACTAGTTGGAATACCTATGCTAAAGCAGGATTTATTTTAGTTAGTGATTGGGAAAAAGCCGAGAACGGAACTAACGCTTACTGTGTTATCAAGTTTTAGTAGTAGTCGCCTTCGTTACGCATTCTACGAATGAATGTGCAGTATACGCTTGTTATGCCAAAGCAACGTAATTTCACTGTGCTGAATAATCCTCGGTCAACGATTTCAGGTAGATAGACGATGCTATTGTTGTTTATAGGAACATTTCCAGGAACGATAGTTTGACCACCTCTACTTGTTGTAGGAGTTGATTCTGTAGCAACATTGCTGAATATGAATACGTTTGGATACAACTTAGAAGGTTGTGCAATGAGATAATCATATGCGGCTTGATTCTGGCAGTTCAGCCAAAAGCGAACACCTTGCAGATATCTATCTGTAACTTCTATCCAATCATTCTCTTGACCAAGATAGAGTTTGTTATCAAATCTCCATACATCTGCCATGACGGAAAACCCGTTATTGAAAGCTTTCGCTATCTGTCCCGGGGTGTTAGCAGACTCAAAGTTCTGCCCGTCATATATACCTTGATATGAAATAATCAGCATGATGTATTTATGCTGAATTACTTGTCAGTGGTTGGTTGCTTGTAAAAGTACTTGTCTATAAACGCAGGGTTACGAGATATGATTCGTTCTTTACCGTCCTTTTTATAAACAATGCTGTCTATACTTCCTGCATTTACTGCGCTCACTGCCCAATCTAAGATTTCAAGTGATATCTCTTTTCCGGCTGGAACAATGTGGACAAAGGGCATGTTGTCAACCTGATTCTCTATCATTATCATATCCACTAGATTAGGCTTGAATTCAAGCGGAACAGCAGGGTTAATCTTCCATATACACTTAAAGCCCTTACACGGATCATGAGGTCTACTAGAATATATAGCACATCCGTTTTTTGTTACGAAATGACAGGGTTTTCCTGGTCCCATTTCATGACCGTATATTTTTGCAGTAAGATGACCATCACAGCATTTCGTGCAGCCATCGCAACTTCTATCCATCATTCACCTAATTTTGGAGCGGAAGAAGGGATTCGAACCCTCGACATTCACCTTGGCAAGGTGACGCTCTACCCCTGAGCTACTCCCGCATTAACTTTTAGACACACTAGTCCTGCAACAGCCTGGGTCGGGCATTTATCGTCTTTGACAGCAGTTCGTAGTGTATGACTTGCATAGCGCCCATATGATTTTGCCATTTGTGTTCGCTTGATTTCTCAAGTATGCAAGTTATCTAACTTTGGAGCGGGATACGGGAATCGAACCCGTCTAATCAGCTTGGAAGGCTGGAGCATTACCACTATGCTAATCCCGCATTAATCTGGTTGCGGGGGTCGGATTTGAACCGACGATTTCCGGCTTATGAGACCAGCGAGGACAACCTGACTCCTCTACCCCACGAAAATAAACTATTTTGAAGAACACACTCAACATCTTGCCCTTGATTCACCTAAGCTACTAGGGGCACGTTCTAATGTATTCATCAAAATAGTCTAATATTATTTAGTCTATTTCTACAAAGCCTGAGATTACAGCCTTAAACGAGAGTCTTTGGTCATTACCGAATCCCTTGCGAGGACCGTTCTACCGTTATCCACTAGGGCTTTTTACAGTCACCTAGTAACTCTCAATGCTGCCTTTTTTAGAGTCTGGCGTTTGACTCGTCGCAACATGCTATTCGACCATCTATCCTTCGTCAGCCTTGCGGGCTGTTCGCAGTCGCTAAACCGCTACGCTTTCTTTCCGATCAATCAGTTCCGCCTTGCGGGCATCCCTGAACCTCATTCCCTTGCGAGTGAGGTATTAAGCACCTTTCACATGTTACCGGAGCAGTCTTTCGCTTTTGTTATACAAACCAGGAGTTGAACCTAGATCGACAGTTTAAGAGACTGTTGCCTTACCATTAGGCAATTTGCGAACCTACCAAGATGTGCTGCTCCAGTTGCTCCATACCTTGTTAGATACAGAATACAACACACCTCATGTCTTTTGCCTTGCGGGCTACTCAACCATGCTTCAAGTCTCCCCTCATCGGTTCAACTTTTACATTGCTACCTTGCCTTCCCCTGCGAGGTCAGACTTAGTAACTACCCGTTAACGTTCAGTATTCGTTAGTTTGGTTTGTTATAGTTCAGCCACCACAGCCTCTTAGAACTCACCGACCGGCTCTGTTCCTATCCTTTCGGACTATAACCCTAACTTACTACCTACCGCCATTCTACTGACGGGGGTTGCTTTCGCATAAGCGAGTCAACCCTAGTTCGGGCTTGCATAGATGGACTTGTATTGCTACAAGCGCAAGTTTATAGGAAACCTTGCTTTGACAGAGATTACTCCCTGCTACCCTAGTGAGGCTATGCCCCCAATCTTTAAATACTCATTAGAAGAATACTGAATCTGCGTTTTTACCATCATAGGCCAGACCATTCAGTACTCATCTAATGAGTATCGTTCCTAACAATTTCAAAGAACAAAGACAATCTCTTGTCTTAATAAACTCATTATATCAAAGTTCGTAACCGTTGTCAAGAACTTTTTTGCCTTATTTCAAACTTTTTTTACTCGGCTTCTTCTCTTGCACCCACTACAAACTCGTTTAGCGCACGGGCCAGTTCACGAGCCTGATCTTCGGTCAATTGAATATACCGTTCACCCCAAGCAGTGACACCAAACTCGGGGGTAAGCTGAACGCATCGTCCATTTTTCTTACCACCGTAGAACGAGGTCATGAAGATTTCTCCGTTAAGTGACTTGGTACCTTTTAGTTCCGTTGCCATTTGAGAATCCTTTCTCTGCTCTTGATATATACTCTTATAACAAGATATCAGGCTAATGTCAAGAACTATTTTGCCTATTTGCAAAAAAAGTTTGGAAGAGAAAGAGTAAGTGATAGACAATACAATTCACAGCGACCCGCCTTGCGGACAAAGTCTATAAACACTAAACACTAAACAACTTGCAAAAATAACGTATACCTAAGCAGCAACTCACAAATCTGAATAAAGCTTAGTTCATGCTATTATAAGCGTTTCAAGCGCCTGCCATGTACAGTATCTCCGATACCAGAGTGTCTACTCTCGTCTCTCTTTCTCTCCCTAGCAGCGTCCTCAAGATGGAGTCAAAAAGGACGCTACCAAACTCTTAGATGATGTCCTCAGCCTTTAGAACTGCAACAGTGCCAGCAGCAAGTTCGATTGTAGTACGAACATTGGCTTCAAGCAACGCATCCTGGACAGCCTGCTTCTTCTTCTTAGCAAGTGAAACATTGTTTCGGAAATCTTCCAAATCACTATCAGTGAAGATAGAAGTGCTTACTTCGCTTGAATGGAAGCTGTAGCTTTCACCCTCACGATTAGCAATCTTGTCAAGCTTGCCGCTGATGACCTTAAGGTCAGCCTGAACATTTGCCTTAGCAAACGGTGCAAAGAACACAAGGTCCTTTTCAATGCGGGCAAGATCGGCAAGAAGGTTGTCAATGTTGTTCTCTGCATTAGCAGCAGCAACCTTAGTGCGAATGTCATAGAGCGCGGAAATTAGATTCCAACGGCGCTGAACATTGCGGTCAAACTTCTGCTTAGCAAGTTCAATTTCCTGTGCAGGATTTTGGAACTCGTTGACGCTAACATCAGCCTTAAACTCCAAACCCTTAAGAGCTTCGTTGATTAAAACTTGAAGTGCATTTGCCTTGCGTAGTGAAACTTGCATTTTTCTTTCCTCTATAAAATGGCGACTCGTGCGGGGCTCGAACCCGTGATTTCCAGCGTGACAGGCTGGCGTCTTGACCAACTCGACTAACGAGCCATTAAACTCTGTATATATTTCTTATAATGTATTCCAATACGATAGTCAATCGTTTTGGGTAAGCTTTGGTGACGCGGGGTAGAATTGAACTACCGACATGGAGCTTATGAGACTCCTGTTCTACCACTGAACTACCGCGCCATTTGTTTCTCTAAAGCAAGTAGAAGTCTATCAACTCCTATCGCCCATCCACATCCTTGAGGATAAGTGCCTCCACCAGCGATTTGCTTTTGAGCGCCAAGTATATCACACCTAGCTTCAAATCCATCGCGGGAATAATAACTCAATCCTCGCTTGACGTTTTCGTCAAACTCATATTCAACATTACTACCGTTCAAGCATAATGTCAAGAGATTTTTTGCCTCTTGTTCATAATCGCCTGGACCTAGAATCTCAATACCGAATTGAGTAAACTCGCGGTATCTACCTTCTTGCGGTCTTTCGTAACGATAGCAACGAGTGACGTAGAACAGTTTAATTGGTTTGGGTAGTGAGTTTCTCCAATTCTGTTCATACATCTGTTGAATCATTGCAGTAGCTTCTGGAATCAGTGTGACCTCACGATCACCTTTATCCTTAAAGTTCCACAACTGATTCTGTATCTCTGAACCTGAACGTTGAATCCAAGTATCAGTTTCCCATAATACGGGAAGAACTATTTCACTAAAGCCTGCATCAATGAAGACGGCTCCGTAGCGTGTCAATCATAGACACATAACGAGAAGCCTGTTCACCCATCAATACTCGTGTACCCTTAATCATTTCTATTTCCTTTTAATATTTTACTACATTCTTGTTTGGTGTCCCCAACGAGGACACTCTATTGTTAGAACAATTCAAGCTTAGTTAAATCAAATGCCTTTGCAAAAGACATAACATGTTCCCATACCTCCGCTTGGGTAAGTCCTAATGGAATACTTGCAGAACATGAAACTGTTCGTTCTGAATTATGGACTTTGCCATATAAAGTGTATTTGTAGATCATTGGTTTTTCCTTTAACAAAATACTTTGATTGCTTTTAAATCGTCACCGATCATATCTTCGCTCAAAGGACCAATGCCTAGACAAGTCGTAGTAGGTTCCTTAAAGACCGTGAAGCCTTTATCAGTGATAAGTTGCGTAGCACATACATACTTATATGCTTCTTGAAGCTCCTGTAGCTGCTCTACAGTGTCTACAATCAAGGTAATCTTGAACGAATGCCCACTGTCTATATAAGCTGCTGCCAGTTCCGGAGTCTCTGCCATAGCATTCATGAACGTATGTAGATAAGCATGTCCTGCTTGCGTACACATTTTGCCACGAACACCGTTGATTTTGTCAACGCTTTCTTTGGCGAAGACGCAATACATCTTATGCTTCATTTTCTTAGCTTTCTGTTACTAAAAAGTCCTGTACAATAACTGCCCTAGGTTTCGTAGTCAATCCTGTACAATGCGATATTTGCGAAGAATTAAAAATTCTCAATAAGCCTGGGTAATCGCAAGACTTGTATTCTACACCATTGCATTCTGCGAAGAATATAGGTTCGGCTGTATTATTAAAACACAATACTGCTGAAAGTATATCGTATCCACTTGACCCACCGTGTTTGTGTGGGATTTGATGACCATTCTTTTGATACTTCACCATCCAAGAAGACAGATTTTGAACTACCTTTAGCTTAGAATTATTCTTAGCTAAAACTTCATCTACGAATGCTCTAATTTCATCCCGAAACTCAAAATACAACGGGTGTTCTTTATCGCTAATGCGAATCTGCGCACCGTTATAAGTGGTCTTCGTTCCGCTTACATTAGTTCCTTCAATCTTAAGAAGAGGCTTGTATCTAAGATAGTTATCAAACTTGACCTCAAATATACGTTCCTCGTTCATTTATATGGCTTTCTATTGCCGTGATGAATTTTCCACGCTTCGTCAGTGTAGGCAGGGCCCTGTCTACTCAAGAGAAGTTCTCTTTCTTGAGGATCCATCATGATCCACTCCTCGTGAGTATAACGCTTGCCCGACTTAGCTAATGTCATTGCTGGCATATTATCCTCCTTTAATTAGTAATGTGTCAAGGATTTTACCCCTTGACACAAACTACCTGCTTCAACGTATGAACGATTTCTACAAGGTCAAACTGTGCAGCCATAACTGCATCAATGTCCTTATACGCATTTGGCGTTTCGTCAATAACGTCTGCGTCCTTGCGACACTCAACCCCTGCCGTGGCAGCGATATGGTCCTCAATAGTGAAACGCTTCTTCGCTTCGGTACGGCTCATGGAGCGTCCTGCACCATGCGAACATGAACAGAACGATTCACGATTGCCCTTACCGCGAACGATGAATGACTTTGCACCCATTGAACCTGGGATGATTCCCATTTCGTCCTTCTTAGCTGACACTGCACCCTTACGAGTAAGCAGAATGTCCTCACCGAAGTGACGTTCATGCGATACATAGTTGTGGTGACAGTTAACTGCCATCATTTCACTATAGAACGGCTTCGTAATCACTGACTTGATAGCAGCAATAGTTGCTTCCATCATTACTTCACGGTTGCTACGAGCAAAACGCTGTGCCCAAGACACTGCCTGCATGTAGTCGTTGAAGTGATCAGTGCCTTCTGGCAGATACGCAAGGTCCATGTCTGGCAGATTGATGAACCACTTACGCATATCTTGCTTTGCAAGTTCAATGAAGTAGGAACCGATACGATTGCCTACACCACGAGAACCTGAGTGCAACATGATCCAAACATAATCATCTTCATCAAGACAAATCTCCACGAAGTGATTGCCGGAACCAAGCGTACCTAAGTGATACGGAGCCCGTTCAGCAGCCTGACTAATCTTAGGATGCTTTGCTACGATTTCTGAAAGCACAGGTAAATGTGCAACAAACTTAAGTGCAACTGCATCAGAATAATCACTGAATGCGCCGCGGTCATTCTTACCACCGTTGTCAGTACGACCATGCGGGACTCGTGCTTCAATTGCAGAGCGAATGCCAAACAGGTTGTCGGGCAAATCTTCTGCACGAAGATTGGTCTTGTGCGCCATCATACCGCAACCGATATCAACACCGACTGCTGCCGGAATAATTGCGTTCTTAGTCGGAATAACCGAACCAACAGTCGCACCCATTCCCCAGTGAACGTCAGGCATAATTGCTACGTGCTTGTGAATGAAGGGCATGGAAGCAATATTGTCAAGCTGGGCACGAGCCTGATCTTCAACGGTCACACCGTCGATCCATGCCTTAATAAGACCGCCCTTGTTTCCTTGAATAACTTGCATAACTACTTCCTTTAAAAATGGATGGGCAGTTTAACGTCTTACCCAGGACCCTACTTTAAAAATGGTAGACGATGTAGGGTTCGAACCTACGACCTAGGGATTAAGAGTCCCGCGCTCTACCAACTGAGCTAATCGTCCATAAATATCGTTACAAGCAACAAGAAGCCAGGACACCTAGCAATTCAGCAATATACGAAATCCCACTCGGGGCTTCTCGTCACTTGATATACTAGATATACTACACTTCTTGTTGTGTGTCAACCGATTTTTTTAGATTTTGAAAGTTTTTCTGATATGCTCAAAGGCTTCAAGATTGCCTTTAGCATCGTCTAATGGGTCGTGAGTGTGCTTCGTTTTACGAAACTTCTTCCATTTAGTATGGTTCTTGATATCACCCGTAAGACCTGCATACAAGTCACCAATGCGTCTTGCACTAAACCCAAAAGGATTGCCTAAGCCATTTGAATGAAACAGCCAGTTAATCCACTGCCAATCAAACGCAGGGTTATCAGACCAAAAGACACAGCGGTCAAACTGGTCTAGCCATTCTTGAAACCTAGCTGCTTCGTCATTGAAGCTACCGGTGTAAGCAATATGTTCTGCACGAGTCAATCCTAGTGCATTATATGCGCCGGGGTCAAACTTATCAAACATCGGTGAAAACTTGTCGCTCGTAAATGAGCGACCATCTTCTGCAATTGCTGCGAATTCAATCAAGTCCCCGCATGTTGGGCAGGGACCTGATGCTTCACAATCTACGATAATATTCATACTGTTTCCTTTCGGCAGTAGACCTCTTCGCTGTAGTAACCATTTGATTCACCAAGGAACCGAATCGTCACATAACCCTTATAAGTTGCGAAGTTATAGAACGTCCACGTATAGCTTTCGCTATTGCAGGTGCCGGGGTCTTCTGCGTTAGTATCTTCACGAGAAATCAACAGCGGAAGATTTTCTAAGTCTTCCAAATCACCGATGATTTCTTCTACGTACACAGATTCACAGCAATCGGTATCGTGATAAAGCACGTAACGTACTTCATCATTTTCAAACGTAACTGTATCGTGGTCTGAACGAACCGAGGTGAAGGTTTGGTTCAGCATTTCTTCAACGTCTACGTGATTATCATACCAGCCCATAACCTTCTCCTTTCATTGTTTATATCAGTTCATAGTCAATATGTCAAGAGCCGAATCAAAATGATGCTCTTTAATTCCTAGTCCATCTTCAATGTGAATTAGATTAGCAAGGTCGCTAAACTTTCTATCATCAAAGCATACCCAACTTGTGTCACCGTGATGCTTAATCCAGTCCTCAATCGCAACTAATCTTCCGATGCCACGTACCGGGCTGTTGACCTTACTATAGTCAATCATAGGAAAGATTGTTCGCCAGTTAGAATGAACAAACTTTTCATCAAGTCCCCATTCAACTAGGTCGTCTCTAAGATCGCCGCCCATCCAGTCTTCATAGTTGTGCATACTGTTAGTAACAACCTTAGCACCAGTCTCCTCGCACAACAAGTTCAAATATGCAATTGAGTTAGAACTATATGTAGTGCGGTATACGCTTTCATATACCGGAACATCAATGGGAATTACTGGACCATCAATGTCTAAAAAAATTACCTTATTCATCTGTTAACTTATCTACCAATTCAATAAAACGTGCTGTGTCGTACAGCTTATCAAGCCACATAATAGGGATACCTGACATACCGTAGAAAGCTCCTGCAATCTGCCCCGTAACTGCTGCTACAGTGTCAGCATCGTGACCGAGATTAGTAGCAAGCAAAATAGCATCACGGAAATTATCAGTGTTCTTGAAGCACCAAAGAGCAGCGTGAAGCGTATGAATGACATAGCCTGAACTCTTGACTTCACTACGAGTCACATCAAGGGTAGTGAGAATGTTCTTAACACTATCTGCCCAATGATCCTGAGGGTCAATGTTCAATACTGCGTTCTTATCATCAGTGACATATGCAGTCAACAGCACCCTAGCAAGCAAATCGCAACTGTCACAGGCTTCTACAGAGCCGTGTGTAGTTTCGCCCTGCATGATAGCAGTAGCAATTGCCATATCATTGTCAGTGTGATACTTGATCACCGCAGGGGCGAGGCGCATAATAGAACCATTACCTGCGTCCCAAGAACCAGTGTTGTTCAATACACTACCGGTAGTCTCCCAATTTACGATTGCAGAACTAGTAGTAGCACCAATATCAAAGCAGCGACCGGTCGGGCTATTCACTCCTTCACGATACCACTTGCTAAAACGATTCAGTAAATCATTTCTATCAAGCTGAGGATGTTCAATCAGACTTTCAGCGAGACACAATGCCATGCTAGTATCATCTGTGAAATATCCTGCGGGAAGATTGAACGGGCCCTTACCTACCATATCAGTTACAGGTTCAAATGTGTCGCGGGCACGGAACTCAACTGTAGTACCTACAGCATCACCGATTGCGAGGCCCAAGAATGAACCTAAAAGCCTGTCTTTAACTTGCATGTATAACTCCTTTAATTATAAGTTATACACGTTTAGATGGAGCTTGTCAACCTATTTTTTTGACGTTAGCTTTTTTTGCGAAGAATACATCGCCGGTTGTAGAATCCTGAATCACTAACATATTAACATCCATGTCAGTGACTTTGCCCTTCTGCCCATATGAAGCTAATTCGTCGTTGATAACTTCGACCATATCCCCTAAATGAAATTCAGTAGGATCGTTTGCATCAACCTTTTTAAGTGCGGATGTGGGGAATGAGCTTGCAGCCGTGTTGCCGTCAATTTGCACACTAACAAAATCAAAGTTAGGACTTACTTGTGTTATTGTCCCTTTCATTCCTATTAGGCTCGGGAACTGTGACTCAACTTCAACTCTGTCATTGACTTCAAATTTAGGAGCAACAGGTGCAGTAACTTCTGGTTGCGAAGGTCCTTCTGTTTTTGATAGATTAGATACATCGTAAGTCAAGATAGTATCCTCATCATCACTAATACGGACACCGACAAACTTACCATCGTCTGATACTGAGGTGATTGTTCCAGTATATCCAATATATGAACTATTGTTATATGCGCTCGGGCCTGTAAGTTTAACAGTCTCGCCCTCAGTGAATGCTGGGCTAGCTTGTGTCGATGATGCTTTTTCTAACTGGTATGGTTGGTAATAGCCCCAATCGCCGTCTCCGAATATCACAGTAAAATCACCGTCTCCGTCAGGACCCTTCTGAATTTCACCAACTTCACCAGTTTTAGAATCTCCGCCCCCTATGACCTTTACAGCGTCACCGACATTGAATGTTTTCTCAGCGCCTTCAATCTTTTCCATTTGGAAAGCGGAAGTAAACAGAATCTTACCGTCAGTAGTAACTACTTTGTAGTCACCGTCACTATCTGGTCCCTTAATTACTGTAGCGGTGCTGCCATCAACGTCATAGCTTTTGTCTTTGATCTTCACTACATCATTAGCCTTGAAAGTTTGCTTAGGTTGGTCTACTTTCTCTACCCATGATGCAAATGTCTTGACGCCTGATGGGCTTTTAGCATTTTTAAACTTGATAGTAGGTGTTCCATCAGGCGTTTGCCCAACTTCAATTACTTCTCCGATTTCGCCATAATATGATGATTCATCATTGATAATTTGGACAGTGTCACCAACTTTCAACTCTGACTGATTTTCTGCTTCGGGTTCTGGCGCAGTCTTTAATAGTTCAGGTGGAGCATTTTTAGCCAATACTAATTGAGTAGGTGCAAAGTCTACATACATGCTTCTCTTTGGAAAATAGACTTCAACATTTCCACTAGAGTAAACGAAGTTTGCTCTTCCGCTTTCTCCGTAATAGTCACTATCAGGATCACTAACAATAACTTGATCATGCTCGTTGATTTTGGGAGGTCTAGTTGCTAGATCCTGCTGTATTTCTTGTTCACGTTCAGGCGTATACTGTTCAATCTGATTCTTGTATACGGTTTGGTAATTACCTTTATCGTCAGAAATTTCTATCTTACCATTAGAGTATACAGAAGCAATTTGACCTACATTACCGTATAATCTACTCTGCGAGTCAGTAACAATGACTTTATCGTTCTTCTCGTAAATAGGAATAGATCCATCAGGTAGATAGTATAGTTCTACTTGATCTTTCGCTATAGTGGTATCACCGACTGTGTGAGACACGAATACTTCATACATGTCACTGTATGTGTAGGTGATCGTACCCAACTTACCTGCATGGCTACCACTTAATATTTTAACAACGTCACCTTTATCAAGGATATCAGGAACTTCACCAAAGCTTTCTGGAAGTTCAACATTGTCAGTATTCATTTCTTCTAGAAATTTAAACAGTTCATTACTATGCTCCACATTTACAGCATAGTAATCTCCTCTGATATAGATTTCCTTGTCAGACAATATTGCGTTAAATAAATTTTGATCAGTGAACTTAAAGTGATCCTGTATACTATCATCTGTTATGAGAGTGTCTAACAATTTTTGTGCTTCATCGGGAAGCAAGCCCTGTTCAATTGCTCTAGATACCTTTGCACGGTGATTGTCATAGTCATACCCGCTATAAAACAAATCATCTGGATCATATATAGGAAATTCAGATGGCTCTTTGCTTTTCGCTTTGGCGTTCTTTACCATCTCTCTAATCTTAGAGATTACTTCTTTGTCTAGCAGGTCTTGTCGTTTACTGCTATCAAGAACCAAATCTTTGACAGTCTGACTCCAAGTGAAGGTAAAACCATCAATTGGAAACATAATGTATAATGAGTTACCGTATCCACTGGCTTGGCCTCTATCACCGGTAACGAACATTGAGTTTTCTCGGTTAGCAGGAAGTCCTAAATTGTTGATGGTACCATTGACCAACTCGTGTAAATCACGATTACTGTCTTTTGGTTTACGAGCATCAAATGGTTTACCGTATAGTGCATCATCACTTGACCTAATGCCTCTATACAAGAATCTACCTCTAGAGAAATCGTTTCTGTTGAGTTCCTTATAGACCTTGATAATCTCTTTGCAATTCTTAGCAAGAGCCTTGAACAAGTTGTCCATCTTTACCGGTCTACCATTGACCTTAGAATTTTCATATTCTATCTGATATGCTTTATCAACCTTGTCAATTTCAGCATTCAACTTATCCTGCAACTGTTGCATTTCTTTTTGAAGTTCGCCCGGCAACTGAGCCATCTTCATATGACTCATTGAATTTTGATATTGGCGTAGCTTGTCAGAAATCTTTTCAAGCTTCTTTAGCTTAAAGGATATGCCTTTGCGTTCGCCTGGCTTTACCGGCGCTTCGTTTAATTGCATCAACTGTTCTAATAGGTCTTTCATTAACATATTTATGCTAAATACAATATGCGCTTCAATGAATTCTCTCAGCCTCTAGAAGAAGGCGTTTACGATCCACATATCTTTAAAGCTATCTTTATGGCAGGTAGTCCTGGCTCAGGTAAAACAACTATAGCTAACAAGTTGTTTGCTGGAACAGGTCTCAAGACCCTTAACGTAGATGATTTCTACAACTATCTAAGACAGTCAGAAAAGGCTACAGGTAATCCTGAACAAGACTATTCTACTGCGTGGGACAAGTACAGAACAAGAGAGCAAAACTATCTTGATGGTCGCTTAGGTCTAATCATTGATGGCACTGGTAAAAACCCAGCAGTCATGGGTGACGTTAAAGCTAAGCTTGAAGAAATGGGATATGAGACTGCAATGGTCTTCGTCAACACTACATTAGACACAAGCATTGAACGCACTACCCGCAGAGCAGACGCACCCGGTAAAGATTACGGTAGAAAAATTGATCCTAATTTCGTGAAGGATACTTGGCTTAGAGTGCAGAAAGGTCTCGGTCAATTGCAGAGCATTTTTGGAAATAGATTCTACATCATTGACAACAATCGCGGAGAGCCTGATATTCAATATGTTCAGAAGTCAATGGACAAATGGCTAGGAGCTCCTCCCCAATCACACATCGCTAAAGAGTGGATCAAGAACGAGCTTCAAGCTAAACAAAGATAATTGGTGGACACTCTGGGGTTCGAACCCAGGACCTACAGGTTAAAAGCCCGTTGCTCTACCTACTGAGCTAAGTGTCCGTTGTATGGTGTGCATGGCAGGATTTGAACCTGCGACCTACGCCTTATCAGGGCGGTGCTCTACCACTGAGCTACACGCACATTAAATTTTAATTAGTTACAACAGAAACATCATTCTGTTCTACGGTAGTCTTACCCTGCTGAACGCTGTGCGTTTCGCTGGTAGTTACTGCATTACCACAAACAGTGAAGAAAATACGAGAAGGATGTTTTTCAATAGTCCCTTCAACACGAACTCTTCCTGCGTAATGCAGTGTACACCCTTCGGGAAGAGAACCCTGAACCTTCATCATATCTGCTGTTTGATCTTGATTATCAGCACGTTCAATGCAGCCTGTAAGAGCAAACATAGAAACAAGAACAATAGCAATCTTCTTCATACTTCACCTATTAATTGGAGCACCGGGTAGGAATCGAACCTACTCTACTTACGAAGCGGATTTGCAGTCCACCGCATTCCCAATCTGCCACCGGTGCATTAAACTTTATAGATTAGTTATATCAACATTCAGGATGAATGTCAACCTTTATTTTCAAAAACTTGGCGGAGAGTGAGGGATTCGAACCCTCGGTACCAGTTTCCCAGTACGCCTTCTTAGCAGGAAGATGGTTTCAGCCACTCACCCAACTCTCCGTATTCTTATTTATTTCTCTACGAATGCCCTCTCAAGAACATAGTCACCGGGCTCTCGCAACGAACCCTCTTTCATTCCGTTATTCTTGCACCATTCTGCAACTTCGTGATTGAAGTCAAGATTGCCGCAAATCATAATCTTGTCCTTAGTAGGGTCAATCTTTAATGTATCGCCTAACTGTGCTGTGATACGCTTGCCGCCTTCTCCTGTAACGATAGGTCTATAGTTAAGAACAGGCTTAACCATTTCTTCTAAATCGTCACCTGCGAATCCAGTTGACAGCAAATCATAATATGCTAAATCATCACGGCTGCGAACACTGTGAACAATATGAATATTGTCCCAAGTCTCTAGCGTTTCAACATCACGAATCAAACTCATAAACGGAGCAAGACCAGTGCCAGTTGCTAACAGATACATATCGCCGCCCTTGTTAAGAGCATCGTTGCGTAGCGTACCAGTTGTCTTAGGATTCAATACTACTTCGTCACCTACTTGAATGTGTTGTAGTTTGCTTGTAAGCTGACCATCTGGAATTTTGATGCTTAAGAATTCAAGTTCATCCGCCCAGGGAGGACTGACTACGCTGTATGCTCTCAATACATTCTTACCATCAATATTAAGTCCACACATAGCAAACTCACCTGCGTTAAACTTGAAAGTTTGACTGCGAGTAGTCTTAAAACTAAAGGTTCTATCGCTCCAATGATGGACTGAAATAACTTTTTCGGTGATCATATTAAATGTTCAAATGCTTCTTTGCGTTCTCAATGTAACTGTCAATACGCTCTTTGCCTACAGGATTCATAGAGTGAACTACATGTCTAGGAAACTTGAATCCGTTGTCAGCGCAATAATCTACAAGCCATTTAGCAGCGTCATATCCGGTCTTTTCAGGACCGTAATCTGCTTCTTTGCCCTCTGCTTCTGCAAGCATAGCGACATAATGCTGGTCAGCAAGATCATGGTCAAAGCACACGAACATAGGAACACCATATGTTAGAACTTGCCTAACAAAACCTTCGTAAGTACGGATGATATAAATCGTCTCGTACCGGGGGAACTGAACCCAATCAACTTTGTCGGGCATTCGTTCATCATCTAAAAACAGTACGTAAGACATTTATATTCCTAATAGTTGGCGGAAGCGGTGAGATTCGAACTCACGGTACCTTTCAGTACGACGGTTTTCAAGACCGTTGCTTTAAACCACTCAGCCACGCTTCCTTATTAGTATTTAAGCCCGTTTAGGGCTGTGGTTAAAAAATGGTGCTCCCGGCAGGACTCGAACCCACAACCTAGCCGTTATGAGCGGCCAGCTCTACCTTTGAGCTACAAGAGCATTTGAAATGGTGCGCAGGGCTGGATTCGAACCAGCGTAGCGTTGCCGCGGCAGATTTACAGTCTGCTGGTATTAACCTCTCACCCACCTACGCATAAAACTTTATAGAAATTGATGGAGCCAACCATCAGCGAATGTTTTTACCTCATCATCTGCGGCAAAATATGCATCTACGTTGTTGATTGCGTCAATGGTTTCAAGAATGTCTTCATCATCAACACCTTGTTCACGCAAACTGTCTAGATAAGCAGTGAGACTAGGCGGAATTTCCTGCACTCCCTGTTGTTCTACAACGTTCTTCTTACCAAACTCAACTTGAATCACATTGCCCATGATTGGCTCCTAATTTAGATTACTGTGCGGCTGGAGCAGCGGCAGCATCTACTGCTGGTGCAGCTTCTTCAAGAGCAGCAGCTTCTTCTGTTGCAGCAGGTGTTGCTTCAACAGCAGCTTCTTCTGTTGCGACTGCTTCTGCCGGTACTTCTGCTTCGCCGCAAGCAGCGAGGGTAGTTAGTGCTGCGACAGCAGCAATAGTAGCAATTTTCTTCATATTTTATTTTCCTTATGTTTTTTAGATCCTAATTTGGATCATAGTATTTATCTGGTGACCCCTACGGGATTCGAACCCGTGTCGTCGCCGTGAAAGGGCGGTGTCCTAGGCCTCTAGACGAAGGGGCCAGACAATAAAAGTGATTGAGGAGCTAACCGTGACCCCTCACGTGCCTATTAGGTAGCAACCCCATATCGTAAACTTGGTACGAGTAGCCGGACTCGAACCGGCACGTCCAAAGGACACAAGATTTTAAGTCTCGGGCGTCTACCTATTCCGCCATACTCGCACAAAATCAAAAACCAACTATGTCAAAGAGCAGTCAATTGCTTGACTATGTTCTGAATATACGACAAGTTAGGCTGAATGTCAAGAACTATTTTCAGAAAGTTTGGCACAGGTGCTAGGATTTGAACCCAGACGAACGGTTTTGGAGACCGTCATGCTACCGTTAACATCACACCTGCACGAAATTTTAAAAGTGAATTACGCCTGAGTCAATGACCGGATGCTCATCATCAGTACGATCAACTACCGTATACGTAATCTTAGTTGTACCGAACTCCTTGAGCATTTCAGCAACATCTTCTAACTGAAAATCTTTACAACTGTAAAGGTCGAACTTATAGAAAGCTGGCTTATCGTCCTCACTTCCCCAAAAATGTATACTACTATGACTAGTAGTGATTCCTACCATTCCAGTAACGCCTTCGTTACCTTCATCATCACACCAAACGCAAATAGGATCAATTAGCACCTTCATATCAACTGCTTCTACCAAACGGCGAAACCAATCGTGAAGTGCGGGGACGAATGCAGGGCCTGGCGCCTCTGCTAGGTATCCTGTGATAAGGACATGCTTGTTAATTTGAGCCAACTCATAAAACCTTTCGTTTCAATTTTACTGTCAGACAGCGAAATAATATTTATCACAAAAGGAAAAACTACAGATATTTACATCTGTAGTTTTTCTTGAATATGGTACCTGGTGACGGGATTGAACCGCCGACCGCCTCGGTGTAAACGAGATGCTCTACCGCTGAGCTAACCAGGCTCTATATATGGTCGGGAATGTAGGATTCGAACCTACGACCCCCTGCTCCCAAAGCAGGTGCGCTACCAGACTGCGCTAATCCCCGAAAACTTTAATTACTTTACTTTGAATCTGCTTGAATGGCAGAACCAGTAGCATCTACCTTTTCGCCAAGAACAACTACTTCTCCCTTTTCACATTCAACAGTTACATCACCACGTTGAATGGCAGTTGCGAAACCGTAACCAGTTAACCCGCCAGCAATTAAAAGTCCGATAACTACACCGGCTGCAAACTTAGCTGCATCAATTAAAAATTTCTTCATATTCTACATTATCCTATATGCTTGTTATTTGGTGGAGAATAGCGGGATCGAACCGCTGACCTCCTGAATGCAAATCAGGCGCTCTCCCATCTGAGCTAATTCCCCATGAAACTATTTATAACTTACTCGTATCCTCAAACAAAAAGAATGGCGACCCCGGCAGGGCTCGAACCTGCAACCCCAAGTTTAGAAGACTCGTACTCTATCCAGTTGAGCTACGGGGCCAATCTCTTATTTACTTTGCTAATATAGTACGTCTTAAAGGAAAAGTCAACAGTTTTTTGCTGTTGACTTGACCCTTTTTATCTGGTGCCCCCTGCAGGATTCGAACCCGCCACCTACTGATTACAAATCAGTTGCTCTACCAAATGAGCTAAGAGGGCATTTAACTGGCTCCCTAAGATGGATTCGAACCACCGACCAATTGATTAACAGTCAACTGCGCTACCGCTGCGCCATTAGGGAATAAACTCTATAAAACTATTTACTCTGCTTTAGCAGCTTGACAAAAAAAGTCAAGCAGATAATTGCTCTACGCAATAATACCTAACCTCTATGTTTATAGAGGCTTCAAGCGCATACTTGTACTTTTCACCGGTCACCTTACATGCTTCAATAGACTCTTGTGGCACATTTTCTTGCCACAAGAGTTCTACCTTCTTTGTATGAGGGTTCATGTAAAATACATAAGCGATCAGTAGTATTTTCATATACTACTTTTAACATAGTATTAACTATATGTCAAGCCGCTAATTGCAGAATTCTACTGTGCTTAGGGACACCTGAAATCAAGTAATCCATTTGATCAGCAAGAATGTTGCGATTCTGCAAAATCAAACTCTCATAGTGATTCGGTGCATAAGGAACATATTTCAATTCCATACCCGATTCCTTAAGAGACTTACAGCCCTTCTTTTGGTTACAGCTAATGCAAGCAGTAACTACGTTCATCCACGTATCCTCACCACCGTGGTAACGAGGAACAATGTGATCACGACTCAAATCATGCCGACTTACGAAGTGCTTGCCGCAGTAGCCACATATGTGACGGTCACGAGCGAACAGCGTATGGTTAGTCAAAATGACCTTGTTGTGCTTCTTGAAATCGAAACCATTGCCTTTTACAGCAATGATGCTGGGTGTTTCGATGTAACTACGTGTACCGTTACTTTGGACGCCGCCGCGATATCTAGCAATTACATCACCTAGAGTCCATGCTACCAGGTTCTTTGCGTGATACGAAATTGCTTCGTCGTGGGAGACCCACGTTCGCGGGATACCCGATATGTCTAAGGCTAGTACTGCCATGTTATGCTCCTGTCTGTAAAAATATTTAGACTGTCTATATTATATACACTATGATTGGACTTAATGCAACCAAATTCTATAAATATATACTCAGCCTTGTAAAAAACTTTGGTGCCCAAGAAAAGACTCGAACTTTCACGGGCTTTCGCCCACAACGACCTCAACGTTGCGTGTCTACCATTCCACCACCTGGGCATTCTAATTGGTGCACCCACCAGGATTCGAACCTGGACAAGCCGCTAATCTGGCGCTACGGGATATAAGTCCGCTGTTCTACCGTTAAACTATAGGTGCATTAGATTTTAAATGTGAATGCAAAAGAAAGCGTATTGTCTTCACGCCAATCTTTTGTGTACAAGTCTTGAATTGAGAAACTTGTTTTCTCGCTTAACTTGTATTTGAGTTCTGCTCTGTTCTGAATAAAGGTTCTTGAACCCTGCTCAATCATAAACTGATTACTTACTGTAAGCTTGCTGCTTAGTTTGTGACTAATCCATAAGCTTTCTCTAACTACAACATCACTGAATCCTGCTGTACCGTGCTTGTAGCCGATACTCAACTCATTAGATATTCTAGTTTTATCATTCTTTAGAATTCTAAAACCATGCCCAATGCTGTAAACTACTTGATCTTCTGCAAAGCTTCTAGGGTCGTGTCTATATCTAACAGCAGCCTGTAGATAGTGTTTAGGATGAATGTCCTGATTGATTTTAGCGAATGCGTTAATTTGCTCTCTTGTCGTTACGCTGTTAGCACTCTTGTATAGAATGTCACTCTCAAATGAGTACTCTCTAGGACCAGTATCAGTAACATGCTTGAATGCTCCAGTCAGTACGATGTTATCATCATTGATAACGGTACCACCTAATGAACCTGTTGTTTCTCTCTCAACCTGTGCATACGCAGGGAAAGAAAATAGTAATGCTGCTGATAGTATAAGTGTTCTAAACATAGTAATCTCCAAACTACTATTTAGCAGTTTGGTGCCTCGTGAGGGACTTGAACCCCCGACCTTCACTTTACGAAAGTGTTGCACTACCGCTGTGCTAACGAGGCTAATCTATTTGATGTTCTGAAAAACAGTGATGCTGTATCTACCCGTCATTGGAGTATCATCCAGCATCTTGATTGGAGTTACTGCATGATTCAGCACTGACGGGAATACTATCATTTTATTTGCATCGCACGGAATAGTATAATCATATTCGTCAAATACTAAATCCCCACCTGTGAAGTTCTTAGGTTCTTTAAACAAGAATAAGGTGTTTGTGAATATAGAGGCGTCTCTATGAGATTTGTAGCCATCATCATTTTCGTAGTATTGTACGTGAAAGTAGAAAGTTCTGGCTTTAGTATAGAGACGATAATAGTTTTCTAAATCCTGAGTTGGCAATTTTACTATTTCATCACTGTGAAACAGATTAACCAAATACTGTATAATATAGGAAATGTTGTTTTGATAGTTGTACAAGTCATTCAGACTTAGTGATTTGTTGCTTTTTAGCGGGTTTCCCGCATCGTCTTTAGCAGAACCTCCAGCAAAACCGTTCTCTCCTACTCGTAGCAATCTAGGATGCAAAAAGTCAAGTTCAGCCCAAACATGTTGCAATTGCTGGGTATCAAATACATCGTGTATGATAATATGGTCAAACGGCTCTGTTACTACTTCAAGTCTCATAGTAATATTTATAGAAGTCAGTGACGCTAAATTATTAATGCAACGTTGGGAATCGAACCCAACTCCTGGCCTCTTGATGCCTACCCATCCTTCCGGACTCTCGGACTTCCTGTGCTACCATTACACCACGCTGCAAACTTGGTACCCTAAGCCGGACTCGAACCAGCACGCCGTAAAGCACCTGATTTTGAGTCAGGCGTGTCTACCATTCCACCATTAGGGCAAGAAACTAGGCCCGGGATATTTAGACAGCATACGGGCGGCGCTGTATCGGTTCAGCAGTTCGGGTTCTATGTTGAGTGACCCTCATAGTGTGCCTTGAAGCATCGTTCTAGACCAATGACTTCTTCCGATTTCTGAAACTTGGTACGGATGAAGGGACTCGAACCCCCACGATGTGAATCGCCAGGACCTAAACCTGGTGCGTCTACCAATTCCGCCACATCCGCATGGTATAAATGTATTTACTCTGCTAATACCAGCAGAGAAAATTATGGTGCTCCCAGACGGGTTCGAACCGCCGACACCCTGATCTTCAATCAGGTGCTCTACCAACTGAGCTACAGGAGCAAAAACTAACTATGTCAAAGAACATATTCTTTATAGCAAACGACGATGCCGTTGTCAACCTTTATTTTATGCCTGGGTCAACCAAACCTAATTGACTGAACGCCCAAGCTCTTTCATTGCATCTATTACATTTATTGCATCTACCAGCTATGTCATAGACGCAGCTATGTGTCAACACAAAAAGTTGTTCAATGTTCAATTTAGCTACAATATCAACTATGTGTACCTTTGTCAAATCTTTAAACGGATTCTTAGTATTCTCGTGGTCAAAAGGGACATGTGGTGTCGGTACACCATGTAACGCATGTTCAGGTAATATTTTTATGTGTCCCATATATAATATGTTGATAGGTTCTTTTAGAACTAACCTCATACCTTCTGCTACTTGCAGATTGCTATCTTTAGCTGTTATAGGTATATAGTTAGTAGTTAATCTATCAACCCCCAACATATCATGCACATAGTCTATTATCATCTGCGCATGATTTTTAGATCCATCTTGTCGCTCTAATGTATACGGGGTAACAACATAACTATCATCTTCCAATGAAAGTTTTTTCACGAGATAATAGAGCAGTGCGCTATCTAGACCACCGCTGACTAATACTGCAATTCTTCTTCTAAGTAAAGACAGTTGCAGTTTAAAAGCAGTGTTGTCATGCAGCAACAATTCTAATTTAGGAGTCATACATCTATTTACATGTAGAAACTTCTGTCAATATTATTGGTAGCCCCGAGCGGTTTCGATCCGCCTTCTTCTGGATGAAAGCCAGAGATCCTAGCCATTAGACGACGGGGCCATGTATTGGTGGAGCCTAGCGGGATCGAACCGCTGACCTACACACTGCCAGTGTGTCGCTCTCCCGGCTGAGCTAAGGCCCCAAATTTTAAATCTTAGGTATTTTTCAGTGCATGATTGTATCATGTAAATATCATATAACGGAGAAGTTAATGAAAATTGCAGTAGTAAGCACCGGCAGAAGTAGATGTACATTAGTAGCATTTTATCTACACACGTTGCACAATGATCTAGAATTCTGTAGGGAATTTTATACCGAAGCCAGCTGGGAGAATAAACATGATTTAGTAAGTCTCACTGATGAACTTATGGATAAAGAAAATTTTATCGTCAAGATAATGGCATTGAATCTTTATGAAGAATATGATCCTTCTGTTTTCAAGTTTGAAAATTATGACGAAATACATTTAGTTGAGCGTTATGACTTTTTTGAACAGTGCTGTAGCTGGTATACTGCCCGCATTAACGGTGTCTATCATTATAGAAACGATATGGAAAATCGTGGAGAAAAAGAGTTTGGCTACATAAGAAAGCAACAAAATAAAATAAAATTAGAGAACATTAAAGAATATGCAGAATACGTTGATACCTACATTAGATTTAAGCGTTACATACTAGATAATAATCTAAAGTTTACTTTGCATACTTACGAAAGCGCCAAAGAATTTGACAAAAAGCAGAGCATATCAGAAGATAGCAATCTTAACTACAGTGAAATCATTACCAATTATCATTTGAAGGATGACATTAATGCATTGTTTAATGAATGCTTTTCGTATGACAACCTAACAAGCGATCTAGAATCGTTCAATAAAAGAGTTGGTGATATCAAAGGTCTTCGCTCGTTACAGAGTTTTGCTGACAAAATGAAAGAAAAATGGGCTAAGTGAGGGTTTGTCCAGTCACGATCACGCAACAGCGAAAAATTACAGCCTACCCACAATGCTCTAACCACTATAAACTGGTCGGGAAGACAGGGATTGAACCTGCGACCTCGGCGTCCCGAACGCCGCGCTCTCCCACCTGAGCTACTTCCCGTTGAATTGGTCGGGGTAGCCGGATTTGAACCGACGACCACTTGTCCCCCAGACAAGTGCGCTACCAGGCTGCGCTATACCCCGTTATAAATTATGCAGTTTAGGTCGGGCAGGATTCGAACCTGCAAATGCCCGTAAGCAAAGTCCGGCTCATCACCAGATGTGTATACCAATTTCCACCACCGGTAACATTCGTCTATACTGCATATCTCTGGCGGAGTCGGTGAGATTCGAACTCACGGTACCCTTGCAGGTACAACACCTTTCCAGGGTGTCACAATCGGCCACTCTGTCACGACTCCGTTAATTATTTTTCATTAGTTCCTTGAGCCTATTATCAAATGCATCATAATTGTATTTGCTTGGAATATGACTAAGGTAAGTTTCAATTAGCTGTTTAATCATTTCTTGTGTGATGGGCTTCATAATAGACTCCTAAAGTTGGCGCGGCCACTCATTTTCTATGTCGCTGCCTACTTTCGGAAGGTAGAACGTACATGTGGCCGCATAAGAATGGAGCCAGCGGCGACGGTGTTTTCGTCACTATTGTAGTGGGTATCACTCGCCGGCATAAGTTAAATTCCGAGAAACTGCATTACAAGCTTGAAGGGCCAGACATGTTCCCAGAGAAAGTGTTCTAACGGATAGCTGATAGTTACGCCAATCCAAAATCTATAATCAGTAATCAAATTTGAACACGAATTCATACACCGAACTAACAGTCCAGTCTTCTTATCTTCGTGATAATGTGGTTCTTGCAATGGCATAAATTATCCTTTAAAATGGTACACCCTGCTGGGTTTGAACCAGCGACCTTTTCCATGTCAAGGAAATGCTCTACCGCTGAGCTAAGGGTGCATGAAACTGGGGTGAAGGAGGAGGATCGAACTCCCGACATGCGGTACCACAAACCGCCGCTCTACCACTGAGCTACCGACACCATAATTGGCATACCCTGTAGGAGTCGAACCCACGCTGCCTGGGTTGGAACCAGGAGTGCTACCGTAACACTTAGGGCATATGAATGGCTGTAACGCAAGTATGGGCCATTAAACAAGTAATGAAGCATTGGTTACAATTTAAACGGGACACGTACCAAAAGAAACTGGCTGACTAAGTAGGACTCGAACCTACATAACCTTCGTTAACAGCGAAGTGCATTGCCATTATGCTATTAGCCAATGAAACTGGTGCAACCAAAAGGACTTGAACCTTTAACCTTCGGTTTCGTAGACCGATGCTCTATCCAGTTGAGCTATGGCTGCATGATATTTGGTGGTCCCTGAGGGATTCGAACCCCCGACATTCTGTTTCGAAGACAGACGCTCTATCCAGCTGAACTAAGGAACCAAATAAGAAATGGTGCTGACGGAGAGGATTGAACTCTCGACCTCTTCATTACCAATGAAGTGCTACTACCACTGAGCTACGTCAGCATTGATTTGGATGCCCCTCTAGGACTCGAACCTAGGTTGACGGATTCAAAGTCCGCTCTCTTACCACTAGAGGAAGGGGCAGCATCAATATGTTTGTATTATATATGCTTGCTGTAGCATTGTCAAATATTTTGGATGCCCGACTAGGGTTCGAACCTAGAACCTACTGAGTCAGAGTCAGTCGATCTGCCAATTGATCTATCGGGCAATATATCATTCATTATTAGAGGACACTCAAAGGTGCCAGTCGGTTTACAAAGCCGGTGCATTTTTTAACAGTGAATGTTCTCAAATAATGAATGTGTATAGCAAGATGTGTGGTCTTCACGGGCACCCTCCAAAGAGTGTCGGCACTGTATTTAAATCTTGATATAGGTTAGCCTTTTGTTGATAAGCGATCTATGTTGTCTGGCATTTCAGACTTGACCGCTTATAGAGGATCACTATGTCCTCTACTGAAAGTTTTTACTCTCTGCGTTCTCTCCGC
>Ga0315903_10001942_pt1 | contig 31162 bp, 29 predicted proteins | sample LakEriMetagenome_7_FD_203524 | JGI IMG/M metagenome (GOLD analysis project Ga0315903, IMG submission 203524) | Freshwater fungal communities from buoy surface, Lake Erie, Ohio, United States - Buoy 2 MA119 | ecosystem: Environmental > Aquatic > Freshwater > Lake | place: USA: Lake Erie, Ohio...
GGGCGAAGGCGAGGGCGTCGCGGTCGACGTCGCCCGCGCCGACGAAGGCGACGGTGGCGGGACCGTCGGCGAGAAATCGGCGGAGCAGGGAGGGAAGGCGGGCTCGATCGGCGACGAGCTCGAAGCGGGGGTCGGCGGCGGGAAGGAGGTCGGACGAGGCGCCGCCCTCGACCGGGGTCTCGCCGGCGGAGTAGACGGGGAGGAGCAGGATGCGGTCGGCGACCGCGAGGGCGTCGCGAAAGGCGGCGGCGTACTGGCGGGTGCGGGTGTGACGGTGAGGTTGGAAGACCACGGCGAGCCGGCCGGGGGCGGTCTCGCGGAGGAGCCCGAGGAGGGCGGCGATCTCGGTCGGGTGGTGGGCGTAGTCGGCGACGACGCGCAGGCCGGGCTGGTCGAGCAGCGTGTCCTGACGGCGGCGGATGCCGGCCCAGTCGCCGAGGGGACGCTCGCCGAGGTGGCCGGCGACATGCCAGGCGACGGCGAGGGCGAGGCCGGCGTTGGCGCGGTTGAAGGCGCCCTCGACGGGCAGCTCGAGGCGGGCGCGGGGCCAGAGGCCGGAGAGGGTCGCGCGCGAGCGGCCGGGGCCGGCGGAGGCGCCGTCGAGGGCGAGGTCGCCGCCCGGCCCCACGGTCAGCACGCGGGCGGCGCAGCCCTCGGCGAGGCGGCGCAGGCGGGGGCTGTCGGCGGGGATGAGGATGAGCGAGGTGGTGCGGCGGAAGAGGTCGGCGAAGACGCGCTCGAGGTCGGCTTCCGAGCGGTAGTAGTCGGGATGATCCCAGTCGAGGTTGACGGCGACGGTGACCTCGGGCGAGAAGGCCCCGATGGAGCCGTCGCTCTCGTCGACCTCCGCGACCAGCCAGTCGGAGGCGCGGGCGGCGCGGGCGGGCGGCGCGGCGGGGTCGCGGAAGAGGCCCCCGAGGATGTGCCCGAAGTCGGCGCCCGCGGCGTCGAGCGCCGCGATGACCATGCCGCAGGTGGTTGTCTTGCCATGGCTGCCGCAGACCGCGACGAGCCGGCGGCCGGCGGCGGCGCGGGCGAGCAGCTCGCCGCGCCGGACGAGCTCGGCGCCGCGGGCGGCGGCGAGGGCGCGGAGGGGATGGCCGGGGGCGATGGCGGCGGAGTGGCCGACCACCTCGGGCGACCAGCCCGAGGCCCAGGGGTCGCGATCGAGGGTGATGCCGGCCGAGCGGAGGTGATCGAGCATCGGGCCGCGCGGGGCGTCGTCCCAGGCCCTCACCTCGTGCCCGGTGGCGCGAAGGTAGAGCGCGAGCGGGCCCATGCCCATGCCGCAGGCGCCGAGCATCCAGTGGCGGCTCATGCGGCCGCCTCCTTTCTCACCGCGGGGAGGTCGGCGAGCACGGCGGTGAGCAGGCCGTCCCAGCGGTTGGCGGCGTGCACCCTGCCCTGCCCCGCGCGGAGCGAGTCGAGCTCGGCGGGATGCGTGAGCAAGCCGGCGACAAGGGACAGGAGCGAGCCGATCTCTCCCTCGGGGCAGACCCGCGCGGCGCCCTCGGCGGCGGCGACGCGGGCGTTGGCGGACTGATGGTCGTCGGCCGCGGAGGGCAGAGGGACGAGCACGGCGGGAAGGCGGCAGGCGGCGAGCTCGGCGAGGGTGCCGGCGCCGGCGCGGCTGACGGCGAGGTCGGCGGCGGCGTAGGCCTCGGCCATGCGGTCGCAGAAGGGAAGGAACCGGGCGACCGAGCCGGCGGAGCGCTCCTCGTCCGAGCGACCCCCCGGGCCGCTGAGGCAGAGGAGGTGGACGCCGAGGCGGGCGAGCTCGGGGAAAGACTCGGCCGACCAGCGGGTCAGGGCCGAGGCGCCCTGGCTGCCCCCGACGACGAGGAGGAGGCGGCCCTCGGCGGGGAATCCAAGCGCGGCGCGGGCGGCCTCGCGCGGACGCGGTCCGATCTCGGCGCGGAGGGGGAAGCCGCCGGGGCGGAGGCGGGAGGCGGGGACGGAAGGGAGGGAGACGCCGGGCGGAACGTGGATGGTGGAGGCAAGCCGGGCGAGAAGGCGGACGGCCTTGCCGGGAACGCGGTTGGCCTCGTGAAGATGGACGGGGATGAGGAGAAGGCGGGCGAGGAGCGCGGGGGCGAGCGAGAGGTAGCCGCCGAAGCAGACCACGGCGGCGGGCCGGCGGCGCAGGAGCAGCCAGAGGCTGTCGGCGAGGGCGACCAGCCCGAGAAGAAGGAAGGCGAGCCGGCCGCGGAGCCCCGGGCCCCAGCCGCGGCCGTGGCCCCGGCGGAAGGCGAGGGCGGGGTAGCGCGCGGCCATGCGGGTGTCGACCCCCTTGCCGCTCACAAGCAGGAGACAATCGGCGCCGCGGGACGCGAGCTGCTCGGCGAGGGCGATGCCGGGAGCGAGGTGGCCGCCCGTGCCGCCGCAGACAAGGAGGACGCGGGTCATGGGGCGGAGGCGGGCACGATGGCGGGCCGCAGAGCCGGGCGACCGCCGTCCCGGAGCGCGTTGAGCATCAGGCCGATGAGCACGGCGGAGGTGACAAGGTTGGTGCCGCCGTAGCTGACGAAGGGCAGCGAGATGCCCTTGGTGGGAAGAAGGCCGGTCACGACGCACATGTTGACGAGGGCCTGCAGGGTCAGGAAGAGCACGCCGCCGAGGGCGAGCGACAGGCGGAAGAGGTCGGTGCAGGCCCGAAGCTCGCGCATGACGAGGTGGAAGACGAGGAGGTAGATGCCGGCGACACCGACGGTGGCGACGAGGCCCCATTCCTCGCCGATGATGGTGAAGACGAAATCGGTGTGGGCCTCGGGGAGGTAGGCGCGCTGCTGGAGGCCGTTGCCCGGCCCGGCGCCCGTGACGCCGCCGACGGCGAAGGCGAGCATGCCCTGGAAGAGCTGGTAGGACTCGTCGCCCTGGCGGCCCTCGGGGTCGAGGAAGGAGAGGAAGCGCCGCAGGCGGCTGCCCCAGTTGAGGACGAGGTAGGTGAACGCGACGCTGCCCAGGGCCAGCGTGGCGCCGAGGTAGCTCAGGCGGGCCCCGCCGACGAAGAGCATGGCGAAGGCCACGAAGCAGCAGAGGACGATGGTGCCGAGGTCGGGGCCGAGCGCGATGCCCGCGCAGATGCCGAGGAGGGGGAGCATCGGCCGCAGGAACCCGTCGCGAAGGTCTTCCCACCGGCCGCGGGTGAAGAGATAGGGCTGGCGGCCGGAGAAGGCGAGAAAGGGCTCGCGGATGGGCAGCGAGCGCCGCTGCCAGCGGGCGATGTGGTCCGCGATGAGGATGACCAGCGCCACCTTGGCGAGGTCGGAGGGCTGCAGGCGGAAAAGGCCGAAGTCGATCCAGCGCCAGGAGCCGTTGACCATGCGGCCGATGCCGGGCGTGCGGGCGAGGACGAGCAGGAAGATGACGAGCCCGAAGATGGCCCAGCGAAGCTCCCGAAGCCGCTCAAGGTCGACCCGCCAGGCGAGCCAGCCGAGGAGAAGGGCGAGGGGAACGTAGGCGAGCTGACGCGCGACCGCGGCGGTGGGCTCGCGGAGGGACATCGAATAGCCGGCGCTGAAGAGGGCGATCAGCCCGAACGTGACGAGCAGCAGGATGAGCAGGGGGACGAGCAGGGTGGCGCGCGCCACTCCCGTGGGCGCGCCAACCTGCTCGGCCTTGAACTGCATCGACCTGGGTGGAGGGTCTTATCGGGTGCCGGAGCCGAAGCCGCCGAAGCCGCCGGCGGGGATGCCGTTGGCGGGAGCGGGCGCGGCGGGAGCGGCGGGAGCGGGCTGGGCCGGCGCGGCGGGAGCCGGCTGGGCAGGCGCGGGCGCGTCGGCGCTGTAACCGGTGAAGCCGCCGAAGCCGCCCTGGGGAATGACGGAGGGGGCGGGGCGGGCGGCGGGGCTTCCGGCGGCGGGAGAAGCGGCGCCGGCCTTGGGGGCGGGCGCGACGTAGTCCTTGGCGGGGATGGTCAGCTTCTGGCCGATGCGGAGGAGCGCGTTGAGCTCAAGCCCGTTGGCGCCGGCGAGCTGGGCGACGGTCACGCCCTCGCGTCGGGCGATGACGAAGAGGCTCTCGCCCTTGGCGACGACGTGCGTGCCGCCGGGGCCGGCGGCCTGGACGACGGGACGGGGAGCCGCCTCGACGGGCGCGGGGCCCTCGTTGAGGCCGGCGGGGGCCGGCGCGGGCGCGGGCGCGGCCGAGCTAGTGCCGGACGTGCCGGAGAAGGCGCCGAGGTCGGCGGTCTTCTCGAAGCCGGTGGTTGTGCGGCAGCCGTTGACGCCGACGAGGACGGCGATGACGCCGAGGTGCAGAAGCACGACGGCGCTGATGGTGAGCATGGGTCTCATGGTGGTGGTTGGGTTTGGGTTTTGGGTTTCGGTTGGGTTTTCCTGGGTGGAAAGGGGTCTCAGGAGGCGCGAAGGGCGAGGCCCTGGGCGGCGCGCTCGAAGACCAGTCCGCGCTCGGCGTAGCCGCGGAACATGTCGAGGCTGGCGAAGCCCGGGCTGAGGAGGACGGCGGTGCGGACGGCGGCGGGGTCGCGCCCGGCGGCGACGGTGGCCTCCTCGAGGGTGGCGTGGAGCTCGGCCGGCTTGCCGAGCTCGCGCAGGATGCCGTGCAGCTCGGGGCCGGTCTCGCCGACAAGGTGGGCGCGCTCGATGCGCGGGGCCAGGCGCTCGGCGAAGCGGCGAAGGTCGCCGCCCTTCCATTTGCCGCCGCCGATCCAGCGCACGGGGCAGTCGAACTCGGCGAGGGCGGCCAGGGTGGCGTGGAAGTTGGTGCCCTTGGAGTCGTTCCAGAACTCGACCAGGCCCGCCTCGGCCACCTTGCGAAGGCGATGGGGGGCGGCGCGGAACAGCCGGGTCGCCTCCTCGAGGGCGGCGACGGGAAGGCCGCGCGCCTCCCAGTAGCGGAGGGCGAGCGCCCAGTTCTCGCGCTGGGGCCAGGTGTCGAAGGCCGAGCCGGAGGGGACCTTGCCCGCGACATCCTCGCGGCGCGCGACCAAGGTCTCGGGCGGGAGCTCGATGCCGAGGGCGCGGGCGTGGTCGACGACGGATTGGCCGACGACGAGGATGCCCGCGGGGAGCAGGCGCTCGACCAACTTGTGCTTGGCCCGGAAGTAGGACTCCATGTCGCCGTGGCGGTCGAGGTGGTCCTCGTCGAGGTTGGTCCAGAGCACGGCCTCCGGCGCGAAGTGCCGCAGGTCCTCGGCCTGGAACGAGCTGACCTCGACGACGGGCAGGAGGCCGCCGGCGGCGTCGGCCGCCACGGTGGTGAAGGGCAGGCCGATGTTGCCGCAGGCGACGGCGTCGCGGCCGGAGCGCTTGTGGGCGAAGGCGAGGAACTCGGTCAGGGTGGTCTTGCCGTTGGTCCCGGTGACGGCGACGGCGGGGCCGTCCCAGAGCAGCGCGGCGAAGTCGAGCTCGCCGAGGCAAAGGCAGCCGGCGCGGCGAGCGGCGAGGACCCAGGGGTGGTTCTGGGCGAAGCCGGGGCTGAGCAGGGCGAGGTCGTGGCGGCCGGCCTCCTCGGCGGCGAAGCGGGGATTGGCGCCGCGCGCGTCGTAGACGGCGAAGGCGCGGCCGGCGGCGGCGAGGGCGGCGGCCATGGCGCGGCCGCTGACGCCGTCGCCGAGGATGGCGGCGGGACGCGCGAGGCGGCGGGCGAGAAGCTCCGGCAGCGGGTTCATCGGAGCTTGAGGGTGAGCAGGCCGAGCAGGCCGAAGAGGAACGAGAGGATCCAGAACCGGACGACGACCTTGGTGGAGGGCCAGCCCAGCTTCTGGAAGTGGTGGTGGATCGGGGTCATCAGGAACAGCCGGCGGCCGCCGGTGCGGCGGAACCAGGCGACCTGGAGGATGACGGAGAGGGCCTCGAGGACGAAGACGCCGCCGGCCACGGCGAGCAGGAAGGGTTGGTGGATGAGGCAGGCGACGGCGCCGAGGAAGCCGCCGATGCCGAGCGCCCCGACGTCGCCCATGTAGACCTCGGCGGGCGCGGCGTTGTGCCAGAGGAAGACAAGGGCGCCTCCGGCGAGCGCGCAGCAGAGGACGCCGAGCTCGCCCGCGCCCGGGACGTGGGCGAGCCGCAGGTACTCGGCGTGCCGGATGTCGCCGACGAGGTAGGCGACGACGCCGAGGACGAGGGCGACGACGAGGATGCAGCCGGCGGCGAGGCCGTCGAGGCCGTCGGTCAGGTTGACGGCGTTGGAGGCGCCGACCGAGACGAGGGCGAAGAAGCCGCCGGCGACGAGAAGCGCGACGGGCGCGGCGAGGCCGGCCGGAGGCCAGACGGGCTGCGGGAACCCGGGCACCCAGACCTGGGCGAAGAGCTCGCGGAAGGCGGGGTGGACGAGGAGGAGGGCGAAGGCGAAGCCGGCGACGGCGAACTGCCAGGCGAGCTTGGCGCGCGCGGAAAGGCCGTCGGCGTTGCCATGGCGGACCTTGAGCCAGTCGTCGGCGAGGCCGATGGCGCCCATGCCGAGGAGCGCGACCAGGGCGGAGACGACCAGCCAGCTGGGCTTGGCCCAGAGCAGCGCGGAGGGAATCATCGCGGCGGCGATGAGCAGGCCGCCCATGGTGGGAACCTTGCCGCCCTGCTTCGCGAGGTCGCCCATCAGGCGCGCGTCGCGCTCGGGTTGGCGGAGGGCCTGGAGGCGGCGCAGGACAAGCGGCGAGAGGAGCAGGCCGAGGACGAGGGCGGTGAGGCCCGCGAGGATCATGCGGACGGACAGGTAGTCGAAGAGGCGGAAGGGGCCCCAGAGGTGCTCGAGCTGGCTGAGTTGGTGGAGCATCAGTGGAACGAGACGGCCGAGCGGACGGCGACGGGGAGCGCGCGCTCCAGGGCATGGGCGCGGCTGCCCTTGACCAGGACGGGCCCGGGGTGGGCGGCGATGGCGGCGGCGACGGCGGCGAGGTCGGGCGCGACCTGGCCCCCGCAGGCGGCGGCGAGCGCGTCGGCGTCGCCCCCGAAGGCGAGCACGCGGTCCCCCGGGCCGAGGGGCAGGGCGGCGCCGGCCTCGGCGTGGAGCCGGCGCGAATCCACGCCGAGCTCGGCCATGCCTCCGATGACGAGGAGGCGGGGGCCGCGGGTGCGCCGGGCGAAGGCGGCGGCGGCGTCGGCGAGGGAGGCGGGGCTCGCGTTGTAGCAGTCGACGTGGATCTCCCGACCCGCGTCGAGGTGCACGGAGCCCCGTCCGGGCAGGGGGGACCAGGTGGCAAGCGCGGAGGCCACGGCGGCGGCGGGGATTCCGGCGCGGCGGGCGGCGAGGGCGACGAGGGCGGCGTTGCGGGCCTGGCCCTCGCTGAGCGGGCCCAGGGCGAGGGCGATCTCGCCGAGGGCGGGGTCGGCGACCTCGGCCCGCCAGCCGGCGCCGTCGGGGGCGAGGCTGAGCCGGGCGACGCGCCGCGGGGCGACGGCGGGGTCCTCGCGGGGTCCGGCGAGGGCGACGAGGCGCGGGGCGAGGGCGGCGAACGGCGCGTGGGCGAGCAGCTCCGCGGGGACGTAGGCCTCGCCGCCGGGGGCGAGGTGGCGGACAAGCTCGGCCTTCTCGCGGGCGATGCCGGCGAGGGAGCCCACGCCGGCGAGGTGGACGGCGCGGACGGCGGTGACGATGGCGAGGTCGGGGCGGACGACGGCGGCGGACGCGCCGAGCTCGCCGGGCTCGCTCATGCCCACCTCGATGACGGCGGCGTCATGGAGCTCGGGATCGGCGGCGAGGAGGCTGAGGGGGACGCCGAGGACGTTGTTGAGGTTGGCGGCGGTGGCGTGGCAGCGCGGGCCGAGCACGGCGCGGAGCATCTCCTTGGAGGAGGTCTTGCCGACGCTGCCGGTGATGCCGAGGACGGGGAATCGGAGGCGGTCGCGCCAGGCGGAGGCGACGCGCCCGAGCGCGGGCAGGGTGGCATCGACGCGCAGCTGGGGCAACGGGTCGTCGACCGGGCGGGAGACGAGGGCGCAGGCGGCGCCGCGGGCGCGGGCGTCGGCCAGGAAGTCGTGCCCGTCGCGGCGGGAGGTGGGGAGGGCGACGAAGGCGTCGCCGGCGCGGAGCAGGCGGGTGTCGTTCGAGAAGCCGGTGACCCGGCGCGGCGGCGCGGCGAGCCAGGATCCCTCGGACCAGGCGGCGAGCTCGAGCGGGTCGAAGACGGGCATGGTCAGGCGGGACGGAGGGCGAGGCGGAGGAGGACGTCGCGGGCGACCTCGCGGTCGTCGAAGGGTACGACGGTCTCGGCGAACTCCTGGGTGGTCTCGTGGCCCTTGCCCGCGATGAGCACGCAGTCGCCGGGCCGGGCGGCGGCGCAGGCGGCGGCGATGGCCTCGCGGCGGTCCTCGACGAAGGCGACGGCGCCGGGGCCGGCGACGCCGGGGCGCATGTCGGCGAAGATGCCGGCGAGGGACTCGCGCCGGGGATTGTCGGCGGTGGCCCAGGCGAGATGGGCGAGGTCGGAGACGGCGCGGGTCATCTCCGGCCGCTTGCCGCGGTCGCGGTCGCCGCCGCAGCCGAAGACGCAGAGGACGCGGCCGGGCGTGATGTCGCGGAGCATGCCGAGGGCGTGGCGCAGGGCGTCGTCGGTGTGGGCGTAGTCGACGAAGACGGGGAAGGGCTGCCCGGCCTCGACGCGCTCCATCCGCCCGGGAACGCCGGGGAAATCGGCGACGGCGTCGGCGAGCGCGAGCGGGTCATGGCCGAGGGCGCGGCAGCAGGCGAGGGCGCAGAGGAGGTTGGCGACGTTGTAGGCGCCGGGCAGCCGCGTGGAAAAGGCGGCCTCGCGGCCCTCGGATCGGACGACGAAGCGGGTTCCGCCGAGGTCCATCGACTGGATGCGGCCGGCGAGGTCGGCGGGGTTGGAGACGCCGTAGGTCAGGGGGCGCACGGGGCCGCAGGCGCGCCCGAGCTCGGCCGAGGCGGGATGGTCGGCGTTGAGCACGGCGGCGCCGGGACGCGGGCCGACCGAGCCGTCGAACAGGCGGGCCTTGGCGCGGAGGTAGGAGGCGAGGTCGCCGTGGTAGTCGAGATGGTCGCGGGTGAGGTTGGTGAAGGCGGCGACGGCGAAGCCGAAGCCGTGGACCCGCTCCTGGTCGAGCGCGTGGGAGCTGACCTCGAGGGCGGCGCCGGCGCAGCCGGCGTCGCGCATCGCCGCGAAGAAGCCGGCGAGGTCGGCGGCGTCGGGAGTGGTCTTGTAGGAGGGGATGGAGCGCGAGCCGAGGTGATAGCGGACGGTGCCGAGGAGGCCCCAGGGCCTTGCCTCGGCCCGCTCGAGCAGGTGGCGCAGGAGGGAGGCGACGGTGGTCTTGCCGTTGGTGCCGGTGACGCCGACCAGGCGAAGGGCGCGCTCCGGATGGCCGTGGAAGCGGCGGGCGACCTCGGCGAGAACCTGGCGGGGGAAGGCGACCTGGGCCGCGTCCACCGCCGGAATGCCGGAGACGGGGTGCCCGGAGACGACGGCGGCGGCGCCGTGCGCGACCGCGGCGTCGACGAAGCGGGTGCCGGACGAGCGGAGCCCGTCGAGGGCGAAGAAGAGGGCTCCGGGAACGACCCGGCGGCTATCGGTCACGATGCAGGAGACGGGGGCCCGCCAGTCGCCGGAGCGGGCGAGCACGGGGATCCCCTCCAGCAGGCTGGCGAGCGTGGGGGCGGCGGCGGGCGGGGGCCTCATCGGTCGGCGACAAGTCGGCCGCGCGGGGCGGGGTTGACAGGGGGGATCTCCAGGCGGCGGATGGCGCGCTGGGCGATCTCGCGGAAGACCGGGGCGGAGACCTTGCCGCCGTAGCCGACGCCGGAGCCGGTGGGCTCGTCGACGACGACGGTGATGACGAGGCGGGGGTCGGAGGCGGGAAGGAAGCCGGAGAAGGAGGCGACGTGATGGGCGCTGGAGTAGCGGCCGTTGACGAGCTTCTGGGTGGTGCCGGTCTTGCCGGCGACGTCGTAGCCGGGAATCTCGGCGGCGGCGGCGGTGCCCTGGCGGGTGCAGACGCCGCGCAGGAGGTCGGCGGTCTGGCGGGCGGCGGCGGCGGACACGGCGCGACCGCGGGGTCGGGGGGTGTACTCGAAGGCGACGGAGCCGTCGGGGTTGAGGACGCGGCCGACGACGAGCGGCCGCATGAGGAGTCCGTCGGCGGCGATGGCCGCCATGGCGAGGTGCATCTGCATCGGGGTCACGCTGACGCTGTGGCCCATGGGGAGCCGCGAGATGGTGAGGCCGTCCCAGCGGGACGGGGCGTGGAGGATGCCGCGCACCTCGCCGCCGGAGACGGGGAGGCCGGTCTCGGCGCCGAAGCCGAAGCCGCGGAGCAGCTCGACGAAGCGCTCCTCGCCGTGGCGCTCGGCGTAGCGCATGGCGACCTGGACGGTGCCGCGGTTGGAGGATTCCCAGACGACGGTGCGGAGGGGCTCGACGCCCATGCGGTGGGAGTCGCCGGGCATGGGGACCATGCGACCGCGGTAGGGGACGGTGTCGGCCGAGCAGTCGATGGGCGTGTCGGGCGTGACGAGCCCGGACTCGAGGGCGCCGGCGACGGAGACGACCTTGAAGACGGAGCCGGGCTCGTAGATGTCGGCGAGGGCGCGGTTGCGCTGGGCGTCGAGGGGCGCGGCCTCCCGGTCGTTGAAGCGGTTGAGGTCGAAGGTGGGCCAGCAGGCGAGGGCGAGCAGGCGGCCGGTGCGGGGCTCGCTGACGATGGCGACGGCGCCCTTGGGCCGGTGCTGGCGGACGACGTCGGCGAGCGCCTCCTCGCAGGCGCTCTGGATGACGGAGTCGATGGTCAGCTCGAGGCTCTGGCCGTCGACCGCGGGGACATCCCGCAGGCGGCGGGCGACGATCTCGCGCCGGCGGCCGTCGCGCTCGGACTCGACCCAGCCGTCCTGGCCCTGGAGGAGCCTTTGGAATTCCAGCTCGACGCCGGAGACCGGCTTGCCCTCGTGGTTGATGTAGCCGAGGACGTGGGCGGCGAGGGAGCCCTGGGGATAGGCCCGGCGGAAGCGGGGCTGGCCGTAGAGGCCGCGCACGCCGAGCGCGTCGACCCCGCGCTTGCGGGACTCCTCGACCTCCTTGGCGAGGACGATCCAACGGACGTCGCGGGCCGCGCCCGAGGCGTCGACGCGGGTCCGGCGCTCCTCGGCGAAGGCGGCCAGCACGACCGAGGCGGGCAGGCCGAGCCGGGCCGCGACCTCGGGGGCGCGGGCCCGGTCCTCGGGCCCCAGGACGTGCGGGTCGACGCCGATGTCCCAGACCGTGTCGGTGGCGGCGAGGAGGTTGCCCTGGCGGTCGCGGATCTCGCCGCGGCGGCTGGGGTGCTCGGAACGCTCGCTGCGGGCCTCGAGGGCCTTGGCGCGAAGGCGCGGGCCGTCGATGGCGTGGAGCTGGACGAGCTTGGCGAGGAGGAGGGCGAACCCGGCGGAGACCAACCACACCAGGATTCGCAGCCGAGGGCGCCTGGCGTGGGGCAGGCTCATCGGCGGGCGGGGCCCCCGGACCCGGCCGGCTCGCGGCCGGCGATGTCGAGCGCCGCAAGGCGCGGATTGAGGGGGCCGGCGGCGCGGGGCGCGGCGGCGAGAGGGGGGCGAACCCAGGCGACCTGCTCGGGCTCGGGCGCGCGGAGGTCGGCGCAGGCGGGATGACGGGCGAGCTGCAGGGCGTCCTGGGCGCGGGCCCGGTCGCGGGTGATGTGGTCGACCTCCTTGCGCAGGCGGATGGTCTCGCGCTCCACCGCGCGGATCTCCTGCCCCACGCGCTCGGCGCGGAGGCGGACCTGCATGATGGAGACCACGCCCGAGACCACCACGGTGACCGCGGCGAGGAAGAAGGCGATGCCCCAGGCGCGCGGCGTCGTCATGGCAGGCGGCGGAGGGCGCGCAGCCGGGCCGAGCGGCTGCGGGGGTTGGCGGCGAGCTCGGCCTCGCCGGCGACGACGGCGCGGCGGGTGAGCAGCTCGGCGCGCGCGACGCGGGCGTCGAGCGGCCGGGCGTCGGACCGATCCACGGGGCGCCCGGCGAGCTCGTTGAAGAGGCGCTTCACGCGACGGTCCTCGAGGGAGTGGAAGGAGATGACGGCGAGGACGCCGCCGGGGGCGAGGGCCTCGAAGGCCTTGGGCAGGGCCTCGTCGAGCGCCCCGAGCTCGTCGTTGACGAGGATGCGGATGCCCTGGAAGGATCGGGTGGCGGGGTGGACGCCGCGGGGACCGGGCGGCGGGGGAGCGGCCTCCTCGATGAGGGCGGCGAGGGAGGCGGTGCGGCCGAGGCGGCCGGTGCCGCGGGCGCGCAGGATGGCCTCGACCACCCGGCGCCAGCGCGGCTCCTCGCCGAGGTCGCGGATGGCGCGCTCGAGCTCGGGACGCGGGGCGCGCTCGAGGAACTCGGCGGCGGAGACGCCGCCGCGGGTGTCCATGCGCATGTCGGCCGGGCCGTCGGCGCGGAAGGCGAAGCCGCGGCCGGGGGTGTCGAGCTGGAAGGAGGAGACGCCGACGTCCATCAGGACGCCGTCGAAGGGTCCGGGCACCCGGTCGAGATGGCGGAAGTCGAGGGGGTGGAAGTCAAGCCGGCCGGGATGGGCCGCGGCGAGCGCCGACGCCCGCGGGGCGGCCTCGGGATCGCGGTCGAGGGCGACGACCCGGGCGCCGGGACAGCGGGCGAGGAGGGCGCCGGCGTGCCCGCCCCCGCCGAAGGTGCAGTCCAGGTAGCGCCCGCCGGCGCGCGGCGCGAGCAACCCGAGGGTCTCCTCGAGCAGGACGGGCCGATGGACGGGGGGTGTGAACAAGCTGGGAACAGTGTTAGTAACTTTTGGATACAACTCAGAGGCCAAGCTGGCGCAGCGCCTCGAGGATGGCGCGGGTCTGTGGCGAGTCGCGGTCGGGCCGGGGGGGGCGTGTCCCGCGGATCTGGAAGGTGGTGAAGGCGCCGCTGAAGGCGATGTCGCGGCCGAGGTTGGCCTGGGCGACGATGCGCTCGTTGAGGGTGATGCGGCCGGCCTTGTCGGCGCTGACCTCGACGCTGTTCTCGCCGAGGGTCGAGAGCGCGTCGACCTTGGCGGGGTCGCTGATCGTGACCTGCGAGGCGGCGGCGGCGATGCGCTCCACCATGGCGGGAGGGAAGACAATGACGGCGCCGACGGCGGGATGGAAGACGGCCAGGTAGCGCTGGCGCTCGAGATCGTCGGAGCGCCACGAGGCGGGAATAGTCACGCGATTCTTCTCGTCGAGCTTGCCAGCGTGAAGGCCGGTGAAAAGCGCGTGGGTGGACGAGTTGGACATGGGTGACGCAGGGGCAGCTGCCCCCTTTTGAACCACTTTCCCCCACAAGCCCCCACTGGTCAAGGTTTTTGCCCCAAAACAGGGTCAAACTTACTCACATGGCTCTAGAACGAGACGAAAACACATAAACACATGACATTTAACAATTTGTGTATTTTTGATTAATAACAAGCAAACTAGGGTGGGGAGGCCGCGATCAGTCAACTGGGGACACAAGCCGGTAAATAATTGCTTTTCAATTACATCGGCGGGCCAAGGAAGGCCGCGATGCCCCGGCGTTTGCATTTGCCAAGCGGCCCGGCGTCTGCTTCATCCTCGGGGCACGCACATGAAGCACCTCCTGCCCCTCGCCGCCCTTGTCGGCCTTGTCTCCCTCACCGGCTGCACCACCCAGATCGGCGTGGACAACCCGGACAACAACGCCGCCTCCTGGTCCGCGGGCACCCTGAGCACGACCTACAAGTCGGATGTCTCCACCCTGTTCGCCGCGACCAAGCGCGCCCTCGACGGCATGCGCGACGTCGGCATCGTCGGCCGCACCGGCGAGACCCCCGAGCGCAGCGAGCTCGGCGAGCTGACCGGCGTCGTCGTTTACGCCCGCGCGCTCGGCGACGTCCAGGTCCGCATCTCAATCAACAAGGCCGTCGACGCCAACAGCGGCAACGACTGCACCCAGGTCGACGTCCGCTGGGGAGTCGCCGGCAACGCCCAGCAGAGCCAGCAGGTCATCCACCGGATCACCCAGAACCTCGGCCGCTAAGCCCGGGCCGAGCCTCCCACCGACGCCGCCCGGCCACCCGCCTGGCGGCGTTTCTTTTACCAGCCAAACGCCATGGGCAACATCCACGGAACCCTCCTGCGCATCGCCACCTTCGGCGAGAGCCACGGCCCCGCCCTCGGGGTTGTCATCGACGGCTGCCCCCCGCGGCTGCCGCTCGACCTCGGCTTCGTGCAGTCGGAGCTCGACCGGCGGCGCCCGGGGCAGAGCCGGCTGACCACGCAGCGCAAGGAGGCGGACCGGGTGGAGGTGCTCTCCGGAATCTCGGCGGACGGCCTCACGCTCGGCTCGCCCATCGCGCTGCTCATCCGAAGCGCCGACCAGCGCGGCTCCGCCTACGCGGAGATGCGCGAGGCATACCGACCCTCGCACGCCGACTTCACCTATGACGCCAAGTACGGCATCCGGGCGGTGGAGGGCGGCGGGCGCTCCTCGGCCCGCGAGACCGCGGCCCGGGTGGCCGCGGGCGCGGTGGCCAAGCTGATCCTCCGGGAGGCGACCGGCGCGGAGGTGACCGCCTGGGTGGAGAGCGTGCACGACATCTCGGCGCCGGAGCCCGCGCGCATCCCGACGCTCGCGCAGGTCGAGGCGAGCCCGACGCGCTGCCCCCACCCCGCGACCGCGGCGCGCATCGAGGCCCGCATCCGCGAGGCCCAGGCGGCGGGCGACTCGGTGGGCGGGGTGATCCGCTGCGCCATCCGCTCGCCCGGCGCCGGGCTCGGCTCGCCCGTGTTCGACCGGCTTGAGGCGGACCTGGCGAAGGCGATGCTCTCGCTGCCCGCGACGAAGGGCTTCGAGGTCGGCAGCGGCTTCGCGGGAACGCGCCTGCGGGGCAGCGAGCACAACGACCTCTTTGTCCGCAAGGGCGGGCGCATCCGCACCGCGACCAACCGCTCGGGCGGGATCCAGGGCGGGATCTCGAACGGCGAGGACATCCTCTTCCGGGTCGCCTTCAAGCCGACCGCGACCGTCCTGCGCGCCCAGCGCACCGTCGACCGCGCGGGCAAGCCGGTCGAGCTGACCGCGCGGGGACGGCACGATCCCTGCGTGCTGCCCCGGGCGGTGCCCATCGTCGAGGCGATGGCCGCGCTGGTCCTCGCCGACCACTGGCTGAGGGACCGCGCCCAGAACGCGCCCTTCGGCAAGGCGGGTCGCCGGCGATGAGCGAGCTGTGCCTGGTCCTGGGCGCCGCCGGCTCTGGCCGACGCGAGGTGGCCGAGGAGCTGGCGCGCTACGCCTGGCCGGAGGGCCGGCGCGTCGGCCTGATTCCGCACGGCGAGGGAGGATGGACGATGGAGGGCGAGGTCGCGCGGCTGCCCAGGGCCGGGAGCGAGCCCGCCCTGCTGATCAGCGACGGCCGCCGCTCGCAGGTCGACCAGATGGAGGCGCTGCTCGCGGCCGCCCCGCAGGCGGGCTGGTCCATCCGGCGCATCGTCGCGGTCATCGACCTGCCCCTGCTCCACCGGCATCCCGAGCTGGAGCCATGGTTCCGATCCTGCCTTCATTTCGCGGACGCGGCCGTTCTCGTGCGCCGGTGGGAGACGCCCAATGCCTGGCTGAGCGAGTTCCAGCGCCTGCTGGCGGACGACTTCCGCACCTGCCTGATCGCCTTCCTGCCGAAGGCCGGCGGGCTGGCCAAGCCCGCGGAGCTCGTCGAGGGCGAGCCGCGGCGGGCAAGCCTGGTGCTGGACGACCTTGACGCCGTGGACGAGATGGAGTTCGACGAGGACAACCTGCCGGACGAGCCCTTCGACCTGGTGCGGAAGAAGGACCCCTATTTCGTGCGGGACGCCAGCGGCCGACGGGACATCCTCGTGCCGGACATCGCGCCCGCGCTCGCGGCGGAGAAGCGCTGAGAATCAGCTGCCCCAGGCGGCGAGGCGGGCAAGACCCTCGCTGTCGTCGAGGTGGGGGACCCCGACCTCAAGCTCGCCCACCAGGACGGCCAGATGCTCCAGCTCGGCCTCGCCGGCCGGCTGACCGGCGGCGGGGGCGAGGACAAGGGCGAGGCAAGCCGCCAGGGGCGCGGCGAGGCCGGCCCAGCGGATGACGTTGCGACGACGGCGGTCACGGCGCGCGGCGAGGACGGCGCGCTCGGCGAAACCCTCCACGGGTATCGCGCGCCGGGCACGGAGGGCGGCGACAAAACGGGGGTCGAGGTCGTGCTCGCTCATGGTCTCAAGGAAGAAACACCGGGGCGGGGGTCAAGTTTCAGGCCCCGGGACGAAAATCGGGTCCGAGAAGCTCGCGGAGGCGCAGCCGGGCCCGGTGGATCCAGGTCTTGATGGCGGGGACGCCCACGCCCATGACCTCGGCGATGGCCTCGTAGGACAGGTCCTGTTGAACAAGGAGGAGGATGGCGGTGCGCTGCTCCTCCGGCAGCTGGGTGACGGCGTGGCGGAAAGCCTCCTGAATCTCGGCAACGGCCCGCTCGGACCGCGGGGCGGCGTCGGCCGGCTCCGGGGCACCCTCGAGGGCGGAGGCGGGCTTGCGGGCGCGTCGCCGCTTCTCGTTGAGGAGGAGGTTGTGGGCGATGTGGAACAGGTAAGTGCTGAGCTTGGCCTCCGGGCGCCAGCGAGCGGCGGCGCGGTGGAGGCGGACAAACACCTCGAGGGCGAGCTCCTCGGCGGTGGCCTGGCTGCCGGACTGAGAGGCGAGGTAGCCGACAAGGCGGGGGTGATGGCGATGGACGAGCAGGCGGAGGGCGTCGTCGTCGCCCGCGGCGACAAGGGCCATCAGGCGACGGTCGTCCTCGTCGGGATCGATGTCCGCTTCGGGCATCAGGGGTGAAACCCCGCGGACGGGGAGGGGTTTCGCGGGGGGCTCACGGGCGCGCGAGGCGACGGAGCAGCCGGAGAAGGGCGACCTCGACGGCGAGCTGCGCCTGGAGGTTGAGGCGGTGCGCCCGGTGCTCCGCCTCCTCCAGGGCCTCGAGCGCGCCGGCGGCCGCGAGAGCGAGGGAGGGATTCGCTCGGGCGAAGGTCCGGACGGTCTCGGCCATCTCGGCCAGCATGCCGGTGCGGACGGAGCGGACCAGGCGGGCCTCATGCGCCTCGCGGAGCTCGGCGCGCTCGGCGGTGGCGTCGGCGGGCAGGTTGTCGGCGAAAGGCTCGGCTTCCTCAGCCTTGTTGACGAGGGAGGCGTGGCACTGCTCAAAGCGGCTGAGCAGCCCGTAGGCCTCGGCGAGAAGGAGGGGGGCCGCGGCGGGCTTGCCGCGCTCGCCGGCGCGCGCAAGCAGCCCGGAGAAGGCGTCGAGCCAGTCGCGCCAGGCGGAATCGCCGAGCCGCTCGGACTCGCCGCCAAGGGCGAATCGCGCCGAGCGGCTGACAAGCGTGGGTAGCAGGCGATAGGGGTGGAGGGTGACCAGGATGAGCAGCACGCCCGGCGGAGGTTCCTCGAGCGTCTTGAGGAAGGTGTTGGCGGAGTCGGGCCGAAGGCAGTCGGCCTCGTGAATCAGGATGACCTTCCGGCCGCTGTGGGAGCTGAGGTTGGCGAAGCGCACGGCCTCGCGGGTCGCCTCGACCAGGATGCCGCGGGACTTGCCGGCGGGGCGCAGCTCGAGCAGGTCGAGATGGCCTTGGGCGACGGGGGCGCCGAGATGGGCCTCGGCGAGGTCGCGGGAGACGCGGCCGAGCTCGGCGAGGCTGTCGCCATGGAGGATGACGGCGTGGGGCAGGCGGCGGGCGCGGGCGGCGGCCAGCAAGGCGTCGGCGCTCCGCCGGGCGCGCTCAGCGGAAGCGGCGGGAGACCTCATGCCAGAGTGACTCCGCCACGGCCTCGGGGGGTTGCGCGGCGTCGAGGGTTAGGAAGCGCGCCGGATGGGCGGCCGCGAGGGCGAGGTAGGTCGCGCGCACGCGGCGGTGGAAGCCGAGGTCGAGCGACTCGAGCCGGTCGGGCTTGCCGGAGTCGCGGCGGGAGGCCCGCGCCAGCCCAAGGGCAGGGTCGAGGTCGAGCAGCACGGTGAGGGCCGGGGCGGTGTCGCCGCAGGCGAGGCGGTTGGCCGAGGCGACAAGGTCGGCGGGCAGGCTGCGGCCGCCCTGCTGGTAGGCCACGGTGGAGTCGGCGTAACGGTCGCAGAGCACGGCCTTGCCCGCGGCGAGGGCGGGACGGATCACCTGCTCGACTAGCTCGGCGCGGCAGGCCGTGAAGAGGAGGGCCTCGGCCTGGGGGCAGATGGCGGCCTCGGGGCGCTTCAGGATCTCGCGGATGCCCTCGCCCAAGGCGGTGCCGCCGGGCTCGCGGACGCGGATGATGTCGGCCGGCGCAAGGCCGGCCTCGGCCACCAGGCGCTCGGCAAGGCGCGCGATGAGGGTCGATTTGCCTGCGCCCTCCCCTCCCTCGAAGGTTAGGAGCGCGCCACGGATGCGGGAGAAGGCGGCCACGAATTCATCAGCGGACAGCCGGGGAACGGGGGCAAGCCCCAAGCGGCGGACTTAGCCGCCGCTCGGCGAGACGTTCTCCTGGGTCTCCTTCTCGATGATGCGGTCAAAGATGTCCCTGGGCTTGGGATCGTCCGGATTGGGCCGAAGGTTGGGATCGATGGGCTGGCGGGGTCCCGGAGGATAGGTCTTCTCGTCGGTGAGACCAGGGGGCAGGCTGCTGTCGTCGGCGAGCTCCTTGAAGGCGTCCTTCGCGAGGCCATCGGGGGAGGGACCGGTGCGAACCTGAGATCGGGTGCCGCTGAGGTTGGGCGGATTGTCGTCCCACTGGCCGTTGCCCAGGTAGTTGCGGGGGGCCTGCGAGGGGGCGACGATGACGACCTGCTCGCCGCCGACGGCGGGGACGGGCAGGTTGCCCTCGAGGTCGTTGACCTCGATGGCGCCCTTGATGCAGTTGGTGGTCTGGGTGCCGAGTTGGTTGTTGATGTCGTAGATGTACTCGTCGGTCCAGACGGTGCCGCGGATACGGGTCAGGCCAACGGGCGTCTTGACGGTGAACTGGGTCGAGGGGCTGAGCTTGCGGGCCTCGCCGGTGATCTTGCCGCGGTGAAGGTCGAACTGCACAACGGAGGGCGAGGGCTCCTCGGACAGCTCGCGGTACTTGCCGGGAACAATGAGCTTGGAGGCCACCTGGGAGAACACCTTGAGCTCCACCAAGGTCTCGGCCGAGACAACGAGGGTGGCGCCGTTGGAAAGAATCAGCTCAGCGCTGGAATTGGCGCCGGTCTCGACGAAGTGCCCCTCGCGGAACGTGGCGCCGGTGGTCAGGTTGGCGGAGCGGCCCGAGGCGTCCTTGAGGGTGACCTGACCGCGCACCTTGCCGGCCTCGACCACGCCTTTCTGCAGGGCGGCGCCGAGCGAGGCGGAGGCGAGGAGGGAAAGTCCGAGGAAACTGATTCCAATAAGGGAACGCATGGCGGTCGAGGGGCGAGGAGAAGTATGGCGCCCAAAGACGGGAGCGCAATGAAAAGTGGGCGGAAAAAACGCCCGGAAACCTTGGTTTCCGGGCGTTGGGAGCAAGCGAGTAGCCTTTTAGGACTTGAAGGGCTCGAGGGTCTTCTTGACCCGAACGCCGGCCAACTGGGCGTAGCGGGGCAGGCCGTTCTCAAACGGCAGGGCGATTTCGCCCTGAATGAGCGGCGAGGCGTACTTGATGAAGGGAAGCTCGATGGACATCCGGTCGGAGCCGATCCAATTGGCGGGGAAGGCCTTCACGCCGTTGGCGACCTCGCCGAGGGGGGCGAGGGCGGTCTTGACGGAGTAGTGGTCCTTGCCCTCGATGCGGGCGAGGACGACCATCTTGCCCGACTCGCCGGCGACGGCGGCCTGGACGGCGGCCTGGCCGCAGAGGAAGGCCTCGTCGACATCGGTGAGGGAGGCGAGGTGGGAGGCGGCGCGCTGGGCGATGCCGAGCTTGGCGGAGCGCGCCTTGACGCCCTCGATGCGGCTCTCGACGAGGGTGCGCAGGTACTCGCCGGCGCCGCCGAGGACGGCGTGCCCGAAGGCGTCGGCGGACGAGGTGTCGGCGCCGAGGTAGTTGCCAGCCTCGTCCTGCACACCCTCGGAGACGACGACGAAGCAGTGGGCGTTGGACTTGAGGACCTCGAGAACGCGGCCGACGAAGGCCTCGGTCTGGAAGGGGACCTCGGGCAGGAGGACGATGTGGGGGGCGTCGGCGGCCGACTTGTCCTTGCGGCGGGCGAGGACGGTCGACGCGGCGAGCCAGCCGGCGTTGCGGCCCATGACCTCGAGGATGGAGACGAAGTCGTTCTGGCCCATGGCGGCGTTGTCGAGCGCCATCTCGCGGACGGTGGCCGAGAGGTACTTCGCCACGGAGCCGTAGCCCGGGCAGTGGTCGGTCAGCGGCAGGTCGTTGTCGATCGTCTTGGGCACGCCGATGACGCGGAGGTCGTAGCCGCGCTCCTTGGCGAGGGCGTCGATCTTGAAGGCGGTGTCCTGGGAGTCGTTGCCGCCGATGTAGTGGAAGTAGCGGATGTTGTGGGCCTCGAAGACCTGGAGGATGCGGTCGAAGTCCTCCGGCCGGCGAACCTTGTAGCGGCAGGTGCCGAGGGCGGCGCCGGGGGTGTGGCGGAGGGCGCGGACCGTCAGCTGGGACTCGGCGGCCAGGTCGACGAGATCCTCCTTGAGGATGCCGTGGATGCCGTTGAGTCCGCCGAAGATCTCAGGGATGGAGTCCTCGTGGTTGAGGGCCTCCGTGAGCACGCCCGCGAGGGAGGCGTTGATGACCGGGGTGGGGCCGCCGCTTTGCGCGACGAGCAGGTTGCCTTGCAGGGACATGGGAATGGAACGGTTGAAAGGGGGGTTGTGCTGCCCCGCCCCGCCCTTGGCAAGGCAAACCTGCCCTCCCCGGGGTGCGGCTCAGAGAATCCGCCCGGGGCGAACCGAGGCGGACTCGGGGACGCGCGCCGACCAGGCGGCGGCCTCGGCGACGAAGGCGTCGACCTGGGAGCCGGCGGCGCCCGCGAGCTCGGGGGCCCGCGCGAGGACGGCGTCGACCGCGGCTCGCGTGAGACGCAGGCGCGGGTCGGCGGCGAGGCGGTCGAGCAGGTCGTTGCGGGCGAGGGCGCCGGACCGGAGCTCGCGCGCGACCGCGACCGCATGCTCCTTGATTGCCTCGTGGGCGGACTCGCGGCCGGCGCCGGCCTTGACCGCCTCCATGAGGAGCGTGGTGGTCAGGAGGAAGGGAAGGTGGTGGGCGGCCTCCTTGGCGACGACGCCGCGGTTGACCTCCATCTGGCCGAGCACGGTGAGGAAGGCCTCGGCGAGGCCGTCCGCGGCGAGGCAGGCGTCGGGCAGGAGGACGCGCCGGACGACGGAGCAGGCGACATCGCCCTCGTTCCACTGGTCGCCGGCGAGGGAGGCGGCCATCGCGAGGTGGCCGCGGAGGACGACGTGCAGGCCGTTGATGCGCTCGCAGGTGCGGGCGTTCATCTTGTGCGGCATGGCGGACGAGCCGACCTGGCCGGGCAGGAAGCCCTCGCTGGCGAGCTCGTGGCCGGCCATCAGGCGGAGCGTGCGGGCGAGCGAGGAGGGTCCGGAGGCGGCGAGGAGGAGGGCGGAGACGGCCTCGAGGTCCATCGAGCGCGGGTAAATCTGGCCGACGGCGCCGAGGGCGCGCGGGAGGCCGAGGTGGACGAGGAGCCGGGCCTCGAGCTGGGCGACCTTGGCGCGGTCGCCGGCGAGGAGCGTGAGCGCGTCAAGCTGGGTGCCGACGGCGCCCTTGATGCCGCGGGCGGCGAAGCCGGCGAGGGCCTGGTCGAGGGCGGCGACGCCGCGCAGGCACTCCTCGCCGAACATGGCCCAGCGCTTGCCCACGGTGGTGGGCTGGGCGGCGACGTTGTGGGTGCGGGCGGCGAGGAGGGTGTCGCGCTCCTCCGCGGCTCGGCGGGCGAGGAGGGCGGCGGCGGCGACGAACTTGGCGCGGAGCAGGCGAAGCGAGCGGTGGAGCTGGAGCTGCTCGACGGACTCGGTGAGGTCGCGGCTGGTCAGGCCCTTGTGGATGTGCTCGTGGCCGGCGAGGGCGCAGAAGGCGTCGATGCGCGCCTTGACGTCGTGCCGGGTGACCTCCTCGCGCCGGCGGATGTCGTCGAGGTCCACCTGGTCGCGGACGCGCTCGTAGGCCTCGATGGCGCCGGCCGGGACGGCCACGCCCAGGTCGCGCTGGGCGCGGAGAACGGCGATCCAGAACTCGCGCTCGAGCACGACCCGGCCGCGGGGCGACCAAAGGGCGCGCATCTCGGGCGAGGCGTAGCGGTCGGCGAGGATGTTCGGGACGATGTCCATGATGGGCTTGGGGGAGTTTGCCAGGCAGGGGGCCGGCGGGCAACGGGGAAGGTCAGCCGCGGGGCCGGCGGCCGAGGGCGCGGACGCAGGCGGCGCGGAGGGCGGCCTCCTCGTCCCCCGAGGCGGCGACCTCGGCGAGGTCGAGCTGGAGGTCGACCAGCTCCCGGAGGGTGAAGCGGGCCGCGGCGGGCGCGACCTTGGTGCCGAGGTACCAGGGATGCTGGCTGAAGGGATTGGAGGAGGACTTGGCGGCGCCGCCGTGAAGCGGGGCGAACCGCGCCGCGAGGGCCTTGAGCTCGCGGTCGGAAACGCCCGAGGCGGTCAGGCGGATGAGCCCGGCGTCGGCGAAGGCGCGGAGCTGGATGAGGAGCCGGAGGCGGTTGTGCAGGGAGGCGAGCAGGGGCCGGGCCGAGGTGTTGTTGAAGAAATAGCGGTCGAGGGAGGCGAGCGTCCAGGCGAGGTCGGCGGAGAGAAGCGCGTCGACCGGCTCGAAGAAGTCCGAATCGCCGAAGACAGGGGTGAGCCGCCGGACGTCGTCGACGCCGACGGTGCCGCCCGGGCCGGCGTGGACGGCGAGCTTCTCGGCCTCGGCCAGGAGCGCGCGGGTGGAGCCGGTGACGCGCTCGAGCAGGGCCGCGGCGACATCGGGGCCGGCCTTGGCGCCCGCCTCGCGGAAGGCGGAGGCGACCAGGGAGGCGAGCTCCTCGGGCGCGGGGTCGGGAAGGTCGACGAAGGTGCCGGCGGCGGCCTTGAGCTGCTTGTACTCCTTGCGGGTCCGGCCCGGGGGAATGAGGGAGACGACGAGGCGGAGGTCGGGCGCGGGGTCGCAGAGCAAGGGGATGAGATGCTGCTCGAGGATCTCGACGACCTGCTCGGATCCGGCCTGGGCCTTGGGGAGCTCGAGCCAGTTGAGGGAGCGGACCCAGACGACCTTGGCGCTTCCGAACAGGCCCATCACGGCGAGGGACTCGCGGATGCGGGACTCGACGACGGGGGCGTCCGAGACCAGGCGAAGGGAACCGTCGACGACCTCGGGGTCGGCGTCGGCGCCGGCGGCGGACTTGGCCGCCTCGAAGAGGCGGCGGGCCTCGCGGTCGACGAGGAACTCGTCGGATCCCGCGACAATGGAGAGGTTGGCCGGCACGGCACCAGCCAATCCCCGCGGGGGCGGAGGTGGCAACGCGGAACCGCTCAGGCGCCGTGGACGGCGTCCTCGACCGCGTACCGGCTGAGGTTGCGACGAAGCCAGTCGAGGGCGGCGTTGACCGCGCGGACCTTGACCTGGGCGCGGTCTCCCGCGACGACGATGCGGCGCGACCAGACCCCGGAGGGGGAGGCGTAGCCGAGATAGACGGTGCCCACGGGATCCTCGGGGGTGCCGCCGCCGGGGCCGGCCCAGCCGGTGACGGCAAGGCCGTAGTCGGCGCCGAACTTCTCGGCGGCGGCGGTGGCCATGGCGGCGGCGGCCTCGGCGGAGACGGCCCCGTGCTGGGCGAGGAGGTCGGCGGGGATGCCGAGCAGGGTCACCTTGGCGTCCTCGGTGTAGGAGACGATGGAGCCGGCGACGGCGGCGGAGGCGCCGGGGATGTCGGTCAGGCGGCTGGCGAGGAGGCCGCCGGTGCAGGACTCGGCGACGGCGAGCGTGCGGCCGAGCTTGGCAAGACGCTCGACGGCGAGGGTGGCGAGGCAGGCGTGGCCGGTGCAGACAAAGTCGTCGCCCACCGCGTCGCGAACCTTGCGCGCGACCTCCATCATGCGGTCGCGGCAGGCGCCGCTGGAACCCGGGGAGATGCGCGCATCGACCACGCCGGAATGGGTGCCGAAGGTGAGCTGCATGCCCGCGAGGAGCAGGGGGCGGATCTTCGCCTCAAGCGGGGCGGCGCCGATGCCGTAGGTGCGCACCTGAACATAGGCGTCGCCGTCGCAGGCCGAGCCGCAGGCGCGCAGCCGCGGCACCACCTGCTCGGCGAAGAGCGGCTGCAGCTCGAGGCCGGGACCGGGCAGCATGGCGAGCACCTTGCCGTCGCGCTCGAGCAGGATGCCGGGCGAGGTGCCCCGGGGATTGGGAAGGGAGAGGGCGCCCTGCGGCACGCGGCACTGGCGGAGGTCGAGGTCGGCGACCTGGCGCCCGATCTTCGCGAACCGCTGGCGGAGGGCGGCCTCGGCCGCGGGATCCGGCACGAGGGCAAGGCCCAGGGCCTGGGCAACCGCCTCGCGGGTGAGGTCGTCGGTGGTCGGACCAAGGCCGCCGGTGGTGATGACCAAGTCGCAGCCGGCCCAGGCCTGGCGGATTTCCTCGACCAGGGGCGCCAGCTCGTCGCGGACAATGGAGGCCTGCTGGAGGCGGATTCCCTTGCGGGCCAGCTGCTCGCCGAGCCAGACGAGGTGGCCGTTGGGGCGCACGCCCTCGAGGAGCTCGTCGCCGATGTTGATGAGATGGGCCCGGCACGACCGGGTGGATTGCGTTTGCGCCATGGGGAACCGGGAAGCAACTTCCCCATCGGGAGGAAAAATGCAACCCGACCCCCCAGAAATGTCCCTCCGCGCGCGGGTCCGGCAGGCCCCCCGGGAGCCGGGCGTCTACCTGATGAGGGACAGCTCCGGACGGGTGATCTACGTGGGCAAGGCCAACCTCCTCAGGGTTCGGCTGGCCTCCTATTTCCGACCCGGGGCGCGGCACGGGCCCAAGGTGGCGGCGCTGGTCGCCTCGGCGGCTGCGGTCGAGTGGCACGTGGTCCGGAGCGAGACCGAGGCGCTGCTCCTGGAGGGCCGGCTGATCAAGCGCTGGCGACCCCGCTGGAACGTGCTGCTTCGGGACGACAAGCAGTTCCTGCAAATCCGGGTGGACCTGGACGACCCCCTGCCCCGGTTCCGGCTGGTGCGGGCGCGCACCTCGGAGTCGGCCCGCTATTTCGGCCCCTTTCCCCACGCGCCCCAGGTGAGGAAGACCCTGCGCGAGATGCGCAGGCGCTTCGGAATCGCGCAGGGGGACGCCGAGCCCGAGCGCCTGCCCGACGGTCGCTGGCGGCTCTACGCCGACGCGCGGGCGGAGATCCAATCCCATCCGAACGAGGTGACCGAGGAGGCGTACCGCGCGCGGGTCGACGCGGCCTGCGCCTTCCTCGAGGGGCGCGTGCGGGACTGGGCGGCCGAGCTCGAGGCGGAGATGGCGGAGGCGGCCGCGGCCCGGGACTACGAGCGCGCGGCGGAATGCCGCGACCTGCTGTCGGCGATCCGGGCGACGACCGAGAAGGCGCGGCGCTTCGTGCGGGAGGATCCCCTGCCCCGCCCCGACGGCGGGCCGGCGCTGGCGGCCCTGGCCGCGGCGCTCGGATTGGCGGGGCCCCCGTCCGTCCTCGAGTGCTTCGACATCTCGCACATCTCGGGGACGCTCGCGGTGGCCTCCCTGGCGCGCTTCCGGGACGGACGGCCGGACAGGCAGGGGTACCGTCGCTTCCGCATCCGGAGCTTCGAGGGCAACGACGACTTCCGGGCGATGCGCGAGGTGGTGGGCCGCCGCTACTCGCGGCTCGCCCGCGAGGGAAAGCCAGGGCCCGACCTCGTGGTCATCGACGGCGGGGCGGGCCAGGTGCAATCGGCCCTGGCGGCCTTCGCCGACGCCGGGCTGACGCCGCCTCCGCTCATCGGCCTGGCCAAGGAGGAGGAGACGGTGGTCCTGCCCGGCGGGGGCGAGATCCGGCTGCCCCGGCACCACGAGGGGCTTCGCCTGCTCCAGCGCCTGCGCGACGAGGCGCACCGCTTCGCCAACGACTTCAACGCGGAGCTGCGGAGCCGGAAGCTGAGGGAGTCGCTGCTCGACGAGGTGCCCGGGCTGGGACCCTCGCGCAAGGCGGCGCTGCTGGAGCGCTTCGGCTCCATCCAGGCCCTCCGCAAGGCCACCGTCGATCAGCTGGCGGACACGCCCGGGATGGGTCCCGCGCTCGCCGCCCGGGTTGCGGCGACGCTGGCTCGCCGGGCCTGAAGCTCGCGCAGGACAAGGTCGGCGACCCGCTCGGCGCCGAGGGGGTCGCCCAGCCGGGCGAGGGCGCGCCGGCAGGCCCGCCACCCGGCGCGGTCGTTGGCGAAGACGCGCCGGACCGCCGCGGCCGCGGAGCCGGGATCCAGCCCGAGGTGGCCGCCGCCGGCCTCGGTGACGAGGCGCGCGTTGCCGGCTTCCTGGCCGGGAATGACCTGGGTGAAGACCATCGGCAGGTTGGCGGCGATGCACTCGTGGGTGGTCGCCCCGCCCGCCTTGGTGAGGACGAGGTCGTGGGCGAGCATCAGTTCCGGCAACCGGTCCGTCCAGCCGATGACGCTGGCCCGCGAGCCGACGGCGCGCAGGACGGCGGCATGCACGGCCTCGTCGCGACCCACGGTGACGGTGAGGTCGACATCCTCGGCCGCCACGGCGCGCACGAGGGCGAGGGCGTCGCGCCGGCCGGGATTGAGCATGAGCAGGACTCGGGGACGCGGCCCCGGCGGGCTCGCCGACGCCGCGAGGCGGGCGTCGACCGGGAAACCCAGCGCAAGGATGCGGTCGGCGGGGACGCCTTGCCGGACAAGCACGGCGGCGGTGGCGTCGTTGGGCGCGACATACCAGTCGGAAGGGGCGCGGTGCCAGGCGCGGTTGACGGACAGGGAATCGGTCACGACGGTGACGAGCGTCGGGCGCGGGGCGCCTGGCGGAAAGCGGTGGCGGCGGAGCAGGTCGGCGTAAAGCGGGTAGGTGCTGACCACCACCTCGGCGCCGGCGACAGCCCGGGCGAGGCTGGCCCTGACCGGCCCGAGGAAGGGCGCGGCGAGGGGCTCGACCGGGACGAGGTGGAGCGCTTGGTAGACGCAGGCCCACAGGCGCGGCGCGCGGTTGGCGAGGTCGAGGTAGGCGCGGCGCTGGCGGGCGAAGCGAGCCTCGCCGTAGGCGTCGAGGAAGAGGTCCCGGAAGAGGGGGGCGGGCGCCTGACCGGCCTCGGACCTGCGGGCAAGGGCCGCGGCGACGGCCCGGGCGGCGGCGTTGTGACCCTCGCCGAAGCCGGCGGTGAGGACGGGGACGGCCGGGCTCATGCCGGAACGGCCGCGGCGGCGTGCCGGGCCTCGCGCACGCGGGCGAGCAGCTCGGGATGGCCGACCACGCGCATCGTGCCGTCGGCCTCCTCGACCAGGGCGGTGAGGGACTCGACCCAGTCGCCCGAGTTGAGGTAGCGGATGCGTCCGATGCGACGGTCCTCGGCCTTGTGGATGTGGCCGCAGATGACCCCGTCGCAGCCCCGGCGCGCCGCGAGGGAGCGCAGGTGCTGCTCGAAGTCGGAGATGAAGCTGACGGCGGACTTCACCCGCCCCTTGACCGCCTGGGAGAAGGAGAAGTACTCCTTGCCGCGCCAGCGGCGCCAGAGGTTGTAGACCCGGTTGAGGCCGAGGAGGAACTGGTAGGAGATGTCGCCCAGCACGGCGAGCCAGCGGAACTTGGTGGTGACGGCGTCGAAGGCGTCGCCGTGGATGCAGAGGTAGCGGGCGCCGTCGGCGGCGACGTGGACGTGCTCCTCGGCGAGCTCCATGCGGCCGATGGCCAGGGGGAGGAGGCGGCCGATGAAGTCGTCGTGGTTGCCGCGCAGGTAGACGATCTGGGTGCCGTGGCGCTCGGCCATCTTGAGGATGCGCCGGACGACGGCGGTGTGCGCGGGCGCCCAGTGGTTCTTGCGCTGGAGCGACCAGAGGTCGATGATGTCGCCGTTGAGGATCAGCTTGTCGCACCGCACCGACCTGAGGATGTCGAGCAGGGCCATCGCCTGCGCGTCGCGGGTGCCAAGGTGAAGGTCGGACAGGACCAGGGTTCGGAAGTGAACCTTGCCATCGGCAACCGGGGGGGAGACTTGGCGATGCATCGACGCCCATCCTGCCCTCGCCGGGTTACGAACCCGTGGCGAAAGGGACAAGTCGCTGTGCCAACGTCGGCCCGGGCTCCCGTCGCCCCGCCCCGACCCCGGGGGCTGGCGCGGGCTCCCCTGCGGCCGAGGCCGGAGCAGCCCGGCCCGCTTTCCCGCCTTCTCCCTTGCCAGCAAGGGGGTGTCTCCTAGGGTGCGGAACGCATCCATGGGCAACACCGAGTACGCCTACAACAGCAAGGTCGAGGGCGAGGTCATCGTGACCCGCGCCGACGCCGTCGTGAACTGGGTCCGGCGGCACTCCGTCTGGCCGATGCCGATGGGCCTGGCCTGCTGCGCCATCGAGCTGATGGCCGCCGGCGGCTCGCGCTTCGACATCGCCCGGTTCGGCATGGAGGTGATGCGGTTCTCCCCCCGCCAGGCCGACTGCATGATCGTGGCGGGCACGGTGACCTACAAGATGGCCGAGGTCGTGCGGCGCATCTACGACCAGATGGCCGAGCCCAAGTGGGTCGTCGCGATGGGCGCCTGCGCCTCCTCGGGCGGCATGTACCGCTCCTACGCCACGCTCCAGGGGGTCGACCGCATCGTGCCGGTCGACATCTACATCTCGGGCTGCCCGCCCCGGCCCGAGGCGCTGCTCGACGGCATGATGCTCCTCCAGGAGAAGATCCGCACCGAGGGCGCCTCGCTTCGCCGCACCTTCCGCGGCCGCACCGTCGAGACCAAGGTGGTCGGATGAGCATGGACGCCGCCGCCCTCCTCGCCGAGCTGCAGGCCGCCTTCCCCGGCGCCAAGCCCCGCCCCTCGGCCGACATGCCCGGGATCGACGTCCCCGCGGCCGACCTCCCCGCGGCGGTGGCCCGCCTGCGCGACGCCCACGGCTTCGACCTGCTCGCCGACCTCTGCGGCGTGGACCTCGGCCCCGCCGTCAGCCCCCGCTTCTCGGTCGTCGTCCACCTGCTCGGCTCCGGCCACCACGCCTACCTGCGGGTCGGGGCGGCGTGCCCCGACGACGCCGCGCCGGAGGTGCCCTCGCTCGGCGCCGTCCACCCCGGCGCCGACTGGCACGAGCGCGAGGCCTTCGACATGTTCGGCATCCGCTTCGCCGGCCACCCGGACCTGCGCCGCATCCTGATGTGGGACGGCTACCCCCACCACCCGCTGCGGAAGGAATTCCCCCTCGCGGGGATGCCGGTCGACCTGCCCGCGGCCGACGTCGCCGCCGTGACCGGCCGGCGCGTCGAGCCCGCGCCGATGATGGGCGGCCCGTTTGTCTCGGCCGGCGGCACCATGGCCAAGGCCGAGCCCGTGGCCCGCGACGAGTCGTGGAACGAGGAGAATCCCAAGCCCTGAGGCCATGAAGACGACCAAGGAAATCTCGCTCGGCGACGTCGCCGCCCGCTCCGAGGAGCTGGGCGCCGAGCGCATGAGCCTCAACCTCGGCCCCTCCCACCCGGCCACCCACGGCGTGCTCCGCCTGCGGCTCGAGCTGGACGGCGACACCGTCACCCGGTGCGACCCCGTCATCGGCTACCTTCACCGCGGGGACGAGAAGATCGCCGAGGCGATGACCTACAACCAGTTCGTGCCCTACACGGACCGCCTCGACTACCTCGCCCCGCTGGCGAACAACGTGGCCTACGCCCTCGCGGTCGAGAACCTGGCCGGCATCCGCGTGCCGCCGCGCTGCGAGGCCATCCGCGTCGTCTGCTGCGAGCTCGCCCGCATCTCCTCGCACCTGCTCGGCATCGGGGTCTACGCGATGGACACCGGCGCCTGGACGGTGTTCATGTACACCTTCAACGAGCGCGAGAAGCTCTACACCCTCTTCGAGGAGCTGACCGGCGCCCGGTTCACCACCAGCTACACCCGCGTCGGCGGCGTCGCCCGCGACCTGCCCGAGGGCTGGACCGGCCGGGTCGAGGGCTTCTGCGACGGCGTGCTCAAGGTCGTCGACGAGGTCGACGCGCTGCTCACGCGCAACCGCATCTTCCTCGAGCGCACCGAGGGCATCGCGCCGATCTCCCGCGAGCTCGCCCTGGCCCACGGCCTGACCGGCGCCAACCTCCGCGCCTCCGGCGTGCCGCTCGACCTGCGCAAGGACCGCCCCTATTCCGGCTACGAGCAGTACGCCTTCGACGTGCCGGTCGGCACCAAGGGCGACTGCTACGACCGCTACCTGGTCCGGATGGAGGAGATGCGCCAGTCGGTGGCGATCGTCCGCCAGGCCCTGGCGCGCATGCCCGACGGGCCGGTGGCCTGCGTCGACCAGCGCCGCATCGTCCTGCCGCCCAAGGACAAGGTGATGACCCGGATGGAGGAGCTCATCCAGAACTTCATGCTCGTCACGGAGGGCCCCCAGGTCCCCGCGGGCGAGTGCTACTTCGAGGCCGAGAACCCCAAGGGCGCCCTCGGCTTCTACGTCGTCTCGAAGGGCGGCGGCGTGCCCTTCCGCCTGCGCATCCGCGGGCCGAGCTTCGTCTCGCTCTCCATCCTGCCCAAGGTCGCGCCCGGCCACCAGCTGACCGACATCCCCTCCATCCTCGGCTCGCTCGACTTCGTCATGGGCGAGTGCGACCGCTAAGCCATGTCCCTCAAGCCCGAGACCCTCGCCGCGGCCGACGCCATCGTCGCGCAGTACCCGCAGGCCCGCAGCGCCACCCTGCCCCTCCTCCACCTGGTGCAGGAGGACCGCGGGCACATCACGCCCGACGACGAGGCGTGGGTCGCCGCCAAGGTCGGCGTGACGCCGATGCAGGTCCGCGAGGTCGTGACCTTCTACCCGATGTTCCGCCTGGCGCCGGTCGGCCGCCGGCACATCCGCGTCTGCCGCACCCTCTCGTGCGCGCTCCGCGGTTCCTACGCCCTGATGGCCGAGCTGGAGAAGGCCCTGGGCTGCGCCCGCGGCGAGACCTCCGCGGACGGCAACTTCACGCTGGAGTTCGTCGAGTGCATCGCCGACTGCGGCTGCGGCCCGGTCGTGCAGGTCGACCACGCCCTCCACGAGAACGTGACCCCCGACCAGGCCGCCGCCTTCGCCGGCCGCGTCCGCGCCAGCCTCTCCGACCCGAG